>ENA-USYV01000322-USYV01000322.1-human-gut-metagenome-genome-assembly--contig:-NODE-322-length-56562-cov-9.702275_pt1 | contig 56562 bp, 45 predicted proteins | sample MGYA00250066_ERZ773514 | MGnify/ENA primary metagenome ERZ773514 (study PRJEB29103, sample SAMN06112049) | human gut metagenome | biome: human gut; feature: ankylosing spondylitis patient; material... | reverse complement strand
GAGGACCGGAGCTGCACCGACTGCGTCGGCGCTTAGGCATGCCCTTTTAAAAAGAATTTAGGGCATAAGACATTTACGAAAATGTTTAGGTAAATTGGTAAGAATGCTTGGTCCTGAGTATGTTTTCCGGGTAAAAATAAACCGCCTTCTGAGAGATTAGAAGACGGTTTAGGTGGTTTGAGGTGCTGACCTAAGAGGTCGGCTTAAAAAGCTTTCTACTTGGCTAATGTCTTAACGTAGTCAGCGATCTGGCGACCGATAACGGAAGCAGAAGTCAGCTGAGCGCCGCCGACATAGTTGTCATAGAACAAACCGCCGGCTGCGTTGCCGACTGCGAAGAGGCCCGGAACCGGACGTCCTTCTGTATCAAGAACCTGACCGTTCGTATTGATGAGCGGGCCGCCGAAGGTAGCTGTCATACCGCCCTGGAACGGAACGGCATAGAACGGAGCCTTAAGGATCGGACGCGGATTCTTGTGAGTGTTGGGAGGAGTAAGTTCGGCGAGCTTGCCGGCTTTGAGTGCGGCATTGTATTCGTCGACAACCTTCTTCAGCTCAACAGGATTCAGACCGGCTTCTTTTGCCAAACCTTCGATTGTGTCTGCCTTGTAGACAGGTGCCTTATGAGAAGAATAAGAGAACCAGTCGTTCTTCAGCATCGGAAGATTATGAGTATCTTCGTCAACAATCATGTAGCCCCAGTTGTCACGAGTCAGAGCGGCTGTGTCGCGGGACATCTGAACATAAGTCTTGCCTTCGTCGGTATAGCGTTTTGTTTCCTTGGAAACAGCGATACCGGTGTTGACGATATTCAGCGGATTAGCGCCTGTAGGTCCGTGGATCGGGCCGCAGTGATACTGATCAACGTTAACGACTTTCGGGAAGTACGGACCGGTTAAGAGAATGCTTTCGCCGGTGACGGTATGAGAACCGCGAACAGGCATGTTGGCGGCAGGAACGCCGGCCATCATTGTCAGCATCATCTTGTTAGCAGAGAAACCGCCGGTAGCCATGACAACGCCGTATTTACCGAAGTATTCCGCAAAGCCTTCCTTTGTCTTAACTTTAACGCCGATAACTTTACCGTTCTGAGGATTGTCGAGCAGTTCGACTGCTTTGGCGTTGTAGACGATAGGAACATTCAGTTCTTTGGCTTTGGCCAGTAAATAGAGCATCAGCTGTGTGCCGCCGGGTTTCTTTTCACCGATGGTGAGGTGAGCACGCTGGAGCATCGGCCAAACAAGCTTCATGCCGACAGCATATTTAACGCCGACGTAGTCATGCAGCCAGTTCAGTGTTTCGTCTGCTTTTTCAGCGACCAGGCGTGTGAGCTTGGGATCGCCGCGGCCTTGAGAAACCTTCATCATGTCTTCGTAGAATTTATCTACGGTGTCGCCGGTTTCAAGCTTCTTTTCCTGCTGCATCTTGGTGTTGACGCCAAGCATGAAGCCTGCAGAGTAAATGGTGTTACCCGAAGCAGAACTCATCTTTTCGAGAATAACCGGTTTCAAGCCGTCCTCGGCGGCGCGGATTGCGGTGACGATACCGCCGATACCCAAACCGCAGATGACAAGGTCATATTCCTTCTTAGGAAGAGCAGCCTGTTTTTCAGCAGCAGAAGCGCTCATAGCGGTAGCGCCCATGGTGCCGGCCAAAGAGGCGAGGATGCCGCCTTTAAGAATAGAACGACGAGATGTTTGCATAAAATTATTTCTCCTTGGAAATGAAGCGAAGATTCGTTTCAGTCCAAAGATTAAATACCCCAAGAAGGGAAAGCGTCGGCGAATTGTCTCTTGACAATTAGAAAAATCGTCAGAGTTTTTGACTGCCAAGCAAGGGAAAAGGAATTGGGATTTCTAAGTCCTAATTTTCTTCAATCCATTTAGCTGCGTTTTTCCCTGCGATTCGTCCGAAAGTAAAGGCGTCCGTCAGACCATTACCGCCGAGGCGGTTTTCACCGTGCACACTGCCTGTAATTTGTCCGGCAGCGTAAAGTCCGGGAATAGGGATGCCGAATCTATTGAGACATTCGGCTTGCTCATTTATAGAGATGCCGCCTAAGGTGTAGTGAACCCATGGGTACATGCGAACTGCCCAATAGGGTGCGACGCTCGGGCGGTGTGTCGGATCAACTTGATCAAAAGAAGCTTTGACCGTATCGAAAGGAACCTTGATGTCTTTGCATAAAGCTTCCAACGTATCGTTTTTCCAAACCTGTCCGGCGAAATAAGCTCGATAGAGATTTTTTTGCTGACTTTTGTCCAGTCTTTTAACGCTTCTTGTGTCTACTATCGTCCAGCAGCGTTTTGCACCTTGTTTGATTAGGGCTTCTGTAATCGTCTTTCGGGTGGCGGCTTCATCTACGAAGCGCTCGCCGTCTTCATTAATAAAGACCGTGCCGGGTGCCATGGCATAGAGACGTGCGGAATATTTGCTGAGAATAGAGCCTTCCGGAATACATTCCACGGCATCCATGTTCTCAACCTGTACACCGGCTTCTATTGCCTTTTGCAGAACTTCTCCGGTTCCTCGGGAGTCGGAATATTTGAAATTTAAATTCGGAACATAGCGGCGAATTAACTCACGATTGTTGGCAAATCCGCCGGCACATAAAATCAAGGCGCGAGAAGTGATGACTGAGTTGACTCCGTTAGAAGAAACAGAGACACGAAAACCTCTCTGGTTTGGAAGGACTTCAAAAGATTCCAGCTTTGTCGAGGTTCGGATAGAAACTCCGTTCTTAAGACACGCTGCCGCTAAATTCTGAACATAGGAAGAGCCCAAGGCAGTAACGGGTTTATGGCTTCTCCGGTATCCAGATCCATAGATTTGGTAAATCTCATCACCAAAGGTGACGCCGTTTTTTCTGAGCCAATTTAAAGTATTCCCGGCTTCTTTTGCCAATCTCGCCTGGACCTTCGGATTTCCGCGGCCGTTGGCAGATTTGGTTATTTGCTGAAGATAGAACTCCTCGCTGTCTTTAATTCCTTTGCGGTTTTGGAACTCGGTATCGGGAGCATTAAAGAAACCTCCTGAATAAAGCGTATCTCCGCCGATGAAGGATTCTTTTTCGATTAAGACGACTGAATCCGAATAAGCGGAAGCCTCTAGGGCTGCGGCTAATCCTGCACCGCCCGCTCCGACAACGAGAATACCGCAGTGCAGGTTCTGAGCCTTGGCTATCGGCACAAAACCAAGTAAGGGAAGGGCGAGGATTTCACGTCTTTTAATCATGTTTCTTCCATCTCGTGAAGGAAATCATTGAGTTCGACCGGGTTCTCAATGTCGAGCTTGCCGTAGACTCTGGCTCTATGAGTTTGGACAGTACGTTCCGAAATGCCTAAAAGTTTGGCTATTTGAGGATTGCTTAAACCTTTTGCCAGCTGATAAGAGATGTTCTTCTCGGCTGTCGTCAGCGTGTCAAAAAGTCTCTTGAGATTTAAAGCGTGGGCTTTTTGTCGGCGCTCCATACGGTTCTTTTCAACAGCTTTAGTGACGAGAGACTGAAGTTTTTCCGGTTCCGGCGGTTTTACTAAAAAGTTAAAGGCGCCGGCCTCAACGCAGCTCATCGCCATTTCAATATCGCCGTGTGCGGATAAGAAGATAATCGGGAGATCAGAGCCACGGCGATTCAATTCCTGCTGAAGCTCGATTCCTGTCATTCCGCCCATGCGCACATCCAGAATGATGCATCCGGGCGCCTGAGGGTCATCGTCTCTTAAAAAAGCTTCGGCACTTGAGAAAGATCGGGTTCTAAATCCGGCCAACTGTAAAAAGAAAGATTGGGATTCACAAACGGAGGCGTCATCATCGACAATTCGAACGACGGGACTGAGCATTTGATTAGTCATTATTTTTCTTCCTTTCTCTTGACGAACAAGTCGACAGCGATTCCATTGGGTTCAATCCTTCGGAATGCGAGATGACCGCCGTTGTTTTCGATGATACTTAATACGATAGAAAGACCGACGCCAAGTCCGTCCTTTTTACTTGTAGAGGTCGGGCGTCCGAGGGCAGAGAAAATTTCTTCGGAAATTTTCGGTCCGTTATCTGTTACTGTGACCTTCCACATATGTTCATGAGGTGTAAGAAAAACAGATGTTTGAGGATTTGGGCTGTTCTTTGCGGCCTTAAGGGCGTTTTTGAGAATATTAAGAACCGCGAGTTCAATTTCGAAAGAGTCGCCGACAGCCATCGCTTCTTTCGGTAAGTCAGCCGTTGTTTTAACGCCTTCAATTTCTTCCTTATTAATACTGTTGATCGCGCGCTGGATGACTTCAACCAAATTGAAGACCTCAGAACGATTGGCTTTGTGTTTAGCGTACGAACGAACGTGTTCTACGATGTCACTTGTCCTCTTGGCTTGGCTGTTCATCTGTTTTAATGCGTACTCCACACGGCTGTCTTTGACGCCAAGCTGTTGGAGAAGAAGCGATAGCGCGCTGGCGTAGTAAATAAGATTTGTAATCGGCTGCTTAACCTCATGCGCAAAGATCGAGCTCATTTGTGAGATCACTCGGCTCTTCTCGAGAAGATCGAGTTTTTGACGGTTTTCTCGAGCTTTGCGTTCGGTTGCTCTTTGGACGGCTAAAGCGAACTTTAATTCTTCTGTTCGGCGATTCACCAGCCAATTGACTCGAACGATGTGAACCAAGATCGCGCAAAGCAACAAGGCAGCTAATAAGAACTCCTTCTGATGGGACAGAATGAAGTCTTTTACGGTGGTTTCTCTCAAATGCTCATAAGGTCCGAGTTTTAAAGACTTCATTAAGTCATAGACTTTGAGAAAGCCGCTGGCCGGGACCCATTCAAAATTAAACTCTCCTTTCGGCATAGAGAGCAAGGAAAGGGAGACCGCTTTCACTTCTTCAATCGGAGCGGTATCCAATGCGTAGAACACGGTGTCCGGATAGCGTTCCGTGGAACGAAGACAGGCCTCCGAATTACTCCTTGCTTCCAATACTCGAAATTCTCCCGGCTGAATCTGTCCGGTTGTGAGGAGTTTTTCGTATTGGCAGGTTCCGAGAATACCGACATCCGCTGCGCCGACCTTTACATATGTGGCAACGTCTGGATATTGGTAATGAGAGAAGAGCGTTTTGGAGAAAAACGTGTCAGGGTCAAAACCTTTAGCGGCTATTTCTCCCATTCCGACAAGCATGCCGTCAAAGTCATGAGGCTCGGTGGCTGAAAGAACTTTTCCCTTTAGATCTGAGATCTTTTGGAGATCCATACGGTCATTTCTAACGATGAAAACTGAAGAAACGGCTTCCTTAGGACTGTAAGCGTGGTTTCTGCTCACTGTAGCGATCTGCTGAGCGCCAAGCTTTGAAATCAGGGTGACAAAGTTTCCGGCGGAAGAGACGAGAAAGTCAGGTCTTTCTTTAACCACGTTTGAGAGGAGGTTGTTTTGCTGAAGCTCAACGACGGTGAGTTTGTAGTCCTTGAGCGTTTTTTGCATATGTTCGATCGTCGGGACGAATGTCTCAAGATAAAAGTCCTGATCGAACGTATCGATCAAACCGATACGTATCTCACGTTCGGCAGCTGAACTGAGGAACGGGAGGAAGAATAAACAAAGAAAGACCCATTTGCGCATAAGGAGAAGTTTGGCACAAATGAAATGAATCCTTCTGAGGATTTATACCAACAATTCAAAACCATGGGCTACGAACAGAAAAGCGATGATAAAAGAATTTTTAGAGTAGTTAAAACATATATTTAATTAAATAACAAGGGGGTTTTCACTTAAGAATAATATCTTAATAGAAAAGATTAGAAACAAAGAAAAGAAAGAAAAAGATTAATTTTTAACTATTGATTGTAAATAACTTTGTCAATTGAAATTACCTTTATTAATTTGATTGTTACTTTTATATTTCAAAATATTAGAAAACATATTATTACGTATACAATATACATAAATTGTGATATTTCAGATAGTGTTAACAAAAAGCTTAAATTTTCTTACACTACTTAACATAACACCCCTTTTAGATTATTAGGGCAAACCCTCTATGTGTTTTGAAAATTTTATTGACACCCCTTGATGAAGCAAAGATAGTATGCGCGTTATTGAGTTTCGGAGAGGGTATAAAAATTCCGAAAGCTCCTCATTTTTACCTTACGAAAAGTTCTGTCACAAGAAAGAGGAAGTAATGAAAGTTTCTAAAACACTTTTGGCATTGTCCATCGCGATTGCTCTGGAAGGAGCCTGGGCTCAGGATCCTGATATCTTTGAAAAAGACCTTGAGGTCTCCGTTGGAACTGTTTCAGTGGAAACTGCCTCTGGCCGTTATGTCGGAGTGGAATCAAACGGAGGCCATTACACCATAAAAATGGCTAGTGACACCTCCTTAACGATTTCGGGGAGTGCTACATCTCTTGAGACTCCAAACAGAATTTACGGGATTACCGCCCAAAAAGAATCTTCCCTAAAAGTATTAGGAAACGTTAACATCAATTTAGACGCAGGAAATACCCTTGCTAAAGCCGAAGCTCCGGAACTCAGAGCGATACGAGCAAACGGAGGGCTCGTTGATTTGGAAGGTGATATAAATGTATCCCTGAAAGCAGGTGGTTCGTATTCATCGCTGCTTGACGCTTGGAGTGAAAAAGAATCCGGTATCAACATTAAGGGAAATATTACAGGAGTTTTGGAATCCACAAGTGGAAATATTTCAGCTATTAAACAAGGAAACGACGGAAAGATTAATATTTCTTCAGGTGTAGTAAACCTACATGTGAAGTCCGAAACCGGTCGTATCGTTGGAATAGAGAATTATGCAAGTAAGGGCGGGCTCATCACCATCGATAGCGGTGCTCTAAACATTGTCACTGATAACTCCAATTCTTCCACATATAACCAAGGAATTCTTGCCTACCAGTCGACTACAAATATCAATGCCGACACATCTATTCATGTCATCGGAGGAGCCGCAACAGCTTATGGCGTGGATGTCCAGTGCGATCCTAACCTCCCCCATGACACGATTGTTAATTTGAACGGAAGTTCTACAAAAGTTTCTGTTACCGGAAAGAAGGACGCTTTTGCACTTAGACCTTCCGGAGCTACTGGTTATATCAATATTTCAAGTGAGGACATTGTTTTATCTGCTTCCTCTCAAGATGGACTCGCAGCGGGGACACTTTCTCAATATGGTGCTTCACTGAAAGTGGATAACCAAAACGCCAAGCTAAATATTTCTGCACAATCTGTAAATGGTAAAGCTATAGCAATTTACAACACTACTTATGGCGGCGCCTCTACTCATCAGTTTGGTTCTACAGAAATTGGGGCCAATACTGTCAATTTGGTTGCCCAAGGTAAGGATGCATTCGGTATCGTCAGTAGCGTTAAAGAAGGAGACAAAGTTGATGTTGTAAACGACAAGGATGGCGTCACAATTAATGCTGACACCATTGTTAATACTCTTTCAAACGGAGGAATGTCTATTGGTGTTACAACATCGAATAAGAATAATGGTTCCCTTCCACCACAAAATAAAGTAACTATTTCAAACATAACTGTTAACTCTGTGGCTCAAAACAACGGAGAAGCTTACGCATTCTATTTGAAAGATGGCGGTCACCTCGAGGTGGGTTCTGCCAGCTTAACAGCAGTTAGTGAAGGTGGTAATGATGCTGTAGGCATCCACAATAAAGATTCGACGTTGATAATTAAAGGGGACGCCGTCGTGCGAGCAGAAAAAGCCCTCCAGGGTAATGGCTTAGTCGAGGTTTCCTCAGATGCTTCTCTTATCATGGACGGAGAAATCCACAAAGATGAATGGACAGGCATCATCAACGCCAACGGTAAAGTTGCTTACGGCGTAGCTGAATCTATCGCAGCCTCCGATCTTGCAAACGCAAATGACGGAACTCTTTTAGTCATCGCCGGTACAGAAATCGCAGGTAATGTTAATGTCGGAACCGTGATGACAAGAGACGCAACTGCCGCAAGCCATTCTCTTAAGGTCGGTTCTGACGGTACCATTCTTGTTAGAGCGACAGATTCTTATGACGGCACTTCTCCGTTGATCAAAGTCGACAGTGTCAGAGCAGAAAAAGGCAGTACGGTTCATCTCTTGAATGCTGCTGCAGTTGCTGAAGGAACAAAGGTTTTCGAATCGAACGATGCTGATGAAGATTCTCTTGAGGACTATTTATTCACAACAGACAACTTCTTGAAGAAAGTTGAAAACAACAGAATCGTTGGTGAGAAATCTGCCAATGTATTCGGTTCTGATCTCCTCATCCCGAATGTTGTCGATGCAGCAGTTAATGCAGCAAATAATGAAGGAGCTGATCGTATCCTCGGCTTAACCAACAAGGCGTTGACTCAGGCTCAGTCTCTGAAGGCAATTCATCAAATCGCCCTGATAGTTCCGGCTTCCGGAGCTCAGTCGACAGCAATTAATGTTGCCAACCTCCAGTTGGATGTGATCGATACTCACGCTTCCAAACTGGCTTTCCACGCAGAAGATAAAGTTGGTGCCGATTTGTGGATCGACCTGAACGGATTCCTGAGCAAAACAAATGACTACTCCGCAGGTTCGGCTAAGTTCGGTTACAAGAGCGATCTGGCCGGCGTGACCATCGGCAGCGACTATTCCTTTGGAAATGGTTATGCCGCTGGTGTTTCGGTTGCTTTCGGTAAAGGTTCTGTCAGAGGACAGGGCGAAGGTTCCGGTGTTAAAAATGACGTTGACTATTACGGCGTAAATCTTTACGGCGTTTGGTCTAACGATTATTTCAACACAATCGGCTCTGTCGGCTATCTGCAGACCAAGAACGAGATCAAGACACAGGGATTCAAGGGCAAACCTGATGCCAAGACGGTTTCTTTCGGCGTTCGTTTCGAAAAACCGCTTGCCTTGAACGAGGCCATCACGGTTACTCCTCACTTGGGCGTTCGTTACAAACACGTCAAGCTGGATAGCTTCAATGCCGGCGGTTTCAAGTACACGACTGAGAAGGCTGACATCGTTGAAATGCCTTTCGGTGTTGCGTTTAACGCCAATCTGAAAGCTCCGTGCGGAGCGGAGGTTAAGCCGTTTGTTGATCTAACCATTGCTCCGAATTTTGGGGATAGAAAGGTCAGCAACAAGATTGCTTTGGCCGGAACGACAGCTTCTGACACTTTCGACGCCAGAATTGCCAATAACGCCATGTATAACGCCAAGGTTGGTGTCAATGCTGTTAAGGGCAGCCATACCTTTGGTTTGAACTATGGCATTGGCGGCGGCAATAGAGGCCGTGTAGACCAAACTCTTCAGGCTAGATACACCTATCGTTTCTAAGATCTGATTAACGAGAGACTGTCTGGTCTCTCGTCTAAAAGTTTCCTAGCAAGAGTTTTTTGACGTCCCGGGTAATTGCACACAATGCAGTTACTCGGGATGTTCTATTAATACCCCTTGCTTCCTTCGGAGCTTCTGATTTGGGCTTACTCTGAAAGGCCTTGGAAAAAGGTTTCACCAGAAAACTTTAGAATCTCTCTGCAAGATTTCTTTTTAGCGCTTAACTCTATTTCTATTTAATAATCTTGCAGGAAGGCAACAATAATGTGAGCCGCTTGGGATAACTGATTAAGCCCCTGGAAAACTTTCTTTAACGAACTTTTTATATTCAAAGTAGAGAGATTGCACAACAAGAAAATCTCATTCTTCTAAATGAACAGATGGTTTGGGATCCGTTGTAAAACGTCTATTTTCTTGTTTAAATATTAGGAGGTTATTCGTGCGATCTCCTCATCCCCCTTCCCATTGAAAAGTCCCCTAACGACAAGGATAAACAGCAAGCGCCACAGTCTTGGAAACTAGTACTGAGGACAACCGACCTGTTTAATTTGCTCGGTGCCCACTGACTGACCTGAACAGAAGACCTACCCATCCTTACAGCTCCTCTGAGGACTCAGAAGACTTGAGTGACATTTCGGTTATCTGAAATCCAAATGCAAAAAATCCTCGGTCATTTCTGACCGAGGATTCAAGCTCTGGATTCAGCGCCCGAAACCGGGCGCTAATTTTGGTTGATTATTTCTCCCAACCTTCGGAGGCGGTATCACCGCGTTTCTTTTCGCCGTCTTTCACTTCTACGACATTCTTACCGATGGCCAGTTCATTGTTGGCCCAGTAGCCCCAGTGGTAGGCAGCGTCGGATTCTTTGATCTTGCCGTTGCCGAACATCAGGTTCAGCGTGCCGTGATACGGTTCGAAGATGCCGGCGCCGAGGTAGATGTGGCCGAGACCGAAGACGATGATCACGATAAAGGAGATGTCGTGGACGATCTTAGCGGTAAGAAGTGTGGACTGAGAGAAGTGGTATGCCCATTCTCCGCCCGGCAGAAGACCGGTGTTGAGCCACAGGATCATGCCGGAGATCGCTGCAAAGACGCCTGCAAAGAGCAGGGTGCCGTCGGCAACGCGCTGCAGAGACTTAACTTCACGCTGCGGAGGCATGTGAACCTTGCCGGGAGCGAAAAGATAAGGAATGAAGCGCATGGCAAATGTGCGGTCGTCAGCATCCCATTTACCGAAGATGTTGTTCTTAAAGAGGTGAACAAAACCTTTCGGAGAAATGATGATCGCTAAAAGCGGGATCAGGATGAACGGGATAGCAAGCAGTCTGTGTGTCCAGCGCATGGCGATGGTGAACTCGCTGCCCACGCCGTTATTCCAGGCGGTGATCAGAACGAACAGGCCGGAAATCGCAAGCAGGATGCAGGAAATCGCTACAACACCGTGCGTGATTCGTGCCAATACGGAATGGCGCTTGATGTATTTAGTAATCATGGTGGTCCTCTTTACTCTGCATTTTCTCTGCGTTCTTGCTCGGCAGCTTCTTTCTTAGCTTCGCGGACATATTCTTCACCGCGTTTGCGCTGAGCAGGTGTCCAATGTTCCTTGGCCTCTTCAATCGTCATATTACGACGGCGATAGCCCAAGGCGGCAATGAAGGACACGGCCAAGCCGGCAACGGTAGCGGCGGCAGCCAATCCGGCGCCCGGCTGAGCCAGTTTGCTCAGTGTAGCGAGCGGGCTCGGCTGTGCACCCTTGACGAGACCCTGAGCTTCGGCACCGAATTTGCAGACCTGGAGAATATGCAGGCCGCCGCATTCGTTTTCGCCGTAAAGCTCGGCCTTGTCGTAGCCGCGGGCTTTCAGGAATTCGACGCGTTCTTTGCCGAGTTTGATCATCTCGTCACGCGGACCGAAGTGCAGGGCACCCGGCTGGCATGTCTTGACGCAGGCAGGAAGCATGCCGTTTTCCAAACGATCCCAGCACATCGTGCACTTGTCGATCTTGGGTTCGTCGCCGTAGTAGCGAGGAACGTCGAACGGACAGGCCATTTCGCAGTAGCGGCAGCCGATGCACTTTTCCGGAGTAACGGAAACCACACCGTTTTCTTCGTACTTTAAGCAGCCGGTCGGGCAGACTGTAACGCAGCCGGCGTTGGTGCAGTGGAAGCAGGAACGGCGGCCGAAGGCCCATTCAACGGGACGCAGCTCATTGTCAGACTTCTTTTCTTTGAAGGTCATGACCAGACGGTTGCTGCCGTTGAGGTCTTCAGGGTTCTGATAGCTTCCGGAGAACGGGAAGGCGTTCATTCCGAGATTGGAATACAGAACGTTCCATTGTTTACAGGCGACTTGGCATCCTTTGCATCCTGTGCATTTGGAGGCATCGTAAAGCATCGCCATTTCTTTTCTTGTGTAGATAGACATTACAGATCCTCCGAATTATTTGGCTTTTTCAACGTTGACCAGGAAGGCCTTGTATTCAGGAATGTAGGAGTTCGGATCGCCTACGTTCGGAGAAAGGTCGTTCATGGTATCGCCGGTGGCATAGGCAGAAGCCCAGCTCCAGTGGTGAATCAAACCGATGGTGTGTGTCTTCTTGCCGTTAATTTCAAGCGGCTGGTAGCGGACGGTAACCATCGCAAAGGCCTTGATGGAGCCGCGATTGTTCCAAACACGGATTTCATCGCCGTTCTTAATGCCTTTTTCTTTAGCCAGTTCTTCGGAAATTTCAACGAAAGGTCTCGGCATGATTTCGACGAGCCACGGAATGTTGCGGGTCTGTGTACCGGACTGCCAGTGTTCGCAGACGGAGTAAGACGTTGCAACGATCGGGTACTCTTCGCTGTTGCCGCGTTTGATGGACTCTTTCCACTTTGTGAACTGAACCATCGGGCTGTCCTGACGGCCGTTCATCACGTTCTTCGTCGGAGATTCGTACGGTTCATAGTGTTCGGGCAGAGGACCGTCTTTCATCGGGTAGCTGAACAAGCGGGCGTCCTGTTCCCAGGTCATGAAGAAGGCCTTGTTGTTCGGCGGTACCGGAACAACCTTGCCGTCTTCAACGCGGGTTTCAACAAAGTCGCCGACGTCGTTGTTAATCCAGCGGGAGCCGTTCCATTCAACCAGCATCTTCTTGGGGTTCCAAGGTTTGCCGTTCATGTCGGCAGACGCGCGGTTGTAAAGGATTCGACGGTTGGCAGGCCAAGAGAAGGAGAATTCGCTATAAAGGCCCAATCCGGAAGGATCGGACAGAGAGCGGCGGGTGCAGGGCTGAGCCATGGCATCCCATTTCTCGTTTTCGTTGTTGAAGTAGCCGCCGTAAATCCACATGCCGCAGGCGGTGTCGCCGTCGGCTGTGAGTTCGCCGTAACCCTTCAGCAGTTTGCCGGTCTTGGTGTTGTAGCCGTTAATGGCGTGAGCAACTGCCTTGATATCGAGCTGACCCTGCGGATTGCGGTAATCCCAGTTGACTTTGGTAACCTGATCCGGATTGACGCCGCCTTCCTGACGATACAGCTGAGCGATACGGTTGAAGAGGCGAGTCATGATTTCGAAGTCGCTCTTAGCCTGTCCTGCCGGTTCAACGGCTTTCTGACGCCACTGCAGCCAGCGGCCGGAGTTGGCAATAGAGCCTTCTTTTTCATAAATCAAAGCGGCCGGAAGCATGTAGACGGTCGTCTGAATCTCTTCAGGCTTCATGCCCGGAGCTTTCCAGAAGGTAGCGGTTTCTGTAGCAAACCAGTCAGCTACGATCATCCAGTCAAGTTTGCCGAGAACTTCACGGCAGTACTTGGTGTTCGGTTCGGAATGAGCCGGGTTCATACCCCAAACCAAGTAACCCTTGATCTGATTTTCCGCCATGTAGTGGAAAGTCGGAATCGTGGAGTCATTGTGCTTCAGGGAGCGTTTCGGCAGAAGGTCGTAGCAGTAGTTGTTTTCTGCTGTGGCGTTGTCGCCGTACCATTCTTTCAGCATGGAAACCATGAACTTCGGCTTGTTCATGTAGTAGCCGTCAGCATAGGTTTCTTTAGAAAGGTAAGCATCCAGTGTCGGATGGTTCTGCTGGATCGGCCAAGCCAAGTAGCCCGGAGCGTAGTCCATTGTGGCGCCGACGTCGGTAGAACCCTGAACGTTCGGTTCGCCGCGGAGGGCGTTAATACCGCCGCCTGCAACACCGACGTTGCCTAAGAGCAGCTGGACGATGCACATGGCGCGGCAGTTCTGGCTGCCGTAGGAGTGCTGAGTCTGGCCGAGAGCGTAAAGAATCGTACCGCTCTTTTCAGGGGCGCCGGAAGCTGCGTATGTCTTATAGACTTCTTCAAGCAGCTCGGGCTTGATGCCGGTGATTTCGCTGACTTTCTGCAGAGAGTAGCGGTCATAGTGTTTGGCCAGCAGATTCAGAACGCAGTTCGGATCCTGCAGGGTGGCATCTTTCTTAGGTACCTTGAGTGCCGGATGGTTGAACTTAGGCACACCGGGATTGTCAACCCATGCGCCGGGTGCACCGGGCTCAGAGTTCCAAGGAATAACTTTTTCTGTCTGGTACATCCAGGTCTTGTTGCTGTAAGCCTTTTCTTTTTCATCCCAGCCGGAGAAGAGGCCGTCGGCAACGTCGAATTTATAAGACGGATCGATCAGGAAGGTCGCGTTCGTGTAATTCATCACGTACTCTTTCTGATAGAGCTTCTTATCAAGGATGTAGCGGATCATGCCGCCGAAGAAGGCGATGTCGGTACCCGGACGAATCGGGGCATACATATCGGCCTGAGCAGCAGTACGGGTAAAGCGCGGGTCAACAACGATCCACTTGGCGCCGCGGTCAACGGCGCGGTGGCACCAGCGGGAAGACAGAGGATGGTTTTCAACGTTGTTGGAACCGATGGTCATGATGACGTCAGCGTTCTGGAAATCGCACCAGTGGCTGGTCATGGAGCCGCGTCCGAAGGACGGAGCTAAACCGGAAACGGTAGAGGAGTGGCAGACACGTGTCTGGTTGTCGATCTGAACAACACCGAGAGAACGGGCGAATTTCTGAACAAGCCAGGCTTCTTCGCAGTTGAGCTGAGCAGCACCGTAGCTTGCGATGCCTTCGCAGCGGTTGACGGTAACACCGTCTTCTTCTTTGGTATAGCTCTCGTCACGAGTCTTCTTAATTTTGCGCGCCATCTCGTCGATAGCCTGGGACCAGGAAATAGGTTCCCATTCGCTGGAGCCGGGGCGGCGAACCAGAGGCTGTGTGAGGCGGTGCGGATGCATCACTAAGCGGCGGTCTTTATCAACGATCTTTCTCAGACCGGTCAGACCGGCGCCTTTCGGGCAAAGGCCGCCCAGGTTCACGGGGTTGTCAGGGTCGCCTTCAATATTAATAAGCTGACCGTCGCGGACGGAACAAATGGTTCCGCAGCCGCCGGAGCAGTAGCAGCAGATGTTTAAGTATTCTTTGGTATCTGCCAGTTTCCATTTACCGATTTGGCCGGGAAGGAAGCGGGAAGCCGCAGATGCATGGAATGCGGTGGCCGCGCCGGTCAAACCGACAGCAGATTTTAAAAATATACGACGAGATGTGCGCATAAATTGTGTCCTTTAGCATACGAGTGCAACTTTTGCACAAGTCCTGGGGTGGATTCGGCGGTCGCGCCGATTGCGGTCACTTTAGGCGCCTGCTGTATAAAGTGTCAATAAGATTTCGAGATTAATGCGACGGTTGATAAGCTTTGCAAACAACGGAAAAATAAGGAAAAGTTTACGATTAGTTACATGGGGATATAATATATCATTAATAGATGGGTTAATAATTTACGGGGTAAATTGAGAGAACTCAACGAAAGATAGGAAAGATGTAGTAAAAACCCCAAAATCAAATAGATCCGTTCTTTTTTGGCATGAAAATTTGCGCTTTCACAGAAAATTCACGGAGCGTGCTAAATACGAAGATTTGTTCAAAATAAGGCCAAAAATCTTCAAAAAATTGGCCAAATAACCGTATTAATACGGATGGTTTTTTACATTTCATGTAATATTTAGAAACATTAGAATTGCGCGTTTTGAGCTTTTTGGAATTTGAAAGTGATAGGAAAAATCACTTTTTTAGGTAATGACCACACCAGAGCACGCTGCGGAGAACAGAAATGTTCCTCAAATTGAATTGCCTCTCTCGGCTTATTGCCAATCCCTTGAAAAACCGCTCAGACCCTTTGATTTTGCGATATTAATTTTGGACGCATTGGATTAGGCAAAGAGAGCGTACGGCTAAAAAAGACCGCGCTGATGGATTTCGGATGATGTAAACCGATGTCCTTGTCGATAACGAAAGCAAATGTGGATAACACAGAAAGGCTTTTTTGACTGTTTCTATCCTTGGTTACCGGCCTAAAAAATTGAAAGTAAAAATTGCTAAGGGTTTATACTTATTAACATCGCATTTATAAGTTAAATTGCTCAAAATATTATTCTAATTTTTGAATAATGAGAATCGTTACTATTATTATTTGAATTATTCGAAATATAAAACAGGAGCTTTCATGGAAAAGACAAATGACGCTGAGATCAGCCTTCTTGACGCACCCGTCGGCTCGGTGGTTGATCTGGTGAGCTGGGGGAACCTCAGCCAGGAAGATATTCGCAAACTGACCGATGTCGGTGTTTATTTAGATCTTCCTCTGACGGTTTCCAGTGTGACGATTTCCGGCCCTGTCGTCGTTGCTGTCAGCAACGTCCACGTCGCAATCGGACGTCCTGTGGCAAAAGAGCTCAAAGTTCTTTGGAACAAAGAGGTAGAAAAATAAATGCTGCTTAGAGATATGAAGCCCGGTGAGAAGGGCGTAATCAAATCCTTCAGACCCGGCTTAATCGAATACCGCAAAAGACTTTTGGCATTAGGCGCTCTTCCGGGAACGCCTTTTGTGGTTGAGCGAGTCGCTCCCCTCGGCGATCCGGTCGAAATCAAATTAAGAGGATCTTCAATCAGCGTCCGTAAAGGCGAGATTGAAATTCTCGACGTTGAACCGATCAAATAAATAAAACCATGCGTAAAAATATCATTGCAGTTGTGGGCAACCCGAACTGCGGCAAAACCACTCTTTTTAACGGCTTGACCGGCTCCCATCAAACGGTCGGCAACTGGCCCGGCGTGACCGTCGAACGCATTGTCGGCGAGTTCACTTATAAAGACAGAGAGATCACAATCGTTGACTTGCCGGGTATTTATTCCCTTCAGCCGAGCTCTGCCTCCAGTGAGGACGAGCGCGTTGCCCGCGATTACATCCTGCAGGACGAAGCCGAACTGATCGTCAACATTGTTGACGCCAGCAATCTCGAACGCAACCTTTATCTGACCACGCAGCTTCTCGAAATGCAGGTTCCGATGATCGTGGTGCTCAATATGCTGGATATGGCTGCCGCCCACCAAATCGAAATCGATCCGCACAAACTCAGCGAAGCCTTGGGCTGCCCTGTAATCGGCATCGTTGCCTCTAAGGAGCAGGGCCTAAAAGAACTGTGCGCTGCGATCGACGCTCAGCTCGATGATCTTCGTATCCCGAAGAATCCGATCGTCTTTGCCGATGACGTAGAAGCAGCCAGAGCCGAAATTGCTAAGCTTCTTACTGCTCAGAAAGTGGAACGCGCCGAATGGACGGCTGAGCAGCTGCTCGAAGGCGACGCCGGTATGGGAGACTACCTTAAAGGAGTTGATCTCACGGAAGTCGACAAGGTCATTTCCGAAATCAACCAAAAATACAACGGCGACCTCGACATTGCTATGGCCGACGTTCGCTACAGCTTCGTGTCTCAGGCTACTGCCGCCTCTATGGTCCGCAAGGGCGAAATCGATCAGAGCACGACCGACAAGATTGACAAGATCGTTCTGAACCGCTGGCTCGGTATTCCGATCTTCCTGTTCATCATGTATCTGATGTTCATCTTCTCGATCAACATCGGATCGGCCTTTATCGATTTCTTCGATATTCTTTTCGGAGCCATCTTCGTTCAGGGCTTCGGAAATCTTCTGACAAGCATCGGCAGTCCCGAGTGGCTCAAGACGATTCTCGCTGACGGCATCGGCGGCGGTATTCAGACGGTCTCGACCTTTATTCCCGTGATCGCCTGTCTGTTCCTCGCGCTCTCCTTCCTGGAAGACTCAGGCTACATGGCCCGTGCCGCTTTCGTGATGGACCGCATGATGCGTTTCCTCGGACTCCCCGGCAAATCCTTCGTTCCGCTGATCGTAGGTTTCGGCTGCGGCGTTCCCGCGATTATGGCAGCCCGCACGATGGAGAAAAAATCCGACCGTATTACGACCGTGATGATGGCTCCGTTTATGAGCTGCGGCGCGCGTCTTCCGGTTTACGTGCTGTTTGCGACGACTTTCTGGCCGCTTGGGGGACAGAACCTCGTCTTCTCTCTATACCTGATCGGTATTTTGGTTGCGATTCTTACCGGTTTTATCCTGAAGAGAACCGCGCTGAGAGACGAGGCGGGTGCTTTCGTGATGGAAATTCCTCCGTATCATCTGCCGACCCTTAAAAATCTCGGACTCCGTACGTGGGACCGCTTAAAGAGCTTTATCGTGAAAGCCGGTCAGCTGATCGTCATCATTGTTGCAGTATTGGCCTTCTTGAACTCTTTGGGCACGGACGGCAGCTTCGGCAACGAAGACACCGATAAGTCCGTTCTTTCTCAGATCGGTAAGACCATTGTCCCGGCTTTCCAGCCGATGGGCATCAGCAATGAAAACTGGCCTGCTGCTGTGGGCGTCTTCACCGGCATCCTAGCGAAAGAAGCCGTTGTCGGTACGTTGGACAGTCTTTATTCCGGCATGGGCGACCGCATGAGTGCGGCCGACCAGGAAAAGAACGGTGAAGCCAAGCCTGAAGAAGAGGAAGAACCGTTCAGCCTCTCCGGCGAAGCCATTCGCGCCGTGAAATCAATCGGTGAAAACCTTTCCGAACTCGGTGACTTCTTTATCGATCCGCTCGGCGTCAATGTTGAAAAAGACCTGACCGACGTCGATGAACAAGCCGCAGAACAAGAAGTGGGCACCGGTACATTCCGTGCGATGAAACACCTCTTTGACGGTGACTTAGGCGCCTTCTCGTATCTGCTGATGGTTCTCCTGTACATCCCGTGCTGCGCTTCGATCGGTGCTATGTATCGTGAGGTCGGCGCCCGCTGGACGGCATTTGCAGCCCTCTGGACCATTGCTATGGGCTATGGAGCAGCAACGATTGTTTATCAGATCGGCCGTTTCAATCAGCATCCGGTGTATTCCTCGGTATGCATCGGCGTGTGCCTGGCGGTAATTCTTGCAATCATTATCGGCCTTCGTGTTAAAGGCAAGGATGCGGCTCAGTGACATTAACCGAATTAAAAGAATACGTTCAGGCTCGGCGCATTGTTTCGGAACTGGAAATCGCCATGCATTTCCGGGTCGAGCCCTCGGTCATCGAACCGATGGCGCGCCGCTGGATTGACAAAGGGCTGATGGCCAAAGTCGATATGGACGGAACCAAATGCGGAGGCTGCACCGCCTGCGCGGACGGTATCAAACGTCACTACGAATGGCTCGGTCCTCAATCGGTAGTCGTAAGACGGTAAGACTTTTTAAAACTCCTCGTGCTTAACGGTTCGAGGAGTTTTTTACGGTTGGGTGTCAAGAGTCGCCGCAACTGCCGTATAGTTAGAAAATCTTTCCTTTCTGAAATTCAAAATGTTAGTTCAAGACCCGCTCAGCAAGTATCCTCGACTCGGTAAGTACGCTCTGATTTTTTCAATTATTGCCGGTGAGTTTTCAGATTTTGCGGTCGAACGCGTGATTACGCGGCTTCTTAATCGTCAGTCGGTTCGAAGCATGCACCGACTTTTAAATGATGAAACAGTTGCCATTGCTTATTCTCGGTACTTCGGGGGTGACTCATACCAAATCAATCCTGAAGTCATTCTTGATTATGCCCAGGTCTACACGCCTTCTTTCATAGAGGAAGCGAAGAAAGACCTCGGCAACGAAATTCGGGAAGATAAAGAGGCTCAAAAAAATTACATCGATTTTCTTTTGCAGCTCTCTTCTTTCAAGCGTGAAGGAAAAGGAGATCTAAACGAGGTTCTGAACCGAAGCAGGTCCGACGGCCCCTATCCGGCCCTTGATTTTGTCAGATCCGTTAGAGGCCTGTTCTTTGTCATGGCTTGCCGGAAAGAGTGGCATCTCCTGGTCCAATCCCTTTCCGAAGAAAACAAAGCCTTTGCTTGGACACAGTTCATGGACGTTGCATCGAGAAAGCCGGAAGACTTTGATTTCGCATGGTCTAAGCAGCTCTTTCTCTCTTTGGGCGGAAGTATCCGTGAAGATGCAATCACGTGGTTTGCAGGTCACTACGATTTGTTTAGAACCGGATTCAGTGCTTTCAATCTTGACGCATTGTCCCGTGATTTTTGGACGACAGATTTATTGAGAGGTATCTATCTTTCTTCGAACGGCCGTTTCAAGGAAGGCCTAAAAGAGATTCTCTCCGCCTTGAAGGAAGACCAGAAGTTTCATCGAGATAATTTTGTTTCCTACAAGAATCCGATTTTCTCTAATCCATACGAGAATGTATTTCTCACGGCAGCTTTATTCCTGGACCGCGGTTCCGCTTCGACCACCAGAAAAATTAGTTCTCTGAGAAAGAAAATCAATGAGTTTCCGGAAGGGCTTGCCTCCGGTCTAGCGACCCTTGTTTTTTCTTTTGTTGATGATCCGGAATCCGTAAATTTCTACGCTCACAGAAGAATGGCTGTGGAATTCGAAGAAGACGATTCGGACCTTGCGATTTTTGTACTTGCAGTGTTATGCAAGATTTTTTCTTATCCGGAATACAAAAAGATTCTGGAGGGCCATTTGGCCAAGCGTTTGAAAAAAGAAAATCCGCCCCTGAAATATGTTCTCCAGCAAGCGCTTGATGCGCTTAACCCGGAAGATCCCGAAGCCAGGAAATTGACTGAAGAGCTCAAATGCCCTCCGCTTCTGTCGCATTACGTCACGCTCTCTGAATGGCAGTTCGGACTGGACAAACTTTTAAGCTTTAGTAAGACACTTAAAAAGCCGGCATCCAAAGTTAGTCACAGTCGAATCGTTTACATTGTTGATCTCGACACTTTCGAGCTTCAGCCGTATAAACAGAAATCAAAAGACGGTATCACTTGGTCGAAAGGTACCCCGATCGCCATGTCCACTTTCGCTGAGATGATGCCGGAAATGGATGAGACCGACAAAATCGTTGCAGCCAAGGTCGTTCGGGTCAATTCTCGGGTTTCCAGACTCGGAGGTGTGGACGTGCTCTATGACCTCGCTGATACCGGCAAAACCTTCCTGATGTTTGAGCCGGATATTCCTTTAGTAATTCACCGCGACCGCGTGAGAATCGAGGTCAAAAAGGACGACAAAGGAAATTACGATACTTCGACAAACATTGACTTCCTCGAAAATTTAAAGCCGGATCAGCATTACGCTTACAAAGAAGACGGAAGCATCCTCACGATCTACAAGATCACGGAGAAAGAACACAAAGTTTTCGAATTACTGAAGAATCTTAGAAGGCTGCCCGGTGAAGCTAAGAGCAAGCTCGCAGAGATTCTGGAGAACATCAGCGGTGAAATTCCGGTTTCCTCAGAACTGCTGAAATCTTCTTCCGGTCTTGAAGCACTTAAAGCTTCAAGCAAAATTACCTTCCAGATTATTCCGGATTCCTCCGCGACCGAATTTAACGTCAGAGCTTTTGTGCGTCCGGCGGAAGGCTGTGAATTGACCGTAGCCCCGGGTGAAGGAATGGACACCTTGGCCGCATTGGTTAAACGCAAACCGATGAGAATTTTGCGTGACCTCAAGGCAGAAAAGGCCAACTGGGAGCACATGAACGAGAAACTAGAAGATTTCTCGGCGTGGCAGGGCGGAGGTCGCTTCTGGACTCTGGATACGCTGAAGTGTCTGGAATTCATGGAAACACTTCGAGAAGCCTCCAAGGTTGCAGATATCGAGTGGCCGGAAGGCGCCAAGCTGACGGTTAGGCGTGCTCCGATCAGCTTCCCGGATCTGAGGCTTAAAGTGAACAGTGTTGACCGCTGGTTCTCTTTGGACGGCACCGTTTCCATTGACGGTAAAACCCAGCTCAAGATCAATCAAATCCTGGATAAGCTCAAAGACCGCGTCGGCAACTTTATTCATTTGGAAGGATCGGAATACGTTCTCATCACAAACAAACTGCTGAAACAGTTAGAGATTCTCGAAGATGTTTCTTCTAAGAAGAAGGACGAACTGCTGATTTCTAAATTCAGCGGTGCCGCACTGGAAGTCCTCAAAGAAAACGGCTCTGAGGTTTCCGGCGATAAGAGCTACGAGAACTTGCAGGAACGAATCCTGAAGGCCCAGGAAATTGAGTTCTTTATTCCTTCAGGCCTTGAGGCTCAGCTTCGTCAATACCAAAGAGAAGGTTTTGAGTGGCTCATGCGGCTTTGCACTTGGGGCGCCGGCGGCATATTGGCCGATGATATGGGCTTGGGCAAAACCGTGCAGGCGATTGCTGTTCTGCTTGGAAGGAAAATTCTCGGGCCGTCCTTACTCGTGGTTCCGACCGCCGTGCTCTACAACTGGAAGTCGGAGATGGTGCGGTTTGCGCCGGGTCTGAGGTTTGCCGACTTCAACAGCGGCAACCGAGAAGAGATTCTTAAAAACGTCAAAGATTACGATGTCATTTTGTGCACGTACGGTGTGCTCAATACCGAGATCGAAGCGCTGAGTAAGGTTGAATGGAATCTGGCGGTTTTAGACGAAGCGCATGCAATCAAGAATAAAGCCACACAGACTTCTCATTCGGTGATGAAGATCAACGCCCAAGGCCGAATCCTCTTGTCCGGTACACCGATTCAAAACGATCTCTCGGAAATTTGGAATCTGTTTGAATTCGCCAACCCCGGCTACTTAGGTTCATACCAGCAGTTCGGCGACCGCTTTATCCTTCCGATCGAAAAGAAGAAGGACAAGGAAAAGCAGCATTTGCTCAAACAGCTGATCAGCCCTTTTATTCTTCGCCGTACGAAGGCTGAAGTGCTCGATGAGCTGCCGGAGAAAACCGAGCTGATCGTTCCGGTCGAGCTTTCCGAAGAAGAAATGGCGATCTATGAAAACATTCGCACGAGAACACTCTCAGGGCTCCAGTCTGAAAAGATCAATCCGATTGAAGCCTTAATGGCGCTGACAAAGCTCCGCCAGGCTGCCTGCAGTCCGGAACTTGTCGACAAACATCTGACAATTCCGTCCTCCAAGATCCGAGTGTTCCTGGAGTTGGTTCGCGAGCTGAAAGAAAACAAGCATCGTGCTCTGGTATTCAGTCAATTTACATCCTTCCTTGCTTTGGTTCAACAGGCATTGGACAAAGCCGGCATCGAATACCTCTACTTGGACGGTTCCGTTCCTGCCGCTCAGCGCAAGAAACTTGTGGAAACCTTCCAAAACGGAGACATGCCGTTGTTCCTGATCAGCCTTAAGGCAGGCGGTACCGGACTTAATCTGACAGCAGCCGACTATGTGATCCATCTTGATCCCTGGTGGAATCCGGCAGTTGAGGATCAAGCTTCCGACCGTGCTTACCGAATCGGACAGAAGCGTCCTGTGACGATCTATAAGCTGATTTCGGAAAAGACAGTGGAGCAGAAAATCCTCGAATTGCATAAGACGAAGAAGAATCTTGCCGACGCACTGCTTGAAGGCAGCGATGTCGCTAAGAAGCTTTCGAAGGAAGAAATTTTGGAACTGCTGCAGCTTTCCTAAGCTTGAAAGGTTTTTGTTCGCCTGGATGTTCAATGCTTCGAGGGAAATATTGTTGGGATTTCTTTTTGGAATCGGATTGGATAATATCTTTGAAAAATGGCACGTTGCGGCGACGCACGTGCCTAATCAAAAGGCGAGGTCTGAATGAGTAAAGCTGCAGATAGTGAAGTTGTTAGACTGCGGATTGATCCTAACATCAAAAAAGAGGCGTCCGAAGCCGCTGAAGCGATGGGACTTTCGCTTTCTGTTGTTGTCACAATTTTCTTGAAGCATTTTGCTTCTGAGAAAAAATTTCCTTTTGACTACGAAGTTCCTAATGCAGAGACATTGGCAGCTATGAAGGAAGCAGAGAGCGGAAAGCTGAAGCCTTATGAATCTGTGGAAGATTTTTTCAAAGAAATGAAACTTTGATGCTGCGCTTCACACTGAAGGCTTCGTCGAAGAGAGGTGTGAGGCGCCGCAGAGCAACTCGCAAAAATTTGTGTTCTATCTTTCGGCACCGGCTCCAGCTCCAGCCGGAGCTTCTTAAGTTCCTTAACGTTTGAGAACTACTTCTATCTCGTCATCCGTTAAGTCGTAAATATTGAATATTACTTGATTGATTTTTTCTTGGATCTCTTCCGTAGGGTTCGCCTCTGCCGCGAGCACCAAGTCTTTGAGTTCTTCATCCTGCTCAGCAGAGATGCGGGGGAGCTTCAGTTGCATAAGATTGCTGCGAAGCACTTTGATTTGACCAAACAAGACTTGGTAGACGAAAGAGTAGACCTTGCTGTTTAAAAGAGCGAGCAGGGCTTCAAAAGAAAGATCCGGAACGTTAGGAATGAGGATGTTGGCACTGTTGAGCACCAGCGCTCCGTTTCTCTCTGCTGCAAAGACGAGATGATTGGAGATAAAGCGGTAGATGATCTTTGGAGCTGTCCTATAAATTTCGTCCGGCGCCGTCTGCTGGAACGCGCTGCGGTCGAAGTGAACAAAATAACGCGGTTTGTCGATGTAGAACGGTCGGATCTCCTTACCCGTGTAAATCGGTTCAAGTCCAAGCCCCGGCTTGGTCTTTAAATGCTTTTTATTGTTTCCCGTCACCACGCCCAGCGCCCATTTGCTGCCGGCTAAAGAAAGCTCTCCTTTGGAAAGGATCTTATAAATAATTTCTACTTCCGGTTCCGTCACGCTGAAAATCGTCTTTTGCTCGGTGAGCTGGAAAAGCGAAAGCGGAATTTCTCTGACTTCACCGGTCCCAATCATCCTGAACGTTTCCGCGGGTTTTGCTTTCTCTGCGAGGATGGAAACAAAGTCAGTTTGAACTCCGCTGAATTTCGTGTCGAATTTGCGTATTTCAAGAAGCTTGCAGTCGCTAAACAATTGCTCTCGGAAAAGCCGGTGCGAGGCAATGTTGAGCATCGAGATCGGCATCAGGAAGGCAAGCCTGCCGCCGGATTTAAGGAGAGAGAGCGTTTTCATGAAGAAAAAGCTCGAGATATCGGCGTAAACGTTTTTAGTTTTTGAGCTCCACGGCGGATTCGTGGCCGCAAAGTCAAAACGTCTTCTTTCGCTTTTCCACCGGCTGACGAAGTCCGTGACGCGGACATCCGGGTATTCTGTCGCTCCTGCAAGAATCAGGTTCGCTTTCGCAATCATGACGGCAATCGGATCGCTGTCCATGCCGCTGACTTTTAATCCCCTGTCTTGCGCAAGTATTAAAAAGGTGCCGCTGCCGCAGCAGGGATCCAAAAATGCTGCCCCGGGTTTTGCGCCTAAAGAATCCAGCAGCTCTTGAGCCACAGATTGTTCCGTGTAGTACGAACCGGTGGAATTCTTGACGCCTTCTGTTAAGAAAGACTGGTAGACCGTGCCGAGAAGATCAAACTCTTCCGGAAGCTCAAGCTTCGCAAATTGCTGTTCGAAAGTATGCGTGCGGCCGTATTCGCTTTTGAACTTCTCGGAGAGCTTTCGATCACAGCAGGAACGATCCAGCAGCAGGCAGCTGAGGGTGTAAATGATGCTGGGCAGTGAGATTCGGAGTTCTGCGGACAAAAGCTCGGTGATAAACCTGACGGTGTCGGGATTGGCACAGCGTTCTTTAGGAATAAATCGCCGAGAAGAGCCGGTTTTATTGGCTCGATAGGAGGGTTTGCCGGTCAGGTCGCGGTTTAATCGCTTCCATATTCTTTCCGTCGATTTTGAGATCGGCATCTCCTCTCCGTAAAACACAATCAAGAATCCTTCATTCTAATCAAGGAGGAGAAAGCGTTGTGCGGCAGGCAGTGAAGAAGTTTTTTCAAAAAGAATAAGACAACAAAAAACCGGAGCTCGCAGGCTCCGGTCTTTTAGAGAAAAGCGTTTAGATTAGATCACGCTCGCAGGAACAGTGACTTCATAAGGCAGCGGCAGGATTTCTACCGGGACATCCTTAACATAAAGTTCGGAATCCATATATTCATAAGTCAGGACGAACAGGAAATGCTCGCCGTCGCTCTGAATAACGCGTCCCATCGGTTCGTTTTCCATGAAGACTTCCGTGCCTTCGTCGAGGTCCTTAACGCCTCTGGCAACGCCTAAGAACATACGGCGTTTTACCTTGCCCAGGTTTTCTGTCTTGGAGATGATTTCCTGACCGGTGTAGCAGCCTTTGTTAATGGCGATACCGCCGATTAAGTCCATATTCAGTGCCTGCGGCAGCCATTCAAGAACTTCAGGTTTTTCAATCAAGGCAATGCCTTCTTCCATCAGAGAGCGGGCCAGACGGTTATGTGCGGAAATCGGGGCGTACATGTCATCGGGGATCTTGCCGATGGCAACGAATTTGCCGTGCATACCCTGTGCGTCATTGCTCGGAAGGCGGATAACGATGACGGAATCACCGACAAAAGCCTGCATCGGTTCGCGCGGAAGGGCAGGGCAAGGACGGTCGATGGCTTTTGCGTCGGGCGAGAAGAAGTAAGTGATCGGTTCCGGAAGGATTTCGATTTCAACTTTGCTTCTCAATACGAATTTATTCAGACGATCGACTTCGCCCTGAGCAACGGATTTCGGCATAAGCATTCCGAAGCCGTTCGGGATTCTGACGATTAAAGAGGTAGCGGCGGTACGTCCTTGGTGGTTGCAAGCAGCCGTCCAGCGAGCGTCTGTCGGTCCCATTGTCTTTACATTCTGGGTCAGCATTCCTTGGAGAAAGTTTTCAGCGTCTTCGCCGCGAACAGCGACAAATACAAAATCTTGTTCTTCGCTGAATGTCCAGGAATTTAGTTCAAGCATGCTCATTTGTGCATTACTCCTTAATCAAAACATGTCGATAAATTAACAGATCGAAAACAATTACGACTGACAGCCTCGACAAAGTGAGCAGACAAATCTCAAATTGTCGCTATCATGCTTGTTTGAGTTGTATTAATTCAATTGCGTGTGAGTATGAGATTTGTGGTCAAACTGCTGGCCGCCTGCGGCCTTGTAGCCTTGCTGGCGTTCGGACTTCTCGGCGGTGCCTACTATTACGTAAACGTGCGCCCGGTGCCTTTTGAAGGCAATCCTCCGGAAGTCGTCATTAAAGTAGACAAGGGCAGTACGATCCGCTCAATTGCCAACTCGCTCAAGCAAGCCGGGGCAGATGTTGATCCGTCAATCCTTACCCGAGCATTCTCTTTTTACGATCAGGACAAATCGGTTCATGTCGGTTACTACCGAATCCCGAATCCTTCAACGATCAGAGAGATCGTCGATAAGTTCGCCTCCGGCGACGTGATCATGAGTAAGTTCACGCTGGTTGAGGGCACAGAGACTTCAAAGTTTTTGACACGCATTAAGAATTCAGAAGATTTAGATCACGCAGACCCTGATCTTGACCTCAAAACACTCATGTCCGTCGTCCACGCGCCGGAAGGCACGCACCCGGAGGGGCAGTTCGCCACAGATACTTTTGTATTTGCTAAAGGTTCTCCCGATACGCTGGTGTTAAGACGCGCTTACCGCGAGCAGCAGGAACGCATTAACAAGGCTTGGGAAACACGTTCCCCGAATGTTGCCGTTAAATCTCCCTATGAACTGTTGATCCTCGCCAGCATTATTGAAAAAGAAACCGGTCAGAACTCCGATCGGGCCCTAGTATCCAGCGTCTTTAACAACCGCTTAAAGCGCGGCATGCTGCTTCAGACGGACCCGACAGTGACCTACGGAATCGAAAACTTTGACGGCAAAATCACAAAGAAACACCTGAGAACGGACCATCCGTATAACACCTACACGCGTCCGGGTCTTCCCCCGACGCCGATCTGCAACCCCGGCTTAGCCGCGATTGAAGCGGCCGCACACCCGGCTGATACGGATTATTTATACTTTGTGGCCATGGGCAAGAGCGGCCAGACTAAATTTTCTAAGACACTCAAAGAGCATAATGCGGCCGTGCAGAAGTATCTCAGAAGCCAGGGACTTTAAAAATGACAGAACGCGGGAAATTTATTACGGTTGAAGGCGTTGACGGCGCCGGCAAAAGCACTCAGTTCGAAGTAATCGCCAATGCGCTCAAAGAGAAAGGCATTGATTTTGTCAGAACGAGAGAGCCGGGCGGTCCGGAAAGCGGCGAGAAGATCCGAGAGCTTCTGTTAAACGAACCCATGACCGCAAAGTGCGAACTGCTTCTAATGTTTGCAGCTCGTCAGGAAAATCTTGCCAAAATCATTCGTCCGGCTTTAGAAGCCGGTAAATGGGTTCTCTGCGACCGCTTCACGGATGCTTCTGTCGCCTACCAAGGCTACGGCCGTGGGCGCAGCTTGGAAGAAATCGAGATGCTCGCTGACTTCGTACATCCCGATATCAAGCCCGACAAAACGGTCATTTTTGACTTGCCGACCGAAGTTGCAGCAGCCCGCTTGTCCCGCAAGCTCGACCGGTTTGAACAGGAAGATGCTGACTTCCATCGAAGAGTGCGTCAAGGCTATCTGGAAATTGCAAAGAAGGAACCCGAGCGCTGTGTCGTCATTGATGCTCAGGGTACGCCGGAAGAAGTCTCCGCACGAGTCCTCAAGGAGGTTGAGACATGGGTTTAGCCCCGTATCCTTGGCTGGAGCGGCCGGCCGAAGTACTCTCAAAAATGCTCGGCAAACTTCCGGGCGGTGTCCTTATTTACGGTCCGCGAGGATGCGGCGTGTTTGAACTGGCTTCCCGCTTTGCGGCAGCCGTAGTTTGTCAGCACCCGGTAGACGGCGCACCATGCGGAATCTGCGAGGAGTGCAAACTCATCTTCAGCGGAAACCATCCGGACCTTCGCTACGTATTAAGCGAAACCGAAGCTGCGCTTCACCCGGAGCCTTGGAACGGCAAATTCGGGGAGATTCCGAAAGGCAAGAGCCTTTCGAAGCAAATCCTGATTGAACAGGTTCGCGGCATCGGAGAATATCTTTCTGTTACCGCGCATCGCGCCGGCCACCGATCCGTCGTGATCTATCCGGCAGATTCCATGTCCGGAGACCAAAGCTCGGCCCTGCTTAAAACGCTTGAAGAGCCGCCCGAAGGCGCAGTACTTATCCTGGTTGCTGATGACATCAACTCGATTCTTCCGACGATCCGCTCCCGCTGCCAGTTGGTTCGCTGCACGCCGCCGACACGGGAGCAGGGCATCGCTTACCTCAAGTCCCAGAAGGTCCGAAATCCTGAAGGTGAGCTCACTCGTCTGAGCGGCAGACCGCTTCTGATCCATGAAGCTGACCCTAACCTCACGCTGGATAAAAAAGACGAAGCCAAGTATCTCGAAATGCTTGCGTTAGGTTCTGCTCTGACAAGTGTTCAAGTGCTGTCGGCTTTTCAAAAGGATATGCCGGTCGGCCCCGTGGTTTCCGTCATGCAGCGCTGGTATTGGGATCTGATGGCGGTGCTCTCCGGTGCTGAGCCGAGGTATTTCCCGGAACACGCCGAAGCTTACAAACGTCAGGCGCAAGGTACGGATTTTCAGAAGCTGGTTCCCTTTAACCAAACGCTTATGCAGGCCAACCGCAGCAAAGATCATCCTTTAAGCAAACGTCTGGCTCTCCAGGACTTATTCATCACTTGGGCCAAGACGCTTGCTGACGCTCGTAAAAATTAGGATTTAAGCTTCTTGAAGCCTTCCAAAACCTCCGTCTGGTCCGGGGATATGTACTTGGTGGTTGTGTTAACCGAAGCGTGTCCCATGGCCGTTTGGACGACGTTAACCGGCATCACTTCCAAGCTGGCAACAGCAAAGGTATGGCGCAGCCAGTGCAGTGAACTGCCGAGAAGCTTGGCTGCGTCGCGGGGATTTTTCTTTCGGACGTCGTTGGCCACTTCTTCGAGGAAGGTATGCAGGACGATATAAAGTCCGGAACGCGATAATCCTTCCTTATCCGCTCCTTTGCTGCCGATACGGAAGCTGGCAATCAGAGGCACGTCTTTTCCCGCCGGCTCAAAAAGAGGAGGGCGCTTGCGTGCAGCGAGATAACGTGAGATCTTGTCGACCTGCTCCGAAGAGAGCGGAAGGCGTCTTTGTTTATCGCCTTTACCGACAATGTCGATGACAACGGTTTCTTCATCTCCGAAGCGCGAGTATTCGATCCAGCCGCAGCGGGCGTTAATCATTTCGCTGGCTCGCATACCGAGTTCTTTGCCCAAGACAAAGAGAACTTCCAGCCGCATACGGACAAGATCGAGCGGAAGCCCGGCAAGATGCGTTTCGATCTCTTCCCACTGCGCAGGCGATAACGAACGGTCTGCAAATTCTTTCGGTTTGCCCTCTCCCGGTAAGAATCTCACTTTTGCCGGAATCTGATCAAATGGATTGAATTTCAAATAGCCCGTTTTATGCAGAAACGAAAAGAGCTGTCGGATGATCGTCGAGGCAGCTTTTCGGCTTGTGTAGGCAAGGGAAGAATTAAAAGGTTTCCAATCCGGAGATTCCCGCGGCGTATTCTTGGGTCCGATCCAAGTTTCCTGCGGATAGATCCAGGATTTCTGCCAGTTCTCGGGTGTTTCTCTGCCGATCATCTCGAGCCACTTAAGATAATCCGCGCATTCATCCAGACGAGCGGAGGAAAGGGCGACTCTTTTCTCTAAGAGGCACCATAACAAAAATCTTTCGGCCTCTCTTCTATAGGCAGCCTGAGTATTGGCATTGGTGCCTTTTGCTTTAAGCCAGAGACGAATAGCTTCAATGTCGGTGTTGACGTTTAAGGCACAGTCCTGTCGGTCGCCTCGGTTGGTTCCTGAAGAACCGTCTAAGCCTTTTGGAGGCGCTAAAAATTCAAGCGGACGTATTTCGTCGTTTTTAAGCGGCTGACCGAGACGGCGCCCGGCTTTTTGCTTTTTATTGATTTCGGACCAAAGCGGGGCGCCGACGTCTTCGATCTTTTGACCGTAATAGGATTTGGAGAGGTCACGAGCTCGCGTTTCTAAAACCGGCGGGAAATCTATCGGAGCACCGCTGAGTTTTTTAGAGTAGAGCCACGAAAGGATTCCGTTGCTTCGTTCTTTGTTCAGGTCCAGACGCGTCGCCCAGCGCTCGGGATCCTCGTACATAGCGTCGATCAAATCGTCTAGGCAATTTATTCCTTTAGATTCAAGATGTTCCGCGATCTCAGCTAAAAAATACTGATTCAGAGGAAGATCAAAGTCGAAATCAGAAGCCATTGAAAAAACCGGTATCTAAAAGGAGAAATTCCAAGAGAGACCAAGTATAGAGAATTTTGAAGAGCGGAGAAAATGTAACTATTTAGCGTGAAAAGTTCGTAATTGTAAGCTTTTTTGAAAGCCCGAAACAAACTTTAACTTTTCGAAATTCGGGCTACTATAGGCCTGATATAGTGAATCTGCGGCGCTGATTTGGCGCCACTCTCAAAGGAAGGACAACGATGAATACTAAAAAGGTTATCTCTTCTGCAGCTTTAGCTGCCTCCCTTACTTTCGCCGCCGGTGCAGCATTTGCATGGGGATGCGGAGCAGGCCCCATGATGGGCTACGGTCCCGGCTGCCAAGCCGGCCCCCAAGGCGCGTATCCCGGCTGCCAGTACGGTCCCAACGGAATGATGCGTCAAGGACATCCCTGCTGGTCTTACGGTCCGCAGCAGGGTGCTCAGGGCCCCAGAGACTATCGTCCCGGCTTTGAACAGAGAAAAATTTATCTGCGCGGTGCGCTGAATCTTACTGATGCTCAGAAACCTGCATTTGAAGCCTACTTCGGCGCTGTCGATGCTTATCACCAGATGAAGCGTCCCCTTGCTGCACAAGGCCAGACACGTCAAGACATCTTGAATCAGCGCTTGGCTTTCCAAAAAGCCCGCGTTGAAGCGCTTCAGAAAGCTATTGACGCTCGTCAGGAACTCATGAAAGTTCTTACTCCGGAACAGGTTAAGGTGTTCGATTCGATCGAATCTCGTACGCACGCCAGAGGTCCGAGAGGCGGCTTCGGTCCCGGACACCGCGGTCCGCACCATGGCGGCTACGGCATGTATCAGCAGGGCGTTCCTGCACCGCAGGCACAGCAGGGCGGCAAACTCTAATCTCTGCAGTTAGGTCATCCTGACACAAATAAATCCCGAACTCCGAAGAGTTCGGGATTTTCGTATGTGCTTCAAGTGAAACCCGGAAAATCGAAGGTATATCTATCTTCAAGGTTCCTAAAACGGCAACAACACCATTCTCACCCGAGCAAACCGTTTATCCAATTTACGGGATCAAACTTAAGCGCTAAATCTGTCTGAAGGACAAAAGTTAGCTGTTTTGTTCGTCAACAATCTGTTTGAATAAAGTACCCGGAACAAATTTGGGGACGCTGCGGGGCTTCAATTCAAGTTTTTCACCGGTATGGGGATTGCAGATAACGCGTGCTTTCCTTTTTACCTGGCGGAAGGTTCCGAAACCGACTAACACGACAGGCTCTCCGTTTTTGACGGATGTCATGATGGAGCGGATCATTGTATTCAGGGTACGGGTAGCCATATCCTTAGTGATTTCATTTTCTTCCGCAATAATTTCAATCAATTGCTGTTTATTCATATTGTTCTTCCGAAGATGTGGTTATCGGGTGAGGATCAGAGTATTCAAGTGAGGATGGAATTCCTCAAGAAACAATGAGGCTCAAGGAGATATTAGCAAGATTAAGCAAATATTACTACTGAATTTTAGGTATCTCGCATGAAATGCAGTTTTAAAGCTTAACTTTCTTTATTGTGATACTTAAATTTCATTAACTAAAATTATTTAGTTTCAGTTATGCTTATTCTCAATGAATCCTCCCAGAAGAGGTCTCGATTTTGTCAGAAATAAATTTTTCCCCGCAGGAGGATAATTTCTAAGATTCCCAGAGGAATCTAGTCATTTAATTGATTTTATTGATTTTATCTTAGTTTAAATTTTATTTCTTATTTACGGGGTTATTTATTTAAATCCAAACGAATAAGGAAAAGCCCGAACAAAGTCCGGGCCTTATGATTTTTTCCCTGAAGCCTTTAGCGGGCCATCAGGGAGAATCTCGAGCAATTAGATTGCACCTGTTCCGAATTTTTCAGCGTGAATCTTGTTTTCTGCAACGCCGTTCTTAACCAGTTCAGAAGCAGCGAGCTTCATGAAGGGAACCGGACCGCAGATGCAGTAGTCGGCGCCCTGAGAAACCAGGCTCTTGAAGAAATCTTCGGAAGGACGGCCGTGTTCGGAAGTCTCGAACACTTCGAAAGATACGTTGCCTTCCTTAACGACGAGAGCGAGTTCTTCGCGGAACGGGATAGCTTCTTTATTCTTGCAAACGTGAACGAAAGAGATCTTGCGAGTCGGATCTTTCTTCACGGCTTCCTTGAGCATTGCAAAGAGCGGAGTGATACCGATACCAGCGGAGAGCAGGCAGAGTTCGCCGTTGCCTTCAGGCAGGTTGAATTCGCCGACCGGGAAGGAAACTTCAACGACGTCGCCTTCGTTGATGTCGTTGTGCAGAGTGTTGGAAACCATACCTGCAGGAGACTTCTCAACAGCTTCGACCTTCTTGACGGCAATTGTCAGGGAAGTGGCGTCAGCCTTAACAACGGTGTACTGACGCGGCTGAATAAGATTCTGGCCTTTCACGAACACACGAACGGAAATGTACTGGCCGGCCTTGACTTCAGGCATCTTGCCGTTGTCGACAGGAACAAGCTTGAAGGAAGTAACGTTGTCGGTCTGTTTGGATTTTTCAGCAACCTTGAAGAAACGCCAGCCTGTCCAGCCGCCTTCTGCAACAGCATTCTTGTCATAAATAGCTTTTTCTGCGCCGATAAGAACGTCAGCAAGCTGCATGTAAGCAGCTGTCCAAGCATCAATAAGTTCGGGAGTAGCAGCTTCGCCGAGGACTTCTTTGATAGAGGCGATGAGGTGTTTGCCGACGATCGGATAGTGTTCGGCACGGATGCCGACGGAAACGTGCTTGTTAGCGATGTGGGCAACAGCGCCTAACAGAGCCGGAAGGTTTTCAATGTTTTCTGCATACGCCAGAACAGCTCCGGCCAAAGCCTGCTGCTGGAAACCGGCGCGCTGATGGCCCATATTGAAGACCTGCATCAGTTCCGGATTGTGAGAAAGCATTCTCTTATAGAAGTGGGAAGTAAGGGCAACACCGTGTTCGCGAAGAACAGGAACGGTAGCTTTAACGAGTTCGATTTGTTGTTTTGTAAGCATTGAATCCACCTATGAAAATTTAAAAAATGTTGTGGTGATTCTAGTAGTAAACCCTTGCTATCTTTGAAAAGAAATGTTCTTATCTGTAAGCAATCTTCTCTAAATTGCATCGTCCTTTCGATCTTCTTCAGTCGGTCAGAGACAATGGTTTGAGAGCGTTTCGCTGGACATGATAAACAAAGCAGATAGATTGAAAGCGGTTGGCGAACAAGACAGAGCAGGTAATTAGCGGACTAAATAAGCGCTCGTGTTCTTCCTTATTCACATGCCGATGCGTCCAAATTATTCTTCCTACTTAATGGAGATCAGAAGTGGTCTCCTAACAATTCTTCCGATTTCATCACATCAAAAACAGTCTTGAGGAAAGAACATGCCTTATTTACTAAAAGGAGCCAATGTTTTTAGCCCGGAATTCCTCGGAAAGAAGGACGTCCTTATTTTGGAAGACAAAATTGCTGCCATAGAAGACGACTTGTCTCAAGTAAGGCTTCCTAATCTGAAAGTAATTGAGGCAAAAGGATTGAACCTCACACCGGGTTTTATCGATCAGCACGTGCACATCACCGGCGGAGGCGGGGAGGGCGGCCCAGAAACAAGATGCCCGGAACTTCAGTTGTCTGAACTCATTCTTTGCGGTACCACTACTGTCGTTGGTGTTTTAGGAACTGACGGTATTTCTAGAACGCCGTCTTCTGTTCTTGCAAAAGCCCGCGCACTAAAACGAGAAGGAATCAGCGCTTGGATGCACACGAGCAGTTATTTGCTTCCGCCGCAAACACTAACTGGATCAGTAAAAGACGATTTGTACTGCGTGCCTGAGGTGCTCGGCGTCAAAATTGCTCTTGGAGATCATCGTTCCTCATTCCCGACGGAAGAAAAACTCCTGGAAGTTTTGACGGATATCAGAGTGTCAGCAATGCTCGCCGGAAAAATTGGTTTCTTGCATATCCACTTAGGAGACGTTCCGGGAGCTTTCAAGTTGTTAGAAGGGATTGTTGACTGCGGTTTTCCGATCAAACACATCAGACCAATGCATGTTGCTAGAAAGAAATGGCTGCTTCAGGATGCGATTGGTTTTGCGCGAAAAGGCGGCTACATCGATGTGACATCTGGCGGGATTTGTGATTTTTCTAGTCCGGCCGATGCAGTTGAGATTCTTTTCGATGAAAAAATTCCTTCTTATCTGCTGACGATGAGTACGGACGGCCACGGATCTAAACCTAGATTTAATGAAAGCGGAGAACTCATTGGATTACGATGCGGTGGTGTTACCGGAAATTTAGACGCGGTGAGAGAGCTGATAGGACGCGAGCACGCCCCGGAGAAGATTCTTCCGTTAGTGACCTCGAACGTTGCAGATGCTTTAGGCCTGGGCGGTAAAGGAAAAGTAGCCGAAGGTTTCGATGCAGATATTTGCTTGTTCGACAAGGATTGGAAACTCCATTCAGTATTTGCTCGAGGCAGGCAGCATCTCGCAGAAGGAAAACTATTGACGAGAGGCACTTTTGAGGAGCTGTGATTCTCACAGAAAAAAGGAAATAGTTTTACTGAAATAACAATTTTTCTTAAGCCCAGGAAATTTGATCGATAACAGCACCTTGATGAAGTTAGACCACTTATTTGCGTAATGAAAATTTGATGTTTTCTTATCGTTTTGTTACCATACCCATACCACGCCCTTCCTCTAATCCGAGTGATTCGTCACTTGCGATGTTCGAGGAAGGTCATTTTTTATGCGCTCGATGTTTTCTTTCCACCCCTCCGTAAATCCTAAATCTGAGAGTGTTACGTTAAGAACCCCAGCAAGCACAACTTCAAGCCTATGCGGCTTGAATTGTGAGCCGATTTATTCAAATAGAATCTAGCTGGTTTCCGAAAATGCGGATTAGTACAGATTGGTGTATGTATCTTGGTGCGAGTGGACGGACTCGAACCGTCACGTCGAAGACACTAGAACCTAAATCTAGCGCGTCTACCAATTTCGCCACACTCGCAGGAAGACGAATTGTACCTGAGTTCTCCAAGTAACGAAAGGACCGGGGGTGCGAGTTGCTGATATTTTGACTTCCTAAAAGTAACGTTCTCCAGTAGGAATTATTAAGGTGTTGAGAAGGAGCACATAAAAAATGACCTTCCCCGGACATCGCAAACAATTGAATCGTTTGGATTAGGGGAAGGGCGCGTTAAGGTCATCCTATCAAAACCGAATGAGCACTTCAAGACTTTTCTCTGGTCCTGAATATTAGAGGCGGGAGAAGAAGCAATTTCAGCCGCAAAAATCCTACTGATATTTTTAGATTTCTCCAGGTTTCTACTTAGAATCGATTGCATCTTAGATATCAAAACAGAGAGGAAAAATGAGAAAAGTTGGTGTTATCGGTCTGGGCCATGTCGGCTCCACCGTTGCCTATACTTTGGTGACAAAAGGAATCGCAGACGAACTGGTGCTCATCGATTCAAATGAGGCTAAATGCACTGCCGAGTTTTACGATCTTCTGGATTCTTTAGGCCGCCTTGATACGTATACAAAGCTTTCTATGAATGATTATCAGGCTCTTCAGGATGCCGATGTTGTCATTACATCCTTCGGAGACATCAAAGCGTTAGCTGACGGCGGAAACCGCTTCCTGGAATACTCCTTCAACTGCCAGCAGGCAAAACAGGTCGGAACCGCATTGAAAGAAGCAGGCTTCCATGGAGTGCTGATCAATATTTCGAACCCGTGCGATGTCATTACCGGTCTGCTTCAGCATTACACCGGCTTGAGCCGCCAGCAGGTTTTCGGAACAGGAACATTCTTGGATACAGCCCGTATGCAAAGAGCAGTTAGCATGGCGCTGGATCAGAACCCGCACAACATTGCCGGTTATGTATTGGGCGAACACGGAGAATCTCAGTTTGCCGCTTGGTCGACAATTACCGTTCAAGGTGAGCCGATCACAGAAATTGCCAAAGACCAGCATCTTGAGTTGGCGGAGCTTGATAAGGCCGCAAGAGGCGGAGGCTGGCTTGTTTTTAACGGTAAAAAATACACTTGCTACGCCATTGCAACCTGCGCAGTTAAACTCCTTCAAGCCGTTTTCTCTGACGCAAAACTTGCTTGCCCGGCCTCTGTTTATTTAGAAGACTACGGCTGTTATGTCGGATATCCGGCAGTAATCGGAAAGGACGGCGTGGAATATGTCCATCGTTTGGACCTCACGGACGAAGAAAAAGAGCTTCTCGATAAATCTGCACAAATGATCGCACAGAAGACAAAAGAAGGCGTCCTCTAAGAAATACAAAGGGCCTCCGTTGGAGGCCCGAATTCCGCAATCTACGCCTAGCGTTTAATACGTAATTTTTCCTTCAAGCTTGCCGGCTTCTTCAATCCATTTAGTGACTTCCTTCTCGGATGGATCGCGTTGAGCAAGATTTTTTGCCTTATTAATTTCGACCATCTTAGCTGTTAGATTGGCCGGAACTCTGTGCTTCAGCTCTTTAACGGTATCAACACCGGCCGCTTCAAGCAATTCTGCATACTGAGGGCCGATACCGCTGATTCTGAATAAATCTGCATGATTAGCCCATTTAAGAATGAGCTTTCCGGAGATACCGGTTTCTTCCGCTACTTTCTTACGTGCAGAAGGCGTGAGGCAGGCTTCGAGCAATTCTTCCGGCGTTTTGATTCCGATTGCAATTAATTTCGGTGCGTAAGATTCGCCAATGCCTTGAATATCAATGATTTTGTATGCCATAGATCCTCCTGAAATCATCGTCCCTCTCAGGATAATCCTTTTCCTTCAGCCGGTTAAGGACATAACCCAATCTAAGCTTGTAAATCTCGTGTTAACCGTTGCTGCTGTTGTTTTGATCTTAGTCCTTTTTGTTGTTTTCGTTTGCGGCAGCTCTTTCTTCGGGACTTCCGGCAGCCGCTTCAGCGGCTGCGCTTGTGACCGTATGGAAGACAGACACGATATTGTTGACGTACACGGTAAACATCGGAATGATCAATAGTCCGAGCACACCCACAATCACAGAAAGGACCTTGCCCCCAGTGGTCACGGCTTCGATGTTGCAGCCGATGGTAATGGCTTCCATGACAGACCACCACAAAGCGTCCCAATAGGTCCTGACGCCGGGATTGACATTGGTTTCACAGACGTAAAAGCCCAAGCTCCCCAGATAGATCCCGGAGAACAAGATGATGGCATAAGTTACAAACATTTTCGAAGATGTTTGAATGGCGAACCATCCGACAACAATGGCCAGAGCGTAGCAGCTTCGGATGAGCGGCATGAAACTTACGAAATATCCGATATCCCGAGGTAAAGTAATGCCGAGTTTAGGGAGAAGCGTGCCGTAGGGAATGCAGGCGATAAAGAGGAGCAAATAAGTCGTGATATATCGAGCTTTTCTCTTGGAAAGGATAAACTCAAGAGCTAGATCCACCATAAAGAAGATGCAGACCCAAAACTGCACCTTCTCTGCAAATTCGCTCTGATAAAACGGATTGTTGTAGACAAAAGTGTCGTAAGAAATAACACCGATCAGGACGAGGGAACAGATCAGCACGATTAATCGCAGCAGGCCCTTAACACCCTGATCTTTAATCCTTTCCCATGTTCCTTTGCTCAAAATAAACCTCTCCTCTTATCATTAGAAGCCATTATTGTGCAACCGGGCCGACTCGCTTCTGCAAGCCGGCCCGTAACAGGACACTAATATTTAGAGGAGAAGACTACCTTTCTGTCTCTTTCTGAGTGCTGAGGTAGTTTTGGAGCCAGAAGGCACCGACGATAGTTTTGACGTCGGTGATTTCGCCGTTCAAGCATTGTTTAAGGACTTCGGAGAAGGGCATCTTAATAATGTCAAGAACTTCTCCGGCATCTAAATGCTGTTCCACATACTTCAAATCTCCGGCGTAAAAGACGGTGATTTCTTCATCAGAATAACCAATCGCATTATTAAATCGGCCGAGCTTTTTCCAGATCTGCGCTTCGTATCCTGTTTCTTCCATTAATTCTCGTTTGGCGCAGTTAAAAGGAGATTCACCGGGATTCAATTTTCCGGCGGGAAATTCGAGAAAGCTTCTGCGCAAGGGGTGGCGGTATTGGCGTTCAAGAATGACAGTGCCGTCTTCGAACATCGGAATGATCATGGAGGCGCCCGGATGATGGAGATACTCCCTGGTTGTCACGACACCGTCCGGGGTTTTAACAGTGTCTTTGTGCAGCTGAAGGAAAGATCCTTTGTAGGCGATCCCGCTGTCAATCAGTTTTTCAGCTAAAGGGTCATTTTCCGGGTTATTCTGAAGCATACATGTCTCTCTTTCTCTAGTCATTCCGGCGGAGTCAGGCTCATGGCCTGCTTCCGATACCCATTTTAGCCACCAAGAGTTAAGTTGTCTTTAAGGATTTGTTCGTTTTTAGGTTTTTAAGGTCTAGAATGCTATTGTTGGCTAACGATCATATTTATCATCTCGTTAACCCTATTGGGGAAAGGATGATGAATTGACCTTCAAGATCTTGGGAGGAACATTATGGTTCTGCGTACAACTCAAAAATTTGTTAATTGGGTGAGCGGCCTTTATTTCTTGGGCGCTCTCGCAATGCTGGCTTTTCTTTGGGCAAATATTCCGGTCCTTTCCGTTCTCTGGACGAGTCTGTTGGATTTTGCTTTTAACATCATGTATGTCGTTATCGGCGCTCTTTTGTGGCCGGGCACATTGTTAGCAATCCTTGTCTGCGGTTTCTAACATACTCACACGACAGATCTAAAAAAACTCACGAGTCGGCCGCTCGTGAGTTTTTGTTATGCGCCGAACCTTGGATTCCTCTCTCGGATTAATGCGGCGCCTCAGTTATTCTCTCAAAAGTTTAGGAAGCAAAGGTTTTTTGAGGTATCCTCGACATCGCAAAATTTCAATGAAAACCAGTAATAATTTTTAGAAAGGCTCCTTTGTGAGTCTTTTCTTTTTCCAAAACATTTAGAAAAGACATGCGAGATTCATCTTTTAGCAAGGGCATCGGGCTGGCTATCGCCGCCGCAGTTTTCTGGGGCTCGATGGGCGTATGCGCGCAATATCTTTTTCAACAGTGCTCATTTACACCGCTGGACTTGGTATCTATGCGTCTGGTTTTGGCGGGTTTGATCCTGCTGATCATGGAGCGAGTGGTTTTCGGAAGAAATATTATTTCTCCGCTTCGGAATGCCAAGACAACCGTCGGAATCTTAGTTGCCGGCTTGTTAATCCTGGTTTCTCAGCTTACTTTCATGCTTTCTGTGGCAGCTTCCAATGCAGGTACAGCCGCCATTGTTCTGACGCTTGTTCCGCTGATTTGCGCATGCTGGCTGTCATTGACCGAGAAGCGTCCTTTGACCATTCGGGAAGGAATCTGTTTTGTTCTTGCGGCTTCCGGTGTTTTCTTAATCGTGACCAAAGGAAATTTCACTTCTTTGGATTTCTCGTTTGAAGGGGTGCTTTGGGGACTGGTCTCGGCAGTCTTTTCTGCGGCTTATTCGATTCAGCCGAGAAAACTCATCATTAAAGTCGGCGTAGGACCCGTTGTCGGCTTCGGAATGCTCTTCGGCGGTCTTGTTGCATCCGTCATGAATCCGCCTTGGACAATGAATGTTCAATGGACTGCCTTGTCTATCTCGGCATTCACATATGTTGTCCTGATTGGAACTGTTGTCGCTTTCTGGTGCTATCTCTCAAGCCTCAAATACGTTTCAGCGGTTATTGTCGGTCTGATGGTCTGTTTTGAACCGCTGAGTGCTTATTTGCTTTCCGTTTTCGCCTTTGATCTAAGAATAGGGCTGTGGGAGGCAGCGGGTATCTGCCTCGTGCTTCTAAATGTTTTAGTGCTTTCTCTACCGAAGAAAAGCACCAAAGCCGTAAAACCATAGAAACGAAAATCCCGGCGCGAAGCCGGGATCGTTGTTTCCGGATCTCTAATCGAGATGCGGACCGTATTTTTCTAAGCGCTTGCATTCTTCATTGGTTGCCGAGAACTTCTTGAAGTTTTCAATGAATTTTGCAGCCAATGCCTTAGCGCGCTTGTCCCACTCAGTCGGATCCTTGTACGTATTGCGGGGATCGAGGATTTCTGCATGGGCGCCTTCAGCCTTCACAGGAATCTCTAAATCGAAGTACGGGATCTTCTTGGTCTCACCCTTGAGGATGCTCCCTGAAAGGATGTCATCGATAATGGCTCGCGTATCTTTAATCGAAATACGATTGCCGCTTCCGTTCCAGCCGGTATTGACCAAGTAGACACGAGAGCCGTTAGCACGGGCCTTTCTTGCTAACTCTTTTGCATACTTGAAGGGATGCAGAGAAAGGAAGGCCGCGCCAAAGCAAGCCGAGAAGGTCGGCTGAGGTTCGGTAATGCCGCGTTCCGTTCCGGCTAATTTACTGGTGTAGCCGGAGAGGAAGTAGTACATTGCCTGGTCTGAAGAAAGGATCGAAACCGGAGGCAGAACGCCGTAAGCGTCCGCGGACAAGAAAATAATTTCCTTGGCGGCAGGACCTTTGGAGATCGGTTTAACGATGTTTTCGATATGATAGATCGGATAGGAAACACGAGTGTTTTCTGTAGCGGACGTGTCGCTGAAGTCCACTTTTCCGGCTTCATCGACAATGACGTTTTCCAGGAGAGCATTTCTGCGGATGGCGTTGTAAATATCCGGTTCGCTTTCTTTATCCAAATTGATGACTTTGGCGTAGCACCCGCCTTCGTAATTAAAAACGCCTTCATCATCCCAGCCGTGTTCATCGTCGCCGATCAGCAGGCGTTTTGGGTCGGTCGAAAGCGTTGTTTTGCCGGTTCCGGAAAGACCGAAGAAAATGGCGGTGTTCTTTCCCTCTAAGTCGGTATTGGCAGAGCAGTGCATCGAAGCGATGTGACGAAGAGGATTGAGGTAGTTCATGACCGAGAACATGCCTTTCTTCATTTCTCCGCCGTACCAGGTGTTCAAGATGACCTGCATCTTTTCTTTAAGGTTGAAGACGACGGCGGTTTCACTGTGCAGTCCGAGCTCTTTGTAGTTTTCAACCTTGGCTTTGCTGGCGGTTAAAACAACAAAGTCGGGTTCTCCGAAGTCTTTGAGTTCTTCCGGAGTCGGACGAATAAACATATTCGTCACGAAGTGTGCCTGCCAAGCCACTTCCATAATGAAACGAACTTTCAGGCGCGTGTTTTTATTGGCGCCGCAGAAGGCATCTACGACGTAAAGACGATCTTTATGAGAGAGTTCATCTATGGCTTTGTCTTTTAAGATTTTCCAAGAGGCTTCTGAGAGCGGTTTATTGTCGTTCTTATATTCTTCGCTGGTCCACCAGACGGTGTCTTTGCTGACCTCGTCAACGACGAAAAACTTATCCTTGGGAGAGCGGCCGGTATAGATGCCGGTCATTACATTCATTGCACCGAGTTCGGTGACAATACCTTTTTCGTAACCGACAAGTCCTTCGGCGGTTTCATCTTTATGGAGTTGTTCATAGGAAGGATTATGAACAACCTGTTTGACGTCAGTTATGCCGTACTTTGCTAAATCTAATGTCATGGTTGTAATTCCAGGTGGAAAACGGCGCCGAAAGCATGCGTACATTCATCAGCGGCGAATTCCACGAATAAAAGTTAGCGTTTTCTATTAAGTGAAAACGAACGGTGTAAATCTTCCTAATTTTACCGCCCGGGTGTGAAAAGTGTAAAAAAGTATTAATACTTAGATTAATCTTCACAGGCGGTTTGAAGTTGAGGATCGCATCAGCTCCTAAAAATTGTGCTTGATAGTCAATGGTCTTTCTTTGGAAATACAATAGCCGGACGACATTCATTTGAAGGGACAGAGATGGACAAGAAGTACGCAGCACAAGAAGCAATTGAGCATTCGATGATGGGAAACTTAGGGCTCAAGCTCATAGAAGAAAGAGAAGGTTTTGTGCGGGCCAGCATGCCGGTGAATGACAACACCTCTCAGCCTTTCGGTGTGTTGTGCGGGGGTGCCTCTTTGGCATTTGCAGAAATCATCGCCGGATACGGTTCTTATTTGAGCTGTCCGGAAGGGTTCATTCCTGTGGGATGCGCGGTTTCCGGCAACCATGTTAGTTCCGTGCGTAAGGCGCCGGGGGTTTTGGTTTATGCAGAAGCTGCCGCCTTGCATTTAGGCCGTACAACTCATCTTTGGAACGTAGACGTCAAGACTGAAGACGGGAGATTGGTTTCCACCGTTCGAGTCACAAATTACATTGTCAAAGACAAATCTGAGTCCTGGAAGTGAAAAAGAAAAAAGGAGGAAAACCGAAGTCTTCCTCCTCTCAAAGGAGAGATCAGAGTCCCCAAAGCGTCGGCAGGAAAGTGCTTAAGCCGGGGAAGAGCACAATGACGGCCAAGGCCACCAGCGTTGCAAGCAAGAGCGGAATGACAGGAGGCGTCATTTCCTCCATCGTCAGATCGGCGATTTGAGCGCCGACATATAAGTTCACAGCCACAGGCGGCGTGACCTGTCCGACCGCCAGGTTCACCGTCATCATGACACCGAACCAAATCGGATCCCAAGCAAAGTGATGAACGATCGGGAGCAGGAAAGGCAGAAGGACGTAGTAAATCGAGATCGCGTCCATGATCATGCCCGCGGCCAGCAGAATGACGTTGATGAGGAAGAGCAGGGCCCAAGGATTGTCAGAAAGCGCCAGAAGAACGGCTGCGCCTCTTTCTACCAAACCGACAGTACTGGCAACCCAGGCAAACAAACCGGCGCACGTCACCACAAACATAATGACGGCAGTTGCTTTGACGGATTCAAAGAGGACGTGCAGCAGCTTGTCCCAAGAGTTAAAAGTCTTATATATAAAAGTTCCGACAAACAACCCGTAAAAGATAGCTACGGCTGCAGCTTCCGTCGGCGTGAAGATGCCGCCGTAAATACCGCCTAGGATAACGACCGGCGTCATGACGCCCCAAACGGCATCTTTAAATACGAGCCAAGTAGATTCCTGACGCGGCAGTCCGCGATAACCTCTTTTCTTAGAAATGAGATAAACGGTCAGCATCAGGAAACCGGCAACGAGCAGGCCGGGCAGAATGCCGGCGGCAAACAATGCCGGGACGGATGCGTCCGCAATGCCGCCGTAAACAATGAAAGCGATGCTCGGCGGAATCACGATCGCGAGGCCGGAAGTTACCGAAACGTTAGCTGCAGCAAAGGCTTTGTCATAGCCGTTTTTAACCATCGCAGGAATGAGGATTAAACCGAGCGCGGCAACGGTAGCAGGACCTGAACCGCTCACAGCACCCCAGAAAGTCGCGACGGCCACGGTGGCGACGGCTAAACCGCCCGTCATATCTCCGACGAGGTTTTCAACAAGGCGTACGATGCGTGCGGCAATGCCGGCGCTTTCCATAATGAAGCCGGCCAAAATAAAGAAGGGAATAGCAAGAAGAGGAACTTTAGCGACGCCGGCAAAGAAGTTGTAGGGCAGCATATCGATGCCCATGTCAAAGAGCCAGCTGACGATGGCTGCGGAAAGTCCCAGACTGATGGCAATCGGCACCCTGCACACCAGCATGAAGATAAAAAGAATCAGCAGAACCAGTCCGGGGTCGGACATCAGCGAGTTAAGCATGATCTCCTCCTAGTAGTTCTGTTTCTGAATATCTTCAACCGTGCGCTGAAGAATTCTGACGATAATGAGCGCCGAAAAAAGCGGCGTTGCCATGGTGTAGAGCCAAACGGGAATATCCAAAGACTCGGAAGAAACGTTCAGTTCAATTTCGTCGATAACCTCAATGGCACCCAAATAAACCAGCATGGCAAAAAACGCGAGCGAGCAGAGCACGCCGAAGAAATAAAGCGTTTTGCGCAGCCATCCGTGTGTAATGCTGTAGAGCAGATTCATGGTGAAGTTGCTGCTTTCTCGGAAGGCAATCGAGGTGCCGAGCAGCACAATCCACACGAAGAAATTGACCGTCAGTTCCTCGGAAGCGGAAAAAGACAGGTTTGTGCAGTAGCGGATGATGATGTTGATGAAGGCAATGCAGGCCATCACCGCAAGCAGAAATGACCCTAACAGCTCTTCAAATCGGGTATTGAGGAAATGAAGCATGGTTGTTCTTCTTATATTTATTTTTAAAGTGAAGCCGGTGCGGCCGAAGCCGCACACGGCGTGTCGCTCAGTAATTAGAAATTACTTGGCAGCCTTCATATCTTCTTCGGCGGCCTTAACGACATCGGGTCCGATCTTCTGAGTCCAGTCAGCACGGACACCGGCTGTGGCTTCATAGAAGCGCTTGATCATTTCAGGCGTGTATTCGGTTACGGTCATGCCGTTTTTCTTGAGTTCTTCCTTCGGATTGGTAACAGCAGGGAGCTTGTTGATGCTCTTGAGGTATTCGTAAGCCTGACCGTTGTCGTTGCTCAGACGGGAGAGTGCTTTACCGTATTTCTCGGCTTCAGCCGCGCAGCTGAGGATGAGCTTCTGGTCTTCCGGAGAGAATTCCTTCCAGACTTTCATATTGGCCGTGAAGAACAGCGGGTCGATCATGTAATGCCAATCGGTAGAGTACTTGTGCCACTGCCAAACTTTGGTCGGAACGTTAATGCCGTTGGTCGGGTTTTCCTGACCGTCGACGATGCCCTGCTGGAAGCCGGTGACAGCTTCAGACCAGTTGATGGCCTGAGGGTTCGCGCCCAAAGAGGAGAAAATATCGATGAAGATCGGGGTGCCGCAGACGCGCAGCTTCATGCCTTTCATATCTTCGGGTTTTTCGATCGGGCCTTTGCTGGTGGTTAATTCACGGAAGCCGTTTTCGGACCAGCCGAGGAACTTAACACCGGTTTTTTCGATGGCTTTCTCCAGCATCTTTCCGGATTTTCCGGCTTCAATAGCGTCTATGGCTTTGTAGCGGTCGGGGTTGTTTGCGACGAAGAAGGGGAGAGCGGTCAGGTTTAATTCTTTGATCTGGGGAGACCAGTTAATAGTGGAAGCCAGAGCGAAGTCAATGGCGCCGCGGCGAACGAGCAAAAGTTCGGAAGTCTGTTTGCCGGCCATCAGCTGAGCGCCGAAATACGGTTTGATGTTGATACGGCCGTTGGACTTCTGTCTGACGCAGTCAGCAAAGAAAGTGGCAGTCTGACCCCAGCCGGAGGAGGCGCCGGGAACAACGCTGAGTTTATATTCGGATTTATATGCGGCGGAGGCGGCGGAAAGGCACAGTCCCATTGCAGCAAGTGCAAGGGCGGCTTTGCTTAAGAGTTTAAAGTTCACAATAGTTACTCCTAGGGATTAGAGAATAAAAAAGTTGTTATATGGTCGATAGAAGAAACGAAAGCTTTTCTTGTCAGCTCTCATTCTCTGCCGAAGCACACCATTTATCTCAGTGTTCTTATTTCAATGGAGTCCGGGTACGACCATTGAGGGATTGGGCTAGTCCCATACAGGCTTTTGGCCCGTTTGAGGCTATAAAAATATTGTATTCTTCGATTACAAAAAACTTCGTTTTTTCACTAAGGAAAACCCTGCATTAACGAGAGCGGATCATCGCAGTTATAGGTGTTTTGAAGTAGGATACCCGCCTATTCGTGCTTGTTCCGCTGGGAGATATAGATGCGCTATTACGATATTGAAGTTGCCGGTACCAAACGTGCCCTGAAACTTTGCCCTATTAATCAAGATCTTTGCATTGCAGCCTTTTTAATCCTCGGCGATACCGAGCTGACTGTTAATTGCGCAGCTGCTCTTCTAGAAAGAGCTCCTAAATATGACTTCCTTTTAACTGCCGAAGCCAAGAGCATTCCTCTGGTTCAGGAAATGGCTCGTCAGAACGGTGACGCACACTACATTGTTGCCAGAAAAGGCCGCAAGCTTTACATGGACAACCCCATCTGCGTCGGCGTGAAATCCATCACGACGGAAAAAGACCAGAAGCTCTACGTCGATAAAGAAGAAATGGATCAGATGCGCGGCAAACGCATTTTGATCGTTGACGACGTAATTTCCACCGGCCGCAGTCTCCAGGCTTTGGAAGAAATTGCTGCAGCCGCCGGTGCTGACGTTGTCGGCAAAATGGCTGTTTTGGCCGAAGGTGATGCCGCTTCCAGGACGGATATTTCTTATCTGGAAAAACTTCCGCTCTTTAACGCCAAGGGCGAACCGCTTCCTTTTGATTAATTTCTGAGAACTTACTGAATGATAGGCATTATCGGAGCGATGAAGGTCGAGCTTGAGGCTTTAAAAGCTAGGCTTCAGGACGTGACCGTCACCAGAATTTCGGGCGTTGATTTTTACGGCGGAAAACTGCACGGCACAGATGTTGTCGCGGCAGTGAGCGGTGTCGGCAAAGTATTCGCTGCCGTTTGCGCTCAGACGATGGTTTTGAAGTTCGGTGTGAAAGCCATTATTAATACCGGCGTTGCCGGAGGACTTTCTCCCAACCTTAAGCTTGGCGAAGTTGCGATTGCCTCTCAGGTCTGCCAGCACGATATGGACACGTCCGGCGTCGGCGATCCCAAAGGTTTGATTTCCGGGATCAATAAAGTCTTCATTGATGCCGATCCCATTTGGGTTGAAAAGGCTGAGAAGGCTGCCCGGAAATTGGGCATTCACACAGAGACCGGCGTAATTGCTTCCGGCGACCAATTTGTCTGCGATGCCGATCGCAAGGCTTGGATTAGAGATTTCTTTAAAGCCGAAGCGGTTGAAATGGAAGGTGCGGCAATCGGACAGGTGTGCTTTGTCAATGAAATACCGTTTGTCGTGATTCGCTCCATTTCGGATGACGCTTCCGGTCATGCTCCGACTTCTTATGAATCTTTCTTTAAAGAGGCCGCTCAGCGAGCTGTTTCTCTGACGGAAGAAATGCTCAAAGACGCTTAAGTGCGTTTCGAAATAGAAGGACTTTTCCTGAAGCTGAACTCCAAAGTCAAAGGAGAGAGCTTCGAGAAAAGTCCTTTTTGTTTTCTGCGAAGAATTTCTGACTTTGGCAGATTTATCGACTTTTAGAGAGCTCGTGGAAATTTTTCTTCAGCATTGAAGAATTTAGTTGAGACAGTATGAGCCCGAACAGCACGAGGAAGGCTCCGCTTGAAGAGGTGATAGTTAAATTCTCTCCTAAGATCAAGTATGAGCAAACAAGACAAATTACCGGAACGAGGTAGATAAACAAAGCAGTCTTGTCGGGTCCGATTTTTTCAACAGCCATCGTCCACATGCTGTAGCAACCCGCGCAAGCAATAAAGCCTAAGAAAACTAAATTCATCCAAACTTCTGTTTCCGTCAGAACTGAGAAGTTTGGTAATTCATCTACAAATAACAGCCCTGCAAAAATAAAGATTAGCCCGTAACCGAAAATCGTCCGTGTAGAAACCAGAATCGGAGCCCTGTAAACGGCAAGCTTTTTGAGGACCACTGAGTAAATGGCCCATACAAAAGCGGCACCGACAGCAAGGCTGTCTCCAAGCGGGTTGATGGTTAAGCTCATGTTTTCTCCGAAAACGATGAGTAAGACGCCGAGGAAAGAAAGTCCCGAGCCGATGAAGAATTGCAGTGACAGTTTCAGATTCGGATTTTCGAATTTACTGATTGCCGCGGTAAAGAGCGGAGCAAGACTGACTAACACTCCGACATTAGACGCCGTTGTATATTTCAATGCGACGTTTTCCATCAGGAAGTACAAAAAAGTTCCTGTAAATCCGGCAAGTGCAAATAAGCACTGAGCTTTGGAGCCGTATTTATCTGAGCGGTGCGGACAAAGGCACCAGAGTGCGATATAACCAAGCAGGAATCGAGAAAAAAGAATTTGAAGAGGCGACAGGTAATCAAGAAGAACCTTGGTCGAAATGAAAGTCCCGCCCCATACAACAGCGCAAAGCAGCGCGAGAACCTGTCCGGATGAAAACCCATTCTTCAAAACTCTTCTCCTGAATTATTCAAGTTATGCTTCAATCAGGAAATTATGCGCCGTCAAAGCGACTGGAATCCGCAAAAAATATGTGGATTAAAAGATAGATAGAAGAATTAGGAATTCAAAAAGGAGAGGTGGCAGGGGAAGAAGGATTCGAACCCTCGAATGCCGGAATCAGAATCCGGTGCCTTAACCAGCTTGGCGATTCCCCTGTGCTGAGAAAACAGAATTATACACAAAACAAAAATTCTTGCAGGCCGTAAAGCCGAAACAAATCAAGGCGAACTGGAGCGCCTTGTTTGTAAAAGAAAAAATATTTTTTAAAGCCTAGCTATAAGATCATTTCAGCAAGCTGAGAGATCAAAAAAGCACAAAGAGTGATAGTTGCACCGAGCTTAAATAACTTGACCTGTTGTTTTCTTAGGTCCCGTGCAGCGACGCGGGCTTTTGCACTGTCTCTATACATCGCGGACTCCTTTATGTGGTATTTCGTTAAGTGAATTATATCGAAATTAGGGAAATATTCTAGGTATTTATACCTAATGAAAATCAAAATGAGCGTAAATATTTGTGAGCTAACTATTAGAACGAACGGATCTACGGGATTTCAGAAGGTGGATGGGATGCAACTGCGCCGATCCCCTCCGTCCCTTGAACAAGTGATGTCATTTTTTTTCAAAAATCTTTATTAAGCGATTTCCCAAAAATCTGAATTTCCTAATTTAAATTAGGGAGAGAAGGTGTCTCTCCTTATCAGTGTCAGGCGGTCTAGCTGTGAAAAAACGCTTTGGAAAAGCCTAATTTTTCCATCTAATTGATAATAATAATCAATAGCCGTAAATTTCATCAAACTTTACATGTTTTAAGTTGTATCTCCTTTATTTACAGCTATAATCCGACGATCAAACAGGGAAGCACCGCTTCTCCAATCTATAAACAAGCCCCCTTCGGGCATATCCGGAAAGGAAATATTTAAATGGCAGAAGAAACCAAAGTAGAAGAAAAGGTTGAGGAAAAAACAGAAGCCACAGCAGCTCCGGCTGAAGAAACAAAAGCCGAAGAAGTTAAGCCGAATCCTCTTCAGCGCACTATCGAGCTGACGATCTCCCGTAAAGAACTCGAAGCTCGTGTTGCTAAAGCTCTTCGGGAAAAAGCAAAGAAAGCTAAATTCCACGGTTTCCGTCCCGGCCACGCTCCTGCCGCTATGGTCAGAGCAGCTTATGGTCAGGAAGTTCAGTTCGATGCAATCAATGCACTCGTTTCTGCTGCTTTCGTTGAAAAAGTTCAGGAAGGCAAATTCCATGTCTCCGGCTACCCGGATATCGCTCCGACCGAAGGCGCTCCTGAAAATGAAGACACAATGTCCTTCACTGCTACTTTCGAAGTCTTCCCTGATGTCGAAGTTCCTGAAATGAAAGACACCACTGTCACCGAATACGAATGCGAACTCACAGACGCTGACGTTGAAAAGACTCTTGACGTTATGCGCAAACAGCGCGCTACCTTCGAAAAAGCCGACAAGGCCGCTGCAGACGGTGACCGCGTTATCGTTGACTTCAAGGGCACACTTGACGGCGTTGCTTTCGAAGGCGGTACAGCTAAAGACTACGCTTTTGCACTTGGCCAGGGCAGAATGCTCCCCGAGTTCGAGAATGCTGTTCGCGGTATGAAAGCCGGCGAAACCAAGACTTTCAACCTGACTTTCCCGGAAAACTATCCCGCCAAGAACCTTGCCGGCAAGGAAGTCCAGTTCGAAGTCACACTGAAAGAAGTTGACGAAGAAATTCTTCCGGCTCTTGACGACAAGTTCGCTAAAGACCTCGGTGTTAACGACGGTATCGACAAACTCAAGGCTGACGTTAAAGAAAACCTTCAGCGCGAAGTTACCGCCCGCCTGGAAGCTCGCACAAAGCAGAGCGCCATGAATGCTCTTCTGTCCGTTGCTAAGTTCCCGGTCCCGCACGCTGCTGTTGAAGAACAGAGAGAAGCTCTGGTTCATGATGCCATCGAAAACATGAAGGCTCAGGGAATTAACCTCCCCAACGACAGCATTCCTGCCAACGCTATGCTTGACCAAGCTGAGCAGAGAGTTCGTCTTGGACTGCAAATCAGCGCTATTGTTGAAAAAGAAAAGATTACTTCTACTGACGATCAGATCAAAGCTTTGGCAGACAACATCGCCAAGAGCTATGAAGATCCGAAGGAAGTCGTTGACTGGTACCTCAACAACCCTCAGCACAAAGCTGAGCTTGCCGCGGTTGTTGTGGAAAACAACGTCGTTGCTTGGGTTCTGAAGAACGCCCAGGTTAAGAAAGAACCGATCTCTTTTGAAAACCTGATGGGTCGCGGTCAGCAGGCTTAATCAATTTGATGCGTCAGAGGCTTGAATGCCTCTGAAAAATACAGACAAGTCGGCAAGGTACTCAGGTCCTTGCCGTTTGTCATTGAAAAACTACTACAAACCACGGAGACGCGTATGCCCGACTTTACAAACTTTAATTCTGCACTTATACCGATGGTTATCGAGCAGAGCGGACGCGGAGAGAGATCTTTTGACATTTACTCCCGCCTGTTGCGCGACCGCGTAGTCTTCCTGGTAGGACCGGTTACTGATCAGAGCGCTAATTTGGTGGTTGCTCAGCTGCTGTTCCTGGAAAGTGAAAATCCTGACAAGGATATCTCGCTGTATATCGACTCCCCGGGAGGAAGCGTTTATGCCGGTCTTTCCATCTACGATACGATGCAGTTTATTAAGCCCGACGTTTCTACCATTTGCTTAGGCATGGCAGCTTCCATGGGTGCGTTCCTGCTGGCTGCCGGCGCAAAGGGCAAACGTTTTGCGCTGCCCAACTCCCGCATCATGATTCACCAGCCCTCCGGCGGTACGAACGGCACAGCTGCAGACATTGAAATCCAAGCGAAAGAAATCTTGGAATTGCGCAGCCGTTTGAACACGATTCTTTCCGAACATACCGGTCAGTCCATTGAAAAGATCGCGGTTGATACAGAACGTGATAATTTCATGAGCAGCGCCCAGGCGGTTGAATACGGAATTATTGACGGCGTATTTAGAAAACGTTCCGAGCAAATCATTAGAAAAAAATAATTGATTTTGCGGATTAAAGATTTAAGGAAGTTATGAGCGATAACAAAGAGGGACCCGTCTGTTCTTTTTGCGGAGCCAAAAAGGGACAGTATTCCGAAATTTACAAATCCAACATCGGAGATCAGTACATTTGCAAAGAATGTACGGAGGAGCTTGCTCGTTACTCCGGTGTGATTGAAGAAGCTTTGAAGCGTTATCAGTATCTCGAAGCTCACAATAAGAACGCAAATTCAGAAGCGCCCGGCAAAGAACCCGAAGCAGAAGAGGCCGAGAAGAAGGATCCGATTTTGTACGGAGAGCTGCCGACGCCGAAAGAAATCTACACCAATCTTGACCAATACGTGATCGGTCAGGAACAAGCAAAAAAAGTTTTGTCTGTTGCGGTCTATAACCACTACAAACGCTTGAGAAGCAAATTCATCGGAGATGATTCCGATGAAAAGGTTGAGATCCAGAAGAGCAACATTCTCCTTATCGGTCCGACGGGTTCCGGTAAAACGCTTTTGGCTCAAAGCTTGGCCAAAATGCTCAATGTTCCTTTCGCAATTGCAGATGCAACGACCCTGACAGAAGCCGGCTACGTCGGTGAAGACGTCGAAAACGTCATCCTGAAGCTTCTGCAAAGCTGCAATATGGACCTGAAGCGCGCTCAGATGGGCATTATCTATCTTGACGAAATCGATAAGATTGCACGTAAGAGCGAGAACCCGTCTATTACTCGTGACGTTTCCGGCGAAGGCGTTCAGCAGGCTTTGTTAAAGCTCGTTGAGGGCACCGTTGCCAACGTTCCTGCAGCAGGCGGAAGAAAGCATCCTCAGGGAAACAACATTCCGGTCGATACCTCTAACATCCTCTTCATTTGCGGCGGCGCTTTTGAAGGTTTGGACAAGATTATTCGAAGAAGAACCGAGCGCAGCGGCATCGGCTTTGAAGCCGACGTCAAGGGTGCGGACGATCGAAGCGAAGGGGAAGTCCTTCGCGACATCGAGGCCAAGGATTTGGTGCGTTACGGCTTGATTCCTGAGTTGGTGGGGCGTCTGCCGGTGATTGCGACACTCGATGACCTTGACGAAGAAGCTCTGATTCGTATTCTGACGGAACCGAAGAATGCAGTTCTGAAACAGTACGCACGATTGTTTGAAATCGAAGGCGTGGTTCTTGAAGTCCAGCCGGACGCTCTTAAGGAAGCGGCTAAGATGGCCCAGGAAAGAAAGACCGGCGCCCGCGGTCTGCGGTCCATTATTGAGAATGCGCTCCTTTCTGCCATGTTTGAAATTCCGAGCAGAAAAGACGTCGCCAGAGTGGTGGTGAAAGCCTCCACAATGAGAGACGGACAAGCCGAGTTCATCACTAAATAACGGTGAAGAGGAGGTTGCTTCTGCACCTCCTTTTTTCTTCTTGGGTGGTTCCTTTCTCCACCATCCCTTGATTAAGGTCCCCAAAATAGCCACAAAATCTTGAGAGGCTTAAGGCGTGGGGCCTTTTACTTTTGATAGAGTATAGAAACGAATTTTAAATATTTGGCACCCTTGATTTTTTATCAGGCGTCCCCAAGTAGTAACTTACGTAGTGTATTTATTTGCAGTAAGGATTTAGATGATTCAGAAACGTACAACTAATTCGAATCCGATGATGTCGGTGTTGCCGCTGAGAGACATTGTGGTCTTTCCTCAGATGGTGGTGCCGCTGTTCGTCGGACGCGAGAAGTCGCTCAGTGCTCTTCGCAATGTCACGTCTTCTGAGAAGGCGAACAAAGAGCTTTTGCTCGTCGCACAGCGCGATGCGGGCATCGAAGATCCATCTTCCGGAGATCTTTTTGATGTCGGTACGGTTGCGCGTGTTCTCCAGTCTTTGAAACTGCCCGACGGCACCTTCAAGGTCTTGGTTGAGGGTATTCGCCGTGTCCGAGTTACTCAGTACAAAGACGGCGAGCAAATTTTTGCTGAAGTTGAAGAGATTCCGCAGGATAAGATTTCTCAGCGTACATTTGAACCGCTTCGCAGAACGATCCTGACGGCCTTCACTGAATATCAAAAGAATAACAAGAGAATTACAGGTGAGCAGCTGAATCGGATTTCTTCCATGACCGATCCGGAGCAGCTCATTACATCCATTGCCCAGCTGCTGGTTCTTTCTCCTTCGCGCAAGCAGGACTTGCTTGCCACCGTCGGAACCAAAGAACGTCTTGAACTTCTTTTCGACATGCTCGAAGAAGAGGTCGACATTCAGCAGACGGAAAAACGCATTCGCGGCCGAGTAAAGAAGGCGATGGAAAAGAACCAGCGCGACTATTACCTCAATGAACAAGTAAAGGCCATTCAGAAGGAATTGGGCGATACTGATGAAGAATTTGAGGAAATCGAGCGCAAAATTAAAGCCGCTAAGATGAGCCCGGAAGGCGAAGAAAAGGCACTCGGAGAGCTCAAAAAGCTCCGTCTTCAGGGTCAGAACAGCGCAGAAGCCAATGTGATTCGAAACTACATTGACACGCTGATTTCTTTGCCTTGGAGCAAGAGAACGCGTGTTAATACGAATCTCATCAAGGCAGAAGCCGTTTTGGAAGAAGACCATTATGGTCTGGAGAAGGTAAAGGAGCGCATTCTTGAATACTTGGCCGTTCAGAGCCGAGTCAAGAACGTGAAGTCTCCGATTCTCTGCTTAGTCGGACCTCCCGGAGTGGGCAAGACCTCTTTAGGTCAGTCTATTGCCCGCGCGACCGGCCGTAAGTTCGTGCGTTTGGCTTTAGGCGGCGTAAGAGATGAAAGCGAAATTCGCGGTCACAGAAGAACCTACATTGGTTCCATGCCCGGTCGAATTCTTCAGAGCCTCACAAAGGCGGAAACCAATAATCCGCTTTTCCTGCTCGACGAAGTCGACAAGATGGGTATGGACTACAGAGGCGACCCTGCGGCTGCACTTCTGGAAGTGCTGGATCCTGAACAGAACAACACTTTCCAGGACCACTATGTCGAGGTGGATTTCGATCTGTCGCACGTAATGTTCATTGCAACCAGCAACTCCATGAACATTCCGGCACCGCTTCTGGACCGTATGGAAGTGATTCAGCTCTCCGGTTACACGGAAGATGAAAAACTCCACATTGCTCAGAGACATCTGATTCCGAAACAGATGAAACTGAACGGTGTTAAGCCCGGCGAACTGGAGATCGAGGATTCTGCCATCGTTGACATCGTTCGCTACTACACACGCGAAGCCGGTGTCCGCGGGTTGGAGCGTGAGATCAATAAGATCTGCCGTAAAACCGTTCGTGACATTCTTCTGAAGAAGACCAAAGGGAAGGTCGTTGCTAACTCCGAAAATCTGGACTACTTCCTTGGTGTCCGCCGCTACAACTTCGGTGTTATGCACAAGGGCGATCAAGTCGGCCAAGTTACAGGCCTTGCCTGGACGGAAGTCGGCGGGGATCTCCTGACGATTGAAGTGGCTACGATGCCCGGCAAAGGCCAGATCACTCGCACCGGCTCTTTGGGCGATGTGATGAAGGAATCAGTCGAAGCGGCTCGCACGGTGGTTCGTTCCAGAGCTTCCCGTTTAGGCATTACTTACAAGCAAATTTCGGAGACGGATATTCATGTCCACTTCCCGGAAGGCGCTGTGCCTAAGGACGGCCCGAGTGCAGGTTCAGCCATTACGCTGGGTTTGGTTTCCGCTCTGACAGGCATTCCGGTTAAAGCAGAGGTAGCAATGACCGGTGAGATCACGCTGAGAGGCGAGGTTCTTCCGATCGGCGGTTTGAAGGAAAAACTTTTAGCTGCGCTCCGCGGCGGAATCAAAGAAGTATTGATTCCGGAAGAAAACGTGAAGGATTTGGAGGAAGTACCGGAAAACGTCAAGGAAGGATTGGTGATCCGTCCCGTCCGAACCATTGATGAAGTGTTCCAGTACGGATTATCCAAGCAGCCGGAAGCATTACCGCAGACGATTGAGCAGCCGATAGCTGCAAAACAGTCGATTGAGGTAGGAACTTCAGCTGCAGGATCGACTGCACGCAATTAAGACCATCTGGTTTAAGAAGAGGGGGCTTCGGCCCTCTTATTTTTTGCCTTATCCAAAACCTTTTGAATATACGTAACAAAATGAAGCAATTTCTCTGATTTTTAAAAGTTTGGATGAAAATCTATTTGTTGGTCTTAACGACAACTTAGATGGGTTTAATAAATTTAAAAATATGGGGGCAATTTCAATATAAAAAGCGGATACTTATCCATCAACCTCAGGCCAAATAAGAAAATTTGTCGCACAAATGAGCAGATTTGCATAGAAAACCTTTAATTCGCCTACAAATACTGCTATTATTAACCAATCAGAGTTTATTTACCCCTTTAACTCTCTCGGAGGGAATGATGAATAAAGCAGATCTCATAGAAGCTGTCGCAATTAAATGCGACATTTCCAAGCTCGCCGCTCAGCGCGCTGTAGACGCAATGATCGACACAATTACAAATTCATTGCAGAACGGCAAAGAAGTTCAATTGCTCGGCTTCGGTACCTTTTCCGTTGTAGAACGTGCAGCCCGTAAAGGCCGTAATCTTCGTACCAACAAGTCGATTGAAATCCCGGCTCGTAAAGTTCCGAAATTTGTCGCTGGCAAAAATTTAAAAGATGTAGTAAAATAGAATCTTTCGTGATTGAGACGCTGAAATCTCAGTAACGACGGATGCTTAGCTCAGTTGGTAGAGCGGCGCCCTTACAAGGCGTAGGTCGGGAGTTCGAGACTCTCAGCATCCACCAAGGAGTGGTAGTTCAGTTGGTTAGAATACCGGCCTGTCACGCCGGGGGTCGCGGGTTCGAGTCCCGTCCACTCCGC
>ENA-USYV01000316-USYV01000316.1-human-gut-metagenome-genome-assembly--contig:-NODE-316-length-57309-cov-9.388087_pt1 | contig 57309 bp, 26 predicted proteins | sample MGYA00250066_ERZ773514 | MGnify/ENA primary metagenome ERZ773514 (study PRJEB29103, sample SAMN06112049) | human gut metagenome | biome: human gut; feature: ankylosing spondylitis patient; material... | reverse complement strand
CAAAGGGGTTCCATGTCATTAAGGAAGCTGAGTATGTATAGGTTTGATTAGATATTCAATGGCTAGCCATTAGCCCTGGTACTCCTTGTAGATGAGTACGAGGCGCCTTTGACGGCGACTTTGGAAGATCCAAAATTATTCAACCTAATTTTGAAAGACATCTCTGAGTTCTTTTCAGTGATTGGATCTCGGGATTCTGCATTCCGCTTCATGTTCATCACCGGCATAATGAACTTCAAAAACACCGGGATGTTATCTGCGATTAAAGGCTTGACAGATATTTCTTTGGATCCGGAGTACGGTTCGATTGTTGGCTTTACCACTCGAGAACTCAAAGACTACTTTTCTGGCTATATAGAAAACGCTGCAAGGCAACTTGAGATGGAGCCGGAGGCTTTGCTGCAGCGTTTGACTGGATACTACGATGGATATTGTTTCGAAAAAACCGCGACAGTAAAAGTCATGAATCCATGGTCGGTCATGAGCTTTTTAATTTATCCAACCCGAGGCTTCAGAGATCACTGGTTTCAAACCGGCAGTCAACCGTCAGTCTTAAAAGAATTCTTTAGATCAGGATCCATGAAAGACCCAAAGAATTTCGCTGCCGTTAAGTCCATTCCATTTTCGCAGCTTGGCGGTCCTGCCATAGGAGAAAGCCTTTCGGAACTGGATCTACTTACACAGACAGGTTACCTCACCATTAAATCTGTAGATGGCGACATCGCCATTGTTGATTATTCCACCGAAGAAGTTCGACATGCGATGGCTGGGAGGTACTTGTATCAGCTCCTTGGAAAAACTATTGAACAAGCCGGCGTGATGGACTTCACCATTAGGCTTGCCAAGGATAATCCAGAGATGCTTGTACGAATATTCAATCGATTGCTGGAAACTGTGGATTACGAGGCGTACACGATCGAGGAGGCAAAGAGTGTCCTTGCCGTTATTCAAGTTGCGATGATTAGTGTCCGGCTTTCACCCGTGATTAAAGTGATTGCAAAGGATGAAAGCGTTTTAGAAGTCAAAGCAGGAGAGAGGAGCATTGTTTTGGCTCTCGAATATTGCCATCTGGGTCAAGAAGCTGAACAGTTACTGCAAAATGCGGTCGGACAATTAGAAGAACTCGCTTCCGGAAAGCCGAGCAGGAGAAACGAGCTCTTGAGAATCGCCTTAGTATTTTCAGAAATCGAAAAGCGAATTGTCCTCTCGTCAGTCCTGCCTCCTACATAGTTAGAAAATTTCAGTTACGGCGCGACATCCTCTTTGCCTCTAAAGTTCTTCACTAAATATCTGCAGACAACTGGCGAGAGCTTTGCCTTTCGTTCCGTTTCTATTAAAACGGAACGAGAGCCCTATAGCTCGCGCAATCCTCTAAATAAGCCTCGATGTCTATTTCTTGGGCTCTTGTTAATCCGGTTCAGACAACTCTTTGCTGAGCGTGAAGATTTCCTGAAGCTGTTTATTATCGAGTTCTGTGATCCAGTGCTCACCGGTGGCTACCGTCATTTCAGCCAAGGCCTTCTTGCTTTCAAGCATGTCATTGATTTTTTCCTCAAAGGAATTGGCAGTAATGAATCGGTAAACCGCGACATTCTGCTTCTGACCGATTCGGAAAGCTCGGTCCGTCGCCTGATTCTCAACCGCCGGATTCCACCACAAGTCGTAGTGGATGACAGCGCTCGCGGCAGTAAGGTTAAGACCGGTGCCGGCGGCTTTCAGCGAAAGAATCATGATTTTTTCACTTCTGTCGTTCTGGAAGGAATCTACCAACTCCTGCCTTTCCTTGACGGGCAAACCGCCGTGAATGAAATGAGGCTTCTTTCCGTACTTCTCTTCCAGCCATTTCTGCAGGAGCGTCCCCATCTGCCTGAACTGCGTGAAAATCAATACCTTTCGGTCAGCCTCGAAGAGCTCATCCAATATTCCGAAAAGCTGCTGCATCTTTCCTGAGGATTCCGGCCCCTTGAAGGGCGAGTTCTTCTCAAATTGAATCGGAGCATTGCAGATTTGTTTGAGCTGAAGAATCATTTGAATGACAATGGCGGCTCTTTCCAATTGGCCCAAACCGGCGTCCAATTTTGCTAAATTTTTGTCGACGGTAGCCTGATAGAGTGCTGCTTGTTCAGGCGTGAGAACGCAGTATTCCTCTTTGACAATCTTTTCAGGAAGATCTCGGATGATGGATTTGTCAGACTTTAATCGTCGGAGAATAAATGGCTCGGTGAGCTTTTTGAACTGATCTGCGACAACCTTATCTTTTGTGACCTCGATCGGATCGGCGTATTCCTTCTTGAATTTCTTCTCGGTTCCTAAAAGTCCCGGATTGGCCGTTTCCATGATGGACCAGTATTCAAGCAGTCGGTTCTCTACCGGCGTACCGCTCATCGCAATGCGATGTTCCGCTTTTAGAGCCTTTACGCACTTCCAAGTAGAAGTTTTGTGATTCTTTACCGCTTGAGCTTCGTCTAGGATCACTAATTTGAAATCTTTCTTCTTAAAAGCTTCTTCTCGCCGAATGGTCCCGTAAGTGGTTAGGTAAGCGTCTGCACCTTCCACGGATAAGTTTCGGTTCGGGCCATAGAAGGGCACAATTTGAAGTTCCGGTGTAAATTTTGCTGTTTCTCTCATCCAGTTGGTGAGAAGCGTAGTAGGAACGATAATCAAGGCCGGCTTCGAATCAAATTCTTTCCTTGTTCGCATGCTTTCAAGAACGGAAAGAACCTGAAGCGTTTTACCGAGACCCATGTCATCGGCAAGAATGGAGCCGACACCGATCTGAATGTTTCTCAGCATCCAGCGATATCCGCGTTCCTGATAGTTTCTGAGTTTTGCTTTGACGGATTTAGGCAAAGGCGCATCTACATCTTTGAAGAGATTTTTGATGGCTTCTTTGACCTTGTCGCCTAACAATACCGGTGCCTTTTCTGCCTGTCCTGCAAGAACTGCACGGAATAAGGCAAGTTTGTTCGGCTCCTGAAGTTTTCCTCCGAGCCGCTTGCGGATGTTTTCAAGTTCCTGAGGATCAAGGTAAACATAATGGTCATGGAACCTAACTACTTTTCCTGCCTGGCTCAAGAGGCTCGATTCTTCTTCAGGCGTGATTCTTCTGTTGCCGACGGCAACAGTCCAATCAAAGTCGAGTAGTCCGAGAAGACTGAGAAAGCCTCCGCCTTTCCATTCCTCGTCCATGTCGACTTCCAAGTGAACTTGCGGCTTAAGCAAATTCTGAAGCGACTTCGGCAGGATGATGGAAACTCCGAGAAGCGTCAGCGCGGGTATCGACTCGAGAATCAGCGGCGTAAGCTCATTTGCAGTAAGGGAGGAGTCTGTTGAAGGATCCTCTAAAATTCCATAGATTTCAGGACAGTGTTCGGAAAGTTTTGCCGAAACTTTCATGGCGTCAAATTTGTATTCCGCCAGTTCCGGGTTAGTGAGAAAGTCGTTGAAAGAATAGTAGCTGCGTTCCTTGTTACGTCCTTTCGTGTTTTCAAGATTAAAACCCAGCCTGATTGTTAGATGAGGTTCGAATTCTTCGTCATCATCAAGAATTTCTGCGTCGACATTCTCTTCCTCGTCAATCTTATCGTTGAGAACCCGGACCGAAACAATTTCTTTGCATTCGGGCGAATCACTTCTTTTTCGGATGTCTTCTGAAATGGTTAGAACCGGCTGAAGTTCCGAGCGGGCAACTGTTAAAGAGCTGAGCCATTCCGAGAGCCTTAAACGAGCGGCTTCGGCTGAGACCTCATCCTCGGTATCGATAAAGCCGCCTCCTAGGAGAGCAGCTTGTTCATACACATTCGAGTCAGTTCCTGATGTTGATTGAAAAGCCGCAATGACATAGCTCTGGATGAAACTTCCTAAGAAAACTTCACCTAAAGTCTGATCGTCGATTTCGTTGGGGCACTTGAGGATGTCAAAAACTTCTCGATCAATACCTTTGAGCAAATTGCCAAGTTTGACAACCAAAGTCTTGATCGTTTGATCAGACGTCGCAGGAATCCACCGCACAGCAAAGCATTTTGGAACGGGCTCATACATCTGCGGAACAATGGCGCCGGCCAAAGTGATTTTTGATGCCAGAACCCAGCAGTAATAAAGTGCTTCAACAGATTCCGGCGAGTCTTCCAATCGTTTGCTGTTAATGTAGCCGGAGAACATTTCGTGATATCTGACTACAGATCCGTCCGGTCTTTTTTCTCCGACCTTTCTGTTAACCGGACCTTTCTTGTCTATGTCGAATTCCTTCCAAAAAAGATCCGAGCTCACTCGAGCTTGGCCCCAGGAGTTAATGCAGATCATTTCGTGTTCGCCTTCGAAAAGCAGAGGCGTTCGTTCGGAAACGTCATTGATCTGTTTTTTGGCAAGCTTAGCGGCGTTTTTCAGCACTTTGGCAGTCAAAGCTCTTAAGTCGCCTTGGACATAGCCCGCAGGCTGCTCGGTCAAAATTTTGAACAGAGATTCTGCATCGAAAGTGATTTTTTGGAAAACCAACGGTTTAAATTTTTCAAGCCAGTCTTTGCGTCCCTCAGCGGATAAAACCGTGAATGTATCCAGTTCAAGGTTTTCTACTGGAGGATATTTCTTTTTTAGCAAGTGCTGCCAAGTAGGAATTTCGGCTTTCTTAGCTCTTTTGATCGAGACACCTTCCTTCTCTAATTCTTTGATGAGGTCAATTCCACGCAAAGAGAAGAGAATGAAAGGATTGGCATCGATTTCGCGGCTCATGATGTAGATCACGGCAGCCATATGCTTACACGGAACGGCGAAATCAGGACAACTGCAAGACAGCTCCATATCCGACCAGCTTTTCGGAAAAAGTCGAATTCCAAGCTCGCGGCAAATCGAAAGTACCTGAGGATCGAGTTTTCGGGTAGCCAATTTAGCAAGGATTAAGGGGGAAGCCGCAATTCGCTTAACCAACTCGCTGATTTGTCTCTGTGTAATCGGTGGAAGTCCGATCGTGACGCGATAATAAGGGTCGTAATTTCCCTCGACTCGCGCTTTGATCACTCTTCTGGAAGGATCAATCTTGAAAGACAAAACGCGTCCTGTGTTGGCATAAGTTTTACCTCGAGGGATGCGATTGTCGTAGTCAATATCACCTAAAGCCTCAAGCCATTGCTTTCCCCACCAGGTCGTTCCGTATTCAGTTCTTGCCATGATTATTTAGCCGCCGTAAGAATGACTAAATTTTGGACGAAATTTGAACGGAGTTGCAGATTTTTGGTAGGCGGAATCAAAAGATTCTCTTGCCGGAGCTTTCTTTAGAAGTAATTAGCCGCAGAAAATTCAAACTGCTCAATGAACATTTTCTTGAAAGAAGGAATCGAGTTCTGTTCATAGAAAAGCAATGTCGCGTAACGATAATCTTCCGGCTCAACGGTTCTGAACGAGATAGGGCAGTATTTGTTTGCGAGCAGCAACGCATTGCAAATAATTCTTGCCGTCCTTTTGTTTCCGTCTTCGAACGGCTGGATGTAGGCAATGAAGAGCAGAGCGATTAAGGCCTTTTCTAGAACGCTTGGTTTGGAATTAATGAGGTCACAGACATCTTGGAGAGCCTTTTGGATTTGATTTGCTTTGGTTAAGGGCCTGTAATTTGTTCCTGAAATTCCTACTCTTCCGGATCGGATTTTGTTCGGTATTCCAAGTCCTTTTGTAAGAAGGCGGTGAATCTCGAGGATTTTTTCAACTGTTAGCTGACCAAAGTAATCAGGTTTGCTGAGGATGTAGTCCAAAGCTGCTTGTTGGTTGAGGAGCATGACGGCTTCTTCTTTTGCCTTACCTTTGGCTTGTTTTCCTTCTTTGAAAAGTGATTCGGTTTGAAGAATTGTGTAGGTGTTGCCTTCAATTTGGGACGATTTCCATGACAAATCAATGGCAAATCGCTCCATTTCCTTCTGTCGAAGCAAAGGAGACAAATCATTAAGACGAATCTCGAACTCTCTTTGCCGGTCATATAGTTCTCTCATCTCTTCTTGTGAGAAAAGATCATGCTCTCTAATAGTGGCAAATAATTGAAAGTTAAAGGAAGTCAACGATTGACGCTCATCCTGTTCGTTCCTGAAGTAATCTTCGGGGATTAGTGGGTTAAACAATCTTCCCAAGTTTGTAATTTCATACTTTGCGGATCTTGCGGAACCGTTCATAGTGACCTTGCCGTCCTTCGCAAGAGATGAAACGATTCGATGGACAGTTGTTTTGGAAAAGCCAGCGCCCAATTCCTCAGCTAGCTCTGAAAGACTCTTGGGAGAGTTGGAAAGAGAGGTAAGGATTTTTGATTCTTTTTCGCGGAGGGAAGACATTTTCGTTCCAAAACATAGCGTTTTTCGTTCCATTTTAATGATAAATGGAACGATTAGTGAGAGATTTTAGAACGATTAGCTCATTTCTCGTCAGGCAAAGAAGTCGATGGAGTTGACCAGATGGCCTGTAGACGCTGGCTCTGAGTCGCGGTTGTTTTCTCTTAGAATTGATCTATAGGCTCTAGGAGAGGAGGATGGAGGAGATAAGGTTATTGTCGCTGGGAACTTCAGATTTTGTAGTGCTAAGGCTTAGAAACCAGATATATGTGGACAAGTCGGCACTTGTCTACAAGGTTGCCTCTCGAACTGGAAAATTCCTCTTTGTTCGGCCTCGTCGGTTTGGGAAGTCCTTGTTGATCTCTACACTTGAATCCTTGTTCAAGTTCGGATTGAGAGATTTCAAAGGCCTAGCCATAGAAAAGTTATGGAAGGAGAAAAAGACCTACAACGTCGTTCGGCTGGATTTTTCGGAAATCAGGACCGACTTTGGTTTGGAGAAATTCAAAGAAGATTTAAAAGACCGACTGATAGACAATTTCTCCCCGTTCGGTTTTCGCCATGACCCGGCAGGATCTTCGCTCTTCTGCCAATTGTCTGCGTGGCTCAAGAAGCAAGAACCTAACTCATTAGTTCTTCTCATAGACGAATATGACACACCGCTGACCTCGTGCCTAAACGATTCTGAGCTTTTCGAAACCATTCAAGATGTGCTTTCAGAGTTTTACGCCGTTATGGAATCTAACGACAACGCGCTGAGATTTGTTTTCATAGCTGGCATTATTAACTTTAAGGAAGCACGTATTTTTTCCGAACTTAAGGCATTAAACGATATTTCGCTGGATCCCGAGTTTGGAAAGCTATTAGGTTTCACAAAAGGTGAGGTAGAAGAATATTTTCATCCGTATATGGAGACTGCTTCTCAAGCCTTGAATTTGCCGGTTTCCGAACTTTTAGAGAAGGTAATTAAGCAATATGGCGGATTTTGCTTCGAAAGAAGTGCAACGGAAAAAGTCATAGCGCCGTGGTCACTCCTCAATTTCTTAGCATCGCCAAGGAACGGCCTTTTGGATTATTGGTTCGAAAGCGGCGGGAAGCCGTGGGATTTAATGGGCTATCTGAAATCAGATGCCATGAGAAATCCAGAAGAATACAGAAGAGAAAAGTTCATTTCATTGTCATCATTGGCCGGAAGTCTCAGTCCGGAGTCTTTGTCTGACTTAACACTTCTTACCCTGACAGGTTACTTGACCATAAAAGCAGTGAAGTGTGGAGATACTGTTTTTCTAGACTATCCGAATTTGGAAGTGAAGAAGGCTATGGCTCAATTGTATGTTGAGCATCTTTTGGCAGGCAGGAGTGCAGGACAAGTGGGAGCTGGTCCAATAGTCCAAGTTTTGTCAGAAAAATCAGCCGAGGCTCTTGTCCACATCCTTAATCGCCTTTTTGCAGCAATTGATAATGAGCGATATCCGGTAAGAGATGAAGCTTCAGTCAGAGCGTTTAGTCAGGTGTATTTTGCTGGCTCAGGCCTTGAACCTAGAGTCGAGCATCATACAGCCCACGGACGCAGTGATTTGGAAGTTAAAGTTAACGACCGGCATTGGATCCTAGAATTTAAGATTTCTCGCGACCAAGAAAATCCGGATCAAAAACTCGAAGAGGCTGTCGAGCAACTGAGGGTCAAAGGATACGGTGACGATTCTGCGTCAGAAAATCTAATAAAAGTTGCCTTAGTTTTCTCTGTACAAGAACGTAAATTTGTTCGCTGGAAGGAAGTTTTGTCGGAAGCTAAATAATCACTGAAGACTTTTGGGTAGTCGAGGCTCTTGCCAGTCTCGTCTTGTAACGTTAATAAGTAAGAAACTCAGAGTTTGCGCCTCTAGCAAAAGATGCTCCCGTCCGAGATAATTGGTAAGTGAAATACGTTTCTAACCAATCCTTGGAGGTACATATGGAAGAAATGGAAGTTTTAGAGATTGAAATAGACGAGGATTTGAAGGAACAAGCTGAAGCCATACTACGGGAAATGGGGATGGATTTAGAAACAGCGATCCTCTTATTCATCAAGGAATGTGTTCGTATAGATGGTCTGCCTTTTGAACTCGACGATACTTACGGTGTCAAACCTCAAGCACTTGCAAAAGACCACCCAGTAAATGAATGAAGGTAAAGGGATTATGGAAAGAGAAATATAGAGGATTTAGGTAAGAAGTTCCCCTTCTCAGTTGCTGAGATTAGACAAGATAGCGTTGTTTTCCTTTGTCAACGCTCTCCTCTAATAGATCGCCAGAGGCCGCTTTTGGTTGTATGTGAAAAAGCAGCCTATCTGCTTCAAAACTGAAATCGTCAAATTGTTTCTCCAATTTATTTTTGGCACAATTCTCTTCTTATTTGATCAACTATAGCTATCGGTATTTTTGATGAAATCAAGAAGCTTGCTCACTAAGGCCGTTGTCTCTGGCCTTTTGCTTTTTCAGTTTCTTTCCGTTTCGGCATCAGATCTAACCTCTGACATCCAAGAAGTTATCAAAGGTAAAAACGCTCGAGTCGGCGTCGCTGTTCTCTACAAAGACAATGCCGTCACAGTTAATAACGATGATCAATATCCTTTGATGAGCGTTTTCAAATTTCATATTGCGCTTGCTGTTCTAAAGAGAATGGAACAGGAGGGCATTCCCTTAACTGCAGTTGTTACGCTCGGCTCCTTGGATATCGACACGAAGACTTGGAGCCCGATGTACAAAAAATACAAGTCCAAGAAAATCACTTTGTCCTATGGAGACTTAATTAACTATATGGTCTCTCAGAGCGACAACAATGCCTGTAACTGGCTGATCAATTTCGTTGGCGGAATTCAAAATGTGAATGCCTTTATTAAGAACTTGGGTATCGATCGAATCCAATTGATCGAAACCGAAAAGTCCATGGAGCAGGACATCAGAAAAAGCTACAACAATTGGTCAACACCGTTATCTGTTGTTCAGCTATTGAGAAAGGTCTACACAGAAAAAGTTCTGTCAGATGGGCATTTCGCTTTCTTAGAAAAGGCAATGCTTGCTTCGGCCTCCGGTAAAGACAAGTTCAGAGCCGGTTTGCCGAAAAAAGTAAAAGTCGGCCACAAGACCGGAATGTCATACAGAACACCGGAGGGCATAAGGATGTGCGATGCAGACGTCGGTGTTATTTATATGCCTGGCGGAGACAAATGTTATCTGGCTGTGTTAGTTAAAGACTCAAAAGAATCCGATGCTACGAATGCAAAGATCATGGCTGACATCTCCAAGAAGGTCTACTCGCATTACACAGAAAACACAGGCAAGAATTCTGCTGTTGCTAAATGAGTCTCTTAACCTTAATCAGCAATTTCGACGATTAGGAGACGAGACGCTCAAAGAAGTTCAATCAGCTTTTTACCTTCGAATTTTTTTGGTCTCTAAAAGTTCTTAAGAGAAGACTTCTTACCATGGGAAAAGAGTTCAGCAGGAGAAACTTCGTTGATTTGCTTGCTAATTAAGTAATGATCGTTAAAGAAAAGTTCAATTGTTTTAAGTGCGTGGAAGGCTTGTCTCACGCTACCCTTAGAGTTTGAGCGATGGGAAAACAAAATATGGCAGGTTGGTGTTCACCTGCCTGCCAAAATTTTCTTCTTACCTAATGAAAGCCTAAATAATCAAATCGGCTTTCTCTGCAACCGTGAATTACTTCCCGGCAAGATTGTTTTTCTTGAGCCAGTTCTCAATTAACTGAGCCAATTGCTGATTGTTCTTTTCAGCCATTAAGAAATGAGAATTACCGTGGATGCCGATATCCGGTAAGTGGATAAGCTCAGCATGGCCGCCATGCTCATTAACGGCTTTGACGAATTTTCTTGCCATCGCCAACTCACTGCGCCACTTGTCAGGACCTGCGGCTTCGCTAGGCTGATCAGGGATATAGTCGCCGTAGATCAAGAGGATAGGAATCTCTGTCAGTTTCTTGAAGTTCTCAAGCGAAACACCTTCTGCAGCTCCGCCAAGAATGGCTACTTTTGTTTTTTCCTGAGGCGGAACTTGACCTTCAGGGAAGAGAAATGGTGTTCCGCCTGGCTCTAAAGCCACGATCGCCTTAACTTTCTTAGTGTAGAAAGGCGTTCTCCAACCGATCGTTCCGCCCATAGAATGGGTCATGAGAATGGAAGGGCCGATCTTGTCAAAGAGTTTGGCCAGACTTTTAGCATTGACGTTGTTATCCAGAGGGCCGGAATACGGATTCCATGAACGTTGGAAAGCTTCGACGGCTTCAGGAGTATTAGGAAATTGGGAGTTTTTGAATACGCCGTTCTTGTCTCCGACACGGCTCAGACGGAAAAACGTCTGATCCTGATACAGAGGGTTTCCGCTCCAGGTATTGTTTCCGTTATCTTCAACAGTGGAAAGCCCCGCTTCACCCATACGAGGCTGGTCGATCAAATAAACGCTGTAATGTTTTTTAAGGAAGATATTCTGGAATCCGTCTCTTCCGTCCGGCGTGCTTTCCCAAGTTCTCTTGGTTTGATCACCGCCGTGCTGGAAGACGATCGGATACTTATTAGGATCAACAGGAATCTGGTAGAAAACATAAGCGTGATCGCCGTAAGCCTTTTGTCCTTCAGGACTCAGAAAGTGGTCTTCAGAAAATGTTCCGGGTTTCTGAACCACGGAACCGCCGATTGCAAAGCTGCCCTGCGTTTCGAGTTCAATCGGCGCAGCGACAGCTGCCGCACTGAGGATTAAGCCGGAGAGTGCAATGCATAAAGATTTTTTGATCATATCCGCCTCTTTAATCAAAATTGAATGAGTTGAGTTAGATACTGAACTAATGGCATGGAGACAATGGCAACCAATGTTGTCAGAGTGGCGCCTTGCAAAGAAACGTCATAGGCTTTCGGATTAAGCAACTGAGCTAAAAGCGGTGTTCCGGCGCCGGCAGGTGTGGCAACCGCAGCCAGTAAAACGCCGAAGAATATCAGATTGTCCACAAACGGATGCATGATCAGCAAAATGATGATCGGAATAATGACCATCTTGAAGAGCGAATACAGCCAGATCTTCTTGTTAGACAGACACTGCTTCCAGTTCATGTCCGCTAGGAAAGAACCGATTAAAAGCATAGACAGAGGAGCTGTCATGCCGCCGAGCATCTTGATCGGCTCAGCAACGATTCTTGGAATCTGGATTCCCGTGAGATAAATAACGAGAGCAAGAACACAGGCAATGATGCCGGGATTCATGATTTTGCGAAGCGTATCTTTGCTGAAAAACGATCCGCTGTTGCCGCCGCTCATCCAATAGTAGCCAAGAGAGAAGAAAAGCAGGTTGTAAGGCAGAAGGAAAGCAGTGATGTAAATCATCGCTTCATGACCGTACAACGAATAGACCATCGGTATTCCCATCATTGAGATGTTGGTGAATGTCGTCATGACAGTGACGGCGCCTCGCTCTTCTTTCTTGAAATTGAGCAGCTTTCCCAACATCATGCTTAGGACGATTAAGCAGGTGAGAGATGCCAGAACAATGGCGAAGGTATGAACTAACTGGGTCCCGCTGATTCGAGGTTCGTTCCCTAAGACGCCCGTGAGAATAATGGCCGGCATTGCATAGTTAAAGACCAGTTGGGTCAGCGCCGGAATATTCGATGGATTGATGACCTGTTTTTTCCGGGCATAGACTCCCACCAAAATCAAAATGGAAAAAATCAGCATTTGTTCCATTAACAACATTTTCCTAACTTATCTCCTAAATCTTTTAATCTTCGAATCGGTACTCTACCTATAGGTAGAAATACTTATTTGCCTAAAATTTCGGAGATGTGATCTAAAAGATTTGTTTGTCTAGTTGCTCGGTCGGGATTAAAGCGGTTAGGCTTTCAGTCTGATTCGACATTGTCAACGTTATTGATGCATACGACATCCGGTGATCGCAAACGAAACAGCTAGCAGAGTGATTAAGAGAAGGGAGTGGGCGGAAACAAGCGAGTAGTTAAGTTAACGCTTCTTCCGGTTATCTAGTTCCGAAAGTAGCAAACCAATAAGCGTCAAAAGAATACCCAGGGCTGCACGTGGATAAATGGTTTCATGCAAGACGATAACGGAACAGAGCACGGTGATCACAGGAACAAGGTAGATGTACACACTTGTCTTCACCGCTCCGAGAACTTTGACAGCAAAATTCCACGTCACGAAGCACATGGCTGATGCGCCGAGACCCAAGAAGAGAAGATTGAAGAAGAAGATAGGTTCAAAAATCCTTTGCCAATTCAGATCTGTCTCAAAAAATAATGCCGGAAGCATAAAGAGGATTCCGTATCCGAAAATCTTTCTCGTGACGAATATTGTCGGAAAGCCGAACTTTCCGATTTCTTTCATAAGAATTGAATACAACGCCCAAACAGCTGCAGCCGATATGGCCAACAAATCTCCTTTTGGATTGACCGCTATCGTCTCGCCGGAAAAACTTAGCAAATAGATTCCGACAATCGCCAGGCAAAAACCGATGAAGAAGGCAGCTGAGGGTAATTTTTCCTTTAGTAAGACACAGGAAAATATCGCTGTAAAGAACGGCGAGAGAGACATGATGACACCGACGTTACTTGCCTGCGTGTAGGTGAGAGCGATGTTTTCCAGAAGGTAATAGAGGCAAATTCCGAGAAAACCCGCTGCAACCAGATAAAGGTTCTGCCTTCGTGTTATTTGGTGGAAGCTATTGGCCGAGAGAAGATACAAAGCCGCGAAGCCGATACAAAACCGGATGAGCAAAATTTGCACCGGTGTAAAACCTTGTAGAAGCACTTTCGTAGAAACGAAAGTCGTTCCCCAGCAAAGAATGGTTAAGAAGGCCGCAAGATGAGCGGTGGTATTTGAGTTACTCAGAGTCATTGGAAGAAGGCGCTTTCTTTAAGAAAATATTCTGATAACTGCCTGGCGTTAATCCGGTGAGCCGATTAAATACGTTTGAGAAGTGTGCTTGGTCGGCAAAGCCGCTTTTTATTGCGGCCTCTGACGGAGCGACGCCTTGTTTGAGCAAGAGTTGTGCTTTCTTGATCCGAATGCTCATAAGATAGCTATGAGGCGTAAGACCTAACTGCTTGCTGAAAGAACGAATTAAGGAAGACTTACTGACAAGGACTTTTTGGCAAATTTCATCTAACGTTATCGTCTCCGAAGCGTGTGAATCTAGGAAATCGCAAGCTTCCTTAATTTGAGCCGATCTTAGGGACCTGGACCTCAATGAGGTGTGTGCATATTTCCGGAATAACCTTGAAAAGAGAACGAAGAACAATTCTTCCTTTCTAAGTTCATCCGAACCCTGCATGATGAGTTGATGAAGTTCTAAGAAGGCACTTTCGGCGGATTCGTCAGAAAATACTGTTGGTTTGAAATGGGGAAGAAAGCTCCCACCGGTTAGTTCCAATGAAATTTCTTTCATTCGCTTCTCTGAGATATTGAAGCCAAGGTAATGCAGCAGCGGAGAACCAGCCGTCGAGACACATTCATGATTGTCACGAGGATTGAAAATTAGAAGGTTACCGGGCGACAGCTGAAGCTCTAGACCATTGCAGAGAAGTTCTCGCTCACCGGAAACCATGAAGCCAAAGACGTAGTAATCGTGGAAGTGTCTGGGGAAAGGCTGGGCATAGCCCTGAAGACAGAATGCTTCTAGCCCGAGCGTCTCGTCATGCCGAATTGTCCTTGAGATGGTTTCCATATTGTTTTCTTCTGTTTTTTTTCTAACTATCTCAAAAAAGGTAGTGCAAGGCTTGTGAAAAATTGCCATTTTTTTCTGCACGGCAATAAATCATATCCTTCAAAAAGATTAAGGAAGGTTTTCAGAACATAATGTTTCTAGTTCGAATTAAGAAGAATATGTTGGGTGAATAGATGTTAAGACGCCAATTATTTCTGGGACTCGCTTCCGGATTGCTTGTGGGGCAAGCTGCCCAGGCTCGAATCGTTTCCGATTTGGTCGTACCAAAGGTACAGAATCTCCGGTTGAATGCTCAAGCCTATTATCCTTTGATTGAGGTTCATGGAACCGCCTATGAACGAGGCAAGCATTACGGAACGTTAGCGTCAGAGGCGATTAAAAGGAATATTGCGTTTTACTCCGCTGCCTTTAAGAAATCGGCTGATATAGATTGGCATCAGGCTCAGAACTTGGCGAAGAAATTTTTTCCGGTTATTGAAAAGTTTTGTCCAACCTATATAGAAGAAATGAAGGGCATCTCGGCTGGCTCGGGCAGAAGCTTTGAAGACATCCTGACTTTAAATTGCAGAAGCGAGGTACTTTTTGCGAAAGCCGATGCCTGTTCCTGCATCATCATTCCTTCTGAAAGAGGAAAGAACAGCCACGTCTTTATGGGACAGACTTGGGACTGGATGGCTAGTGCCAGACAAAACTCTGTCGTCCTTAAAGTCCATCAAGAAGGAGATCCGACGATCCTCATGATTTGCGAAGCCGGTATGCTCGGAGGAAAAGGCCTCAATTCAGAAGGGATTTCTATTTGTTTGAATGCCACATCAGTAGGAAAAGGAAAGATCGGCGTTCCGCTGCATCTGATGATGAGAAAAGTCTTGGACTCTAGCTTAGCGACAGAAGCGATTAAAGCAGTATCCATGCTCCCGAGAGCCGGTTCCGGTGCTTTTAACATCGCGACTCGCAGCGATTTTGAGATGGTTGTGGAATTTTCTCCGGATCAATTCGATGTCATTATGAGTAAAGGAGAGCCTTTGATTCATACCAATCATTATCTTTCTCCTTTAATTGCTCCTTTCGACAAAGCAAAGAGTTTTATTCCTTCGACTTTTACGCGTTCCAATACGATGGAAAAGTGGCTCAAGAAGCATTCCGGAAAGATCGGAGAAAAGGTGATCTTTAATCTTCTGAGCAATCACGACAATTATCCGGAATCTATTTGTTATCACGAGGATCCTCGCATAACCGAAGGTGAACGCTATTGTTCTGTGTATGCCATGGTTATGGATGTGACCGCAGGAAAACTTTGGGTCACGGACGGATATCCTTGCGAAGGAAAGGTTTCTGAATATCAGCTTTAACTGTCCGGAAAATGTCGGTTGCAATTTGAAGCAGTTGTACCGACGGCAAGATGCTCAAAAAGAAGGACTCTTTCGAAGACTTATTTTCGTTGGGACATAGACTTTCTAAATCGTTTAAATAATTAGGAGTCGGAAATGGCCTATTTAAAAAATATCGCGTCTTCAGAAGTTTTGAAATTAGCAGACCAAGTTCATTATGCTACCGGCCAAGTAGTCAGCAAGACATTGGTTCAGAATAAAGGCGTTGGCATCACTTTATTTGCTTTTGCAAAAGGCGAGGGCATCAGTGAACATGAAAGCACCGGAGATGCTTTTGTCACTTGTTTGGATGGCAAAGGCAAAATCATGATTGACGGAAAGCCTTACTTCTTAGAGAAAGGCGAAAGCATTGTCATGCCCGCCAATCATCCGCATGCCGTCTATGGTGAAGAAGATTTCAAGATGATGCTGGTGGTAGTTTTTCCGCCGATGTAATTCTGAGCATTCTGATTGATTTCCTGAGAACCGCCTTTGAGGCGGTTTTGCTTTATCTGAAAAAGGCGTGAAGATTTAAAGAGATCTCGAGAAATCTTAGAAAAGACAGAATTAAATTTTTATTAGGGTTAGATACGGGGATATCTTTGTAAGGAATCAAACGATTAAGATTCATCAAATTCTTTTGATGAAGATTATTCTCAAAAGAATTTATATGTTTTACAGACTTGAGTGCAAAGAATTCCGCAGAAAATTTTATTTAAATTGACCAAGGAAGTGCACGAAATCTCTATAGATAATTTCACCATCAATAAATGGAAATATCGTAGAAGAAGCCCTGATATTCGGGGATTCAGCTGTAAATTGCATTGTCCATTGCAGTCCAGCTCTCTCGAGTAATATCGTAAATACCTTCAATTGGGTAAGGAAAAATATAGGTTGGTTATTTGAATCGGGTTTTCTATCTGATTAGTACGAAAAATACTTACAAATCATTACTTCTTTTGTTCCTATAATGATTTTATAAATTACACAAAACCCCGAGGAAAATTTAAAATGTCGCGAAAAGTTAATAACCCCACTGTATCATTTGCTAATTCGTCTTCAAGAAACTTCAAAGAGAATAGGAATTGCCTCGTTGCCGACGTACCATCTTTCTTAAAGAAGCTGGCAATTTGGGATTCTTTAAATAAAATTTTTGCTATTCATCGTGGATATGTTCATCATCCGTTACATTTTGATGAGGCAGCACTTCCCCTGAAAACGTTAAGCCTTTCTGTTTTTATAGCTCTGGGTACTTTAGGTACCGCACAAGTTGTTCATGCCTTTCCTTCGGAATCTGCTTTTATTTACAATGAAACAACAAAAAGTTGGTCTTTAAGAAAAGATAGTAAGTTTGTTGTTACTATTGGTAATTCTTATACAAGTCCCGTCTATAGAAATATAACTAAAACCGATAAGGTTAAACCCGCTAGCGATCCTTTTGATAATAGCCAGGCTTGGATTTGGTCATTTACAAAAGATTCGGAGGATTCTAAGGAATTTCCGGGAGTTTTGAAGTTATCTATTACAGAGGATCAAGATTGGAATAAATATTCAGGTAAATACAAGGATCATACTTCGGCAACAATGTGGATTTCCGGTGGACTGAAATCTGATTTCTACGTGGATTCTGCTGTCATCTCGAAAATATCTGAAGACATCATTGACCCGTTGGTACCTTTAGATCCCGATGTAAGCAAAGATGTACTCAAGAAAAAATATTATATTGGTACATTAACTGCAGCTCCTGCAAATGAAGGGTATTCTCAAACTACAAATGGTAATCAATTGTTTGTCGAATTAGGCGAGAATACAACCTTTATGGGTAAGTTCTTTGGTTCGAGAAATGATATTGGTGGAGGGGTTGGTTCAACTTCTACTTTCTTAACTGTAGGGGACACAAACAATAATGTAGTGGATATTACATTAAACAAGAAATCAAAGTTGTATGCTAAATTGATCTTTGGTGGGCGTTCTGCTCAATTAGATGCTGTAAAAGGAAGTGAAGTTGAAATAAAAGATAAAGATGGAAACACAATCGCAACAACAAATGCAATTCACAAGGGTTTCCAAACGAATAATAACAAAATAAAGATTAATGGAAATCTGACTGGCCACCTTCAAGCAAAAGATTTTAATGAAAAAGAACAGTTAGACTCGGCTCTTTTAATTACAAAGGGAGTTTTTGGTGCCGAGGGTTATGAGAGTAACAATAATTTAGTGTCAGTTAAAAATACCTTAGTTTCGGCAGGTTCAACAAATGCTCGCAAACTCGGACTGGTTGGGGGTAGAGGGCTTTATTATTTGAGAATTAACCAAATTCAATTGGGTTCGGTTACGAATAATTCTCTTGTTTGGGATGGCGACAAATTGGCTGACCATTCAGCTGTTGCCAATAACAACATAGTGACTGTCGATAACTCTTATATTGGTTTTAAGCTCGCAGATACCGACAATCATTGGATTACTAGCGAATGGGGTGATTCTAACCCGCAAGCCTTCTCCATCTACGGTGGATGGGCAACGGGCCAAGCAGAAAATAACATTGTTTCTATCAAAAATTCTGTTGTGAACGGAAATGTCATAGGCGGGTTGGAATTACAAGATCGTATATATGCAAGTAAGACTGATCTTAGAAAATTAAGCCCTAATCTCGTTTCACTTTTTAATGTCAAAGTCGCTGCCGGTTCGGCTGTATACGGAACCTCAACGGCAGAGGGAGAGATATCTCACAAGGCTAGTGATAACGGTGTGATGAGAGTTGACGAAAGTACACTTAAGGCAGTGAATAGGAGGAGAGGTGTCGTTTACTTGGCAGGTGAAAATGAAGCTGATTCAATTTATGCTAGGTATGTCCATTTCGGACAATATGTCGACAACGAGGTTTTGGAAACTAATCCTGAAACGGATAGAAACATTAACCGAGATTACTATCCCACATCTGGAAACTATCAAAGCGTAATAGAAAACCCCAACTATGTCGTTAGTGACTCGAAAGGATTAAAGAGAATAACTTCAGAAAATGATGAAGCAAATCAGTTCAGAATGCAACTAGGAGACCTGGTTGCGAAGACTTATATTGTCAATAGAACCGGTTTTCATTCTTCTTTGACTTCGCGTGACACAGCAAACGTTTCGACGGTCACAAATGGTTTACATAATTTTTGGGTTGGAGCATATGTGAATCTTGTGAAGTGTGTCGATGGTGACGGTGCGATCTTTAAGAAAGAGGGCCGTGACCTTTTCAAGGATAAGTCGAATTTCATAGTAAACCACACATACGGGGACGGAGATAATTCACAAGGACAAAATCTTTCTCTCTTAGTCCATGATGACGGTATGATTTATGACTTCGACAGGGAAGTCAAAGATAAAAATGAAACCGCGCAGGAACATCAGCCGTCCTTAATGCACAATTTCCGTTATCACTACGACGGATTAGTGCTCTACACTGGTGTGAATACTGGTAAAAACGGAAATGAAGACATTCACGCGGTGGAGATTTCTTTTTCAGAGATTGAAAAATTTAGGAATAATAGCAAACAAAATTTAAATGCATTCGGCAATACTTTTGTCGGAGTATTTATGGAAGGGAATGCCCATCCTTTCTTTAAGCCCAGTTCAGAAAATGGGTTTAATTCGATTTCTTTCAATGAAATGACCTTTGAGCCAGAAACGGAAGCGGGTCTACCTCCATTTGAAATATGGCAAAGAGGCGAAGTCGTTGCTAACGCTACCTATGGGTTCTATAAGTACCTGCATTTTGATGGACATGAAGGCACCTTCTTGGATAAAGATCCTGAAGGAAATAAAGACTCGGATGGTAACGTTATTAATGTAACTGTAAACGGAAAGTTGACGACTGCCGGAACTAGCGGAGGTGTTGGTTTGGCGTATTGGCTGAAATCGCTAAACATCATCGATGGCAAGACTTTATTGCTCAACGGTGCCTTGGAAAAAACAGACTTAGGCTCAACACCAAATATCAGGCTTCAAGAAAGGTTAACCCTATCTGCAGCCCTGAAGGGAAACGGCAATGTTGCAATTGCAGAAAACTCTGCAGTGGTGTTGGGTAGCCCGAAGACAATTTATACAATCTCTTCTCCCAATCAAAAAGGTGAAGTTTTCTATAAGAAACCCGAGGCAAACGAATACACAGGCGCTACATATGTGCAACAAGGAGCAACTTTAGCTGCTGGTATTGATGGTGCCTTAGGGTCAACAAATAAATTCACTAGTTCTTTAAAGTTGCAAGATAACGCCGCTTTCTATCTGCAGAATCACACGCAAGATGTGGGCCATTTGTATGTTGCAGAAAATGCGAAATTGGATCTTTCAAATCCTGCAGACATATCGAATACAACTGCCAACTTTAAGTATGAACCGGATATGGGAGACCTTGGTGTGTTAGTAGTTCATAACACATACAAACCCAATGGTGAAAACTTGGCTAGTGACATCCTCGGTAATATTGAAGGAGCTGAAGATTCTAGGCTTGTCATCGACACCGGAAGAGCAAATATTTCTTCGGCTAATGAGAATTTCTTAGGTACTTTCGAACTAAGAAGAGCAAAAGGTTATTTGTATAACTCCAACGCTATTCAAAAGGCCAAGGCAATAGTTTCTCAAGGCTCTTCATTGTATTTCCACAATGCTGAAGAGCTAGAAAGAACAAGAGCTAGTGATCCCAGAAGTAACGCCTTTGTCAGTGCGATTCAAAACGCAGGCCAAGTATTCCTGTCAGGAGGTAAAGAGGAAGTAGCCGCTTTGAACCATATCAAGGTTGAGAATGGGTACGAGGGTCAAAGTGGTTCTGTGATTCATTATCGCGGTCTTGTCCAAGGCCCAGATAATTCCTATGTCGACGTAGTTCATTCAGCTACGGCTACCGGTACATCTACGGTTTCCTTTGGTGAAGACCACAACAAGATTCCAGTTAGCGGTATCTTCGCCGAAGCTCGAGGAGAAAAAACGCTTAAGAGAGTCGGTATTCCCGTATTCGTCATCTCAAATAGAAATGGTGGGGAAGGGGAACCCTTAGAGCTTGAAATGAAACCTTTCGGTGTTGTTGCGAAAGGCGATGAAGCTTACAAGTGGATCTACCATCTTGGCTACAACGACGATGAAAACGGCGGAAGAACTTGGGTACTTTACAACTCTGATGATGAAGATCATTACGAACCTGTGAACCCGCCAAATGAAGATCCAAAAGATCCTCCCAAAGATGATGATAAAGACGATGGTAAAGGCGAAAATCTTGTCCTTAGACCGGAGGCCGGCGCCTATTTAGGAGCTTCTCAATCTTGGGCTAAGATGCACATGAGACTGCATGACCGCTTTGGTCAGGCTTACTACATCGACCCGTTTGACGGTGAAGAAAAGCCAGCAGCAGCTTGGGTTCGCCAGGTCGGTTCTCACTCTCATTTCCGTATGGGAGGAGGCCAGAGTAAGACTCACTCCAACACAGCAGTCACTCAGATTGGCGGAGACTTGTTGAGAAACGAATTCAACGAGGATTGGAAGTATATCGGCGGTGTCTTTGCCGGTGGCTTGTACAACCGTTCTGACAGCCGTTCTTGGGACAGCGCTAAATCCAGATCCGATGGTTATTCTTTAGGTATCTACGGAACTCTGTACACAGGCAATAGCCCTGACGACGGTTTCTATGTTGACAGTTGGCTGCTCTTCGGCCGTTACGACAACAAGATTTGGTCGGACGAAATCTCTTCGTTCAAGTTCAAGTCTCACGGTTGGGTCTGGTCGGTTGAAACCGGTTACACGATTCCTCTCGGCGAAAGCGGAACCAAAGATTACAACAAGCTGATTTGGACATTCCAGCCTGAAGCTCAGTTGGTTTGGGACGGCGTTAAGGCTAATTCCGCTAAGGATCCGACAGGTACGAAGTATCGCCAGTTAGGTACTGACAACGTAACACTTCGAGTCGGAGCAAGACTTCATGCGAACTATATGAACAAGGGCCTCGGATTCATCGAAGGTAATTGGATCCACAACACTAAGAAAGCCGGCGTTCAGATGGGTACTGACAAGGTCTATATGGACGGCGGAAGAAACCTCGGTGAATTCCGTATGGGCTTGGAAGGTCACTTAAGCCGCAACACGCTTGGCTGGGCTACGGTTGGTGTGCAGGCCGGTAAATCCGGATACCACAACGAAACCGCTCAGATCGGCATCAAGTACATGTTCTAAGCAAACGCAGAACGCATAGCTGATGGAACGGCGCGGATTGATTCCGTGCCTTCCATCCCGACTCGATTACCTTACGGAATAAAGCATCATGAATACTAAAACTACATTATTGGCAGCATCGGTCTGCGCATTGAGTTTGGCTCTGAGCGGCTGCGCTTATGACCATAAAGACTATCCGAGAGAAAGCTGGTTCGTTCAGCCGACAACCGTGATAGAAGCCGATCAATTCAAGAAAGTCGAAGAACCTCTTAAAGTTTCGCTTGTCGTTAATTATCTGTGGGAAGGCCGTCCCATCGTGACCGAACCTTTTGATAAACGTCCCGCTGACTGGCGGGAACACTACGGTCTCTGGCTCGCTTCCGAACGTTATCTTGAACAGACCGGTCTCTTCAAGATCGTGAAAGAAGACGCAGAAGACAGACAAGGCGAAGTGGTTATTGATTTAACCCGCGCAATGGATCCGAAGACTAAGGCTGCAATCGAAGCCAAGAAGGCTGATCCGGACAACCATCCTGAAAAAATCGTCTATGAATACGATATGACGATGAAGATGGCAGTCAAATTGAAAGATAAGCCTGAAATGGAAGTTTCTCCGAAGACCGACCATATGTTCATCGGTCACGAAGACTCGAAAGAAAAAGAAGTCGGTCAGGATCCGAAACGCTTCACGTTCTCTTATTTCAACAACATGGATTTCCACACAGAATTCGTCCGTCGTTTCTATAAACAGATGGTTTTTGAAAGTGTGAAACAGCTGGAGAACAAACTGCCTTGATCTCTCAAGGCAGTCGGAAAGTTTTATTTGATTTGTAGCATTTAGACCACTTCAAACTCGAAGCTGTCCCCTCGGTCGACTTCGTTGGTCGGAGCCTTGATTTAGTAGTCAAGGCTCAATTTTTTGCGAAAACGAACTATTTGTTCTATTTGTCCGTTTCCGCTAACAACGAGTATACGTCTCGCAGTCTGTTTAATCCTTAAATGCTCGTAAATTTTCGGTGTTTTGGCAACAAGCTCGCAGATGAGGCCGGTTGGAACATTCATGGAGAGCCCCTCCAATTATTTTCTTAACTTGAGCGTTAACCTCAAAATTCCCAAGGATCATATCGCGATGAATAAGGAAGAAGTGTTGAGTGACAAATCTCGCTGAGATAACCTCAAGTTCCACTTTTTTATCTCGTTCTTCGGACTCGATATTAACCATGAATTAGTCTTGGGTGATCTTTAATTCTTTTAAATTAAAGTTCGCTTACCTATTGAATTAACGGTAAAATTATTGGTATCTTCACCGTAAAAGTAAAATCCTCCGTCCATAGCCTTCTGATACACTTGAGTCATAAATACAAAGAATCTCAAGGATATGAATAAACTGCGGACGAGTGTGTGTCTCGGCCTGATGACGCTGTTGTCTTCACCGGTTCAAGCACAAACCATAAACCCCTCTGTGGCGGCCTCTCTGGAACGAGATGTCACTATGCCTCAGAGAGATGTTCGGCGCCTTCTGAACGAGGCTCAAAGAAATGACCTCATAGAGCAGGAACGCGAGCTCAGAAAGCAAGCTCGAGAAGCGGCAGAAAGAGAACTCAAAACGACAGAAGCTCAAAAGTTCGGCGATGGCATTCGCTTCTTTCTTTCCTCAGTCCAATTCACGCCCAGCCAGATTCTGACGAATGAAGAAACCCTCGAAGCTGTGAAGCCATACATAGGTAAAGTTGTCACAGGCAAAGAATTGACCGCAATGCTCGAAGCGGTTAATCATCTTTATCGACAAAAAGGTTACGTAGTTTGCCAAGCAGTGCTTCAGCCTCAAAGAATTTCTAAAGGCGTTTTAACGATTACTTTAGTCGAAGGTAAAACCGGCGCAGTTTCTTTAAGTTCAGCGATAGAAGGAAAAGAGTTTAAAACTCGAGACAGTTACATTCTTCGAGCCTTTGATCTGGAAAAAGGCAAGGTCTCCAATTACAGAGAGATGCTGGATGATTTGGTTAAGTTCAATATGACCAATGACATTCAGCTCTCAGTAGATATGAGAGCAGGGCAAGAACCCGAAACTACAGATTACGAGATCTTTGTACAAGAGCCCGATCCTCGAACCTTTACTTTATTTTCGGATTCTTCCGGCTCTAAATCATCCGGCCGTTACCGCGGCGGCATTAGCTTCACGGAAAGAAGCCTCTTAGGTTGGCGTGATCGGCTCCAGCTGATCGGTGTGTTTTCTCATGGCTCAAGAAGCTTTATGGGCTCTTACTCTATTCCGCTGAATAGTTTCGGAACACGTTTGACCGCAAGTTATTCATACGGCCATGTGAAAGTGGTTGACGGACCGTCCGAAGACTTTGATGTCAAAGGGCATTCCCAATATCTGTCATTGAGACTCGATCATCCTTTGTATGTGACTTCGACTTCAAAACTCACCGGTTATCTGCAGGCCGCTCGTCAAACCTCAGAAACTGAAATGTTTAATGTGCTGACCGTCAGCGACACATCGGTAAAGAGCCTGACCGCAGGCCTCGAGCAGCTCTGGTTAAAGGAAGGCGTGACGCTTTACGCCAACGGTCAATACATTGAATCCTGGCTGAAAGACTACACATTCGATAACGCCTCCCGTTACCGCCGACTGACCGGTTATTTAACTTGGGATCATCGTCTCTGGAAAAACTGGGGCTATACCGTGAATGCCGGTGCGCAGAGATATCTCGGCGGCGGTGAAATGGCTTCCGGAGATTCTTTCTACTTCGGAACTTCGTCGGGCGTCCGAGGTTATGAGAACGACACGATTTCTGCTTATAACGGCGCCTGGATCAATTTAGAAGCGAAATACCACTTAGACGGGAAGGGCTCCAACATCTTTGCCTTCTTAGACGCAGGGCGGTTGGGCGGAGATTCGCCATATAAAGATAAAAGTTTGGGCTCTGCCGGCATCGGTGCCACTTGGAGACCGGTAGATTGGCTGATCGGCTCAGCAACAGTCTCTTTCCCGTTTAAGAGAAACGTGGGTTCGGAACACGTGAGTAAAGCACGATTCGATTTCGTGATTAACGCTGTCTGGTAAGGATAACGATATGAATAAGATCTACAAAGTTATTTGGAATGTTTGCCGAGGAATACACGTTGTCACGGATGAAAATCATCGCGCCCACGGCAAGGAAGCTTCGTCGCTAATCGTTCCCGTTGAATTGCTGGTACTGGAAGCCTCTTTGTTAACGCTTCCTTTAACAGCGGTCGCAGAAGCTCTGGATCACGCCATTACCGTAGACCCTAACTGGACCGGCACAACAATTACTAACTCACAGAACAATCTCCATCACGATATTTCGACGACCCACATAAACGGATCGGTTGCCGCAAATAAGTTCACTAAGTTCCAAGTAGGAGAAAAGCATCTTGTGGATATGCATCTCCCGGAAAATACAAACCATTTAGTGAACTTCGTTGACAACAAGATTTCTGTTAACGGAACGGTTAACGCATTAAAAGACAAAAAGGTCGGCGGAAATCTTTACTTTGTTTCTCCGCAGGGAATGATCGTCGGTAAAACGGGTGTGATCAATGCCGGAAGTTTGACAGCAGTGATCACCACAGACGATGCCTATAAAAAGTACAGTGCGTTATCAGATAAAAAGCTTCCTTTAGGTTTAGGACAAAAGGAAGAAGAAGCGCTTGCGACTCTTCAGAAAATGCAGCAGGGCGAAGTTCCTCTTAATCCTGCCGGTGTCATTACAGTTAAAGGCAGCATCAACACAGGCAATCGAATTACGCTTGCGGCATCACAGATCCATTTGGAATCCGGCGCAAAGCTTTCCAATCTGGAAACGGATTTCAAAGACCTCGTTCATATTAAAGAAGGTCAAAACATCGTTACTGAAAGTTCGGTTTCCGACACTATGGTGACTCGTGAGGCCGATGACGGCTCCGGCGATATTCTTTTATTGGCAAGAAGCGATAGCTCCGCCACTGGATCAATTGCAGGATCCGTCACGAAACAGAAAGTTCAGGCAAAGGTCAAAGTTGCGAACGGAGCTTCTGTCAAATCCCGAGGAAATGTCAAAGTTTCTTCTATGGCAGGTAACGGTCTCTATGACATCGATAAGACGCTTCGTCCGTCAGGTTACGATCAGCTAACAGCAGAAGAAAAAGCTAAAAAAGATCGAGAGGTCGGACATTTTGTCTCTGACGGCAAGCATAAACTCTTAGATGTTTCTTCCGAAGTCACGATTGACGGGGTCATTACGGCAGCTAATGATATTGACGTAAATTCCGTCGCCGAGAACCGTTTGGCTAAATCCTCCACAACGATGGCGGACCTTTCGACCGGTTTGACATTAGAGATCCTAGGTACAGCTACACCGTTTAATGAAGCGGTTTATTACTCAGACTTAAAAACATCTTCTCTTATCAATATCGGAAAGAATGCAAGTCTTTCTGCCGGTCAAAATTTGTCTCTGGATTCCGTTGCGGATACCAAACTTGAAGCCGGAACCTCAACGAGTCTTTTTAACCTATTCAATACCGACTTAACTCAGAAAGTTCCTTCCATCGCAGCGATCGTCACGCTTGCTGACAGCGCAAGCACGGTGAACGTCGCCGGATCTTTAAAGGCCGGAAAAGACTTGAGCATCACCTCAGCTGATGACTTGACGGTTGAAGCTTCGGCAACGGCTGCGACAAAAGAAAGCAAAGCGGTTCAAACTTCGGTCCTGGTTGCCAAACTCAAAGGTACCTCTGACATCAATGTTGAAAGTTCGGCATTGCTGGACATCGTAAAAGACGCCGGAAAAGTAGAGATTGCCTCTAATCAAAACAGTTCCGTTAAAACGGAATCCTCAGTGGTTGTTCAGAACGGAAGTTACGGAGGTCTTGCCTTCAATTACACCGAGCTGGATTCGCATTCGAATGTCCTGCTGAACACCGGATTTACAAACGAGGCTTTGGAAGCTTCGGTTACGGCTAAAAACGTGACGGAAGATCTGACTATTAAGGCAGATAACGCGGTCGGCGCTTCCGGCATGTCAAAACTTCTCTATGACACTATCGGAGCCGTCTCACGAGACTTCGTCGCCGGGCTTATGGGTCAGGTAGGTCAGGGCGTCGACAGCAAGTTTGATTCAACCAAATTTAAACTTGGCGGCGCCCTCGGCGTAGTTCTTGGCTCACAGACTTCTTCTGTCATTGTTAATACTCCGGTGATTGAAGGCCGCTCCATCGGACTTCAAACCGCCGGAAACTTAACCGTTTCTTCGGATGCGCTTTTAAGAGATCATCATTATATGGTGACTTCTAAAGTTTCTTCGGCCGCGCCTGAAGGAGAAACGAGCCAAACAAAACTTCAGGGATCTCTGGCTGTTTTAGCCGCACTTTCCGGAGATGAAAAAGAAGCCGTTCGGTCGGTTCTGGAAATCGGCAATGATTCCGTGCTTAAAGCAAACAGCGGACAGCTTGTCTTAGATTCGGATGCCGAGATCGAGTGGAATCGCCTCACTAAGATGAAGGAAGATTTCGCGAAGGCTCGCGATCGATTAAAGGCGATTTTTGGTCATGGTTTCAAAGATCAATGGGCAAAAGTCGAAGAAGCATTTGACAAGGTCGACGCAGACTTCAACAGCGTCAGCGACGCTAATCTTTCTTTTATCGAAAAAATTCAAAAAGTCGGAACTTCTTTCGGAACGCTGGGTTCTGCTTTAGGAACTTTCTTCGGAGAGATAAAGGTCATCGGTTCGGCGGGGGCCGAGACGGGCAATGTTGTCATGAGCCTGCTCGAATTCATTAAACCGACCAATTATTTGAATGCCTATGCCGCAGCTGCCGGAGATGCCTCTTCGGATAACTCCGTTTGGAGTGCGACCGGAACGGCAATGGTCATCAACCAAAAGACCGCTTCATTATTAAACCTCGGCAAGAATACAAGGATTGAAGCGCACGGAACCCCTTCTGCAGATTCTCAAAACAACGGCAATCTCGTTCTTCGTTCTAATGCTTTGAACGAAAGTTTAATGTTGGGCGGAAAAGCTGCGACAGTATTCGGCATTCCGATTCCGGACTTGGAAAAAGCCAGCGCGCTTGGCGCAACGGTGCTATACAACCAACTGACATCCGCCAGCCGCTTAATCGTCCGAGAAAATGCCAAGCTGACTGCGGACAATGTTGCGCTTTTAACCGCTCAGGACAGCATTTATGGTTTAACGATCGGTGCAGCAGCTGACGTCAATAAAGGCGACTTAAGCCTTGAAGGATTGGCGGCCGTGGCCGTGACCAACGGAACCAACTTGATTTGGCTCGATGACGAGTCTCAAGTCAAAGGCTCTTCAGTCGAAGTCAGTGCTAAGCGTGATGACGACGTCCAAACGATTGCCGGAGCTGTCGTCGTTGATCTTTCCGACAATGCCAACAAAGCCGCCGGCGCCGGCATTGCTGTCAATACCGGCAAGTTAGCCAATGAGCTCAGGGTTAAAGACAACGACGTTATTACTGAACAAGACAGTTCCCTTTACGATGGGCAAGGTTTCTTAGAGGCTTCGGGAGCGGACGGAAAGGTTAATTTGCTGGCCTCGGAAGACTTGGCCATGAACGCCATCGGTGTGGCTGGCGGTGTGGGCGTTTCCGGACACAGCCCGGAATCCAATGAACCTCCGGGCAAAATCTCTCAATTCTTCTCCGGTCTCGGAGATAAGGCGACGTACGTTAAAGAAGGGCTGAGCTTCTATTTAGAAGAAGGCGGACCGCTTTTGGCAGATAAAGCCAATGGTTTAGGTCATTCCATTCGAGACAAATTCAACCATAATCAGTCTCAGAACGACCCGACCAGTTCTTCGATGAGCAATAACAATAATTCCAATCTTGCTCAGAACGGCAATACGGCATCGACAACCAGCAGTTCAACCTCCGGAGTAACCCAGGGCGGAACTTCTCAGTTCCAGCTGGGCGCTGCAGGCAGTGCGGCATGGAATGACACCGATGCCGAAAACGAAGTCAATATCGAAGTCGGTAACTTCCAAATCAAGGCGTCGGAAGAAGTCTCTGTCGATGCAGTCACTGATAAATGGGTCGGCGCTTGGGCCGGCGCGGCCGGAATCAACTACATTTCCGAGCTGAACGCTGCTAATTATGCTGCCGGTATCGCAGGTGCTGTCGCAGGAAACACCGGAAACTATAAGACGGCAGTCAATATCGACGCGGCGATGTTAAATTCTCAGGGTTTAAGGTTCAATACCGACCTCAAGAAACTGAACATTCGTGCGGTTTCCGAGGGTACGACGGTAGCCGAAGGTTTAGCCGTAGCCTTGTCGTTAGGCGCTGCTAAATTCAGCGGTGCATTTGACGCCGGAGTCTCTGCTAATCTGATCGAGAATTCGGTTGCTACGAACGTTAAAGGTTTGTCTCAGTTAGAGGGCACCTCCTTTAATACGTCTTATAACCAGGCAAGTTGGGCTGGAGACACTCAAGTCACGGGCGGCATCGGTTTCTCTTTTGGTAAAGGCCGCAATACCGGCGCCAAGTCTTTCGGCGGCTCTTTGATCTTTGCCGTCGCAGACATCGACAACACCGTTTCTTCTGAATTTGCAGACAGCACTCTGAAACTTGCCGGAAACAGCGCCGTTCGCGCGCTTTCCGATATAACTCAGGTCACGACGGCAGTTTCTTCTGCGGTGACGACTGGAGAATCGTCTTTTGCACTGTCGGGTGCCGCGGCGACTTCTGAGCTGACAAATAATGTCTCAACAACCCTAGACGGCCTCAACATTTCCATTGTCGGAGAAGGCGGTTTTGAAGGAGCAGCTCGCTCTTCCGGTGGTCAGGAAGATGATGAGTTTGAGAATCTCGCTGACCGCAAATGGTATGTGGGCAATATCAGCGAGCTCAGCAATGAGTCTTATTTCAAAGACGTCGGTTTAAGAACTGCACCGGATGCTGAGGAAACCGGCAAAGACGGTTCTGAAGAAACAACGCAAAAACTCGGCGACTTGTATGGCCAAGCCGGCAAGATGAAACAAGTTACCGTTGCCGTATCTCCGGCCATTAGTGTCGGCGGTTCGTCGGGCGGTGCCTCAGTTGTCGTCAATCAGATTCATAACCAATTTGCGGTAAACGCTTCCGGAAACGTCATCAATTCGGATAACGCTTCTTCTTCCGTTGTTTTAGATGCCAAGGATGATGCCTTCTCTTTAGGAACTGCAGTCGGTGTTGCCGGCGGTAAAGGCAAATTTAACGCGGCAGGTTCCGTTGTTGTATCGAACGTCGATCAAGGCGCTTCTGTCACCGTTAGTGATTTGACGTCGACGGTTAATCGTTTAAATGTCCATGCCGACAGCGCAGCGACAACGGTTAATGTCGGAGGAAACTTCGGTGTTAATGTCGGCGACGGAGCCATCGGTGCAGTCGGTGCTTCCGTTGTGGTGGCCAATACCAACAACACAGCTTCTGCAGATGTCGAGGGCCTCAATCTTTCTTCTGTACAGTTCGCAGATTCCAAATTAGATATTGGGGCAACGAACCGAGCTTCGGCTTGGGCGGCCGCTGCGGACGGAGCAGTGTCGGTTTCCGGTTTAGGCATCGGAGGCGCTGTTGCAGTGAATCGCGTCAAGAACGACGCATTGGTCCAATTAAAGAATGCAAGATTAACGGGACTTAAAGAGGCTTCACTGCATTCTTCGGATACGGCAGCCATTTGGACGCTGGCCGGAAATGTTTCTGTTGCGGCTAAAGGCAAAGCAGGTCTTTCGGGCGCCGTTGCTTACGCCTCTTCACGCAGCTCTCAGACACAAGCACTGGCTGACAACGTCGTTATCGCTAACGAACAAGACTCGGATAATTTCACGGACTTCTCAGCGGACGCACAAGCGGATGATCATATTTCCACGCTTGTTCTGAGCGTCGGTGTCGCCGGAGGCAATGTCGGTCTTTCAGGAGCTGCCGGAACCAACGAGATTAACCGATCCGTTAATGCTTCCGTCAATAACCTTTCGACGGTCCAATACACAAAGGATCAGACAAGCCAAGAGGTAAGGGAGCAAGCGGCTAAAGCTCTAAACGCCTTAGCTGTTCATGCTTCCAGCAATAGCAATATTGACAATCTCGGTATCGTCGCCGGAGTCGGAGCTCAAGGCGCCGGTATAGGAATCGGCGCTGCGGTTAACAGAATCAATACGAATACAACGGCATCTCTGAGTTCTTCGGACAAGCTGAAGCTTGTCTCCTCAGATACTTTGACCGTATTGGCAGAATCCAACAACGACATCGATACGATCGGAATCGGCGGAGCAGGAGGAAGTAAAGAGGGCGTCGCAGCATCCACAGCCATCAATTTAGTCACAAACAATACAGCCGCACGCACCGGTAATCTAAACGCCGAGTACGCTGGCGCCGCGCTGATTCAGGCCAGAAGCGACGACACGATCGGGACTTACGGCGGCCAGCTTCAGGTCGGTCAAAATGCAGCAGTAGGTGCAACCGTTACGGTTTCGGAAAAACGCGGTCTTACGCAGGCCGAAGTTCTGAACTCCGATATCGTTCGTTCTGCAAACGAAACTTCTTCTGTTCTTACAGCTAAGACAGGAGTTGATAAAAATGAGATTAACTCAGAGATCGTAAATGATGTGTCCGTTGCTGCCTCTCTGCGAGACAAGAGACAAAATTCAACGGTTTCCGGTTTAATGGTTGACGCCTCTTCCACAGAAACCTTTAAGACGCTCTACATTACCGGCGGAGGAGCCAAGGATGCCGCGGTCACAGCCACCGGAAACGTCAATTATCTTGGCGGAAAGACAGAAACCAAGGTCCAATCCTCGGAATTGAGTGCCGGTTCCGGAGTTCTGGTGGTTGGTGCTTCTGATGCCGCTAACGTGGACACCGTGATTGCGATTGCGTCCGGTGCTTTGGGCGCTGCGATCGGCGTTGTGACGAATGTCATCACAACGGATCATTCAACAGGCGTAACCGTCACCGGAACACAAACAAATAGATCCTCATTAACAGGAGCCTCGGTTTCTGTTGACGCAGATACTAAAGAAGGTATTTCTTCATTATTAATAGCCGCTTCAGGCGCTCAATATGCGGCTGTTAGTGCCTCCGTTAATGTGAACCGACAGCTCTCGGATGTTTCTGCTTCTGTGGATCAAACGGAAGTGATAGGTTCTTATGCGCAGAATGCAAATTATTTAGGCCGGATCACAACTTCTGCCATTACAGCAGCAGGTTCTCAGTATGCCGCGGTTCCGGTTAGCGTCGTTATTAATTACGCCGACAATGCTGTTTCTTCTTCTTTAGCTCATTCGATCCTCCGAGCTGAAGGCCAAGCTGCTTCAGTGGATGCAAAACGTACTTCTGAACTGTCTTCTTTGAATGTAACGGCCGGCGGTGCCATGTACGGTGCAGTTGCAGGATTGGTGAATGTCAATACGGTTGAGGGCTCGACCTCTTCGGAAGTCAATGACTCTGAGGTTAAAGCCGGACAATTCAGCGTCAATGCTGAAAACGAAGACCATCTGAAGGTCACCGATGTCACAGCCACGGGCGCTGCCGGAAGTTTAGGTGCATCGGTTGTCGTTTCTTATCTGAAGGGCTCTTCCGCTGCGAACCTTCGTAATTCGACCGTTGCCTCCGACAAACTCTCGGTCTCTTCCCTCCAGGATCATTTCGTTAATGGAACAGTGGCATTTGCTTCCGGGGGGCTCGGAACAATCGGAGCAAATGTCTTCTCTCTGGTGATCGGTTCGGGCGACAATCCTTTTGCTTCTAATCGTCAAGACCTTGAGAGTGCAGAGCATACCGTAAATAAATACATATCCGAATACGCTTCTTCCGGCAGCGAGTCTCTCGGCTTTATTAATGAAAGTGAAGATCTGACTCAGGAAGAAAAAGACAAAATCATCAGTTCTGCCGCAGCGGCAGACGCAGCCGTATCTTCGGGAAGCGGTAAAGGAACCTCTGTTTTGGTGTCAGGTAATCGGCTGACGGTCGACAGCGCCGATGTCTCTGCTAAAGAAGATTCAAAGGGAGGCAATATTGACGTCACGCTCGGCAGCGGAAGTGCCGGCGCCGGAGTATTAGCGGCATCTGTCATTACGCTGCGCCGTCATTACAACAATCAAGTCAATCTCAGCGGAAACTCCGTCACAGCCGACAAGAACTTCAACGTTCTTAATTCACTCGAGGGTAAAACCAATCTTGAGGCGATCCAAACTTCTCTGGCTCTTGCCAGCGGAACGGCAGCCTATGCGGATGCAGAAATTACGGGCGGCGCTTCGACGAATTGGGACGGCAACGTTTCCGGTGGGATTGAAGTTCCGGGGGCGAAGCCTGAGGGCAGTAAAGATGAGGGCGGTAAGGCGGAAGAGAGTAAACCTCAAACGACCAACCCCGTATTTGATATTAAGACGCAGAACAAATCAGAAGTCCATCTGAAGTCTTTCGGAATTACGGTAGCTGCTGCTTCCGGCGGCGGAATGGTCGCAGAAATTCGCGATAAAAGCCGAGTAGAAAGCCATGTTCTGAATTCAACGATTAACGCTTCCTTTAATGCCTCTGCGGTTCGTCAGCAAAAACTCTTTGCTGAATCGACTGCCGGTTACGGCGGCGCCATTAACGGCGTCGGCGCTTTGGCAAAAGTCTATGACGGAGCCGACGGCGCACTTTCTGCAAGATCGCTCTTCAGGGGCAATAGCGTTTCAGCAGATGTCACTCTGACCACAAATAACCGTCCTGACATCACGGTGAAGAGTTACGGCGCTGGGGCCGGAGGACTCGGAATCGGTGTTGTTCAGTCAATAGCTGAAACCCGCGGCAAGGTCGTATCCGAAGTGTCCGGAAATGTTTTCAGTAATGCTAACTTAACGGTGGGGGCAGGGGCCGGCTTGGGCGGATCGGACGGAGATGAGAGCGAAGCCCTGAAGATGACGGCTGACTCTCAGACCTACGGCGGCGCCATTATTGCCTCAGTCCCTGTGAACACTTCCGAGCTTACGAATTCGAATCAGATCGAAAGCAAGATTGATCTGTCCGGCAGTTCATCTTTAGAGAACTTCACTTCGGTGACAGAAGGCAATGCCGTCTACTTGTCTAAGACAACAGCAGGAACGGGCGGAACGATTGCTTCAGGCAACAACTCTGCGGAAGTGAACCATAAGGTTTCGGTGAAGAGCGAAGTTTCTTCTACGTCTGCAGTGGCGGCTAAGAATGCTGATGTGACCGCTTCCAACAAAGAAAAGGCTACTGTCCTTGCCGACAGTGCGGGAGGCGGAATTATTCTTGCCGAAGGGACCGATCTTGATGCAAATGCAGCTCAGGTTAAACATACCGATCGTTCCAACACTTCCTTAATCGTCAGCGGCCGCTGGAATGTTCAGAACGCTGCGTCCTTTGTGACCTCGGGCGAACACAACATCGGCATGAAAGCTGATAACACCAAGGGCGCTCTTGCCGGAGGCAGCGGCGCTTCACTGATCAACGACATGCTCGGAACCAACAAGGTTGCGATCGGCGACGGCGCGACAGTGAACGCTTCAAACCTCATTGTCGGGGCCTCCGACAATTGGGATCTTCACGCGGCTGAAGGTACATATGCTGTCGACTCCCGTGTTTACGGAGCATTCGTTGGAACCGGCATTAAAGCCAGTAATACCGAAAACCGTACCCAGCAGGTTGATATCGGTAAAAATGCAGTTTTGACCGCAGATGATCTGACGATTTCTGCGACGAACGTAGGAAGAACCACTCTGAAGGTTCGTGCTCAAACTGCCGGCGCCGTTGCCGGAGTGACGGCAGAAAATTTCGAAACGCTAAACACACAAAACCGAGTCAGCTTGGCCGAAGGTGTCCGTTTAACCGCGAACAACACCGAAGGCACGCTGACAATTGCTGCTTCTTCTGATGAAGATGTTGAAGCTCAAAGCGTGGGCGATGTCCAGGGTGCAGCAGTCGCCGGCGCCGGAGCCAAAGTCTCGGTGAACCAAAACCGCATGAACGAAGTCAATATCGGCAATGGTTCAAACATCTTGTCGAAGGGCAAGTTGGCACTCAGAGCCGGCAGAAATGCTGACGGCTCGAACTCGCAATTTGATTTAGTAAGCTATGCCCACGCTTACAGCCATTCCGCAATCGGCGGAACGGATTCGGAAGTTTCCGACAGTCTGAACCTTACGAATAAGCTCAACCTCAACGGAGAAATCAAATCTTGGCGTGATACGGAGCTTTACGCACAAAGCGGCGATGTTTCTACCGAGGAAACGGCACGTTATTGGTTCTGGACGTCAGCATCTGATGCGGGCGAAGTTTCGATTGCTTCGACAGCTGCCGGAACGAAATCCAAGAATCTGACCACCGACAATAAGATTCAAGTCGGCGGACTGGTTCAAGCCGGTGTGAACACCAAGGCGGATATTCAGATCAGCGGAATTGCTTCACCAAAAGAATCAGATTCAAGCGTGACATTGGATTCTCATGATCCTTTGAAGATCACGAAGACAGGCGTTGACGATGGCTCCGTCAGTGAAGTGAAGGTCGAATCTCTGACGAACATGTATTGGAAGCGTCATGAGGAGCTTCAAAAGGCAATGGCCGATTACGGCACGACGGATCCCTCCTTGCTTGCAGCTTACAAGGCGGAAGACGAACTGCTGCTTAAAACAATGGAGCAGAAGGGCTTACTTGTCAGAAAAGATGAGAATAATTTTGCCCTCATTGATAAGACGAGCCGTCCTTATGTCGAGATTTCCAATGTCACAGTTTCCGGCGGAAATATTTCTGCGTTCACAGACAGCGTAACCGGACAAGGTTCGCTAATCGCTAAAACCGCTGAGGGAATCAACATTGACAACCACGGCACCGTCGCATTGAAACTGAGCGACATCCAAATCCTGGATAAAGGCGGCGAGTTTAAGCTGAACGATCAGGTCGTCACCGATAAGACGGGTGCCTTGAGTTCATTCCGCGGCCAGTTAACGACATCGGCTAATTCAGAGGCTCCGTCGATTACGATTAACTCCGCTTACAACGGATCGGTTCTGGTTACCTCAAACGGTAAAGAGCAAAGTATCAACCCTGATACCAGTATTGACATTTCCGGAAAATTGATCAACCGAGCCGGAAACATCTCCGTAAGCAGCGGAGGCGATGTTTACGCAGATAAAACTGCTTCGATATCCGCAGGCGATTCTTTAGGAATCACGGCAAAAGGTTCTATTACTCAGTCTTACCGAGGAGGATTATTTAACGTCGGCGGTGATCTTGAAGACTTATGGAAAGACGAAGTCGGCAAGTTAGGCAGTCAATCCTCAGTTAGTTCCAGCGCCAGCCATGTATATGGCCCGGGCAAACTCGGTAATGCCGATAATGATCAAGCCGGAGATATGGTTGCCGGAGGAAGTATTTTCCTTGCAGCCGATGCGATTAACTTAAACGGTTATGTCCAAAGCGGTTATGCGAAATACGGTTTGACCTTATCTGATACGGAAGTCGACAAGAAGATTGCTTCTATCAAGGCAAATTGGCAGGCGCACGGATCCCCGTCCGACGTCAACAGCAGGACACCGCAGTATGCGCTCCAGGAAGGCGGTCCTGTTTGGGATGAAGCATCTAAGTCCTATAAGTATCAAGTCGCAGCCTGGTATGATCCGGTCAACGACAGAGTAATCGTCGATGACATTTCTCCGCAAGGCGGACAGATTTACATTACCGGAAGAGTAGCAAGCACAGGCGGCGGCCAATTGTCTGTGGCGAACGGTTCGGCAGACATCAATATCAATGTAGGAAACAGAGATGTTCTTCTTGGAAATGTCGATACAGGCAACATTGAAGGTCTGATCCAAATCACGGATACGAACTCTGGATTCGAGGGTGGCCCGAAAGACGCGATTGCCAAGGTCACGGAAATTCGCAAAGGCAACGCGGTTGATTATTACCTCAACGCCGACGGAACCAAAACGACTGACACAAGAGTCGAGGATAGTTCCTACAAACCCCTTGCCGGTCAATTATATGGATGGACTGACGGCAAGGGAACTACAACTGTCACGACAAGATACCACTCACAAGACTTTACGGTTTGGGACGCATTTAATTATGGAGATCCGGAGAATTGGACATCCATAAACAAAAAAGAAGTAGCGAACGCTGACCTAGAGAATGGATCGACTATTTGGGTTGCCGGCCGCCCTGAAGGTAAGAATGAGAATTTTGAAGCATGGACAACTCAGGTAAGCAGCTCGGAGATCTCAACAACTACCCGTTGGACGACTTATAACACTTGGGTCCACTTCTCGGGTACGCATCACACCCAGAAGGTAACGACAACTTCGACGTCTACGCTTTATTCCTACACAGTAAAAGCAGACCACCAGGTAGGTACTTCTTTCTTAAGCGGAACCAATACGATTTCGATTGAAAGCGGTAAATCAGTCTTGCTCGGCGGCGCTGTGAACGCCCAGGGCGGTTCTGTTAGCTTGATTGCAGGTGACAACATCTTCAATCAAAGCGGAGCCGCAGCAATAACCGGCGCATCCAATCTCACCTTGAAAGCAGCAACAGGTTCAATAGGCTCAGAAGGATCTGCGATAAAGTGGGCCACAGCCGGAAGTTCCGACAAGCCGTTGAACCTTTCAGCAACGGCAGGCAAGTCTATCTATGTTGATGCTAAGAATCTGAACTCCGGTGTATCGGTTTCCGGCTCGATTAATGCCGGAGAAACCGTTTCTGCTGAATTCAGAGGCGGTGTTGACTTGAGTTCGCTTTCCGGACAGAAGATTTTTCTTGTTTCTCAAGAAGGCGGAATCAAGATTGACAGCCTGGATCAAAAAGAAGCTTCCGATCTCTCACAGCGTCTTGACCTGACAGCGGCAGGTGATATTTCTTTGAAATCCATGGGCGATGTTTCTATCGGTCAGATCAGCACAAAGGGAGACGTGACGATTGATTCTGCCGGAAATATTTACGACGCAATTGATCGCTCAGATCGCGATGAGCGCTCTGCCCAGAAACGCCTAGAAAGCTGGATTGAAGCAGGCATTCTGAAAACTGACGGAGCGTCTAACGAACAGGCGCGTTTTGAAAAGGATGTCCAAGACATCAAAAACGGTATTACATCTGACTTCAACCGCTATCAGGCTTACCTCAACCATGAGCAGGAATCAAAGAATAGCAGTGCAAGAGCCTTAACAACTGAAGAACAAAAGGATTTCGCCTCCTTGAAGTCTCGTTTCGAAGGCTGTTCAACTGCAGAAGACGCAATTAGCAAAGAAGCGAATACTCAAGGCTCGGCATTAAATCTTGTTCAAGCATCGGAAGGAAATTACGGCTGGACGCAGAATGAATTGCTCTTTGCAGTGTCTGATGCCATCCTGAATCCTGATCCGAGCTATGTTCCCGAGTCAGGTGTTGCCAATATCAAAGCAGCAAACATTACGCTGAAATCCGGTGCCGGAATCGGCCAGGAACTTGACGGTCAGACGGCAAACATCAGTGATTTGGATGCTTCGACAGAGAAAGGCTTGAACCTCTACAAGCTGTTAGCGCGGGCAGAAGCCAATGACGTTACTTGGAACAAAGAAGCAGGTACGCTGACAATCAACCTAAAGAAAGCGTTCGAAGTCGAGCAGAGCAAGGACACTACTTTAAATGCCGAAGCCAAAAACAGCATTTATCTGCAGTCTGACTCTAAGGACACACTCAATCTTGGTTCTCTTTCATCCGAAACAGGAGATATCCGACTAACGGCCGCAAACGGAATCACTTTGGCCGGAGACGAAGCGGTTAAGGCAAAAGACTTGATTTTGAGGGCCGGTCTAGGCTCAATAGGAATTGCCGATAAGCTTCTTAAAACGGCGATCACCGGATCGGCCGTGTTCTCCGGCAACGGCGGCGTATTTGTTGATCAAGCCGAAACGCTTAATCTCCAGTCTGTTGCGAGCGGCGGGGATGTTGCATTAAAGGCAGCCAACATTTATTCCGTTAAGGACTCAAGCGGACAGGCGGGACGCATCACCGGCACAAACTTCGTTTTTGAAACTTCAGGTGATATCGGTCAGGAAGATGCGGCTCTGGTGTTAGATTCAGTGAACGACTTTGGTGTTGAACTGAAAGGAAAGCCCACGAGCGTGTATCTCCAAGCCAATAGAGACTCAGAGATGTCAGTGACCGGAGAAACTGTGGTTTCTGACGTTGAAATCTCCACAGAAGGCTCTTTGAATGTTGAGAAACTCGTTTCAGAAAACGGACAAGTTGCTCTTACAGCGAAGAATGCTTTGGACATTAAACAGGTTCAAGCAAAGAATGATGTAACAGCTGAAGCGAATACAGTTTCTGTTGACGAAACGGCAAAGAGCACGGATGGAAGTCTGATCCTGAAGGCCGACTCTGCACTTTCCGTTGCGGATAAGTCCACTCTTTCAGCGATAAACGGAACTCTTGACCTTTCTGCACCGGAAACGACGTTCGGAAAAGCTTTAACACTGGAAGCAAGGAAACTCGGCGTCGCCACAAACAATGACATTTCTTTGACGGACAGTACTCTAAATGCAGGAACAGACGGTCTTTCGTTGGTTTCTTCCAGAGGATCCGTCTCCATTACCGGCGGCAAGTTAACTTCTCAGAACTCCATTGAGTTGGCGTCTGCTAAAGATACGACAATGAGCGAAGTCAAAGTCTCTTCTGATGGAGCTGGTGAAGGAGCAGGAGTTTTCGTAACTTCCGAAGAAGGCGCGATCAAGATTAGTGGCGGCTCAATCAACTCGAAGGGTTCTGTCAAACTTTCTGCGGTCAACGACGCACAGCTGACTAATGTTTCCGCTTCGGCTAAGGGAACCGGAGTAGAAGTGAACTCCTCCCAAGGTTCCGTCAAGATCGATGGCGGAAAACTTGAATCTCAAACTTCTGTCAGACTTACTTCTGCAGCCGACACACAAGTGTCCGGAACTGACCTAAAGACTAACGGAGAAGGTGAATCTGAAGGAGCTGGAATTTTTGTAACCTCCGAAGAAGGTGCGATCAAGATCAGTGACGGCTCGATCAACTCAAACGGTTCCTTCAAACTTTCTGCGGTCAATGACGCGCAGCTGACTAAGGTTGCCGTCTCGGCTAAGGGAACCGGAGTAGAAGTGAATTCCTCCAAAGGTTCCGTCTTGATCGAGGGCGGAAAACTTGAATCTCAAACTTCTGTCCGACTTACTTCTGCTGCCGACACACAAGTGTCCGGAGCCCACCTAATGGCCTCCGGTATCGGAGAATCTGAAGGCTTGTCCATCACGGCAAATGGCGGAGCGGTTAATGTAACTGGAGGTTCGGTAAGTTCAGGTTCTGGTATCGATATTTCCTCTCAAAAGGATGCAGCTCTGACAGTTAACACTTTGAATGCAGCCGGCATACTCGATGTCGAGAGTGCAGAAGGAAGCATCAACGTAAGTTCGGAAGCGAATGGCAACAAAGGCGGTTTGCAAGCTGCAGCTGAAAACGGCTCCGTGACGCTAAAGGGCCTCAATGTCGATTCTTCAACGGATATTGATGTTCTTGCGAAAAATGGCATTTCGGTTACCGGCGGCTCTTTAAAGAACAAGGACGGTTCTAAATTGAGCTTGGTCGCAACAGAAGGCAATTTGAACCTTGCTTTGAATGAAAAGAATCTTTCAGCCGATTCGATCACTCTAGAAGGAAAAGGAGAACTCGATCTCACAGGTTATCAGCTTGCTGCTTCCAAGGGTAATTTGGAGGTATCTGCCGGCTCTTTGAACATCAACGATGCGACATTGAACACCTCGGCCGCTGGTTCTGTGCTTCTCTCCGCTGGAGAGGAAAATGTTGGGTCCAACAGTCAGACGAAAATTGCTTCTAGCGCCGGTCTGGAAGTGAGCGCAGCAGGCAAGATCGATTTATCCGAAGCCACGGTCAAATATTCAGAAACCGGAGCTTTGCGTCTGACAGCAGGATCGACAGATACCGACGCTCTTAAAGTGTTTGCTCATGAAAACAATACATTTAAGGGCTCGGAAGTCATCCTTGAAAGTGCCGGAGGTCTGATTTTTGCGGCTGAAGCCCCTATTACAGTCGGGGCATCCGAAGGAAAAGCCGTCTTGAAAGGACAGGCAATTGACCTCAAAGCCGGCTCTTCTGTCAAAGCTGCAGGGGAAGCAACTGTTCGCGGATACGACAGTCTGGCTCTTGGAGACAATGTATCTGTCCAGGGCAGCAGCGTTTCTATCACCGGCGGTCAACAATCCTTCAGCCTCGGAAACAATGTTTCTCTGACAGCAACAAACGGCGGAATCGAAGTTCTGGCGGACGCCGATGCTACGCTCGGCGGATCGCTCAACGTGAATGCTTCCTTGAAAGAGCCGTCATCAGGAGAAAAAGCTCCGATCAGGATCGGCGCTCAGGGAGTTTTGAGCGTCACTAAGGACAAATTCGAAGTCATTGCTGAAAACGGCAGTGTCGACATCTTTGGCGGAAACGGCCTGAATATCAAGAATGATCTAACGATCGTTTCTGCGTCCGACAGCTCTTTAACCTCGGAACGCGGGTTAATTGATATCGGAAACAAAGCAACTGTAAAAGCCGGAACACAAAGCGGGTTAAGTCAGGGAAGCTATGGAAAAGTTAGTGTCATCGCCGGAGAAAGCTTCACCATCGGCGATGATGCTCAAATTCTTTCAGACGATTTGCTGGTTTCTGCAGAAAAAGATATTCGATTCGGCGACAAGGCCACGCTCGTCGGCGCAACAGACGGAGTCACGGTAAGAAGCAGCGAAGGTTCGATCTACATGGGTCAAGACCTGACAGTGACTTCCAATACCGATAAGACCTTATTTGAAGCCGGAAAAGATATTGTGATTGATCGGGATGCAACGCTGAACAGCGAGAAAAATTCTGTGGTGTTCAGCGCCGGTCAGGACATTAAGTTCGAAGAAGACTTTATGGTTCACGGAAAAGGATTTGAACTTAATGCTCAGGGTTCACTGATAGTTGGTGACAAAGCAACGATTCAAACGGACTTCGGTGCATACGAAACCGGATCGATTGAATCTCTTCCGCAAACATCGATTGACGTAAAAGGAGACGTGAAGTTTGGTGACGATGCAACGTTCCGCACAACGATGCTTTCGATGAACGCCGGAAATGATGAAAACCACAGTGCCGGAAACATAACGTTCGGAGAGCGGGCTTCTATCCAGACCTCAGTTCTTGGAACAGTGATCGATGCACAAGGAGATATTGCATTCGGTTCAGGCGCTAACATCCAAACGCAGGAAGGGCAGTCAGACCCTTATGTTCGAATCTCTTCACGCGGTCAAACGCGTTTTGGAGAAAACGCTTTTGTCACGTCGGGGACGCAGCTGGACATCATTGGCGACAAAGGTATCTCTTTGCATGAAGGCGCAGTTCTTCAATCGACAATTAAGGACGGTTCAAAGAACCATACATCTCTTGTTTCTGAGCACGGTGACATTAAGCTGGGAGAAAACTCAGTAGTTCAAGGCCAGACGGCTTACATTCGTACCGGAGATGAATCCGGCGTCGGCGGCGGATCTATCGAGCTCGGAGATAATTCTCTAGTCAGCGCTAAGGACAATGTCAGTATGACGGCGACCGGAGATGTGGTACTAGACGGTCAATTCCTCTCAACCTCTCTCAATGAAACGGTAATCAAGTCTTCTGAAGGAAACGTTGTCCTCAAGGACGAATCGGAATTGATTTCTTACGGTGATGTGAAGTTAGACGCAGCCGGATCTATCGATATCGGTTCTGAGTCCTTCATATTTGCTGGAACCGATCCGAATACTTCGAACCGTGTGGGTAAAAAGGATGTTTCCTTTACGGCCGGACAAGATGTCACGATCGGTAAGGGCACGGTTGTTCTGACTCAAGCCGACCTCAATATTGAGGCAAAACAAGGATCCGTTGTTCTTGAAGAGGAATCGGCCGTCGGCGTTCTCAGCTCTTCTGTTGACGAAGAAATTAATCGTTTAACGGTTTCCGCCGGAAAAGACTTTACGGTTAAAGATACCGTCATGCTGTTTGCTTCAGAAGAGGCTCAACTGAAAGCCGGAGAAAACTTTGAGCTCGGACAAGGCTCTGTCTTGGCCGGTGACGGTGTCGTGAAAGTGGAGGCAGGGAAAGATGTGTCTTTTAATCAGGACTCCGCAATTGAAGGATTCTCTGCAGATGGTGTTGAAAACCTCGAAATTTCTGCAGGAAGGAACGTCTACCAAGACGCTTCTGCTGCCGGCATAGCCTCCGAACGTCTGGATGTTTCTGCAGGCGGATCGGTTAATTTACTGGCTCAGAAAGACGCCAAGGATAAAGAGCTCGGAAACCGATTTGATGAATTGGTCATTTCTGCCGGTTCGGACATTAACCTTGTCCTGAATGGTCAGAAGCAGGAAATTCAGATCAACGAGGAGAAAGGTAATTCTGTTGACGGAAATCTCAGCATCGAAAATTACAACGGTTCGTTCTCTGTCGGACACGATCTGACTGTGAACGGTCAGGCAGAAATGAAGGCAGACAGTATCTTGCTCAAGGATGTTCAGGCAGCTCAAGACATCTACCTTGAGGCGAATGGTGAAATTCGAGCAGACGGATTAACGTCCGGAGCGGATGTCACAGTTGTCCAGCGTTCGGCGAATCCGTCGTCCTCTGTTGCGGTCAAGAATATCGATGCGGGCAACCAGCTCTTTATTCTGAACGCAGGAGGTCCGGTCGCTTTAGAGAAATCCGTTTCCGGAAATTCAACGATGATATTTGTCGCTCAAGACGGACATAAGCCGGACAAGAGCGTCATTTCCTCCAGATCTAATCGAGTAGGAATCTTCGCCGCTGCGCCGCAAATGCTTTCAGTGTTTGATCGTTTCGGCAGAGACGTTGGTTACTTCGGGGTTGGAGCACTTCAGTCTGAACAGCGTCATCATCATTATTCGTTGTACAGATATGGCGCTGATACGCACGCTCCGGTTTCAAGATTATTCAAGCATGGTTATCGAGCAGAAAATACGGATGCAACGAACGGTTTGAGTAAAGAGGCGCTGCTTCTTGTGGCAAATCGTTGGCTTCCAAACTTCTTAACCGAAGAAGAGGAAACTTTGCTAGAAGATTGAGAAACCTTCGGAAGGAGACAGGCCGGAAGGTTTTCGGCCTGTCTCAGACCTGCTCTATTCAATAAGGACGGAAGTAGAGGGGATTAGAGAGTCGCTTGACGAAACCTGACAAAATTATTCCGAGCGAAGTGTCGGAAGACTTTCCGCTCGGGATACATCAGGCTGTTGTTGCCAAACGATCGAACAAAGCCATTTCATTAGCGACGATCTTAGAGATACCCACGGTCATGAGATCCAGAATCTCTCGGTAAAGAGGACTTTCTGAATCGACTTTTCTGCAGTAAACACAAATCGTTGCGTCTAATCGGCCCCAGTTCGGCAGAATCATTTTCACTTGGCCGCTCTCGATTTCTTTTTCAACGACGCCAAGCGTTAAGTCCACGCTGATCCCTGTACCTTTTAGCAGCATTGTCTTGCAATATGGACTGTCGCCTTTCAATACATTCGGGAAGCGCTCCAAATCCAGTGAAGACGCGTCATCAGGATTTTTGCGGGTGGTTTGGTGATTAACGAGAATCGGGCAGTATGCCGGGCTGTTCTTGTAGCGAAGCAAAATAACGTGTTTCTCTAAATCCTTAGCGGATTTTGGCGCCGGATGTTTAGCGAGGTACTCAGCGGAGGCGAGCAGCGGGAATCGATACTGCGCCACCTTCCGGCAGGCGAGTGTCGGTTCATCGTTGAAATAAAAGCCCACGGAAATATCCGTGACGCGTTCTTGAAGCGCACGAAGCCCCATGTCGGACGAGAACTCAAAGGATACGCCGCTTCCTTCGCGCTGTTCATAGGCCACGAGCTGCTCCAGCAGCGGCTCTTTGTTGAGGTTAATCGGCAAAGAGATGCGAATACTGCGTTTCGGAATCTTTTGAAGCTGAATCCCGATTTCATGGCATTCATTTTCAAGGCGTTCCTGTGCTGCAACGTATTCCTGCGCATAAGGCAGGATTTTTAAGCCGTCTTCACTAAGCTTCATAGGACGCGGCCGATGAAGTACCAAGAAGAATCCGAGTTCGTCTTCCAATTTGGAAAGGAGCCTGGATGCGTAAGGTAAATCAATTCCGCATTCTTGAGCAGCATGACTGAGAGATCGGCCATTGCCGATAAGGCAAAACAGCTTCCAGCTGAGCTTTCGGTCATACATTTTCATGTTTTAAACCCTCCATCGAAGACAAAATCATAGCAACGGAGCCGTTGTACAAAAACGCAACTTCTAGTTTGTCAATCATCCATTTTCATGATTAATGGTTTCTACTAAGCTGGATTTTAGATGCGTTGAAATTAGTTTTGCGGGCTGAAGAGGCAGGCTGGGGAAGCCGAATTCTCCCGCTTCTAATTGATTCAATTATCCCGCATCGAAACTGGGGATGGTTATTAGTTGGTAGGTGAGCCTAATCAACGATGCATTCCGAAATTTGAAGAGATTTTAATTGAGGAGGAACTAACCGAAAACCACCATGTCAAAACGGGCACTTTCTTCGGGCAGTTTCAAAAACGGAGTTGTTGTTTGGGAAACTGAAGAAAGAAAAAGCAAAGAGTTCATTCTACTTTTGGCGTGAGACCTTATAGCAGCCGTCCGATGTTCGGATCAATTTGCATTCGAAACTTCTCCTATGGTTCAACTCATCGGACGGCTGCAGCTTTTTTAGAGCTGTATCAAATCCTTGGGAATTATTACAAGCGAAACTTAGTTGATCTTTTGCGGTGAACCTTTCGGAAGAGGCTCACCGCTATTTTTTGCTTGGAATCTCTGAGTTACGTGAGACAAAGGCCGGCCAAATTTGACCGACCTTTGCTTGTAAGCGGCTAACCTCATGCCGCTTCTAGAGAATTAAAAGCTGCTTCGACGTTATCTAACTTCTCTTGGTTCAGAAGCCGATTCGCTGACAGGGATAGGAACTAAAGCAGGCTGCGGAGCGAGGACTTCTTCGATTTCGTTCTCAATCTTTTCTTCGATCTCTTCTAAAAGATCTGGCTCGGTCTTCTTCTTGCTCAGCGTTTCTTTTAATTGCTCCTTATCTAATTCTCCGACCCAGCGGCCGACGACGACGCAGGCAATACCGTTGCCGATCATGTTGGTAATCGATCTTGCTTCGCTCATGAAGCGGTCAACACCGAGAATCAGTGCCAATCCGGCAACCGGAATGTCTCCGACGGCTGAAAGCGTGGCTGCGAGCACAATAAATCCGGAACCGGAAACGCCTGCAGCGCCTTTACTTGTTAAAAGAAGAACGGTTAAAAGCGTAGCCTGCTGAGTAAAGGTCATTTGAATATCGCAGGCTTGCGCAATAAATACCGCTGCCATGGTGAGATAAATCGCGGTTCCGTCAAGGTTGAAAGAATATCCGGTCGGGATTACAAGGCCGGTCACAGAACGGCTCACGCCGGCTTTCTGCATCTTTGTGATTATCTGCGGAAGGACAGCTTCAGAGGAAGATGTACCGAGAACGATCAGAAGTTCCTCTTTAATGTAAGCAAGGTAGCGGAAAATCGAGAAACCGTTGAAGCGGCAGATAGCGCCGAGAATGCCAATAACAAAGAATAGGCATGTGGCATAAAACACCAGCATCAGTTTGCCTAATGGCAGAAGGGAATGAATGCCGTATTTGCCGATCGTAAAGGCCATAGCACCGAATGCTCCGATGGGCGCAACTTTCATGATCCAGTTGATCATCAAAAAGAGAATGTCCGAGCTTTTCTTAATAAGTTCGTAGATGGGGTGCTGAGAACCGCCTAAGAACTGAAGTGCAAATCCGAAAATGATCGAGAAGAACAAGACTTGAAGAATATCGCCTTGTGCAAAAGCACCTACCACGGACGAAGGAATAATGTGGAAAATGAAGTCTAGCGTTGACTGCGGCTTTTCTGCGGTTGCATACATTGAGACCGAGTTCACGTCCAGGGTCGCGGGATCCACGTGCATACCGGCGCCGGGCTGAAGAACATTGACAAGGGAAAGTCCTACAAGAAGTGCGAGCGTCGTGACGATTTCAAAGTAGAGGAGGGCAATACCGCCGACTCGTCCGACTTTCTTCATGTCTTCCATTCCCGCGATACCGATGACCACTGTACAGAAAATCACCGGGGCAATGAGCATTTTGATGAGCTTAATGAAACCGTCGCCGAGCGGTTTCATGGATGCGCCGATATCCGGAAAGAAAAAACCTAAAAGAACACCGACCACAATGGCTGCAAGAACTTGAACGTACAGCACTTTATAAAACGGTTTTTTCATTCATTTACTCCTAAGAAATGGGATTATTTCCCGTTAGTTAAGGGTTTTATCTAACAAAACAACGAAGTGGTGATTGTGCGGTACGACTTTTACGCTCTTATGACTTGTATCTCAAAAGAGGTATGCGGAAACAATTTGTATTATTTCGTTGAGAATTTGTCCTTTTTTGCTAAGAGCCACAAAAAATCCGAAGCGGTTCAGGCTTCGGATAGCAAGGTGATCAAAAGTAGAAATTATTCCGCTGTCGGAGAGGCAATACCGCCGAAAGTCATGGAGGCGACATAAGCGGCTGTGAAGTCTTCAGGCGTCATACCCGGAACAGCGAAGCGGAACTGAGTGGTCTGGCCCGGAGCGAGTGCCGGAGTAATACGGGAGACAAGGAAAGCGCTCTTATAGGCGTTCGGATCTCCGTTGGCTTCTTTGCCGTATACGCGAATGTCAAAGCCGATGTTCGTGTAAGTAATGCTCTGCGGGTTAACAACCGTGAGAATGAAGTCACTGCCTTTGGCGTTGCCGGACGGCTTGTCAATCGACATCAGGAAAGTGGCTCCGTTGACACGAATGCTGGAAAGCTTTCTGGCATCCGGCATTAAAACGGCTGTGGACGGAGGAACCAGCATTTCAAGGTAATCGACCCGCTTCTGAAGCTGAAGCACGGTTGCTTTGAGATCTTGTACTTGCTGGGTAAGGGAAACCGGTTTTGCTTTTGCCGAAGTTGCAGGTGTTTGAGCCATAACAGAAGTGGATAAGCCTAAAGCGGCAGCTAAAAGAAAAGGAAGAGTTTTTGTGATCATGCAGACCTCCGTTAATTTTCACCACAGGATAACCACTCAATTCGGCTCGTGTTCTTTTTGGTGCGCATTTAAGGCACATCACCGCACGGCTCAAAAATAGAATGGAAACGCTTTGTTAGCGAACAAAAACCGTAATAATAACCGTTGAGTCCTAAAGTGTCGGAGAAATAAAGTGAAGTGGTTCGGAGTGGATTATCGCTACGTGATTGCCGGAGTCGGCGCTGTTTTTATTTTGGCCTATGAATTTATCGGAAATAAATCCGAAGAAGTCAAAACTGATAAGCAGGAAGCACAGAACTCTAAGGCTCTCAGCGTGGAAGCTCTGAATGAAAAACTTTCCTCTGCTTTAACCGCCCAGTCCGCATCCCTCGAAAGCGCAAAAGCCTCTGTCTTGGGTCAGGACGAAAAATCTAACGTCAACGTCCGCTTGAATTTTGCGGGCCGTAAAGGTTCTTCCTTCACGGAAGCAGAAAAGAAATACTTCAAAACCTTCCTTCTCGGCTTAACCTGTGTTGAGACGCCGGCCTACTACGACCACAACATCGGAAACGTCAATTACGAATTTTTAGACGGAGCGGGTACGCGTTTTGATAGTGCCAAGATTCAAACGAAAGCTTGTCTGAACTTCGACAAGAGCCTGAATTCAACGCATATCTCCAGAGACCTGCTTCCGGCGATCGGCTCAATCCTGCACGACCAGCCGAAGACGGCTCAGCAGCTTCTTAAAACGCCTTACGCCAAAATCCCCGAAATCGAAAGTGAGGACGGCTACGAAGTCACGCCTTTGGGTGTTTCTGAAGAAGGTGTAATCCGCTACCGCATCAAACATACTCAGAACCTTGCCGCTAACTTCTCTCAGGAAGACAAACAGCGCTTAGTAACGGGAGGCTTCAACGGCGTTTGCCTCAATCAACAGTTCAGGGACAGATTTAAAGAAGGATTTCCTGCTTTCGAAATCGAGCACGTGGACAAAAACAATCAGCTGATCGATAAGGTTTTTGTCTCTGAAGATACGTGTCGAAGCGGAAGACCGGACGGCCGCTGATCATTCTGTTGTTTCGGATCCTTCTCGTGATGATTTCAGCCTGTAACATATACAGCAGCTAAACCAACAAGATTAAGACTATGGCTTCAAATTCCACATGGGGATCCAGAATCGGATTCATTCTGGCAAGTGCTGGCTCTGCCGTCGGCTTGGGCGCGATTTGGAAATTCCCTTACCTTGCCGGCAATAACGGCGGTTCTGTTTTTCTTCTCTCTTATCTGCTCTTTACCTTTACAGTCGGTGTGGCGATGCTCATCAGCGAGTACGTCATCGGCCGAGAAGGCAGAATGGGTGCGATCGGTTCCTTAAAGAAGGTGGTTGGTAAGCACTGGGGTGTCTTCGGCACGGTCGGTGTCGTTACCGCTTTTGCGATTCTTTGCTTTTACTCCTGCGTTGGCGGCTGGTGTATCAAGTATTTGATCGACGCGTTCACAGGAACCGGAATTGTCTCTAATGCGGACGAACTCAATAAAAACTTCGGTTCGTTTGTGAGCAACGGCGCCTTAGCGTACTTCTATCAGATTATCTTCTTGCTCGCCAACGCGGTGATTGTTTCTTTAGGCGTCCAGAAGGGTATCGAGAGACTGGCTAAGTTTCTGATGCCGGTGCTCTTTATCCTCATGCTCATCTTGATCGTTCGAGGATTAACGCTTCCCGGCGCCGTTAAAGGTCTGGAATATCTCTTTAAACCGAATTGGAGCGGCTTTACTTCCTCTGCGATCTTTAACGCGATGGGCTTTACTTTCTTCTCGCTGTCTTTAGGTGCAGCCGTGATGGTGACCTATGCCGGCTACCTCTCCGAGAAAGTGAATCTTTTAACCTCCACGGCTTGGGTTGCATTCCTGGCGATCATGGCTGCTGTGCTCGGAGGCTTAATGGTGATGCCTGCCGTGTTTGCCTTTAATTTGTCCCCGACAGCAGGTCCCGGACTCACGTTTGTGACGATGCCGGCGATTTTCTCGCAGATGCCGTTCGGTGTTTTCTTTGCGATTCTGTTCTACTTCTGCCTGGTTGTCGCGGCGATTACGAGCTCCATGTCCATGCTTGAAGCCGTAGTTGCTTCCATTTTGGACTACATCCGTTTGTCCCGTGCGGCTGTGACTTGGATTGCAACTGCTCTGGCCGCTTTTATCGGTCTTTTCTGCACACTGAGCTTCGGCTCTCTGTCCGACTTCAAGATCTTCGGCAAGAACGTGTTTGATTTGCTCGACTTCCTGACGAGCAACGTCGGTATGCCGCTTTCCGAAATCGGTTTCAGCGTGGCCGCAGCTTGGATTGCCTGGAAGGTAACTGCTAAGCAGCTCACGAGCGCCGGTCCTGTGCAGTCTTGGCTGCTTTGGGCAATTCGTATTGTGATCGGCGTTTTGTCTCCGCTCTTGATTATCACCGTCGTTCTGACCGGTCTTCTGTAATCGAAGACGAACAAATACAAAATCGGCAGGCGAGCTTCTTGGCTTTCCTGCCGATTTTTCTTTGCGTTGTGCCGATCAGAACGGTACCGTTTCCACTAAGAGCGGGCCGATGCGGGGCAGGTCTTTCCAGCAGGTGGTGTAACCGGGACTTAAACGAGCGCGGGACATTTCCCAAGTGCTTTTGCCTAATTTAGAGGCCGCAAAACAGAGCGTATTTTTACCGTAGCGAGTATTGATGGAGTCCATCAGTTCGCAGACGATTTGCTGCTGTTCGGTTTCCGGCTCTTCAAAAAGATCCTTCGTGGCGGCGTCTTTCGGAATGACTTCTCCGACATACACACCGGCGCGTTTATACAGACAGTCTCTGCGATATGTTTGGTTGAGCAACCCCCGGGCGTAATGAATGATCGTATTGGTATCCGAGATCGGGTAGGGGAGCCCTACGCACGGATACGCGTGCTGCTGGACATCCTGCAGGCGGAAGGGATTTGTGTTTAAGACGATTCCCACGGTATGGGCAACGGTACCTTCGCGGCGCAAGGTTCTTCCGCATTCCTGGGCGTGGAAAGTAATCGCACCTAAAAGGTCGTCTTTGTCGCAGACCAATTGACTGAAACTGCGGCTTCGCATGATCTGCTGTCTTTTAGGTTTGACAAGTTCCAGCGGAATGCAGGACGTTCCCTGAAGTTCTCTTACCGTCATGGAAAGCGTAATGCCGAAGCGATCGCGGATGGCTTCCGCATCGGCACAGGCCAAATCCAAGGCGGTACGAATACCCATCTTGCCGAGGTGCTCGGTGTAGCGTCTACCGACGCCCCAGATTTCTGAGACGGGTTCGCAGGCAAGCGCCTTTGCCTGCCGCTGAGGCGTTAAGTCGAGCCAATTGCACACACCTTTAAGTCCGGCGTAGTGTTTGGCCAGATGGTTGCAGTACTTGGCTAAGGTTTTTGTCGGCGCGATGCCGACGCAGGTGGGAATGCCGACATCCTTAAATACCTTGTCTTTGATCCGAAAGCCGAGTTGGGTCAGGTCGGTGCCTAATCCTTCGTACCCGCTCATATTGGCAAAGCATTCATCGATGCTGTACGGGTCGATGCAGTCGACTTGGGAAGCGATGGTGGACATCATGCGTCCGGACAGATTGGCATAGAGTTCGTAGTTGCTCGAGAAAACGGCGACGTTTTCCCGAAGGCAGAACTCATCGATCTCGAAGTAAGGCTGGCACATTTTGATGCCGAGCTTTTTCGCTTCTTTGGATCGAGCGACGACGCATCCATCGTTGTTGCTGAGCACAATGACGGGGCGGTCGGTTAAGTCCGGACGAAAGACTTTTTCGCAGGAGGCGAAAAAAGAGTTTCCGTCCACCAGCGCGAATACCTGCATAGTTAGTTGCTTTTGATTGTGTACTTCACGACGCCGATAAAGCGCCATTCATCAAAATCTTTCGGGAGGATAGGTTTATAGATCGGGTTCGAGCTCTCGGGTAGCAGCCGCAGCCCTTTGTCGTCTTTCCTGTAGCGCTTAACGGTAAATTCGTTGTTAATGCTCATGATGACGATGTCGCCGTTTTTGGGCTCCGGGGAGCGGTCGACGACTAAGAGGTCGCCTTCGTCCATGCCGGCCAAGTCCATGGAGTCGCCGGTTACGTAGACAAAGAATGTTGAGGCAGGATTGGCGACTAAGTATTCATTTAAGTCCAGCGACTTGTCGACATAGCTTTCTGCCGGGGAAGGGAAGCCTGCCTGAACGCCGCATTCATAGACGGGAATACTCAGATGTGTCGGATTCATTGCCGGAACCAAAATCTGGTCTGTATACAGCGTACGTGCCGGCTCTGCGACACGTTCCAGCTCACAGCGAAGCCATTTCGCGCCGCCTAACTGTTTGAAAACCGGAACCAATTCGTCCGTGAGACAGACAGAAACACGTTTTGTACTGCCGAGACCTTTGCGGCCCGCGCCTTCGCGAGCGCCCCCGCGGTTTTCTTTTTTAGATTTTTTGTCCATAACGAACCAGCCTTTCGATAAAATATGAAGGAGACTTTTGAAATAATCATACTATTTCAAAAATTCTAATGTCAATTTGATTTCGCCTGCGGAACCTAAAAGATAGTTATGGATTTTCTCTGTCGGATGTGATCTCGAGGCTAAAGTTTTTATTCGACTTGAAAGGAAGCTAAATTAACGTCTGTGTCCTCACTGCAGTAGACAGCAAGGACACAAAATGCAGCTAAGGCATTTCTTTTGCTAGCTCGGTTTCTAGTAATTGTTTAGCTTTCTTTTCCTCTTGCTCAATTTCATGCTCTGTCCAGTCCCCTTTGTTTGCAATATCCACCATTGACCTCAGTTTTAAGCTGCATTTCTTAAAGCCATCAAGATTCTTTTTTGGACTCAAGAAGTCAGCTTTCATGGTTGGCAAGTCGTTGCTAAGTTTGGAATTCAAGCTTCTGCTGACAAGAGCTAGATTTCCGAAACTATGGAGGAATCTCCAGGGCATTGCTTTTGGTTTAATTGGATCCTGCTGCGGGAAGAAGTGCTCTACGCTGTTCCTGTAGGAAAAGGAGAAGTCTTTGTTTTTATCTGGGGAGTTTTTCCAGAGTAAGAAGTCGAAGAAATTGAAAACAAAATTCTCAACGTTTTCTCCGCGTTGAAACTCCACATTATTTACACCCCACCATATATCCCATACATCCTCATTGGAGGACCTGTGCCAATGAGGGGTGTCGTCGCGGATATTGATACCCTCCCAGTAGATGCCGGATATTTTTCCTACGCAGTTCCCGTTATTTTTTGAAATAATTTCATCAAAGGATTGCCTTAGATTCGCGTAAGTCATTTCATCTAGATTTTTCGGTGTTAGATATCTGTCAATTAAGAAAGCTCTGGCCAGATTCCACAAGTACTTCTCATATTCCTTAGCAGTGACAGTGGGATTTTGATAGACAAATCTTAACGCTGCGTACATCCAGTTTTTGTAAATTTGGGATGGGTAGGAAACGTGGAACATAGAAAGTAATAAAATCAGTTTTTTATTTTCTGGCTCTGAGTCTCTTTCTTTGGCGTCTTGTGTTGCCCCAAAAGTATTAACGTAAGTAAAACAGTCAGATTTCTTTCCATCTGGAGAAATTTTTTCTATTTTTTTTAACTGCTTTAGGGTCCAAATTTCCGTCTCTGTGTCACGGAAATTTCTAGATCTGCTGTTGTCTCTTTTAATGAGATATTTATCGAATAAAAAACGTAGTTTTAATAAATTAGCGGCGAAATCTTTTGTGAATAGATACTTATCATTCTTATTTAAAACAGTGGAAAAAGTCTGAACTAACCTTTTATCGTCAAGGGGAATTTCGCTTCTCTCTTCGCTATCGCCAAAGGGCAGTTCCTCTTTTCTATCTTCGCACATGATTTTAAGAACATGGAGAAGAAAGTTGGGAAAAGTGATTAGAGAAGGGAAGATTTCTCTTTCCTCTTTTTCGCTAGTTTTTTCCTCTATGCGTTCTGAACATTCAGAGTCATTTTCTAATAAAGTCAGCAAGTTTATTTCTTCGCATTTCTCAGCAGAGATCGGGAAAATATCCGCTGAAGAGCTGTTTTTTTGGCGTGATACTTGCTCAATTTCTGTTAGGAATTGTTCAAAAGATTTTTCCTGATATTCGATTTCTGCTTTAAAAATCACGGCTCGTATCTTTTTTGGAAAACCAAGTTGGATATATTTATCCATGTCAGAACAAACGTCCCAAATTTGGCTAAAGAACTTTCTCTCATTGTCAGTTTTAAGATTCGACATCAGAAGTGCCTTGATGATTTCATGCTGCTCGAGCTGTTCTCCTCTAGAGTTCATCACCTCAAAGTACTTATTAAGATTTGTTTGTTGAGGAACTCCAACCCTTAGGATAATGACTTTCTTAAGAAGATACTCAAAAAAATCTTTTTCACAAAGATCTCTTCCTGCACATTCCTTACTAAGATTGGACTTAAAGTACTTATAGACAGACCAAATGTTTTCGTTTAACGACTTATCCGGAGTTAACATTCCTTCGGACGTTTCGTAAATTTTTTTTAAGGTTTTATCGGATTTTTCTCTTTTTTCAAAAGAAATATTAATTTTTTTGAACCAAGACAGATCTGTACGGAATTGAGAATTATTTTTTAGAACGCATAATAGGATAGCGAGGGTTGTGAGCCGTTGCTGTCCATCAATGACTTCATAATAAATTTTTCCTCCCTCTTCTCTCGGAAAGGTTACTAATGTTCCTATGTAGTAATTATTTCTTCCTCCATTTTTGGCGTAATCGCAAACGTCTTGAACAAGTTGTATGCACTCTTCCTCGCCCCAAGCGTAATTTCTTTGGTAGAGAGGTACTTTGTATTGATCATTTTGAAACAGTTCCTGGATAGAGAATTCTTCGATATCTTTATTTATTTTCATTTTCATTGAGGCTAGAGTTGTTGTTGCTTGTTTTTTTGTAGAACCAGAGCAGATCACCATCTGCATTTGAGGCAGGTTTTTCTAAAGGAGGTTTGGCTAAATTGATCACGTCATAAGGGGTAAGGCCATCTCTGATAGTTCTGAGAATAAGACTGTCCTTAGCTCTAGAGTCGACTGAAGCCAGTTGCACTGTATGCATTGAAAGACGTATGAGGTAAGAAAAGAGGAAAATCTTTCGAACGACTTTATTAATTTCTTCAGATAGGCCAAATCGATCCACATAAAACAATAACAAACAATCAAAATAATCTCTGACGTACAGATCTCCAGTTCGACTCTTATTGCCATATTTATTTAAAAAACCAATAATTTCGGAGGCAGATGAGGGGTTTTCTGGTAAGCAATATTGTTCGAAAAACCTGCTTGTTTTTATTTGTTTGTATAAATCAGCATAATGTTTGATCATCTCGAAAAAACGGCTTCCGTTCAAGACAATTTGATCAAGTTGAAATGGAAACGCTATTATTGTGGGGGAGAGTGACGCAAAATTATGGCAGTAAATTTCTGGAGAATAGCAGGGCGGCGAGTAATGATTTCCTATGGAAATTCCTTTGAATGTGTCGACGTCATCTTTTGTAAAAAATTTAGCATCCTTTCCCTTAATCCAGCGTTTGATTCGATATAAACATAGGAAAAGTTCACTTAAATCTTTTGAATCATATTCTTCCCAGTTTTTAATATTCTCCTCGTCTTCTTTAGACAAACTATCTCCTTGCATTTCTCGTAAGTGGAAAGCTTTGAGCAAGTCATGAGGTTCAAGGTCTTTTCCTCTGGCATTTTGTGAGTCAAAAAATTGAAATGCTTCAGATATTTCCGATAATTCAATAAATACTACTTCACACCCTGAAAGAAGAAAGATTAAAAAATCCTCATCGAGGTCGCCCAGTCGTTCATCAATGGCGGCGAGATTATTTTTTACATGTTGAATAGAAATAGGGTTTTTAAATTTAGTATTTACCCAAAATTTGTTTAATTTATTATAAAAATTTAAAAATTTTTCATTGTTATATTTGTTAAACTTCTTTAATAATCTATAAAGAAGAATTGAAAGAGTTATAATTCTCTGCTGGCCGTCAACAATTTCATATTTATTATCATCTCTTTTAAAAAGAATAATGGTTCCTAGTCTGTATTCGGAATCCTTTTGAGCTTCTATTAAATCAGAGATCAACTGATTGACATTCTTTATATTCCATTTGTAAGGTCGTTGGTAATATGGAACAATAAGTTTGTCGAAAGGAAGCCCCCTTATCTTTGAAATGCCATAAGAAAGTTTGCTTGGACTTTCAATCTTCATTAATTCTTTGTTATTGCCTTTCGTCATTTTTATCTTTGGGGTATTTTTTGTATTACTCGGGCAGACAATTCATTACCTCATGAATTATCCTAAACAGTATTTCTGTTATAAGTTTTGGAATTAGGTTTTATTGAAATTTTTAATTTCCTTTTTCTTCTCATTTTTTTGCCATTTTAAATGAAAGGCCATTTCCTCGAGCTTCTTTCTTTTCTATTTCCTAAAAGGTAGTTGTTTATTAGCAAACTAGAACTGATTTTGCAGGAAGTTCTTCACTTCATGCTTTTCGCTTAGCTTTGTTCTGTTTACCGGAATCAGGAGCTAAACGAATAAAGGGCACCATCAGGCTTCATGATGTATTCTTTGAGTTCCTGCAACTCCTCAATGGACAACTCGCAGTAGCAAGAAATCGCTCCAAGCGGAAGAATTTTGTTCTCCATGAGAGATTTAGAGGCAGAGACTCGTACCTCAATTACGCCGTCGATGTAGCCTTTAATGAATTTCTCTTTCCATCTTTCGGATAGGTTTTCGGTGGAGCTTTGTATGATTTTCTCGGCTTCTCTTTATGCCCGAGGACGAAGTTCTCTTTCATAGCTGCTCGACAGTCTTTCTTTGAATTCTGTCAATGGTGAAAAGTCTTCTTCTGACATTTTATTTTGTTCTTCATTGTGTGAAGGCCGCTGTGCAATCTATCTGACGTTTTTCGTTATTAAACCGACTTTGCCACGAGCTAAGTTAGCTCTTCTCTTCGCTAGATGTTTTCGAAAGTTTCGCTGTCGATCTCCGGCCTTCCTCTTCTCTAAATTTTAGTTTCGTCATATCTATCTTGTTAATCGCATTATCTAGTATAAAATTCTAAAAATACGTTATCTAATTAGAAAAAGAAGTATAATACGGCCATGAATGGAGGAATTTCATGGCCGGACGTACGCGCAAATTTAATCCCGTCTTATCTGGACAAGACAAAGCTACTCTTGAGAAGATCGTTTCTTCCAGGACTGAAGAGATTCGGAAGGTACAACGTGCGAAGATGATTCTGTTGGCCGCCTCAGGGAGCAGTAACACCGATATTGCAAATAACCTTGGGATTTCCCGCCCGGTCGTTAACAAAATAATCAAGCGTTTTTCTTCAGCCGGAGTTCAGGCTGCCTTAGAGGATGCAGCACGTCCGGGGCGTCCGAAAGAACTGGATCCGGAGCAGCAGACATGGATTATTTCTTTGGCCTGCAGTAAGCCTAGAGAACTGCCCGACGGACCGGCATTAGAGCTTTGGACCCTCTCTGCTCTTACCAACTACGTTAGAAGTCACTGCAAAGAGCATGGCTTTGATCGACTTGAATCTGTTGCGGCCTCTACCATTTGGTATTTATTAAACGAGTCGGA
>ENA-USYV01000312-USYV01000312.1-human-gut-metagenome-genome-assembly--contig:-NODE-312-length-57622-cov-12.484264_pt1 | contig 57622 bp, 49 predicted proteins | sample MGYA00250066_ERZ773514 | MGnify/ENA primary metagenome ERZ773514 (study PRJEB29103, sample SAMN06112049) | human gut metagenome | biome: human gut; feature: ankylosing spondylitis patient; material... | reverse complement strand
ACCGGTGATCAGGGCGAGGCTGAATAAAATTGAGGATATGCTGGCTGCAATGAATGATTGCATACGCATCTAGCGGCTCCCTGGGCTAAGGTCTCCCATCAAAAGGAAACCCTTATCGTGGTCTTCTATTTAATTTCTGATGCGTCCGACCTGTAGAAGAGAAAAGCGTTTATCGGCTGGAGCCTAACGCGGTAAAATCAAAATTTATGCTTGCCCCGCGCTTTTGCGGGAAATTCAATATTCACGGGATTAGTTAAAAACCATGTTTACAAAAGTCCGTACTCGCATTGCTCCGAGTCCTACAGGAATGATGCATTTGGGAACCGCTCGTACAGCGATTTATTGTTGGGCTGTTGCCCGTCATTTCGGCGGTGAGTTTCTTCTTCGCATTGAAGATACCGACCGCGAGCGTTCCACTCCTGAAGCAACTCAAGTGATTCTGGACGCAATGAAGTGGCTCAACCTCGACTATGACAATAAGGAAGTCGTCTATCAGATGAATCGTCTTCCTCGTTATAAAGAAGTGGTGGATCAGCTGTTGGCTAAAGGCTTAGCTTACAAGTGCTACGCCACAAAGGAAGAGCTTGATGAGATGCGTGAAGCACAGAAGGCCCGCGGCGAAAAACCTCGTTATGACGGTCGCTGGCGTCCAGAAAACTGTGTCGGTAAACCTATTCCCGAAGGTGTAACTCCGGTTATTCGTTTCCGCAACCCCGATGACGGCGTTGTGACCTGGGAAGACGGTGTTTACGGCGAAATTACCGTTGCGAATTCCGAATTGGACGACCTCGTGATCATGAGAGGCGACGGTATCCCGACCTACAACTTTGCGGTTGTTGTTGATGACTGGGATATGCAGATCAGCCACGTTATCCGCGGCGCTGACCATATTAACAACACTCCGCGTCAGATCAATCTGTACAACGCTATCGGCGCACCCCTGCCGACGTTCGCACACTTGCCGCTGATCCATGGTGAAGACGGCCAGAAGCTTTCTAAGCGCAACGGCACTGTCAGCGTCCTGCAGTATGACGAAGAGGGTTATCTTCCGGAAGCCTTGTTCAACTACCTGGCCCGCTTGGGCTGGGGTCACAAGGACGACGAGAAATTTTCGCGCGAGCAGCTGGCCGAATGGTTCGAACTTTCCGACTGCAGCCGTTCTCCCGCTCGCTTCAGCATGAAGAAGCTGGATTGGCTGAATCACGAATACATCAAAGAATACGACGATAAGAAGCTTGCAGAACTCGTCAAACCGAGAATTGAGAAGCTCGGCGGTGATCTGAGTCTCGTCAAGGATCTTCCCGGCGTGATGGCACTCCTGAAGAGCCGCGAACCGACCCTCCAGGCTCTTGCCAAAGCAGCAATGCTGTTTTGCCACAACAATCCGGTTGATGCATCTTCTCTTCCTGCTCAGCTCAAAGATAAGGAAGATGCTTCATTCGAAGCGATGGCTGCTTTCGTCCGCAAGGCACCTTCCATCGAATGGAAGAAAGAAAACATCTATGGCTTGATGAAAGAAATCATGGATGAGCAGGGCGTCAAGGTTTTGCATCTTGCAATTCCTCTGCGCGTTTTGGTGACAGGTGCTGAAAAGACTCCGTCTATCGACGCAACCCTGGAACTGTATGGCCAAGAGCGCGTCCTTACCCGCCTCAACGAGGGTATGGAGAAGTGGGCAGCTCAGAGAGCCGGAAACTAATTTTTACTTTTTAGAATGCGATTTTCGCGGATAGAGTTGACAAGATCAAAAATGTCCCGTAATATCGCATTTCTTTCGGGGGTATAGCTCAGCTGGGAGAGCGCTTGCATGGCATGCAAGAGGTCAGCGGTTCGATCCCGCTTACCTCCACCAAAGTTTAAGAGACTTATTGAGTTAAGTTTCGACGTCCTCATCGTCTAGAGGCCTAGGACACGACCCTTTCACGGTCGGTACCGGGGTTCGAATCCCCGTGAGGACGCCATTATTTGAAAACCCGATAGCTGTTTAGCGTCGGGTTTTCGCTTTCCTACGCCATGATTTCAAGATTATTACTCGACAACAACTTTGTCGGTACTTGACGCTCCGTTATCTCCTTCCTTAAAGAATTCTGATGGTGGACCTAAGATTTTGCGTTTTTCAATGACCTAGCCGGAGTTCGGCTCCGGCATCCTCGTTAAATTTCAATATCCGTACCTAATAACGATTCGACTTCTGGTTCTTCCTGAACATCTTCCGGCGTCTCGGGCCCGGCTCCCAGAACTCCAACACCTAACGCTTCAAAGTATTTAATCTTTTTACCGGCAACCTCGTCGAAGTAGTAGCCGTGGTTCTGAGATTTTGCGTTTTTCAGTGATCTAGCCGGAGTTCGGCTCCGGCATCCTCGTTAAATTTCAATATCCGTACCTAATAACGGTTCGACTTCTGGTTCTTCCTGAACATCTTCCGGCGTCTCGGGCCCGGCTCCCGGAACTCCAACACCTAACGCTTCAAAGTATTTAATCTTTTTACCGGCAACTTCGTCGAAGTAGTAGCCGTGGTTAAAGCGAGTTTGCATGACGTTATTTAGAACCTGAAGGATCTTTGAGTCGCTCTCGTAGACCAGGTTCAGTTTTCCTGCTTTCTTGTTTTCCTTCATATAGCTGCGGATTCTCGAACGAACCATCAGCGACAAGCCAGTCGCAATGAACTGTACGAAGGTTTTCCCCTGCAGTGCCTTGTTGTCAGAGCACCTGATTCGATTACAGCCGAGTCGGTCCTTGAGCGTTGCAAAGGCATCCTCTACGCGCCAGCGGTCCGCATAAGCCGTCCAGGCCTTAACCGGATCTTTCTCCGAGTCTGTGACTAAGACTCTAAATCCCTTGTACTTCAAGTATTCGTCTACCCGTCGGTTAACAATAACCAAGCCTTTTTCTTTATCGTTCCGGAAGAATTTTTCTTTCAGTTCTTCTTCTTGTTCGGTGAGAGCTTCCTCTTCGATGAGTTTCTTTTTAATCGTGAGAAGCGATTCCGTGAGCTTATTGGCCGCTTCCTGATAGATAACCGGGTCGTAGAACATGTGGTAATAAAGCTCTGCTGATGCGGTGTTTGATGCCGGTTTTCCATCTACCGGCCGCGGATCGTATTTCCAATTCACTTTTGCTGTGGCGATGTTCTTCCTGATGTAAGGATCGCCGCTGTTGAGGTCTGCAAACTCTTTCCTGTGTTCATCGATAAGCTCTCTGGCCAGACAGCCTTTAGTCCCCAGACGGACATTAAAGATGAACTCAACTTTATTGATCAGACAGTCGTTGATGTTCTTTACGCTGTTGTAGCCTTTGTCAGCAACCAGAACGACGTTCTTCATGTTTAGAAGTGCCTGATCGGCAATCGTATGACGAATGGTGCTGACATCAGGAACATTTCCGTCATAAAAGCGATAAAAAATCGGAAGTCCGGACTTCTGATCTACCAAGAAGAGAACGTTTAGCTGCGGCAGCGCATCATCGTCTTTGTTTTTACCGTATTCAATATGAGTTAAGCGTGTGGAATAAGAAGAGATTGAGGTCGAGTCCAGGGCAAGAATGATCTTGTTGTCTTCGTCTTCTTGAAGATAACTGCGCATCAGCAAGAAATAACGCTGGGCATCGCGCAGCTCTATCCTCTGGAAGAGGCGAGTTATCGCCGAAGGGCTCAGCGGCCGCGGATACGGCAGTCTTGTCGTCTCTGCAAAGGTTTCATAGAAACTAACGTTGTTGTTCTGATTAAGAATTAAAAAGTACGCCAAGGAAAGGATTTTTTTATACTCTTTGTTCCTTGGGAAGCACTCCTTTAAGAACTCTCCGACGGGGGAATCGGCAACGATCTGATCTAAAGCCCAAGTAGCACCGGCGTGAAGCTTCTTTATGTTGCGAGCCTGTTCAAGAGTGATGCCTTCTTCGGAGATCTGCGTAAAGACATAATCTTTTCCTTTTCTCTCAACCTGATAGTTCCGAAATTCAGGATGTTCCTGAAGGAAAGCCTCATCAAAACGAATTTTTCCGTCCTTTTGGCCGCCAAGGATTGTCCCAATCTTTTTGGATTCACCTCTTTTGCTCCGCTTGAGTTCTCTATCCCAAACGTTTTTATACGTGTAAACGTAATAGACGGAACCTGCCTTATTGATCAGAATCGGAGGAAGCTTCGGATTTGTCATTAATAGATCTCTGTATAATGATCTAGCTTAACGCGAAAAATCCTCAATTTCAACATTAACCTTATGTTTTATTGAGGATTTTTAAAATAATGAAGATCTAGAAACGCAAAACTTCAGGTGGACTCGCCTTTACAGACAGCTACTTCTCATCCCTTGTTCGAGATGTTTTTACACTTTTTAAGCAATGGTGGTGAGCACCTTTAATGTGATTGCTTCGCCCAAATAAAAAATCAAATATCACATTTTTCTATTTTTGATAACTAGGGTAATTTTTTATATTCAATCTGATTATGTCTGATAAACTTCGCGTCGATTTCACGAGGAGATAAATTTTGAAACATTCCGCCCCCCGTAAACCGACTTTGTTGAATAATAAAGTTTCTACGACATTCCGTACCTCTTTTCTTTCCCTGTTGGTAGCTTCTTCTCTAGCCGCTCCGGTTCTCGCAGCTGATCCTGTGCAAGTTACCGATACGATTAATAAGAATTACGAAAACTCTCAAGATCTATTTTTTGATTCCTATCTTCATTACAGCAAGTTTGGCGGAGCAACTACTTCAGGAAAATTTCATACTGGTGTATTCGTCGAAACAAATGGTAATGCATCCTTATTAGGACAAAACATTGCGGTTGAAATTAAAGACCTCTCGGGACTGGTGAAAGTTGATCAAACTTCGAGAAATCCGCCCTCTTTGCGAATTTTCCAAGCTTCTAATGGATACCTTCAGGTTGGAGGTTCTCAGACAGAAAACATATCTGTTTCAGTATCTGGAACCCCTGGGGATGCGGCCGGACAGGTTATGGGTTTCGTAGCGATGGGATTGAAAAATGATAAAGCACCGGCAGGGAATCTCGTAATTTCTGGAAAAACGCTTAATGTGAACTTAGACCTCAACGGAGATACTGTTGGTTACGGTTTCTTAGCGCAAGGAAATTCTACGAACTCTCAGGACGGTCCCAAGATCACGGTGAATGCGGATACTTACATTCAAACTAATGGAAATAATGCTATCGGCATTTCTGCGTTTTCCTCAGGAAAAATTGAATTTAATGAAAATCTATTCATTAACTTAGAGTCTGACCCAGAAAAGGTTCGGGCAATAGCTGCCCGTGGAAATGGTTCGGTGGTAATTAATTCTCAGGGAACTAAGACTGTTCAAATTAACGGTAACATCGACTTTAATTTCACAGCTCCTACTTCCGGTACCGCAGTGGATGGAAAAGTTGAGATGAATCTCAGCGGAGCGGATTCTTTTTGGAACGGAAGTGCCTTTTTATCTGCAAATGGAGAAAAGGGTATTTCAGGAGCAGATAAAGAGAATAAGCTGTTCCATAAACATAATCTTATTTTAAAGCTTGAGAACGGAGCGGTTTGGAATCCTACCGCTGTTGATGTGTATGAAGAAAAACTTGCAATGGCTAAGTCTGCAAGTGATCAAGATAAAGATCCGAATGCTACATATCGAGGTGTTTATTATGCAGCAGCCAACCGCTTAGTCTTGAATGATGGGATCGTTAACGTTAAGAATAACAACCAACCTGTCATTGTTCAAAAATTAGAAGGCAAAGGAACAGTCAATATTGAAGCTGCTAAAAACGAGAGCGGTTTGACCAGCGGTCAATTCCATGTTGGTGACACCGAGTTAAATGGTAATAAGGTTGAAGTCACACAGTTCAATAAAGCTGAAGACGGAACGCATATAGACGTCAATTTTACCGGTGTGACTTCTGACGATATCAATTCTGAGGAATTCGCTTCTCTTGCAACAAATGTACAAGCCTCCGGCGCAACCCAAGCCCATACTGTCAAAGAAGGTTTGATTCTCGGAGATAAGATGCAGAATGTTGATCCAACTGGTAAGGTCGTGTCGACATCCACAGCAGAAAACACAGTTAATCAGTCCCTCCGCGATATCGGAGCAATGACTTTCTTGGGCTTCCGTACGGCCATTAACGACTTAGATAAGCGTTTAGGAGATCTCCGCTCTTACAGCGGCGAAAACGGGGGCTGGGTTCGCTATCTGGGCGGTCAGCATCGCTATGGCGACAGAAACATGAAGTTGAACTACAACGGTTTCCAGGCCGGTTTTGACCATCGCTTTGGTGAGTTCTACGCCGGTGCGGCTTTTGGTTATACGAGGGGCAGCGGTCATCTTCATAACGGTTCCTCCGATAACAACAACTGGAACTTTGGTCTCTACGGCGGCTGGCTCGGTGAAAAAGGACAGTTTGTTGATGTCATCGTGAAACGTCACCGTTTCAAAAACGAATTTAATCTGCACCATACAAGCGGTCTCTTGAGCGGCGGTTCCTATCACAACTGGGCAACCTCCTTCTCTGCTGAGGCTGGCTGGAGATTCTCTTGCCCGACAACCGGTTTCTATGCTGAGCCGCAGGCAGAGCTGAGCTTTGGTCGCATGGAGAAAGGTTCCTTCACTACAAACCAGGGAGTGAAGGTTAAGCAGAACGCAATTAACTCCACTGTCGGTCGTTTAGGTGTCGCCGCCGGCTACACATTGCCAGAGGGTAAGGGCAATGCATACGTTAAGGCCTCCGTCCTTCACGACTGGTCTGCTAAGGTCAAAGGCTCTATGAGCAAAGGAAACTTGAAAAAGAGCTATCGTGATGAACTCGGCGGTACATGGGCTGAATTCTCTGTTGGCGGAACTTACAACGCCACGAAGAACATTTCCGCCTATGGTGAGTTCCAAACTAGCGCTGGATCTCCTGTTCGCAGCCCGTGGGCAGCGAGCGTCGGTGTACGCTACAACTTCTAATCTGAAGTTAAGTGTTTAAAAAGAGCCCGGGGATAAAAACTCGGGCTATTTTGCATCTGAGTATTCTGTGTCACTGAAGACGTTCTGAATTTTTTTATTTAAACCGTCCATTGAGGCTCCCGTCGGGGAAATTGGGCATTTTCTGCCTTGATGCCCTCAAATTTCACAGAATCAGGCAAAAGACTAAGTGTTTTTTGTCTTTTCACTCTTTTCAATCCGCGTAACAATAGCGATCATGGCGGCGGATTGTCACTTCTTGATCCCGTGTCGCCTGAAGGAATGCACATGGAAACTCGAGACACAGAAAAGAAAGAAATAACAGAGAAATTCATAAACCAGGCGATTAACGGCCATCGAGCCCATGATCAGAGTTGGAAAAGAATTCCCGGCTTTAACGTCAGCGTGCTGGAACAGGATACGATCAATCGCAGCTGCTTCTATACGCTCTCGATCGCCGTGATTTTCCAAGGCGAAAAAATCGTGGACGTCGGAGATAAACAATATGAATATGGCTCCGGTTCTATGATCGTCACCTCTGTCGAGATTCCGACTTCCTACCGTATTCTTAATACCACGCTGGAGCGGCCTTTCGTTTCTGCATCCATGAAATTGGATCGCGCTTTGCTTTCAGAAATTATGGGAGAGATATCCGGTAAAAAAGAGTTTTCGACTTCTGAAGACAACAACGCGTTCTGTGTAGCTCGAACACCCGTTCAGATTTCTGATTGTTTTTTGAGATTGCTTCGTCTTGCTGATCATCCGGAAGATATTGACGTCGTGTTCCCCTGCATTCAAAGAGAACTGCATTACTTCGTTTTGACTGATCCGCAGTGCGGCAATATTCGCGAGTTGTGCACCGGCGGTTTGCCGAGCAACAGAGTTTCGAAAGCAGTTGAATGGCTGAAGCAGCATTACAAAGAACCGATTCGCATTCAAGAACTTGCGGATATGGTTTATATGTCTTCGTCCACTTTTCACAACCACTTCAAGAATGTCACGTCGCTCACACCTCTTCAGTACCAGAAGCGTCTTCGTTTGCATGAGGCCAAGCGTTTAATGATTACCGAGTCATATAACGCTTCAAGCGCTGCCTTTGAAGTCGGGTACGAAAGTGTTCAGCAGTTCAATCGCGAATACAAACGTCTCTTTGGTAAACCTCCCGTCCAGGATGTCTCCGGTTCATAGCTAATTCATGGTAAAAAGAAGCAAACATTACTCGTGGATTTGCTCAAGCTCTGCTTAATTGCAAAAGAATCAGGCAAATATATGCATTATTCAAGGCAAAGATAGAAATTCGAGCTCCATAAAATATTCTTAACTGAATAGGAGCTCGTTATGACCAATACCTTGAGAAGAAGATCAGTTCTTGTAGCGTCCGCTGCCGCATTAGTCGGAGTCTCTGTCGAAGAAACTCAAGCTAAGACAAGCAGAGCAAAAGATCCGGATTTAGACGGCGTCCTTGAAAGGCTCCTAAATCAAAAAGAACGCGGTGAAACGCTTAGCCCCCTCCAAAAATACTGTGCGCTTCTCTCTTGCGTGACTGCCCAAGCTCTTCCTGAAGCAGCAGAAAAGATTGTTCTTCGAGCTCTCAAAGAAAAAGTATCGCCGTTCGAAATCAGAGAAATCGTTTATCAGTGTGCTCCTTACGTGGGGATTGGACGCGTCCAGGAAACCATGGAAGGCGTCAACGATGCCTTTAAGAAAGCTCATATATCGCTTCCTCTGCCGACGGCCGCTACCGTAACAGGTAAAAACAGAAGAGAAGCCGGAGAGCAGATGGTCATGAAACTTAACGGCGATCGCATGAAGCAAATTTTGTCTCAGGTCGCAAAGGATGAATATGACCTTAGAGTCAACGACCTTTATGACTTCTGCTTTGGCGATTTTTACACACGCTCCGGATTAAGCCTCAAAGACCGAGAACTCGTTGTATTTGGTGCAATTGCTACTTTGGGAGGCTGTGAAGCTCAGCTGCGCAGTCATATCGGAGCAAACCTCCGCGAAGGTTCATCAAAAGCACAGCTGGTTGACGCACTGAGAGTCATGCTTCCGTACTTGGGATTCCCGAGAACCCTGAATGCAATGAATCAGGTCACCCAGCTGACTAAGGATTCGAAATGATTAATCGCAGAACTTTTACGCTGTTCAGCATGTGCGCTGCTACCGGTGTCTCCGGCTTGGCCAATGCACAAGCTGCGAAGAAACCTAAAATCTTGGTCGTTTACTTTTCCAAGACGAATCACACCAAGAATATTGCAGACACGATCGCTCGTTTGACGGGGGCTGATGAACTCAGAGTCGAGGTTGTAAAACCATATCCTGAAGCCTATCGTCCGACGACGGTAATTGTGAAGGAAGAGTTGGAAAAGGGCATCGTGCGTGAGATCAAAGCCCCTGAAGTCGACCTTTCGAAGTATGACGTGATTGTGTTCGGAACGCCGACGTGGTGGCACCACGTAGCCATGCCGCTTCAGACATGGATTAAAGCTCATCCGATGCAGGGCAAAACAATTGCTACCTACAACACGGATGGTGGCGGCGGAACAATGCATACCCGTGAAGACTTTGAAGCATTGCTGAAGGGCAACAAGCTGCTTCCGCACTTTACGATTTTCGGCACGACAGATGACGAGACGCCTGCTGTTAAGAAATGGCTAACAGAAATCGGCCTGTTGGCTAAGTAAACGATCTTGACCGGTTTTTTATTAGTTGCTAGATTCTTATTAGGGAGTTGGAACGAATGTTTCGGCTCCTCATTAAAATCCTTGACGGATCGAAGGGAATCTGCCCCGGGCGTTTCGTTCAAGGATTTTAATTTTTCAATTTCTTTTTTCTCTTGTATTCAGAAAAACGCCTTGCTTTCGACCTCGGCGATAATTACATCTTGAATCTCCTCGCTAAGAGGTTTTTTCTTCGGATTTCAACTTGCCTTATTTTTGTTGTTAACTTCTAAAATAGCGTTAATAAATCATCAACCTCGAGAGGTCCTAAATGGCAATTGAATATACCGGCTCCCTTCAAGGCACAGTTCGTGCCCACACACCTGAGACATTGGCAGCTACTTGGTTAAATGCCTATGTTGTTTTACCGAACGCCGGCGGTGCTCCGAAAGTCGGAACCGTAGAAGAATTCAAAGGAGAAACAAAAGCCTATCCTGCAGTGGTTTTCTGCCACGGCAGCTCCGGAGTAAATCCCCAGATCAAAATTTTTGCTCAATGGCTTGCAGATGCCCTCAGAGTAGCGGTCGTCGTTCCTGACTCTATGCAGACAGAAGATCGTCTGACGTACTCCTCTCCTGTTCCGGCTGCTGACTATGAAATCATTCACAAGATGCGCTCACAGGAACTCGCTTTGGCAATGATGGAAATCAAACACGCTCCTTGGTTCGACGGACGTGCAATCATCGCCGGTACAAGCGAGGGCGGCGTAACTGCAGCTCGTTATGAGGCTGGTGAAAAAATGGTTCAGGAAAAAGGCCGCATGATCTTCTCTTGGTCCTGCGAAGACAACTATCACGTTGAAAGCCACAATACCCACATTCCCGATAACCTTCCGGTCCTGAATGTGATGAGCGCAACCGATAAGTTCTTCAGCCAGTCCAACAGCTATTTGGACAATCCTGAAGCCCTTGGCTACGCAGGCAAGGTACTGGCTAACAATCCGAACGCAGAGATCGTCCTTCTGCCCGGAGCCCCTCACACACTGATGAATCTTCCGCAGGCTCGTGACGCTGTTCAGGCTTTTATTAATCGCGTTCTGAGAAGCTAATCGAAGCCGCTTTGGTTTCAACGGCTCACGCCGATAAAAAATAATCCCGCAGATCTTAAAAATCTGCGGGATTCGTTTTTTAGCGTTTCAGTCGTTTAGAAGATGGCGGAAACAATGATAAGCATTGTGATGTAACCCACAACGCAGGGGATCGCCGTTCTCTTGATAATCGCAAACGGACTGACTTTTGCGAAACCGGCCACGATAATGATGACGCCGGCAACCGGAGACAGAGCACGCAGCATTTCAGAAGCAGTATGCATCATGAGCATGATGGCGATACCGTTGGAGTTGAGGTGCTGTGCAACGTCCGGAATGACATGAGCCAAACTCGTGAAGGCAGCAACGCCGGAACCGGTAAGAACAGTAACAATACCGATGATGGCGGAAAGTACAACGCCTGTGCCTGTGACGCCGAGACCGCAGTTCTTAGCAACATCGATCAAATAGGTAATGAGACCGGTCTGCTGCAGGCCTTTAGCAAAGAAGGCGGCAACGAAGATCAGGCCGACAGTACTTGTCAGAATGCTGCCCATGCCCTTGAACATGGAGAAGGACAGGTCGAAGGACTTCTTGGCTTCTCTTCTGACGAGAAGGTCGACGAGGAAGCAGACGAACCAAGAAAGGAACATGGCGGTTGCAACGTTCATCGTGATGGTCTTGTAAACCATCTTGTTGAAGATGAGAAGGAGAACAAGCGGAAGAACCGGCATGCATGCATAGATGAGCGGTGTCTTTTCGAGTTCTTTTCTCTTGGCTTCGAGTTCAGCGAAGTCAGCAACATAACCGTGAACACCGTCTTTCTTGTCGAAGTATCTCTGAACGATCACGTGTGTGATAGCCATAACGAGAACGACAGGGGCGGCCATGACTAACTGATAGGAAACCAGATATTCGACCGGATCGAGATGAACCAGTTCGGCAGCCATCACGGCAACGCCGGAAGCAGGAGCGTAGCCGACGCACAGGACGCTGGCGACAACGGCAGCGGCAGAGAGAGAAGAACAGCCGACACGGATGATCAGCGGATAAACCGTCACGATCAACAGCATGGCCAAACCGGCAGCCGATGTAATCACCAAGCCAAGGCAGTGACCGATGATGAACACTAAGCCAAGGATGAGGTACGGGTTCTTTAATAAAGTAATCGGTTTAGCGCAAACCGTAACGAAACGGTCGGAAGCACCGACGTCTTTCATGTACTGAGCAAAACCGCCGGAAACAAGAATAATGAAACCGACGCCGGCAATCTGTGTGCGGCAGATCGCGCGGAAAAGTTCAAAGAAGTCAAAGCCTAACAAACCTGTGGCAGAGGCATTCTTAGGAAGGAAGTTTGTCGCGCCGTTCATGACACCGATGATGTTCAAGAGCAGACCGGCGATAAAAAGTACCATGTTTACCTGATACTTCTTAACGATTGCCCAGCCTGTCAAAATGACAATAGCGGCAGCGAGCCAAAGTGAAATAGCTTGCATTTGGGATCCTTGGGAAGTTAATGAAATATTTTCTAACAATTATAGAAGCAAAAATAGGTGATAACTTACAGTGAAACTTCTAAAAAATTTGCCTGCTAAGAGCCGTTTTGCTTTGAGAAGGAGGCGGTTTTTTCCGCTTTTTTCGTGTAGACCGTAGCGATCATGCCGGCAGCGGCAACGATGGTCATACCGATAAGCGAGAGCGTATCGGGAATATTTTTAAAGAAAAAGATGCCGATGAGCTCTGAGAAGGGGATCGCTGAAAATCCGAGGCACGAAACCAGAAGCATATTTCCGCCGATCCAAGCTCGTGTGCTGGCCAGCATTCCTGCTGTAGCAAGAAGACACATTAGGAAGGCAGCGACAGCAGCCCTGGCATTGGGCATGTGAAATCCGTCTTCAAAAAAGAGAACGCCTAACAGAGCACCCACTGTGCAGAAAAGCGAGTAATAAAAGACAACTCGCCAGGAGGGTTCATGCAACCGGCCTAAGAATCGAATTTGCCAATATCCGAACAAATCGATGAAGGCAACAAAGAGGCAAAGCAGGGCCGGGACGGCATCCCCGCTCAAAAAAGAAGGCCTCATGACAACCACTATGCCGATAAAGCCGAGAAGAATAGAGCCGATCAAGGGCCATTCGGGCTGCTCCTTTTTCCAGAGCGCCAGCAAAATAAAGTTCAGCGCTAAAAAAAGCGGAGTGGAGTAGGTGAGCGTAATGTTGGTGCCGAGCGGGAGCATGCCCAGCGTAAAGAACCAAATCGCGACGGAGGCAAATCCGAGAACATCACGCCGCAGATGCAGCATCGGATATTGGGTCTTTAAAGTTTCCCCGCGAAACGAAACCGTAATGAATACAAAAAGGGTCGTGAAAAGCGAGCGGTAGAAAACCAGCTCCAGAGGTCCGAAAACGTCATTGCAGTACTTCACACAGGCAGCCATCATGGAAAAGAAGGCCGCAGCGGCTAAGGACCAAAGCGATTGAGCAAACATTTTGTGAAGTACGAAATATGAACCGATACAAATCGAGGAGCCTTGCGCTCCTCGAATTACGTCACATACTAATCAGTTTTTGGCCTTTAAAACGTCATCGATAGCAGTAATGACTTCATCGACTTCAGGCCACCTGCCTTTTCGGCCCACGATAATATTTTTCTCATTCCAGGGGCTCGTGCGGTCCGTGTCGGTAACGCCGACGATGGTCACTTGGGGCGCGCCCACTGCAGCAGCGATATGGCTCACGCCGGAGTCGTTTGCAATGACGATCGCGGCCTTTTCGCAGAGTGCCGCGAAATTTCCGAGGCTCGTCGGCTCATAGATCGTTGCATCCGGACAAGCGGCTTTGGCTGCTTCTGCTTCGTCGGCTGCCGGGAAAACAACTGGTTCGATGCCCCTGTCGCGAAGCGGTTTGCAGAGCTCGTTGAAATGACGCCAGTATTTTTCTTTACCTTCGTGACGGCCTTTAGCAATCGGCGCAAGAATAGCGTAACGCTTAGGAAGCCCGATTTTGGCGGCTAAGTTGCGGGCGCCGGCTTCGTTGCGTGCTGCCAGCTTCATGTTGATGCGCTTAGTGAGTTTGGAATAAGGCGGTTTAATGCCCATGGCTTTGAGCGCTTCATAGGCAACGTACCAGAAGCGTTCGACTTCATGCATTCTCGGCGGCTCCGGAATGGCGTGTTCCAGAAGAATCGAACGACCGTCAGTGGCGAGCCCCGTGCTTTGAATGCCTGCGCTCTTAAAAAGAAGAGCGGATCCGAATGAGTTCGGCATCAGAATCCCGCGAGGGTTCTTAACGGATGCGGCTAAATCCCGAATTCGTCTGATGTCGTCCAGAAGATTTCCTTCGATCGGGTCGAAACGGCGGTTGGTGCCTTCGAATAATTCTCCGACAAAAGGTTTGCCGATGAGGTAAAGCTTAAATCCGGCGGCCTCTAAAAGATTCAAGGCCGGCATCGTCATGACGGCGTCACCGACATGATTAGGTAACCTGACGAATAGTGTTGCCATAAAAACTGTTTCAAAGATATATGTGTTTCCCTAGTCTAACGCCTGCCGACTCGTTAAACTACCTGAACCTAAGCTAACGAGGATAGAGTTGAAATCCGTTAAGATCAAAAAAGAACCTTTAATGAGGCTCTTTGCCTACTTACCGCCTTACAAGTTCTATATCTTTCTCGCGTTGGTCGCTATGATCGCCGCGGCAGCCGGCTCATCTCTGATGGCTTTGCTCATGGGCAAGCTGACAGATTTAGGTTTCTATCAAAAAAACGGCCTGGTGGCAATCTGGGCGCCGATTGCCCTGATCGGTATCTCTGTTCTCCACGGAGGCGGTCAGTTCTGTTCTTCTTATTTGCTTCAAAAAGTTTCTCAGGAAATTCTAGTCAAGCTTCGCTCCTTGATGTTTGATCACATGATTCGCTGGCCCGAAGAAGTTGTCCAAAGTCAGGAGTCGGGCCGTGTGGTCTCCCGCTTTGTAAACGAAGCCTCTCAGGCTTTGTCTGGCGCCTCTCAAGTGCTGACGGTACTTGTTCGTGACTCTCTTCAGGTTGCCGCATTGCTTTGTGTCCTTTTTTGGCACAACTGGCAGCTGACCTTGGTTACGTTCATCGTTGCTCCGATTCTGATTTATATATTGAGAACGGTGAGCAAACGCCTTAAAAAACTGACCTCCGACAGTCAGGTGACTTTCGGCCAGATCTTAAGTCAGCTCAATGAAACCTACCGTTCCGAACGTCTGATCAAGGTTTACAACGCTTATAAGTTTGAAGAAGAACGTTTCGGTCACATCAACCGCCGCTTAAAAGGTCTGACCATGCGTCAGCAGATCGTCAAAGGTCTGGGCACGCCGGCAACTCAATTGGTGAGTATCTGCGGTGTTGCCATCGTGGTTTGTGTGGCTTTGCTCCAGGCCCAAAGAGGTCAGCTCTCGTTGGCAGAATTTGTGACCTACATTTCTGCGATGCTTCTCATGATGCCTGCGATCCGTAAACTTGCCGGCTTAAACGGCACGATTGCCAGCATGGGCGCAGCGGCCGAGAGCCTTTTTGAGATGATTGATATTCCGCTGGAAAAAGATCCCGGTCCAAAGAACATCGAACGCGTCAAGGGGGATGTCGAATTTAAGAGTGTTTGGTACAAGTATCCCAAGGCCTTAGAGCCGTCACTTAAGGATTTCAGCTTGAAGGCGGAAGCCGGAAAGATGATTGCTTTTGTGGGTGCTTCCGGCGCCGGCAAGAGCACCATTATTAATATGATCCCGCGCTTTATGGTGCCGACAAAGGGAGAAATCTTGTTCGACGGAGTCTCTCAAAACGAAATGACGTTAGAGAGTATTCGCCGGCAGGTTGCCATCGTGACTCAAGAGGTCATGCTTTTTGACGATACCATTGCGGCCAACATTGCCTTTGGTGCCGGACGCCCCGTAACGGATGAAGAAATCATGCAGGCAGCAGAGGCGGCTTATCTCAAGCCGTTGATTGATTCCTTGCCGGAGGGACTCCAAACCCGAATCGGCGAGGGCGGATCAAAGCTCTCCGGAGGCCAAAGACAGCGCGTTTCCATCGCCCGGGCTCTTTTGAAGAATGCGCCGATTCTGCTGCTTGATGAGGCAACGAGTGCTCTCGATACCGAGAGCGAAAAATACATTCAGGCTTCTCTCGACAAACTCAGAGAGGGCCGTACAAGCTTTGTGGTGGCCCATCGCCTGTCTACGATCGTTGACGCCGATATGATTGTCGTTATGGATCAAGGTGCGATCGTTGAGTCTGGCACCCATTTCGAGCTTTTAGAAAATGACGGACCTTATGCTCGTCTCTACAAAATTCAATTTAGTCACCAGAAGGCCGGAAAGCCTGAGACACAAGAGGTTTAAGGAATAAGTCCTTTGTAAGGCGGCTTTTTCCCAAATCCATAAATAGCACTATGCGGAATTAATTTTCACATAGTGCTATTTACTTTTAGTCTCCTGAAATTTTCAATCCGTACCGCGAAGAATAAACAAATTTTTATGATTAAATAAACCTGTTTCGCTTTGAGCTTAGCTGCTCGATAACTCAAATACATAGGAGTATCAATGGAAGCACCACTGCAAATGGGTTCCTTCTCGAGGCAGTCGAAAACGATTGCTCTCTTTGCGGCCCCAGTTTTAGCCCTGCTTTTATATTGGGTTCTTCCGGACGCGTATGTTAACGGCGCTGGAGCTTCGGTTCCCGTCTCCCATGCCGCTAAAGCCTGTTTAGCCATTCTGCTGTGGATGGCGCTTTGGTGGTTCACGGAAACCGTGCCGATCGCCGTGACAGCACTGCTGCCGATTATTCTTTATCCTCTTTGTGACGTCACAACACTTGCCAAGACACTGACGCCGTACGCCTCTGACACGATCTATCTGTTCTTAGGCGGCTTCCTGCTGGCAGCCGGTATTCAGCGCTGGGGTTTGGACAAACGCATCGCTTTAAAGACGATGCAGATTGTCGGTACCTCTCCCGGCGCCATTATCGCCGGCGTGATGATCGCAACGGGTTTCATTTCCATGTGGGTGTCGAATACGGCAACCGCAGCCATGATGGTGCCGATTGCAATCGCCGTCATGTCCGTGGTTCGTCAGAATTCCGACTCTCCGACCATTACCAAGGGCGAAAGAAACTTCGGTATCTGTGTCCTGCTAGCCGTGGCTTATGGCGCTTCCATCGGCGGTATGGGAACAATCATCGGTTCGCCTCCTAACGGTATCTTCGTTCGCTTTGTCCAGCAGACATACGGCGTCGATGTTTCCATCGTTCAGTGGATGAAGGTCGGTATGCCGGTGGTACTCCTGCTCATGCCCCTTTCCTGGCTCCTTTTAACAAAGGTGCTCTTCAGAGAGCAGATTCAAAAGATTGCGGGCGGCCGTGAGTGGATCCGTACCGAATTAAAGAACATCGGAAAACCGACCCGCGGCGAGATCTCTGTCCTGATCGTCTTCATTTGTGCCGTTGTTCTCTGGTGCTTCGGCTCTCAGATCCGTTCCTTCACACTCGAAAACGGTGTTCGTCCATTCCGAATGGTCAGCGATGCCGTGATCGCAATGGCCGCAGGCGTGTCTCTCTTCTGCATCCCTGTGAACCTTTCTCGTGGTGAAAGAGCGCTCGATTGGAAGCACTGCGACAACATTCCTTGGGACGTGCTCCTGCTTTTCGGCGGCGGCCTTTCCATGGCTGCCTGTATCCAGGCAACGGGCGCAGCCAACCTCATCGCAGCTCAGGCAACCGCCTTCGTTGGTCTGCCTCCCGTACTGGTCATCTTAGGCGTTGCCACACTGGTGATTTTTGCGACGGAATTCACTTCGAATACTGCTTTGGCTGCCACGATGCTTCCGCTTCTGGCTGCTGCGGCTCCTGTTCTCGGTATTCCGACTGAACAGGTACTGTTGGTCACGACGATCGGTGCATCTGCCGCCTTCATGATGCCGGTTGCGACTCCGCCGAATGCGATTATTTTCGGTACCGGCCGTATCCAAATCGGTGAAATGATCAAAGCAGGTTTCTGGCTGAATGTCATTTCCATCATCGTTATTTCAGGCGTCTGCATGGTTCTCGGAGACGTGCTCCAGCTCCCGATGCCTAAGTAACAAAAAATCCGACGGTTGAAAAATCGTCGGATTGAAGAAAGATTCAGGCCTGAGCGAATATGCTCGGGCCTTAATTATTTGCGGACAGGAAAATACTGTTCAATATCCGCCCAGAAAATTTCACAAGGTTTTGAGAGCTTGCGGTTTTTCTTGCGAACGGCCACATGAGAAGTCGTTCTTTCGGGAGAGAGCGGAAGGAAGCGAAGACCTTCCCTAGGGCGGTTCGTAAAACTTCCCTCAATACAGAGCAGAGAGCCGAGACCTTTTTCCACCATTATTAAAGCGTTGGATGCGAGGTTGTGGTAGGCGATGACCTTAAATTTGCTCTCCGGTACTTTGAACCAGCTGCTGATTTCTGAAAGAACGATGTAGCGTCTGGGAAGAATCAGCGTTCTCTCGATAATTTCTTCGTAACTCAGCGTTTTCTTTTTAGACGAGACTTCCTCTTCTCGTATGACAAGTCCCCATTTTTCCGTTACTTCAATAGGAATCTTGGTGTATTTGGCACTCTCAACCGGTTCGATAAGGAGTGCCATGTCGAGTTTGTTTTCATCGAGGTTGCGTTTTAAGTCATCGCCGTCTGCCGAATAAACCTCGAACTGAACGTGCGGATATTTTTTATTGAACTGCACCACGGCATCGGCAAAGTAATCCATGATTTTGCTTTCGACGATGCCGACGCGGATGACGCCGTGGAGGATATCTCCGTTTTCAGAAAGTTCGTTCTTAGCTTGCTTTGCTAAGTCCAGTATTTCCTGAGCCCGAAGCATAAAGAGATAGCCGTTTTCGGTGAGGGACAAACTGCGTGTACTTCTCACTAACAACTGACAGCCGAGCTCTTGCTCCAACTCCTGAATTTGCCGTGTCAGAGCAGGCTGAGAAATGTATAGGGCCTCTGCTGCCCGCGTGATGTTGCCGAGCCTGCAGACGGTGATGAACGACATTAAAACTCTAAGATCCATGAGATTTATATTTATGTATTTATTGCATTAAATATGATTGTAAATAAACATTGGAAATAAATGTGCAAATTTCCTAAAATTCTTACCTAAAAGGAGTAGAAGCAGAAAAAAGGGTAAAGATTAGATTCAAAGCAATCTAAACCTTAGAAGTAATCGCAAGATTTTCCGGCAAACCATATCTTTGATGCTGCCGGGCGATGTTCTCGCACTATCCTTCCGATCGGCAGCTGTCCGGCAAGCGGCTGTGAGTTTCCGCTGGTTATTCCGTTAGATTGAAACCTAATCCGAAGTAGTTTTTAGGCTGTGTCACTAAAAGAGGGCAAGAGGATGATTTTGAACAGAAGAAACGTATTACTGTCTGCCACAGTGGGTGCAGCAGGAGCAGTTATGACAAATACCGTTAGTGCAAAAGAAAGAAATCAAGATCCGGATATGGACGCCATCATCGCAAGAATGATGAACGTCAGCAAACGCGGAACAACACTTTCTACGAATCAAAAATATTTTGTTTTACTAGCGACGTGTGCGGCTCAGGGTCTTTCGGAAGAAGCCGAAGACGTCACAGCCGCCGCTTTGAAGGTCGGCGTTGAGCCGATTGCAATTAAAGAGGCGGTTTATCAAACTGCTCCTTATGTTGGTTTAGGTCGAGTCAAAGAAGCTTTGGAAGGTGTGAACGAGGCGCTGAAAGAAGCCGGTGTTCGTCTCCCTTTAGCATCTCAGACGAAGGTCACTGATCAAAACCGTCTGGCTAAGGGTATCGAAGTCCAGACAGCGATTTTCGGGGACGCAATTACTCAGATGCACAAGAACACGACCGAGCCGATGAAACCGCTCATGATCGATGATTTGTCCGGATACTGCTTCGGCGATTTCTACACTCGTACCGGAATGTCGGTTAAGGACCGTGAATTGGTCGTATTTGCCGCGATTGCAGCACTCGGCGGTTGTGAAGCCCAGCTTAAGGCACACGCCGGCGCAAACCTTAAAGAGGGCGCTACAAAGCAAAATCTGATCGACGCACTCCAGGTAGCCGTTCCATTGAACGGTTTTCCGAGAACATTAAATGCGGTTGCAGTCGTCAATAGTATTGCCTGACGTTAGCCGAATCATTCGTCGAAAAGAACCTTCGGTGTTTCATACCCGGAGGTTTTGTTCGTCTTAGAACTTGAGAAACGGAGGTCCGGTACCGTAGGTCAAAATGAGTAAGACGAATTCAAAAATTATCTTACGACTCGGTATTTGCCCTATGAATATGATAATTTAGAAAAAAGTAATACTTTTCTAATAACTCAAGTTCCTGAATAAAGCCGAGTTAAAGCGAGTCTGCTCAAAAAATAGTTATTGAAGGCTAGTGAATGCCAAGCATGAGAGGCTTTATCTGCTGAGTTTCTGGCTTTCGGGCCGTGATTGAAACGACGCCCCCTAACCTGAGAGGATCACAATGCTGAGAAAGTTGGTTCTTGCTGTATCTTTTTCTACTCTTGCGGCCTTTAGCGGGGCTGTGCTTGCCGCGGCCTTTGATGTTACGGACATCGAGGGCAGGAAAGTTCATTTCGAGGATCAGCCCAAAACCTTTGTCGTCGCTAACTACATCGCGAACTTTATGATGGTGGGCGGTGCGCCCAGTCTTGAAAAAGTCGTTGCTCTGACCAAAGACGGCTGGGAAGATACACGCTACGGTGAGTACCAAGTTTTTACGAAATCTTTTCCTAAGATGAAAGATCTGCCGAGTATCGGCGGGTATCACGACGACATTCTCAATGCTGAGAAGATCCTCAGCCTCCATCCGGATGTCCTTCTGATCGGACGGACTCAATACGCGGAAAACAGCCAGAGAATTAAAACGTTCGAAAAGGCCGGAATCAGGGTTGTCGTTTTGGATTACCATGCGATGACGACGGCCAACCACACCTTGAGTACTGAGATTCTCGGCAAACTCCTTGGACGGGAAAAGATCGCCGAAGCTCAGAACAAAACTTATAAAGAAGCCCTTGACCATGTTTATTCGATGATTGCCAAACTTCCTCAGGATCAGTTAGATACGAAGGTTTATATGGAGACAGCCAGCAAGGGTCTGACTCATTACGGCAATTCATACAGCAAAGACGTGCTTTGGGGCGCGATCCTCAAAAATATCAAGGCAGCAAATCTTGCCGAAAACTCTCCTCAGCCGTACATGGCTCTCGACAGGGAGTATGTGATTTCTCAAAATCCGAAGGTTATTTTCATCGGCGGAAGTATTTGGCGCAATAAATCCGAGGGAGATCAGATGCGGATGGGCTTTACCGTCCCCGAATCTCAGGCTCAGGAAAGATTGGCTAATTTTGCGAAGCGTCCCGGCTGGAATATGCTCGATGCCGTTAAAGAAAACCGTGTCTACGGAGTGGATCACGGCAGGTTGAGAAATATGGCCGACTATACCTTTACACAGTACATGGCAAAGGTTCTTTATCCCGATGCTTTTAAGGATATCGATCCTGTCGGCAACTTGAATAATTACTACAAAACTTATTTGCCTGAGCTCAAGTACGACGGTACCTTCATGATTCATCTGAATCAGAAATGAGCTCAGAAGATCTCATTGTCCGACAGTACCGAAACAGGATCCGTAAAAGAATCCTGTCTACGCTGCTGGTCGGTTTGATATTGAGTGTCCTGGTGATTCTGGACATTCAAATCGGTTCTTCATCCATTGCATTGAAAGACCTGGTCGATGCGGTTCTCAAGGGACCGGAGGGAGGATCGTCCGCTTCTTTTATTGTTTGGGAGATCCGCCTGCCGATGACATTTACTTGTCTCTTTGTGGGTGCCTCCCTGAGTTTGGCCGGACTTTTGATTCAAACGATCACGAATAATCCCCTTGCCAGTCCGTATACGCTGGGTGTGACGGCAGGTGCGAGTTTCGGAGCCGCCATTGCCATTACGACCGGTTTTGCGCTATTCGGGCAGATTTGGCTCGGCGTCTCGCTGGCCGCACTTGTCATGGCGCTGACGGTATCAGCCTTCATTTTTTATCTAGCTAGTAAACGCTCGCTTACAGCAACGACGCTCATTCTTGTGGGCGTCATTATGAATTTCTTCTTTCAGGCGCTGCAGCAGTACCTGCAGTACCGAGCTTCTCCCGAAATCGCGCAAATTATCTCCGGCTGGACATTCGGCAATCTTCAGAGATCTTCTTGGATCAGCACCGGCGTTTCCTCGACGTGCTGGACGATCGTACTTCTGATCTCTTTTTGTTATTCGTGGAAACTCACCGCGCTTAGCGACGGAACCGAACGAGCCCGCGGTCTCGGCATCAATACGGATCAACTAAGGATGTTTGTCTTTACGGTGAGTTCCGTTCTTGTCGCCTCAGCCGTGGCTTTTATCGGTACGGTAGCGTTTGTGGGCTTAATCTCGCCTCACTGTGCCAAACTGCTTTTAGGCGACGATCAAAGATTTTTGATTATCGGATCCTCCATGGTCGGAAGCGCGCTTATGCTTGCTGCTTCGATCATTTCCAAACTGATGTCTGAAGGAGCGACGCTCCCTGTGGGAATTGTGACATCGATTGTCGGTGTCCCGTTCCTGTTTTTTCTGCTGCTGAGATCTCGGGAGTAGCGATGCTGAAACTGAAGATCGACGGTTTATCCTGCTCTATTAAGAGCAAAGAGATTCTTAAGGACATCACAGTGTCCTTTCAGCAGGGCGAAATGGCCGCTGTACTGGGTCGAAACGGCGCCGGAAAGACGACATTTATTCGCTGCATCGCGGATTTGACTCCTCATCAAGGCAGCATTGTTCTGGAAGAGGACGGAAAGAAGTTCGATCGCTCTTCAATTGCGTATTTGCCTCAGCTTGAAAAAATTACCTCTTCCCTGACGACCTTTGAAACGATTCTTCTCGGACTGACCAAAACATTAAATTGGAAAGTCTCGGAAGCGCAGCTTGCAAAAGTCTCTCAAGTCATCCGAGAGCTGAAACTCGATGTCTTTGCCAATACTCCGGTACGGAGCTTGAGCGGAGGACAGAAGCAGCTTGTTTTCTTGGCGCAGTCGTTTGTCTCGGAGCCTAAACTGCTTCTGCTTGATGAACCGACCAGTGCATTGGACGTTCGCCATCAGCTTGTCGTGATGGAGACCGTGCATCGTTACTGCAAGAAGAGAAATGCAATCGCTCTTTACGTGATCCATGACTTAATGCTGGCTTCCCGTTTTAGCGATGCGGTGCTGTTTCTTCATAACGGTGTGGCGCATGCTTTCGATACGCCTGAAGCTGTTCTCAATTCCGAAACGATTGATCCCATCTACCAGATTGAGAGCCTGATAGAGAAGAACAGCAGGGGATTCACCACTTTGACTCCGATTAAACCTTTGTAGACGCCCATGAATAATTTAGAAAAGATCAGAGAGTATTGGAACAGCCGTTCGGAAGGCTACCGCCAGCAGATCGAAAAAGAAAGAGAAGAGCATAAAGATGAGTTCTACAAGGAGTATTTCAGGCAGATACCTGAAGGCTCAAAAGTGCTGGATATCGGGTGCGGACCGGGCTTCTTTTCGCTCCTTTTGGCTTCTCTCGGCATGAAAGTGACCGCGGCCGATTACTCCGAAGGGATGCTGGGAAAAGCGAAAGATTTACTGAACGTAAACGGTTTTCACGGCGCTGAATTCGTCCGAGCTGACGCACAGCATCTTCCGTTTGCCGATGCCTCTTTTGATGCGGTGGTCAGCAGAAATCTTGTATGGAATCTTGAAGACCCGGAAGCGGCTTACAAAGAGTGGCTGAGAGTTCTTAAACCCGGCGGGAAGCTATTCGTTTTCGACGGCAATCATTACTGCTATTTGTATAACGAGGAATATGCTTCGATCCAGCCGAAGGTTGATGCGTTCAGCACTCACGTTCTTCTCGGCATCAAAACGAACGTTATCGATGACATCGCGCGCGAGCTGCCGCTCAGCAGGAAAGTTCGTCCTCAGTGGGACGAGGAAGTTCTCGACCGACTAAAAGCCGGAGCAGTTAAGAGTGAAGTCCTCCTATGGGAGGGAGAAAAGAAGCGGCTCCCCGTGCGATTTGTAGTCACAGCAGTTAAGTAGCGGACAAAGGCTTTGCGGCATCCGGCAAAAATTTTTAGAATCTCAACAAGACAACCAATCCGCAGATTATGCAAAGAATCTCCATCACTGTAGACGAATCCCTGGCGCAGGCATTTGATGCTCTTATTGCCAAACGGGGCTATCAAAATCGATCGGAAGCTTTCCGAGACCTTTTGAAAAAAGAGCTTGCTCAAGAAGCTTTGGTGAATCCTTCGCAGGAATGTGTTGCCGTCGTCAGCTACACCTACGATCATCGAAAGGCACTACTGTCTAAGCGGAATGTTGACCATCAGCACGAACATTTAGACATGGTCATCAGCTCAATGCATGTTCATGCCACTCACGATACTTGCGTGGAGGCCGTGATTGCCAAAGGACCTTACGATAAATTGAAAGTCTTCTGTGAAAACACGATTGCCGAGAAAGGAGTGGGCTGCGGCGAGATCAACTATCTGCCGATCCACGAGCATAAGTAGGAGTTCGCGGTGGCGGCATAACGAATGCCAATATTCGTCCGAGAGGATTAAATTGAAAGAGCCGTGAAAATTCTCTCACGGCTCAGATGTAACTTGTTTGCTTAACCGACGATCTCGGTTTTCAGGACGTCCTCAAGTTTTGAGTTGACTACCGCGTCGTAAAGCTTGCCTTTGAAACCAATCCAAGTTTCTGTTTCCTGCGGCGTGGCGGTGCCCGAGTAAAACTTTCTGCCGGCTGCTAAAAATTCCGGAGAAATAATGCCGTCACGGACAGAGATTTTCATAAGTCTTCTGCCGTAGCCGACTTCGAAATAAAGTTTGCCCCAAATGCATTCCGGTGCTTCGATCCCGTCGGCCGGAAGTGCCATAAAACGTTTGCGTGTCACACAGCGGCCGATGAGCTCCGCAGAGTCCGTAATGCCCGGACCGTCGAACGCAGTTTTGAAAGTGATTAATTTTCTTCTGGCGGCTTCGCCCTCCGGAACAAGTCTGTCCAATGCGAATTTCATAACGCGGAAGCAGAGAGCCAGGCCGCCGCAGCGTTTAAGTCCGTGATATTTTTCGCAATCTTCCAACGTGAGGACAGTGACAGTTTTACCCTCGTTTTCTGTAACTTTAATTTCTTCGTTTAGCATGGCGTTAGTTCCTTTCAGAGTTTGTTATTCCATCGCAACCGGAAGAACCAATTCTTCTACGGTGACCTCATTTCTCATCATTCCGTTGTCTCGCAGGAATTTCTGATTCACTTTTAGATCTTCTAAGTCCTTGGATGTCATCTTGTCGAAGTAGTGGCTTCGCTCCATCAGCGTCTTGGCATCTTCAACAGAGATGCCGTGCTCTTTGGCCCCCATCTCAGCAGTTTCGGCAGGATGGTCTTTCATCCATTGCAAAGATTCTGCGTACACCTTATCGACGCGTTTGACGATATCCGGATGCTCTTCGGCAAACTGTTTGGTGGTCGTCATTACAAGAGTGGGTTCCACCAAACCTTCTGCATTGATAATGGTTTGGGCACCGGCTTTGTTCGCTTTGATTAAAGCACTGCTTGCGACCAGAGCCGCGTCTGCATGACCGGCCAGAATCGTACTGAGTGCCTTAGGAATGCCCATGTTGATGAATTGAACATCGGACTCTTTCATGCCTTCTTTTTCCAAGGCTGCAACGAGGAGCTGATGTAGAAAAGTACCTTTCGGACCGACGACTTGTTTGCCTTTGAGGTCTTTAACAGAAAGCTCCGTTCCGGGTTTAGACACAATTGCGAAGTTAGAGGTCGGATGAGCTGTTCCGGTCACAACCCGGACCGGAATACCTTCAGAGTTGAGCATAAGAAGCGCAGCGGTATTCATATTTCCGGCAATGTCCAGGCTCCCCGAACCCATAGCACGAGCAGCTTGTGGACTCGTGCCCATGTTGTGCCAATTAATTTTGATGCCGTCTGCCTGGAATTCTTTTTCAAGTAGTTTGTGGTCTTTCATGACGAGAAGCTGAAGGACAAACGGCGGTTTTACATAAGAAATATTGAGTTCTTTGATAGGTTCGGCTGCGGCGGCAGAAAACGAGGACGCAGTCACCAAGAAAGCAATAAACAGAGATGCCAATCTCATGATTTTCTCCTCAGAGACTTTGTTTAGGTTTGAGTGTGGAAGTCCGCTCAACTGGAATTAGTCCATTCCAGATGAGAACGATAATGAGAATTGTAATCATTAAAAAAAGTAAAAATGTCCGTCAGTTAAAAATAATTAGCAGCCTAAATCGAGCTTATCTGACAGACTGGATTACTTTAGTTAATGTCTTGAACTTGCCTTTGTACAAGTTCAAGACATTGGTTCAATTCTTTATATCGTCCAAAGAGAGGCCTTTGAAAGACACGGAGAATTTTTGATACTTGGGGTTGTTTTTGAGAAAAACTTCGGCTTTTTCCTGAAGCTTTTCGAGGTATATTTTTTTAGGATTTCTTTTTATTTCCGCAAATTGAATTTTGTCTTCGAGTTCGTTGACGGCGATGAGGTCGATTTCGTTTTCTCCTTTTTTGTCCCACCATTGGCCAACAGCCGTCCACACGCCCCTTTCTGAGTAATCTTTTAAGAACCAATTTTCCAGCGTTCTTCCGCAGAAGTCCGGCCAAGATTTATCAAAAAGCCCCTCTGACAGGTTCCATTGCGAACTTTCATAAAGTGATGCGAAAGTCATAGGCTCAATAAATTTGAACCAGAAACGGAAATATTCGTCGGTAAGGAGGTAACGGGTGCCTCTTCCGGAACTTTCCTTACCGAATGGATAATTCTTTTTCAAAAGATTGAACTGCGTTTCAAGGCGGGACATGTAAGGGGCGAGATTAGTTGAAACTTCATTTTGAAGTTCCGACCATTGTGTCTTCCCATAAGCGATTGCTCTTAAGAGAGAAAAATAAGCGCTCGACTCCATCCGGAATTCGTTTCCGAGGATGACATGTCCGTCCTGTCGATACCAAGAACTCGCTTGAGAAAAAAGGAACCTTTTGAAACTCTTAACGTCCGAGCAACCTGATGAGGTAAGGAGCTCCATGTATCTAGGAACGCCGCCGGTCATAGCGTAAAACATCAGTAAATCCTCAGCGGTGAAGTCGGGATTGTTTTCTTCCAGATAATGTCGGATGGTGTGGCAGCTAAATGGCTTTATTTTGAGGAGAAGGTCAGTTCGTCCGTAAAGAGGTTCGTTAGCGTCAGAGAAGATATGTTTGATGGCGGAAATGATGGAGCCGCTCATGATCAGGAGGAGTCGGCTTTCATTTTTATTTTTATCCCAAACATTCTGTAGTTCAGACCAAAATTTTGGCGCGGCGTAGTCCAACTCCTGGCATTCGTCAAAAACCAAAATCAAAGGCGTCGTTTTGCTCAGCTGCATACAAAATTCAACGAGTTCTGAAAGCTTGCTAATGCCAGGAAGGAATCCCTTCAGGTTCAACTCTCTCTTGATTTGAGCAAGGCAAGATTTCACGAGGTCATCCTCCGAATAGCCTCGTTGTATGAAAAAGTAGAGAGACGCGAGGGAAGATTCTTTAGCGAACTTGGTGATGAGTGTGGTTTTCCCGATTCGTCTTCGACCTGTGACGACGACAAGCCTGGACCCATTATCAAGAAGAGGCAATTGGTCCGACAGCGTTTCTAACTCTCCTGTTCTACCGTAGAACTTCATACTTAACCTACAATCATTGTACGTACAACGATTGTAGGTTAATTAGAGCAGCGATTCAACTTTTAAAACTCTTTCGTGTCCAGACCTAACTTTGAGGAAGATCAATCAAAAATAGAAGGACCCAAAGAATAAGAAGCTTTGATCGATGAACGCAGAAATTTTGGAAAAATCAGTTTTAACTGAAAAATTTAGGAGGGTGTTTGACGTATGCAAATAAATGCATGTAAAATCATATGCAATTATTTGCATATTTAAATAATTCTTCATGGTCTTAACATCATTAGAACAAAGTCTTCTTGTTTTCAAGGTGCTTTCTGATCCCAATCGCCTAAGGCTTTACTGGCTGTTGACTCATGTGGGAGAGGCGATTTGCGTATGCGAAGCGATGCGTGTTCTCGATCTTCCTCAATACGAAACTTCTAAGCATCTCAAACAGCTTCGTGAAGCCGGTTTGGTGGAAGCAGAGAAAAGAGGACGTTTTGTCTATTACAAGGTGAAAACTCCTGTCAGTTCATTTGTCCAAGGTATCGCTCAAGCAGTAAACGCTATCGATCCTGAAAGTTTCAAAGAAGATAAAAAACGCTGCAAAGAAATTTGCTGCTGTTTCTCGGACGAACAAGAAAAATGATTTCAAATATTGATTGGTCTCTATTCCTTTCGGAATTTACATATATTTTTTTCGAACTGATCTTTCTATTTTTCACGATCAGTTTCTTAGTTTCGCTCGCTCAGATTTTCATATCACAGAAGCGAATCGAAGGCTGGCTTAACCGTCCTAACAAGGTGATTAGTGCCGTGCTAGGCGCCTGTATCGGATTGGTGACGCCGTTTTGCTCGTGTTCCACGATTCCGGTATTTGTGGGACTGATGAAAAGCCGAGCACCATTCGCGGGAGCTGTTTCCTTTTTACTGACTTCACCGGTTTTGAATCCGGCCATCATCACTTTGATGGCGGCCTTCTTCGGTCTTAAGGCTACGGTCTTATATACCTTGTTTACCTTCGTTTTTGCTGTGAGCATCGGACTTTTACTAGATGCTTTAGGGTTCAAACGCTATGTGTATGACGTGACAGTAACCGGAGGCAAAACTTCGTCGGAAGCCTGGCATTCTTTTACAGGAACATTCCGAGAGAAGTTTTGGCATGCAATCGTGTTGGCTTTCGGAGATTCTCTTGGACTGCTTAAGAAGGTCTTTCCTTACCTTTTATTCGGTGCATTAGTCGGCGGCTTTATTCATGAAGCGCTGCCGATGGATATTGTCGAAAAATTTGCGGGTGTGAGTGCTTGGTGGGCGATCCCGCTTGCAGCATTGGTTGGTATTCCGCTCTACATTCGGACGGAAACTATGATCCCGATTGCCTCGATCTTATTTGGAGTCGGAGTCGGCCCGGGCGTCTTAATGTCTCTCATTATTGGAGGCGCCGGCGCAAGCATTCCGGAAGTCGCGTTATTAAATTCCATTTTTAAGAAACAAATGCTGTTCGCATTTTTGCTTTCGGTGTTTTCAGTGGCCTGCATGACCGGCTATCTATTTAACTATTTTTCCTTTTAAGTTATCGGAGTGTTCATATGACTGAAAAAGAATCGTTCTTTTCAAAGTTTTTTGGAAATAAGAAGAAAGAAGGCTGCTGCTGTCGGCTTAAAGTAACGAAGAATGAAGGGCCCTCGAAACCCTCGGATGGCAAGTTCAAATCCGATAACGCTAAAGAAGAGGCAAGTAAACGTTAAGTAGGGCTCGTTCTGTTCCGGAGGACAGTGCTGTCACGGTCCTTCGGCTCCCGGAATAGTTTGAAACGATCAGTTGTTATTTTCATTTATGGTCCCGTGACTGTGATGTATTCACAATCGGAGCTAAGAGACATAAGTCCTTCTGTTAGTTCGCAGTATTGCTCTAAAAAATCGGCAAGCAAAGAAATTGCAGTCTCTATTTGGTGTTCAGAAAAAGTGTGAGAATAACTATTTGCCCATCTCAAGATTTCTGATCGTTCTTCGGCTGTGATGGCACCGTATTTAATTTTATCGATGTACTGCCTGAGTTCTTCACAGATGATTCTCATTTGTTTGACGGTAAATAAATTTTGTCCGTAAAAGCAGAAGCCAAGATCCTCGCCGCCATCAAATGGTTCAAAATTTCTTTTCCAGGCGTCATAAAGGCAAAGTGGTATGTAGTCTTCTGACACAGAAAAATTTACCTGCCTATCAACGTATTTCTTAAATGCTGCAGAAAGTTTCTTCCCATTCCTCGACAGTGCTACATACGGATGAATATCAACAGAATCGCAAAAAGGGGCGGTTGTCCAGCAAACGTGCTTTGGTGTGTCGGATTCTCTGGAAAGACTTTTTAGTTTGGAGTACGGAACAGAATTTGAATATCCATGAGAGAAGAAAATGTCATATTTATTGCCCTTTGAATTCGGCCTAAATTCAAAGCAGCAGTCGTTCCCAAATTTGAAACGATAATAAATTTCCTCCTGAATGTCCCTTTTAATTTTTCGTTTAATTGAGGAGATAACTTTGGTTTTGTGTTTGACTATGACGACTTCGAAATCTTTGAATTCGTATCTCTGCCAGCTCTCACCAAAAACATCTACAAAAAATTCTTGAAACGTAGGCGTATTAAATGACATCCCATCTTTTATGTTGACAGGGATTGACGAGCAGGCCACTCGGACGTAATCGAGACCTTGAGGCCAAAACTCTAAAGCGGAACCATCTTCAAATTCAAAAATGAAGGGCTCTTGAACTTCAAAGCAGTTGATTCGAGTCTCATTTGTCGGAGCAGAAACTGATCCTTTGGTTTTAAAACAAGGTTGCGCTCCGCCAATCACGCGGACCGACTTAAGCCGTTTAGAGAGGAATCCCTCTGACTTTATTGCTTCAACAAGTTCTTCCGGATTTTCATAGATAGGTGCAGACCACTTATAAGGATTAAACCGGCTACTGAAGTTGTTTTTACCGGGCATTGGGAGCATAGGAGCCTCGCTGTCGATTAGAAAATTAGAGGAACTTCCGTCGGATGAAATTTGAGCAGGCATCCATTCGGATAACCTGCTCAATAATGTCTTGTGGTGGAGGCGGCGAGAATCGAACTCGCGTCCAGAAGCTATCAATACCAGCCTCTACGTGCGTAGCTAATTCACTTAGTTCTTACCGGCAACCCTGCAAACTAGCGATGCCAGTTGCCGGCCAGTTGCTAAGTTTCGCTCCCGCAGTCACAACTCCTGCAGGAACTAGCTCCTATGATATGTCGCTGCCGTTCCTTGCGGAACCCGGCCTAGAAGCGAACCGGTTGCAGCGTCTCACCGGAAATTAAGCGGCGAGAGCGAAACGCTCATCGTTGGCGTTTATATTTTTGTAAGCGGTTTAGCGAGGAACTCACACCTCGGCACGCGTCCAAATATCTCATGGCCCCTGTCGAAACCAGGTCGCCCCCACGAGGATTGGTAATTTTATTAAAGACCGTCCTCCTAGTCAAGATTAATCTTGTAACCCCAGGGCGACGCCCGGCACAACTTGATCACCGCGCTGTGTCTTAGATGTCGAAATAAACAATCGATCTGCGGCGATTTTTTCTTTTTGAATCAAGTAGTTTCTAACTGCAGTCGCGCGACGGTCTGCTAGCTGTTTCAGATCGGCAGTGGCCACGCGCTGGTTCTTCATTAGGAAAGCTTTCATCTGCTCAATATCGGCATTCTTAGGTTTGTTGGGTGCCGTCGATTCACTGTAAAGCTGCTTGATCGCTTTATCGATCTGTGCCGCGGTCAATACCTTGGCGTTGGTTGCAGAAGTCGTGTCGCGGTAAATCGCGTAACGCATATCACGCATCAGGAGCTGCTCCTTCAAGCCTTCGCCGTCTTCTTTTTCAGAAGCCATACCGATGATCTGAATCTTGATGCCCGGACGATCCAGCATGGCTTTAGCCACGATGCCGAGCGCCTTGAGTGTCTTTTCATCCAGCCGAGAGCTGCCGCTGGCAAACTGCAGGTTGTTCAAGTCCATGTCCTCGCCGCCGAACATCGAACCGATAAGGGCGAACGGGGCGGTAACGGCTTTGCTGATCAAGTTCACAATCACTTTGACAATAATGCCGCCGACAGAGAATTCCGGATCGTCTAAAGAGCCGGAAACCGGAATATTCAGGTCAATCTGCCCCTGGCGGTCCTGCAAAAGGGAAACAGCCAGTCCCACAGGCAAAGCATCCTTGGCATCAGGCACTTGTGAGCCGAATTCAAGTTTGTTGATAACCAAGGCGTTTTCGCTGGTGAGCTTATCCTGGTTAATGTCGAACGAACCTTTGTAAGAAAGCAGGCCCTTTTCGATCGGATGACCGGTAAATTTGGCTGAGAACGGAGAAAAAGCCGGGAGCGACAGTGACGTGACTTCGCCCTTCATCGCGAGCTTCAGCTTCGATTCAAACGGATTGATCGTGCCGGAAATGTTCATCGGCGTTCCGTTCAAAAGACCTTTAACATCCACGGTCGCATTGCCTTTAGCTGTCGTAGAGTAGTTGCTTAAAGAGCCGGCCAAGTTGGATGCATTGAGTTTGAAAGTAGGCTCGATGCTGTTGTCTGTATAACGCACGCGTCCGTCTGTCAGCGTGATCTTTCCGACATTGATAGCCGGGGAAGAAGAGGAAGAAGCACTGGCCTGAGCTTTCGGCTGCGGCTTAGAAGCAGTAGAGCTATCAGCCTTTGCGGTCGCCGCCGGAGCGCTGCTCGGTGTGCCCAAGGAAGCTAAGTTGATGCTTCCGTTCTTGTTCATGACGACATTAACGTTCGGCGACGTAAGCGCAATGGAACCGAGCGAAATTTGCAGGGGAGATAAACCTGAAACACTGATGCCGCCGACCGCCAAGTTCTTGAGCGATACCGCCGGAGCACCTTGTTTATCCGTTACATTCAGCGATGCAACATCGGCATTGCCCGTGTACGAGAAGGAAACTGCCTTGGCGAGATTTAGCTTCAGCTCGCCCTTGTTGCTGAAAGTTCCCTGCGTGACATGGGCGCCGGAATACTGAGAAATGTAAGGCGTCAGATCCGCAATGGATAATCCGCTGCTCTGAAGATTCAGGTCCATGCTGAACGGAGTAATGACCATGCCGCCGTTTGCCTGGATATGACCGCCGATAGCGCCGACGGAAGCATCAATAGAAGTCCGGGTACCGTTCTTGCCGTTTATCGGCGCGAGCGTGACGTTGACATTGGTAATGGGACGCTTGAAGTTATTGGTAGTATCCGCGAAGTTGATCGTTCCGTTGCGGACGCTGACCTTATCAATGTTCCAGGTCCAATCGGTTGGAGTTTTCTTTTCGTCTTCGGGAAGGACAGCTTTTTCTTTCGGTGCTTTAGCGTCGGCCTTTGCCTGAGCCTTTTGCTCTTTGACGATATGCGTCAGCAGCTGAACCAGATTCAGACTGTCGCTGTCTCGAATGACAACCACAGAGGGGTTGTGGACTTGAATTTCTCCGATGTCCAGATTCTGACGGAAGAATGCAAACTCTTTCAGGTTCGCATCAATCTCCTTGACGCCGATGATTTGGTAGGCCTTGCCGAGCTCGTCTTCAAGACCGACATCCTTCATCTTGACGGTGCCTTTTAAGCGCAGATAAGCGTTTTCTTCACCTTGTTTCTTTTCAAAGTCGAGGTTAAAGGCGCAGTCCATCGTGCCTTTCGTGACTTTGACATTCAAAGGAATCGGATTAAACGATGCAGCATTCTCAAGGCTCAGTCCGGTAACGGTAAAGTTCACGCCGGTCTTTTTGCCCGGCGTAAACGGAACACTCTCCGCATTGATGGCAAAAGGCTCGCCGTTGAACTTGAATTTCAGGTCCGGCGTGATCGGTACATCGACGTCGTTCTGGAAGTTAGAAATAAGGGGCAGGACAAAGTTAAGGTCGGTAACCTTATCAACCTTATGTCTGAACTTGTCATCCAGAGTGATCGAAGAGTTTGTCAGATTAATGTTGCCGATCGAAAACTGCAGCGGCTTATCGTCTTTTTTCTCGTCTTCCGGAGAAGCAGGCATCTCTTGGATACGCGTAATGATGTCGCTGAAGTTGAATGTGTCGAGACCGGTTCTGATTACCGTGCTGTTGAGCTCGTCGACGGTGATGTACTGAACCAGCGGGGACAGTTTGAAAAGAGAGTCCCACAAAACTTTGGTCTGCAAGGAGCCGACGGAAAGCAAGGAAGGCTCTCCGTCTTTCTGAACATTCAGGCCCTTAACCGAAAACTGCAGCGTAAAAGGATTGAATTTAACTTCCTGGGTCGTGATGGCGCGCCCGATGATCGGTTCTGCATATTTTTTAAGCGCCCAGTTCACCCCGTAAGGGACACCGAGAAAGCCGCCGGCTGTGTAGGCTGCGGCTAAGGCTCCGATGATTCCGGTTGTTATCCAAAGTTTTTTGCCCATATCGTTCCCTCTCTAAGCGGAAAAAAAGACTTCCGACACAGGCAAAAGTATGACTAGTTTGTGAGCTTAATCCCTAAAATTTCGCTCGGATTGTGCACAATGAGATCGGCGCCCCAGTCCTGAACCGGTTGGGAAGAGCCCAGGTAGCCCCACATTACGGCGACAGAGAAAACATCGGCGCCGTTGGCCGCATCAATATCGCGTTTGTCATCGCCGGCGTAGATGGCTTCCGTGGCTTTCGCATCGATGCTTTGAAGCGCAAAGCGGATCGGTTCAGGGTCCGGTTTGTTGACTTTGAGCGTGTCTCCGCACACAACGACAGCAGGCTTGAGCTTGTGGAATTTGATTAAAGGGTGGACGAAGCGGGCGTGCTTATTGGTGATGATGCCCCAGCGCGCACCTTGCGCCGTGATGGCTGCAAGCATCTCGGGAACGCCGTCAAAAAGCCTGGAGTGATCCGCCATATGCGCTTCGTAGTAATCCAAAAACTCCTTGGCCATGTCTGCGTATCCGGCATCTTGAGGATGAATGCCGAAGGCGGCGCCTAAAAGACCTTTTGCGCCGCTCGAGGCAGTCTTGCGAAGCGTCTCAAAGGGAAGAGGAGCAAGACCTCGGGAGGTACGCATGTGGTTGGCGGCAGCTGCTAGGTCGGGCGCCGAATCCAGCAGGGTGCCGTCAAGATCAAATAAATAAACTTTGGGATATTCGGTCATGACAAAAAGAAAGGGGTCGCAAACGACCCCTTTTTCACAAGTTAATGCAATTGATTACTTGTTGCGTGTGCCCTTAACTTCGATAACGGCACGACGGTTCGGCTGCAGGCATTCGATCAGCTGTTTGAATGTCTTGATTTCGCCCTTAGCAGAAGGATTCGGGCAGTTGACGACAGGGTCAGCCTGGCCTTTGCCTTCGGCATGGATACGAGCGGCAGGAACGCCGTGTTCAGCCAAGAAAGTCTTGACGGCGTCGGCACGACGCTGAGACAGTTTCTGGTTGTAAGCAGCGGCACCGATGCGGTCGGCGTAGCCGTTGATCATGACAACGTCAAGTGTCAAGCCGGACATACGGCTTGTGAGTTCTGTCAGTTTGGCGATGCCTTCGGGTTTCAGAACGGCTTTGTTGAAAGCGAAGAGTGTGTCGGCAGAAAGAGTAACTCTTTCAGCACCGGCTTCGCATTTGATAATGTCTGTGTCGCACTGGCAGTTCTGGCCAAGAGCGCCCTGGGCTTCTGCCAGAGCAGGAGTCCAATAGCCGGTGCGAACGCACAGGCCGAAATTAGTCATCAATGTTTGGCCGGCTGCCTGAACATAAGGATTGGCAGGGGCATCAGCTGCGCAAACAGCACCGGAAGCAGCCAACGCTACAGAAGCGATAAGCATTCCGAATTTTGTCTTTGTATTCATCATTTTCCTCTTTTGATGCAGTAAAACCACACAACATACGGCAAATTCAGGGATCGGCCGCAATGCATTCCGAGTGTATAACCACCGGATCGCTAATTAAAGTCGTCCCGTAGTATTTCACACACCCTATTCTGCCACGACATGATATTACTTTTTGTAAGTAACTTGCCCCGATCAGGCCTAAGTAATTTTTCCTGTTGTATATTTGCAACAAGGCAACCGCTCGCCCAAACCTGATGTATGCATTGTGCTTCAACCGCGTAAATAACGTTTGATAACACATCCAAAACGGGCATAGTTACAAGCTGTGACATGTCAATGACAGCTAGGTCCGCGGACTTCCCAACTGCAAGGGAGCCCACTTCACGATCCAATTTTAACGCGTTAGCTCCGTTAATTGTTGCCATACGAATAATTTGATTGACCGTGAGCTGCGTCGGGTCTTGTGAAAATCCCTTAGCAATGAGGCCTGCGGCTCTCATTTGCTCAAACATGCTCAAAGAACACGCGCTTGCCGCACCGTCGGTTCCCAATGCAACATTGACACCGGCCTTCAAAAGTTTGACGACGGGACTTGCACCGCACCCGAGCCGCATATTGCTGACCGGACAGTGGACGACGGAGGCACCGCTTTCAGCCAGTAATTCTATGTCTCGGTCGGAAAGGGCAACACAGTGGACGGCGACGGTTCGATCATTGAGGCAGCCTAATTTATAGAGATACTCCACCGGAGAGCAGCCGAACGCTTTTATCGCGTTCTGTCTTTCTTCTTCGGTTTCGGAAAGATGGATCTGCCAAGTCGTGTCTAGTTCTTCGGCTAAACGCATCGAAGTCTGAAGCGCTTCGGCGCTGACCGAATAGGGGGCGTGCGGTGCGATATTGATCGAAAGACCCGCATCGTCTTTATGACGCGAGGCGAGTGCTCTGGCGCCGGCCAAGGCGTCTTCCTCTCCTTTGTACTCGGCGTTGGGATACTTGATCACAAAAGCACCCTGCACGACACGCAGCCCGACTTCTCTCAGCGCTTTGGCCGCTGAATCAGGAAAAAAGTACATGTCATGACAGGTCGTCGTGCCGCCTCGCAGCATTTCAGCGCCTCCGAGCAGGGCGCCTTCATAGACAAACTCCGGACTCATCAGCTGACCTTCGATGGGCCAAATGCATTTAGTGAGCCAGTTCGGTGTGGTGAGGTCGGGACCCACGCAGCGCAGCAGATTCATGGAGGCATGCGTATGGCAGTTCACAAATCCCGGCATAACGACGCTTTCAGGAAGCTCAAAGACTTCTTTGGCCTTAACGTTATTGAGGTCCGCAGGCGGGATCAGCGCGGCAATTCTTCCGTTTTCAATTGCCAGGCCGTAGTTCTCCAGAACTTCGCTCTCGCCTTCAAGCGGAATGATCCAGCGGGGAAGAAGGAGTTTTTCTGTCTGCATGTTCTTCTCCTAAAGAAATTAGAGATTTTTCGGTTGGAACGGTTTAATGGCGTCCAACTCTTCTTTAATTAATGTCTTTTGCTTTGCCAAATCATAGACCGCTTGCAGCTCGAGCCAAAAAATTTCTTCTAATCCGAAATACTTCGAAAGCCTCAGCGCAGTATCCGGCGTGATCGAGCGCTCTCCGGCAATAATTTGGCTCAAGCGCGTCTGGGGGACGTGAATGTCCTTTGCCAATCGGTAAACGGAGAGTTTTAAAGGTTCTAAAAACATAGTCTTGAGGACCAAGCCGGGATGAAGCCCTTCCAGATTATTCATAGTAACGCCTCTCAATAGTATCGAACTACGATAGCACATTAGGATCGATTTATAAGCGTTTTGAGGCACAGAGACGTTAAGTCCACTAAAATTGACGGGTTATTTTTATAGTCCGCTTGTCCGGACGCATTAAGAAGGATTTGTTAGATGGCTGACAACGACCACAACAACGAAAACGAAAAAGACAAAGAAGAGCAGGACGTCTCGGAAGAGACCGGTGCTGAAGCATCTGAGGATCAGACAGCCGATTCCGGCGAAACAGGGGAGGGCGAGAAAAAGAGAAGCCGCTCCCGTACCCGCCGTGAAAATACGCCCGATTGGGATCTCATCCGTACCCAGGTAAACAAGGCCGAGCCGATTTCTCTGGAAGATGAAATGAAGCGCTCCTACCTTGATTACGCTATGAGCGTGATCATGGGCCGAGCTCTTCCGGACGTGCGTGACGGTTTGAAGCCGGTTCACCGCCGTGTGCTCTTTGCGATGTTCGAATTGAACAACATGTGGAACACACAGCATAAGAAGTCTGCTCGTGTGGTCGGTGACGTGATCGGTAAGTACCATCCGCACGGTGACGCGGCTGCATACGAAACAATCGTTCGTATGGCTCAGGACTTCTCCATGCGTTATCCGCTGGTAGATGGCCAGGGCAACTTCGGTTCTGTTGACGGTGACGGCGCCGCTGCTATGCGTTATACCGAAGTTCGCTTGAAGAAGCTTTCTTCCGAAATGCTCCGCGGCCTTGATGAAGATGCAGTGGATTTCGCGCCGAACTATGACGGCACGCAGAAAGAGCCGACCGTTCTTCCGACAGTGTTCCCCGAGCTGCTGATCAACGGCTCCGCCGGTATCGCGGTCGGTATGGCAACCAACATTCCTCCGCACAACCTGCGCGAAACTGTGAACGCCTGCCTGCTGGTGCTTCGCAACCCTGAATGCACCATCGATGAAATTATTAAAGTTATGCCGGCCCCGGACTTCCCCACGGGCGGCATCCTTTACGGTCTGTCGGATGTCCATGAAGCCTATCGCACCGGCCGCGGCAAAGCGATTATTCGTGCCAAGACCCACATTGAAGAGTGGGACAACGGCAACCGCGAATCCATCATCATTGATGAGATTCCGTATCAGGTCAACAAGCGTCTGCTCCTAGAGAAGATCGCTCAGCTCGTCGCCGAAAAGAAGATTGACGGCATGTCCTTCGTTCGCGACGAGTCCGATAAGAACGGTATGCGCGGCGTGATCGAATTGAAACGCGGGGCCAATGCCAATGTCGTTCTGAACCTTCTTTATAAGAACACACAGCTGCAGGACAGCTTCGGCATTAACTTGGTGGCCTTGGTAAACGGTCAGCCGAAACAGCTCAACATCAAAGAAATCTTGGTTGAGTTCTTAAGTTTCCGCCGAGAAGTCGTGACCCGCGTCACGATGTTCCGCCGCGATAAAGCCCGCGCCCGTGTGTACTTGGTCGAAGGCCAGGCGATTGCGCTCGCTAACCTGGATGACTTCATCAATATCATTCGTACCTCTGCCAATGCCAAGGTTGCTGAGGAAAGACTGCTGGAACGCGAATGGCCGGCTCATGAGGCCGCTGAAATGATTAAGCGCGCCAATCTCGATAAGAAATATCTGCGTCCTGAAGACGAAGATATGACACTTGGTCTGACGGATCAGGAAACCTATCGCTTAAGCTCCATGCAGGCTAAGAATATTCTTCAGATGCGTCTGCAGAGCTTGACCGGACTGGAACAAGAAAAGATTCACGCCGAATACAAAGAACTCGTGGACACGATTATTGATTTGACCGACATTCTGGCCAAACCCGAACGAGTGACCGCCATCATTGCCGAAAGTCTGGAAACCGTCGCAGCTGAATTCGGCGACGAAAGAAAGACTCAGATTGTTGCCAACGCAGAAAACGTCAAGACAAAAGACCTGATCCCGTTGAGAGAAATGGTTGTGACATTGACGGACACCGGCTACATCAAGAGCCAGGCCTCGATCGAATACCGCGCTCAGAAACGCGGCGGCCAAGGCAAGCGCGCCGCTCAAATGAAGGAAGGCGACATTATTAATCAGCTGTTTGTGGCCACAACCCACGACGTGCTGCTTTGCTTCACCACGAAGGGCCGTCTGCATTGGCTCAACGTTTGGGATGTGCCCGAAGGCTCTTCCTCTTCTAAGGGCCGTCCGATCGTCAATATGCTTGAACTGACGGACGACGAAAAAGTCACGGCTGTTCTGCCGATTTCCGATGAGGACTACGCCAAAGACCTCTATATCTTCATGGCCACTGCTGACGGTACGGTCAAGAAGACACCGATCGGCGACTTCAAGAACCAGAGAAGAGCCGGTATCAACGCGATCAATCTGCTTGAAGGCGACGTTCTGGTGGGCGCTGCCGTGACCGACGGCAAGCATGACGTCATGCTCTTCAGCGACAACGGTAAGGTTGTCCGCTTCTCCGAAGATGAAGTCCGCGCCATGGGCCGTGCCGCAACCGGTGTTCGCGGCATGAGACTCGACGAAGGCCAGAAGGTTATTTCCATGCTGGTCTGCGGCGAGGATGAAGACGTAACGGTTCTGACAGCTACTGAGTTCGGTTACGGCAAACGCTCTCCGCTTGCTGAGTACACCCGCCACGGCCGCGGAACAAAGGGCATCATTTCGATTCAGACGACAGAGAGAAACGGCAAGGTCGTTTCCGCACTCCTCGTGAAAGAAAACGACGAAATCATTCTGCTCACCTCTACCGGTAAGCTGGTTCGTACCCGTGTGAACGAAATTCGCGTCCTTGGCCGCAACACTCAGGGTGTGACACTCATCTCGATGGAAGAGGGCACCAAGCTCGTAGGTCTCGAGCGTGTGACTGAAAACGATGACGGAGACAATGCTTCGGATACCGCAGCGGTGGAAGCCGAAGTGGTCTCGGAAACTAACGCGGAAGAAGCCGAACTCGAAGCTAAAGACGAGGCTATCCTCAAGGAAGAACAAAATGACGAGAATCTTTAATTTTGCAGCCGGCCCCTCGGCCATGCCTTTGCCTGTGCTTGAACAGGCGGCCTCGGAAATGACCGATTGGCACGGTGTCGGATACTCCATCCTGGAGATGAGCCACCGCAGCAAAGAGTTCATGGGCATTTATCGAGAAACCGTGGAAATGCTTCGCGAGCTCTACGGCATTCCTGAAGAATATGAAGTTATGTTCGTTCAGGGCGGCGGCCATCTGCAATTTGCCATGATTCCGCTCAATTTTGCAGTGGGCGGAATCGGCAACTACGCCGTAGACGGGGTTTGGAGCCGCAAAGCGTTCAACGAAGCTCAAAAGATCGGTGAAGCGGCCGAAGTTGCCTGCACCGAACTCAGAGCGCCTCGCCAGGAGGAGCTGGCTGTCACAGACGGCGCCGCCTACCTCTACTATTGTTCCAATGAAACAGTCAACGGTATTCGCTACTGGTACCGCCCGGAAGTCAATGTTCCCTTGATTGCCGACATGTCGAGCGACTTCCTGTCCCAGCCTGTCGACATTTCTAAGTACGGTCTGATCTTTGCCGGTGCGCAGAAGAACTTCGGCCCGGCAGGTCTCACGGTCGTGATTGCCCGTAAGGATCTTTTAGGACGCGCCGAGTCGACGACGCCGACAATGCTGGACTACCAGACCTACGCGAACTTTGAGTCCATGTACAACACGCCGCCCACTTTTGCGATCTACATTTCGCACTTAGTCTGCAAATGGCTGCTTGCCGAAGGCGGCGTCAAGGAAATGGAGAGACGCTCCATTCTGAAGAGCCAAAAGATCTACGACGCAATCGATAATTCTGACGGTTTCTACTACAACAACATTGAAAAGCAGTCCCGTTCCCGCATGAACGTCGTCTTCAATCTGAAGAACGAAGAGCTTAACCAGCTCTTTATTGAAGAAGCGCTTCAGAAGGGTTTAGCCAATATCAAAGGTCACAGAATCGTCGGCGGAATGCGTGCTTCGCTCTATAACGCAGTCAGCGTCGAAGCCGCAGAAGCTTTGGCCGATTACATGAAGGCTTTTGCCGAACGCCACAGCTAAGAGCCGAACCATGTCTGTCAACGAAGAACTGCTTCCTCTTCGTAATAAGATCGACGGGCTCGATTCCGAGCTCGTCCGCCTGCTCAATGAGCGGGCCGAGGTCGCAAAGGCAATCGGCGAGGTCAAGGCTAAGGCCGGTCTCCCGGTTTACCGACCCGAACGCGAAGCGGAAGTTTTAAAAAAGATCTGCGGTAAAAACGAAGGGCCTCTGCCCAATGAGTCTCTGGTCGCCGTCTGGCGTGAGGTCATGTGCGCTTGCCGCGGCCTTGAGTCCGAACTGAAAGTGGCTTACCTCGGTCCTCGCGGCACCTTCAGCGAACAGGCGATGATTCGCCAGTTCGGTTCCGGTGTGGTCGGGATGCCCAGCGGAAGTATTGAAGAAGTCTTTAGAAAAGTGGAGTCGGGTGACGCCGCCTACGGTATTGTTCCGATTGAGAACTCCACCGAAGGCGCGGTGAACCGCACCATGGATTGTCTGCTCAAGACGCCGCTTTTCATTGTCGGGGAGTGCTCTATTCCGATCCAGCACAACCTGATGACGCGCTCCGGCACGATGGAAGGCGTCACGCGTGTTTACTCCCACCCGCAGTCCCTCGGACAATGTGTTCAGTGGCTTAACCGCAATGTGCCTTCTTTAGAAAGACTGACGGCGGAGAGCAACGGCGAAGCTGCGCGCTTGGCTTCCGAAAATCCGACATATGCAGCCATCGCCGGCGAAGTTGCGGCAAAGATTTTCGGGCTGCAGATTGTGGCGGCAAATATTCAGGACTCGAGCACGAACCGCACGCGTTTTCTAATCTTAGGGCGTGAGCCGGCAGAGCCGTCCGCAAATCCCCGGGAAGATAAAACTTCTTTGATCTTCTCAGTGCCGCATCGCGCCGGTTCTCTTTATCAGGCTTTAAAGCCGTTTGATGATTTCGGTGTGTCCATGATGAGACTCGACTCCCGCCCCGCAAAGCGCGGAACATGGGAATATTTCTTCTACACCGACATCGAGGGCAACATGAGTGAGCCGAAGATCCGAGAGGCACTGGAGATTTTCCGTGAAGGCTGTGCTTCTCTGAAATGTCTGGGTTCCTATCCGACGGAGAAGAATTTCCGCCGGTCCGATACAAAAGGATCAAATTTATGACCGAAACAACAATTACCACGCCCTCTTGGGTGCAGGCTTTGGGCAAATATGTCGCAAGCAAGCCGATTGAAGATGTTGCAGCTGATTTAGGTCTTAAACCCGAAGAGATCATCATGCTGGTCGCCAACGAGAATCCGAACGGCATGAGTTCTAAGGTTAAAGAAGCGGTTGCAACCGCGGCTTTGAATCTCAATCGTTATCCGGATGCCGATGCCTATCATCTTCAGAAGGCCATCGCAGAAAAATACGGCGTGCCGCAGGATTGGGTTGTTATCGGCAGCGGCTCCAGCGAATTGTTGGGTTTGGCCGCCGAGACCGTTTTGTCCGAAGGTACAACGGCGATTTATCCGCAGTATTCTTTCTCGCTGTATCCGATGGTTGCGCGCCTGTGCGGAGCCGAGACGATTGAAATTCCGTCAACGGGAGACTTCAACGCCGACCTCGACGCAATGGCCGATGCCGTGGATGAGCGCACTCGTTTGATCTTCTTAACGAACCCCAACAACCCGACCGGAACTTACCTTGCCGAAAAAGACATTCTCGATTTCTTGGACAAGGTTCCTCCGACGGTGATGGTTTTGTTTGACGAGGCTTATGTCGAGTTCCTGGAACCCGCACTGCGCTGCGACTCTATGGAAATCGTTCGTCTGCATCCGAATGTGATGATTGCCCGCACTTTCTCCAAGGCTTACGGCTTAGCCGGTGCTCGAGTCGGATACGGTATTGCTCAGCCCGGACTGCTTTCCATGCTGAACCGCGTTCGTCATCCGTTCAACGTAAATGATCTTTCGCAGATTGCAGCCTTGGCAGCTCTAAAGGATCAGGACTTTGTGGAGATGACCCTGGAAGTCAATCGCAAAGGTATCAAGTTCCTTTCCGAAGCCTTTGATGCATTAAAACTTCCGTACATGGGACTGCACGCCAACTTCATTACCGTGAAAGTCGGACCGCATGCCGACGATATCGTTCAGTACCTGCTGAAGAAAGGCATCATTGTCCGCCGTATGAAGTCTTATGACTTGCCGGAATGGATTCGTGTTTCTGTCGGAACGCCCGAACAAAACGAGCGTTTTTTGGAAGTTCTGAAAGAAGCCTTGATAAAGTTTGGGGAGAAGTCTGCATGAAAATGGCAGTGATCGGCTGCGGCCTTATCGGCGGATCAATGGCGCTCAGCTGGAAAAGAGCCGGCATTGTCGACGAAGTGATCGCTTTCGGACACAATCCGGCCACTCTGCAGAAAGCCTTGGACAAAGGCGCGGCAGACGCCGTGACGACTTCGATGGAAGAGGCCGTCAAGGATGCTGATATTGTCGTCAGCGCTGTTCCGGTTGAAGCCATGGAGTCCGTTTTTACTGAAATGGCACCGTTCCTTAAGCCCGATGCCGTGGTTACCGACGTCGGCTCAACTCGCCAGACCGTGATAGCGGCTGCGCGCAAAGGACTCGGCGATAAGTTTCATCAGTACGCACCGGCACATCCCATTGCCGGCGGCGAAATGCCGGGCGTGGACTATGCCTCAGCAGATCTTTTTGATGAAAAAGTCGTCATCTCCACACCGGACGAAGGTATGGATCCGAAAGTCGTCGCCTTTATGGAAGACGCGTGGCGTAAGGCCGGGGCGCGTGTGCAGACCATGAGCCCGCATCAGCACGACCTTACCTTTGCTTCGGTGAGTCACTTGCCTCATGTTCTGGCCTACGCCTTGGTGGATATGATTGCGAGAGAAGAGAACGCTCAGGAGAAACTCAAGATGGCCGGTGCCGGTTTCCGTGATTTCACACGTATCGCGTCGAGCTCTCCGGTGATGTGGCGCGACATCTGCCTGTCTAATCGCGAAGCGTTGTCTCACGAACTCAAACGCTATCGTGCTTCTTTGGACACACTTCAAAAATATATTGATGAGTCCGACGGAAAGGCTTTGGAAAGCGTTTTTGAAAACGCCGTCAGAAACCGTCGCGGCTTAGTCTTCCCCGGAAAATAAGGGTAAGAACGATGGAAGAAATTTTAAAACTTGATCCGATTAAGAAAGTCGGAGGGGCGGTCGACTTACCGGGCTCTAAGAGCATCTCCAACCGAGCACTGCTTTTAGCGGCACTGTCCGAAGGGACAACCGAACTGAATAATCTGTTGGTCGCCGAAGATACGGAAATGATGATCGGCGCGCTGGAGACTTTGGGCGTCAAACTCGAAGTTTCCGACGACGGTACCACTGTGAAAGTGGAAGGCTGCGGCGGCAACTTCCCTGTGAAGAAGGCTGATCTTTTTCTCGGGAACGCCGGCACCGCGATGCGTCCGCTCTCTTCGTCTCTGGCTTTCAGCGGCGGAGAATATGTACTGGACGGCGTTGCCAGAATGCGCCAGCGTCCGATTGCGCACCTCGTTGAAGCGCTGAATTCCGTCGGCGGTCGTCTCTCTTATCTCGGAGAGCCGGGATTTCCGCCGATCAAGATCGAACCGGCGACCAAGATTAATAGCGACATTGTTCATGTTCGCGGAGACGTTTCCAGCCAGTTCGTCTCTGGCCTTTTGATGGCCGCACCGTTAATTGCGCCGGAACAAGGCCTGAGAATCCGCATTGACGGCGAACTGATCAGCTCTCCTTACGTTTCGCTGACATGCCGTCTGATGGAACGGTTCGGTGTTGAAGTGAAAACTTCGGAAAAAGATTTTTTAGTGCCCAAGACTCCGTACAAGGCTCCGGGCATTTTTGAAGTGGAGGCGGATGCCTCCAGTGCCTCGTATTTTCTCGCGCTCGGCGCATTAGTCGGTCCGCTGAAGATTAACGGCATCGGCGCGGACAGCGTCCAGGGCGATGCGGCCTTTGTCGAATATCTTGTGAAGATGGGCGCCACGGTGACCCGCGGAGAGAACTGGATTAAGACCGGTCCGAGTCGGTACGGTCATAAACTGCACGGACTGCAGGCCGATGTTCGTCCGATTCCGGATGCGGCGATGACTTTTGCGGCCATGGCACCGATGTGTGAAGGTCCGACAATCCTCCGAGGCATCTCCAGCTGGAGAGTCAAAGAAACCGACCGTATTGCGGCGATGCACAACGAGCTCACCAAAGTCGGCTGCAGAGTGGAAAGCACGGATGACATGATCAAAATTACGCCGCCGGAAAAACTCAGAAGCGCGGTTTTTGACACCTATAAAGATCATCGCATGGCGATGTGCATGTCGCTGATAGCCGCAGGCGGCGTTCCCGTTGAGATTCGTGATCCGGACTGCGTGAGAAAAACATTTCCCGATTACTTTGAGCGTCTGGCCGGCGTGGTGGAGAAGGAATAATGAGCCAAGTTGATGTCATCGCAATTGACGGACCGGTCGCTTCCGGAAAAGGAAGCGTTTCTTCCGGAGTAGCCAAAGCTTTGGGTTTTCATGTGCTCGACAGCGGTGCGCTTTATCGTCTGACTGCTCTTGCCTGCATGAACCAAGGTATGGATTTGGGCGACGCCGCTGCGGCGGAAAAGGTCGCCCGGTTGCTTAAGCTGCTGTTCAAGGACGGAAAAATCTACCTTGAAGGCAAAGACGTGACCGACGCGATTCGCACAGAAGAAGTCGGTTTGAACGCAAGCAAAATAGCAGCCTATCCCGGCGTCAGAAAAGCTTTATTCGAACTGCAGAGAAGATCCGCAGTTGAACCCGGCCTTGTGGCAGACGGCCGCGACATGGGAAGTGTGGTTTTTCCCGAAGCTCGACTGAAAATCTTTTTAACAGCATCGGCTGAGTCGCGTGCAAAAAGACGCTATAACCAGTTGAAAGAAAAAGGAATCTCAAGTAATATTGACGACCTCGTTTCCGACTTGAAGGATCGTGACAGACGTGATATGGAGCGATCTGTGGCACCTTTGAAGCCGGCAGAAGGGGCGCGAATCCTCGATTCGTCCGACCTTACTCTGCAGGAAACGATCGATCAGGTTCTCGCCTGGTACCGCGAGAGCAAGGCTTGAAAAAGCCTATTTACCGTGCCCCTGACGCCCATCCGGTCGTCGGGAATTTTTTAACCCGTTCTGATTATTTTTATCAGAGCAAACAGTTATTTACATGACCAACACTACTACCAAGCCTACCGAATCCTTTGCCGATTTGTTCGCAGAAAGCCTTGCTAAACAGGAAATGAAGCAGGGTGAAGTTATCCCCGCAGAAGTCGTCCGCGTTGACTACAACTACGTCGTTGTTAACGCCGGCCTCAAGAGCGAATCCTTCATTCCTATCGAAGAATTCAAGAACGACCGCGGCGAAGTCGACGTTAAGGTTGGCGATTTCGTTTCCGTAGCTATCGAAAGCCTCGAAAACGGATATGGCGACACAGTCCTGTCCCGCGATAAGGCCAAACGCCTGGCTGCCTGGATGAACCTCGAGAAAGCCCTCGAAACCGGCGAACTCGTTACCGGTACTGTTACCGGCAAGGTCAAGGGCGGCTTGACTGTGATGACCAACGGCATCCGTGCATTCCTGCCGGGTTCTCTGGTTGACACACGTCCCGTTAAGGACACAACGCCCTACGAAGGCAAGACCATGGAATTCAAGGTCATCAAGCTTGACCGCAAACGCAACAACGTCGTTCTTTCTCGTCGCGCTGTTGTCGAAGCTTCCATGGGTGAAGAAAGAGCCAAACTCCTTGAAACACTCAAGGAAGGCGCTATCGTCAAGGGTATCGTTAAGAACATTACTGACTACGGTGCATTCGTTGACCTCGGCGGTATCGACGGTCTGCTGCACATCACCGACCTCGCATGGCGCCGCGTTCGTCATCCGAGCGAAGTCCTCGAACAGGGTCAGGAAATCACAGCTAAGGTTCTGAAGTTCGATCAGGAAAAGAACCGTGTTTCTCTCGGTATCAAACAGCTCGGCGAAGATCCTTGGATCGGTATCGCCCGCCGTTATCCGCAGGGCACACGTCTCTTCGGTAAGGTTACCAACATCACCGACTACGGTGCTTTCGTTGAAATCGAAGCCGGTATCGAAGGTCTTGTCCACGTTTCCGAAATGGATTGGACCAACAAGAACGTTGATCCGAAGAAAGTCGTTCAGCTTGGCGAAGAAGTTGAAGTCATGGTCCTCGAAATCGACGAAGAACGTCGTCGTATCTCCCTCGGCATGAAGCAGTGCAAACCCAATCCTTGGGAAGAATTTGCCGCTACACACCAGAAGGGCGACACAGTTAAAGGCCAGATCAAGTCCATCACCGACTTCGGTGTTTTCATCGGTCTTGAAGGCGGCATCGACGGTCTCGTTCACCTCTCCGACCTGTCCTGGACAGAACCCGGTGAAGAAGCCGTTCGCAAGTACAAGAAGGGCGAAGAACTCGAAGCAGTTGTTCTCTCTATCGACGTCGAACGTGAACGCATCTCCCTCGGTGTTAAGCAGATGAGCGGTGACCCGTTCAACAACTTCTGCTCCACACACGAAAAGGGCTCCGTTGTTACCGGTAAAGTTAAGTCCGTTGAAGCCAAGGGTGCTGTTATCGATCTCGGTAACGACACAGAAGGCTATCTGCGCGCCAGCGAAATCGGTCCGGACCGTGTTGAAGACGCTCGCAATGTTCTGAAAGAAGGCGATGAAGTTACAGCCGCGATCACCAACATCGATCGCAAGGCTCGTTCCATCCAGCTGTCCATCCGCGCCAAAGATCAGGCTGAAACTCGTGAAGCCATGGCTAAGATGGAAGAAGACGCCCAGGCCGGTACAACCAACCTCGGCGCTCTCCTGAGAGCTAAGCTCGAACAGAACAAATAATTTATAGCGAGGTTGCAATGACTAAGTCAGAACTCATTGCGCTGCTTGCTGCAGATCCGGCAGTCATCGGAAATCATCTGACCGCTCGCGATGTTGACGATGCTGTTAATTCGATTCTGAATGCTATGACTGCCGCGCTAGCGCAAGGCAGCCGGATTGAAATCCGTGGCTTTGGAAGCTTTTCGCTCAATTACCGTCCGCCTCGCGTGGGCCGTAATCCGAAGAGCGGAGATACTGTCGAAGTTCCCGCCAAGATCGTGCCTCACTTCAAGGCCGGTAAAGAAATGCGTGAACGCGTAGACAAGTTGGCTGACGATTAGTCTCGGCTCGGCATAAGTTAGTTGCCCAGGCCCGGTTGTGCAAACAACCGGGCCGTTTATTTTTTCGGTTCCGGCGCAATGAGTTGTTCTAGGACAAGGCATTTGCGAATACAATGGATTATTTTTAGAGAAAGCTGCAGGTTATCCCATGGATTTTGAGCTTTGGTACCTTATATTGGTTCCGCTTCTTTTCGCGGCCGGCTGGTTTGCCCGTTCTTTTGACATCAAAGAGAAACAGACGATCGCGGATGAAAAAGACACGCTGTACAAAGGCGTAGATCTCCTTCTCAGCAATAAACAGGACCAGGCCATTGATGCCTTTATCAATCTGGTCAAACTCGATCCGGATACGGTTGAAATGCATTTTTCGCTTGCGGGACTTTTCCGCCGCCGCGGAGAATTTGACCGCGCCATCAAAATTCACAATGTCTTGGTGAATCGTGAAGACTTACCGAAGAAGATTCGCTCCAGAGCGCTCTATGAGCTCGGTGAAGATTATTTGAAAGCCGGTCTTTGGGATCGTGCCGAGGAATCATTCCTGAAGCTTTCCGACACGAGTGAAAGCTACAAGACGATTGCCCGCAAGGAACTTCTGCATATTTACGAAACAGAAAAAGAATGGCAGAAAGCAATCGACGAAGCCAATATTATTCAGCGTCAGAGCGGTGAGGATCAGAGCACCCGTATTGCTCAGCTTTACTGCGAACTGACGCAGCAAAATCTCTACTTTAAGAATTTCAAGGGTGCGGCCGAAGCTCTTGAAAAAGCACTTAAAGTAGATCCGAACAATAAGCGTGCCCTGATTATTAAGGGCAAGATGCTCAAAGCAAAGGGCGACATTGACGGAGCCTTGGCCACATGGAAACAGGTCGGTCAGATTTCTCCTGCATACGGAACCCTTGTTGTCGATCAAATTGCTTCCCTGCTTCTTGAAGCAGGACGCAAAGAAGAGGCCGTTCAGTATTTGGAAGACCTTTTTAAAGACGGTTCTACTACCGATGAGGTGGATACCGCCGGTATTCTGCTCGGCAAAGCAGGCAACTCTAAGGAAGCGATTGCGCTGATTCAGGAACATCTGAAGACTCAGCCGACCCTGGTGGCTTTTTACCGTTTGATTGACTTGCGTTTGGCCAATGAACCCGAAAACGAATCGCTCAAGCAGCTTCACGGTTTATTGAAGAATATGCTCAGCAAAGCGGTGCGCTACAAGTGCACAAAGTGCGGTTTTGCAACGCGTAAATTCTTGTGGCGATGCCCCGGATGCCACCAGTGGGAAACCTTCCCGCCGGTTCGTCAGGAAAACCTTTCAGGAAGGTAACAAGACCGCCGGCAACTGCATAATTTGAAACAATTTCATCCAAATTTTGCGGGGCATGGCGGCATGCAATAACTGATAATTAGATATGCAATAACAACATTTATCCAGGGATTGATCAGTAGATATGTTTAAAAGAATAGGTTTGTTCCTCCTGACCAACGTAGCCGTTTTGGTTGTACTCGGAGTTGTCCTCAACATTGTTTCTGCCGTTTTCGGAATCAACTTTTCTAACGTTGCCGGAAAGGGCCAGAGCTACGGGACACTTCTGGTATTTGCGGCGATTGTCGGTTTCAGCGGTTCCATCATTTCCTTGCTCATGAGCAAGACGATTGCCAAATCGACGATGGGCGTGCAGATGATTGACGTCAATCATCCGAGCACCAAACTCGAAGCTTGGCTCGTTGACACCGTTCACCATCACTCTCAGAAAGCCGGCATCCCGATGCCGGAAGTCGGTATCTATGAAGGCGAAGCCAATGCTTTCGCGACCGGCGCAACAAAGAATTCTTCCATGGTGGCTGTTTCCACCGGCCTTCTTTCCAGCATGAACAAAGAAGAAGTGGAAGCCGTTTTAGCTCATGAGATCGCTCACGTTGCCAACGGCGACATGGTGACCATGACCTTAATTCAGGGTGTTACCAACACCTTCGTCGTTTTCCTGTCTCGTATCATCGGCAACTTCGTGGATCGCGGCATTCTCCGAAATGAGGATGATGCCCCGGGTGTCGGTTACTACGTGACTTCCTTCATCCTTGACTTGGTCTTGGGTTTCCTGGCTTCCATGGTTGTGGCTGCTTTCTCCCGTCATCGCGAATTCAGAGCTGATGCCGGCGCCGCAAAGATCATGGGCAGCTCGACTCCGATGATCAACGCTCTGGCTCGTTTGGGCGGCGTCCCGACCGAAGAGCTTCCGGGCGCTGTCAAGGGTTTCGGTATCGCCGGTTCTATCGGCCAGCTGCTTGCAACGCATCCTTCCATTGAGGATCGTATCGCTGCTCTGCGCACACAGAACGGTCGTTAATTGACAGACTGATATTCCAACAAAAAGCCGCCGCAAGGCGGTTTTTTGTTGCCTGTGTTATTGGTCAGAGGACGAAATCAGGATTTACGGAAAGCGTCGGAAGGTCCTAAGTTTGCCAATGGGATGACGATCTTTTCTCCTGAAGGAAGATCGACTTGCAGCGAGAGCTTTCCTCCAAGAGTGTTCACATATCTCACGAGATCGGTTAATTTTACGTCCATGGCGTTTCTTTCAATTTTGCTAACAACAGACTGTGAGAGCTGAAGCTTCCTTGCGACTTCTTCTTGAGTCAAGTTTTGTTCGTATCGAAGTCTTGAGATGGCATGCTGCAAGACCATCTGTGAATGCTCCTTCTTAACTTTTTCTCGGAATTCCTGTGTTTCCGAGGCCAGAAACTCTTCCAATGTCACCAACTTTCTCCCATAGGTAAAAGAAGTGCGGATGAAGAGAAGAGAGCTTCTTCTCTAAATGAGTTATGTTAAATTATTTTCTGATCGGCTCCCACCTTTGATCGGCTAATGGTAGGTCTTGGTGCATGGGCGCGGGGGTAAAGAGAGCTGTCCCGTGTTCACCCGATTGCCAATATTCTTTTGAATGAAAAACGGCAAATTCGTCTGCTAACGCAAGACAATCTGTAAGAAAACAGCCCACCATCGTGAGCTGTTTTTAGAGTGAAAGAAGACTTAACGAAGCCAGACTTTATGTCCGTGAGCAAAAGCTCTGGCCACGTAAACGGCACAGACGCCGACGATGATGCCGGAAAGCGTCAGACCGATCGTAATGGCAGTCCAGTAACCTGCGGCACCCATCGGAGCAGAACTTAAATAATCCGTGAATGTAAGAATACTGCCCAAACCCAAACCTAAGCCCCAGAGGAAGACGCCATAGATGACCATCGGCAGGAAAGTGATTCGATAGCCTCGCATGGAGAAGCTGCCGACACAGTTAACCGCGTCAAAAACGTGATAGATGGACGCAAAGCCGATAAGGTAGGTACTGACCTTAATGACGTCTAAATCGCTCGTGTAGAGGCCCACAAAGAAGTATTTGCAGAAGTAGAGCAAGGCAGAGACGAACACAGCCAGGCAAATGCAGAACTTCAGACATTTGTAGGTCGCCATTTTTGCCGTTTCAGGAGAATTCGCACCGAGAGACTGCGAAACCAAAACAGAAGAGGTCACACCGATGGCAAGAGGAGCCATGTAAAAGAGCGAAGTTAAGTTCGCAACGATCTGGTGAGCGGAAACGACATCGGCGCCTAAACGAGAAATGAAAATCGTCATGAAGGTAAATGACGTTACTTCAAAGAAGGCGGACAAGCCGATCGGAATTCCGAGCTTAAGCAGGTTCGTTAAGGCCTTGCGGTCAGGCATGGAGATCCGCTTCTGCCGCATCTTGGCATAGAAGCTGTCGTAGTGCCAAATGACCCAGTAAAGGAAAAGGCTGAGGAATGCGTTGATCGTAGACGAGATGGCGCAGCCTGCTCCTCCGAAACTCGGAATAAATGCCCAGCCGAAGATAAAAATGTAGTTCGTGACGGCTTTAACGGCCAGCATGGACAGCGCAATCCACATCGCGACCTTGGGGCGGGATACTGCGGCATTCATCGCCATATAGGCGCGTCCGGCCATCGCAGCCGGAAGACCGATAGCGTTAATCAGAAGGAAGCTTGTCGCGATTTCGGCAACGCGTCCGGTGGAGTTGGTCAGCGTCATCCACATCGGCGTGTAGCACATCAATGCCATGCCGATGATTGCCAGAAGAATGGCGAGCCAAATCGTTTGATGAAGCTCGAAGCCGATTTTCTCGTGGTGGCCTGCGCCGTAGTGATGCCCGGCGATCGGAGAGAGCCCCTGCATCACGCCGACCAAAGCGACGAATACAGAAACGGAAACAGCCAAACCAATGGCAACAGCGGCCAAGTCGGTGGAACCGAGATGGCCGGTCATTAAAGTATCAAGTGTGGCTCCGCCGACAATGGCAACGTTGGAGATCCAGACGGGGAGCGAGAGCTTAATAATCGCCCAATAGGAAGTATCCGGCGGTTGAAGCCGGCTCAAAATTCGAGTTGACATACCAAAAAGGCAGAAACTACTTTCTGCGAATTAAGAGGAACTTTTCGCTGCTTCTCGGACGTCCTTGGAAAACATCGACGACTTCATAGCGAAGGTCAAGGGTGTTTTCATCGTAATCTCTGTCAACGGCACGCAGGATCCAAGGTGCATCTGCCTGCTTATCAAAGTTGACGCCGCCCCAGTAGTTAAAAGCAGCGATATTGCTCAAAGTTAAATGAGAAGCACCGATCTTGTCGAGCGGAATTTTGTTTTCAACGGCAACCGCTTTAAAGTTGTCGACAATAGGCTTCATAGAGCGAGCCCCGTCAATCAAATTGACGAATAAGCTCATGACAATAATCCAAACCGCAGTCAGCCCGGTCCCTGCCATCCAAGCGCCTCTCCAGGAGAAAACCGGGTGCTTGAACAGACGCCAGAAGACAATTGCGATCCACAGGATGGTGGCGATAACGGCAAGCAGGAAAAGGAAGACGGAAGTTCCGTGCGGCTCAACGTCCGGCGCCAAACGAGTAATAGAGAAAGCCATTTTGGCCGGAACACCCTGTGTCCAGGCAAAGAAGTAAACCCAGACAGCAATCACGGCAAGCGTATAGATGATGCCGGAATACAAATCCAGAAAGTTTTCTCGGCTGCGCTTAAGGCTGACCACGCCGAGTGCAGCGAGTACAGACAGTGAAGGCACTAAAAAGAGCAGGGTGCTGTAGAGCTCAGTTCCGGTGAAGATTACGGAACACAGTGCAACCACTGAGAAGGATGCCGGAATAATCAGCGGAGCCTGACGAATTTGATCTCTCCAGGCATAGATGCCCCAAATGGCCAAAGGCCACAGCGGGAATGTTAGCCAGGAAATGTTCTTGAGAAGCCAAAGGTATTCGTCAGCCGGTAGCGGAGAAAGTGCAGCAAGGCTGATGGAAATCCAGCTCTTGAACCATTCAGCCGCTTCTGCCGGGAAGCAGGCAAAAACCAAAATCGGCCAAAGCATCGCAGTCGCAAAAGCCACAGACAAAGTCAGCACGGCGCGCTTAGAGCGGCTGGTGTAATCAGGCGTCAGGAAAATTGCGACCCAGGCTCCGAAGAAGCACCAAAGGCCGGCGCCGGGACTGCTGGCCAAGGCAATGGCGCCGATGGCAAAACCGGCAATAATTGAACCGCGCCACAGATATTGAAGACTTAAAACGATGCCGTAGAAAGCCAAAGCCGAGAAGGCGAGCAGGCACGTAACCGGAGTCAGTTCGTGGAAGGCGGCGATGATGCCGTAGGTACCCACGGTCAGAAGAACGGCAATGTCGGCGACTAAGCGTCCGTAGTCTTTTCGCGCGGCTTCTCCGCCGAAAGCAAAGCTCACAGGCTGGGCTTCGTCGCGTCGGGAAAGAAGATAGGTGGAATACCAAATCGCGGCCGTGGTCACTGCAAACCATAGACCGGCAGTGATATGGAAGGCCTCTACGTTGCCGAAGAGAGGACCGAAAACTTTAATGCTGAGCGCTGCAAACCAGAAGGAAAGAGGACCGACGTCGGAAGCCGGGAATCCGTTGACGTTCGGGAGAAGCCAATCGGCTAAAGAGCCGTTGGCCATGTTCCAGGCTACACCGAACGAAATCAGAGACTTTCCGCTCCATACATCCGTAGAAAAGAACAACGGCAGCACGAACGCAGCTAAAAGTGCAATTAATGCCGCTCTCGGAAGTTTGCCGGCAGCCGATGCGCTGACGACGGCCGGAGAGGAATGGTTACTTAACATCGAGGCAGTGTGGTAGTAGACCTGAAAGGTGCGATTTTACTAAGAAAAAGGGCAGCTCAAAAGGCTGCCCTTCGGATCAGTATGAAACTGAAAAGTTATTTTTTAGCCTTAGCAGCCTTGGCAGCTTCAGCAGAAGCGTTGAGGGCAGCAGACTTAGCGGCAAATTTCTGACGGAATTTTTCAACACGGCCGGCTTCGACGATACGTGTCTGAGCGCCAGTGTAGAAAGGATGAGATTCGCTGGAGGTATCAAGCTTAACCTGCGGATAGGTAACGCCGTCGATTTCAACGGTGTCACGAGCGTCGGCAGTAGAGCGAATGATGAAGGTCTTGCCGATGGACATATCGGTGAAGGCAACTTCACGATACTGCGGATGAATATTCGGTTTCATGTGTATTCCAAAAAATGTCGGTCGCCACCAACCTTGCGAGACCGCTCACCGTTGTGAGTCTTACATCTGGCATGTCAGAACGTGCCTAAGTTAGTAAAAACAAGGGCAAAATTATACCCAAATTTCTTTTTAAAGCAAACAGATGTCGCTCATCGGCGCATCATGGCAAAGAACTCAGCGTTGTTCTTTGTCGGGCGCATCTTATCAAGCAGGAATTCCATTGCCTGGATTTCGTCCATGTCGTAAAGGAACTTTCTGAGAATCCAAATGTTCTGAAGTTCCTGCGGAGCCAGAAGCAGTTCTTCCTTACGGGTTCCGCTCTTGGCAACGTTGATGGCCGGGTAGACGCGTTTTTCAGCAAGACGGCGATCCAGATGGATTTCCATGTTGCCGGTGCCTTTGAATTCTTCATAAATCACATCGTCCATACGGCTGCCGGTTTCAACCAGAGCGGTACCGATGATGGTGAGAGAGCCGCCTTCTTCCAGGTTGCGGGCTGCGCCGAGAATACGTTTCGGGCGCTGCAGGGCGTTGGAGTCTACGCCGCCGGTAAGCACTTTACCGGATGTCGGAACCACGGTGTTGTAGGCGCGGGCCAGACGCGTAATGGAGTCCAGCAGAATAACGACGTCTTTCTTGCTTTCAGCCAGGCGCTTGGCTTTTTCGATGACCATTTCAGCAACCTGAACATGGCGAGTGGCCGGTTCGTCGAAGGTGGAAGCAATGACTTCGCCTTTAACGGAGCGTTCCATTTCCGTCACTTCTTCAGGACGTTCGTCGATCAGAAGGACCATCAGGATGACGTCCGGATAGTTAGCAGTAATCGCGTGAGCGATATGCTGCATTAAAACGGTCTTACCGGACTTCGGAGAAGCAACCAGCAGAGCACGCTGTCCCTTGCCGATCGGAGCCAGGATATCGATCAGACGACCGGTAAGGTTTTCGTCGCCGGAAATGTTGCGTTCAAGTTTGAGCGGCTGATTCGGGAAAAGCGGAGTCAGGTTCTCAAAAAGAATGCGGTGTTTAAGAGCTTCGGGAGGAAGACCGTTGACTTTGTCGACTTTGACTAAAGCAAAATAGCGCTCTCCGTCCTTCGGAATGCGGACTTCACCTTCAACCGTGTCGCCGGTATGAAGATTGAAGCGGCGGATCTGAGACGGAGAGATGTAAATATCTTCCGTGCTGGCTAAATAAGAAGAAACCGGAGAGCGAAGGAAACCGAATCCGTCAGGAAGGATTTCTAAAGTTCCGTCACCGAAAATCTGTTCGCCGGCTTTTGCGCGCTTCTTCAAGATGGCGAACATGAGTTCCTGCTTGCGAAGGCGGCTGGCGTTATCAACGTCGAGTTCTAAAGCAATGTCAAGAAGCTCGGAAACGTGCTTGGATTTTAGGTCGGATAAATGCATAGGAATAGAAGCTCTTGCGAATAAGGATTGCACAATAATCCCAAACGAAGAGGTTTAAATAAAAGAGGGAGGAAGAATGAAGAAAGGAAGAGAGCAACGGTTCGATAAAGAGGAAATCGAACCGTTGTAAAGCAAAATTAGATGAAGTTCTTGAGGAATTCAGAGAACTGAGCGGAGTTCATAGCGCCGGCCTGCTGAGCCTGGAGCTGACCGTCTTTGTAAACGGCAAGGGTAGGAATACCGCGAACGCCCAGCTGAGAAGCGACATCCTGGCATTCATCAACGTTGTATTTAACGATCTGAACACCGTCGGGAAGGGATTCGGCAGCTTTTTCAAGAACCGGTCCGAGCATGCGGCAGGGACCGCACCAAGGAGCCCAGAAGTCAACGACTACAACACCTTTCTGATTCAGGACGTCGTCAACAAAACTGGCGTCTGTAACTTGTTTTAAGGCCATTTTTTAAATTACCTCCAATTATTGATTCCCCGGAACCAAGATGGCTCCAACGGATGATGGGATACTATCACCGAGAGGGCTTAGAGCTAATTCAAAAGCCCCAAAAAGGTGAAACAAATTTCTCGTAACTATACACACTTGGACGAGGCTTGAGAGCAGGCGCAGGCAAAGCGAAAGCCGATCAGACAAATCGAAAATATTGAGAGCGTCGGCGCTGTCTATCATGACAAGGATTTGTAAGGTTCGGTATCAAGACATCGCAGGCACGAAATTAAAGATAAACGCTCCGAATTCGTTAACGAAAAAGAAACAGCGCCGAGGAGATAGACAATTGGTCTTCTCCGGACGGCGCCGGTGCTTCAAGAGAGGAGTTTAGTTTTCCGCCAGCTCAACCTCTTTTGTGAACAGTTTGCCGGTGTAATCGACCTTAACCACGGTACGTTTTTTTTGCGAGTGGACTTTCTTAGGGTTGGGAGCCTTCGCTTTTTTAACGAGCGCCGTTTTCTGAACTTTAAATTTACCTTGAGCGTAAGCCGCCGGATCCCAGCGACCGACGAGCTTGGCATTGGCCACGCCGGAGAATGCGAGCATCAACGCGATTAAAGGAACGCAGAATCTGATCAATTTCTCCTCCTACAAGGTGGTAAACAGATGTTACCACCGCCGACTGAGAAAGGCTATTTTTGCAGGCCGCAGATGTACTTAGAAAAAAGGTTCTAAAGAGAGGACTTTACCGATAGAATGCTTAAAAACACCATTTTGAATACGCGATATGCAGGAACAGTTTGAACGGGATTTTCAAGAGATTTATAACCAACTCGGAGAGGAAGGTCAGGAGCTGTTTTCCAAAGCGATAAGGGCTAATGGCTAGCCATTGAATATCTAATCAAACCTATACATACTCAGCTTCCTTAATGACATGGAACCCCTTTGC
>ENA-USYV01000305-USYV01000305.1-human-gut-metagenome-genome-assembly--contig:-NODE-305-length-58361-cov-14.229548_pt1 | contig 58361 bp, 40 predicted proteins | sample MGYA00250066_ERZ773514 | MGnify/ENA primary metagenome ERZ773514 (study PRJEB29103, sample SAMN06112049) | human gut metagenome | biome: human gut; feature: ankylosing spondylitis patient; material... | reverse complement strand
TAATCTCTGCGTGAATAGCTTATAAAAACATCGTATTTGTATTTCATGTTATATTATATTTCATTGGTTCAACCTAATATTTATCTACTGGCGTCAGAATTACTGTGTTTGGTATATTCATTCCAAATAGAATCAACAAGTTTATATAATGTAGAGTGGCATTTTAGAGTATGCTCACCAATATGGATGTTATATTTTTCGTATAATGCATCTTTTAGATCTGTATATTGAATATCTGCAACGTAACAGCTAGGATTAAGTGTTAAAAACCTTGCTTTGCAAAAGGAACGAACAAAATTGAATACATCATTTTTGTTCTTGAATGATTGATATTTCTTTGAATTTGTTGTAGAGAATTTGTCTAATATTATATTTCCTATTTCTCTTGCAGAAGGAACTTCCTGCTTCAATTCTATATTCTTTTGAACTTTCAAAAGGTTTTCATATTCTTCTTGTATTTCCTTAACTTTAGTTCGCTCATCAAGGAGATATTTTCGTAATGTCTCTATTTCATCCATAGCATTTTGTAGAGCATATTTATTATCGGTCATACTTTTATGTTCTTCGGTAGCTTGTAAGGGGGAACTCTTCAGAGGTTGTTTTTCGGGCTCTAAACTGTTTTTTATTATACTACACCAATTGGTTCGAGCTATGGATAATTGTTCTTCATCCAAAGGATAAGTGTTGTTTTCATCAATACAGTATAATATAGGGAAAGTCCAACCACATCTGTTACAAAAATTAGAAGATATTGATACTTCCTTGTCACATATAGGACATATCTTGGTTGTATTTCCTATATATATTTGTTTTTCAAATATTTGGTTGACTACATCTATTTGTTGCAAAGTCAAACGTTGGCAGTCTTTTGCCAAAACACTGATTTCTTTTTTTATTTTTTCTTTCTTTGCTTCCGCCTCTCTCTCTTCTCTAAGCTTTTCTTCTTCCCGCTGTTTTTGAGCAATATCTTCTTTGACTTTATTAATGGCACGGAGTAGATCTTTTAATGCGTTTTTGGGATTTTCCAGATAATCAATATAATCTAATGGTCGTATCAGAAGTTTAAACTTCTTATTATACTGGCTATTATCAATTTTTACAGGGATAATTGCTTTTTCTCCGTCCAAGGCTTCGAATATTTCTCCTGCAGTCCACATCGATTCGTTCGAATGTTTGGAGGATATGAATATGAGTATCTTAGATTCAGCTATTGCGCCTGTGATAATTTCAATGAACTCTTGTCCACTGTAAATTCCGTCTTTATCGAACCAGTAGGTAATACCATTTTCATCGAATACATTTTGGATTTCCGCTATGGCATTACCAGGTATTACATTGTAGCTTTCATCAACGTAATCTCTGCGTGAATAGCTTATAAAAACATCGTATTTGTATTTCATGTTATATTGTATTTACTAAAATGTGACCTCTGATTTATAGTGCGAATATACTCTTTTTGAGTGGAATAAAGAATAACAAAGAAATATTTTGTGAAAAAAAAGACGACATAAAGTAGTGTTCGATATTAGTACTTAAAATAGTTGTTGAAAATTTGATAATTAATTGATTCTCTATTGAAACAGATACTTGATTATTTCCAAGCGAATGCTTTAAGATTGCATCACGAATATAATGATTTAATGCTGTAAAATGACATTTGTGATTAAATGGAAAATAAATGTACTTTTCTATTAGAAAACCATGCTTATCTGGGCCATCTTTTGTAAAATGTGAGGTGGATATAAATAAAAATAGTGGGAAAGTTTCTTCTTTTCCCACCAGCTAAAGATTTATTTATATTGCTAAGTATCTCTAAATGTAAAATATAAAGATCGATTTAGCCTCTTTTTAGAATTCTACCTTCGGAGCCTTCTCACTTCCTTCTTCTGCTTCAAAATATGCTTTCTTATCAAAGCCGAACATTCCTGCAAAGATATTTTTGGGGAAACGGCGGATATTGGTGTTATAAGCCTGTGCAGCATCATTGAAATTTTTGCGCGCTACATTGATACGGTTTTCAGTTCCTTCCAGTTGAGCCTGTAATTCCAGGAAGTTTTGATTAGCTTTTAAGTCCGGATAATTCTCGGTAATAGCTAATAACTTGCCCAGTGCTGATGTTACAGCACCTTGTGCCTTTTGGTATTGCGCCAACTTTTCTGGTGTCAGATCGGCAGCGTCCACTTTAATTTGAGTTGCTTGGCTACGTGCGGCAACAACTCCTTCCAATGTTTCCTTCTCATGTGTTGCATATCCTTTCACGGTGTTTACCAGATTAGGAATCAAGTCGGCACGACGTTGGTATTGAGTTTCTACATTTGCCCATTGACCACTTACATTCTCGTCCATAGTAACCAGACCGTTATATACACTTACTGCCCATATGACAAGGATAGCCACAACGGCTAAGATGATAATAATTGACTTCTTCATGTTTCTAATTATTCTATAGTTTTTGTTAATTTATCAGGGTTTTGACGAACGTCCCAAACTGTCACAATGATTACATCCTTATTAGCATCAACGTAATAAATAAGTTTATAATTAGTGTCTACTACTAATGCTCTGTAACAGAGTGTAACTCTTTCTGAAGTGTTTAGAATGTTTCCCGCATTTGGGAAAGTTCTAAGCATCTCTGCTTCTTTGATAAGTTTATTATGTAATTTAGCAGCTATACGTTCGTTTTTTGTATATTGTAATGTTTGTAAATAAACTAATTCTAGCGTTTGCAAAGCTGATTGAGTCCAAACAATATTTGTCATTTCATATAATATTTGAGAACATCCTCATGTGAAACAATCCTTCCTGCCTTGACATCTTCCATACCTCTGTTGATTGCGATCTCTAATTCTTCTTGAGTATGTGGTAATAACCATGATTTTTGTTCCAATTCGTGGGAGAATCGAAGCATTTCTTTGAGCTGATTTTCTTCCATTAACATAACTCGTTCCATAATTTTCTGTCTCATGGTGATGGTGTCCATACCGTAAGAACCAGTTGGCTCATGGACAACTTTTTCTTGTTCTTTTTTTTCTTGATATTCTTTATTCTCTTTCATTTTCTTCTGTCTTAGTCATTAGGTAAAGTTACTAATTTATTTCGAAACTAGGGCATTGGATAACATTTATTTTAGAAACGAGAACCGGCACCACCGCCTCCGCCCATTCCTCCGCCAAAGCTGCCTCCACCGAAACCGCCTCCGCCTCCGAAACTGCCTCCGCCAAAACCACCAATGAACGGACCGCCTCCGCCACCGCCCCGGTGATGGTAGTCATTATCATAACTTTGCTGGCGACGTATGATGGTATGTCCGCAGTTTCTACATGTATAGGTGACATCTTCGGTCTTCACTCCATTAATCCGGGATACGACTCTGCTTCCGCTTCTCTGCAATTGATGTTTACCACAATTCGGACAGCGACTTTGTTTGCGTGCCGAAAAGAAAGCAAGACCTCCGCCAATGGCGATAAAACAAAGGATGGCAAGAATAAAATCAAAAGAACCACCGTCATTCGAATCGGAGAGAGCATCATTTTCCATCGAACCGTCGAGCCGCTGGCAAGTCGCTTTTAGACCAGCCACCATTCCTGCATCCCAATTCTCATCTTTGAGGTAAGGAATCATATATCTTGTTTGAATCCTTTTGCAGATAGCATCAGGAAGTACTCCTTCCAGACCATAACCGGTATAGAACTGTATACAGCGTTGATCGGTGACTAATAAAATGACCAATCCATTGTTTTTGCCTTTTTTTCCTACACCCCATTTATTAAGCAGCTGATGACAGAAGTCGAAACAATCTTCTTCTCCAATTGAGGGAACTACGGCAACCACTGTTTCAATTCCTGTTTGTTGTTCCAAGGCATAAAGCATGGAGTCTATACTGTCACAAGCAGCCTGTGAAAGTATGCCGGCCGGGTTGCAAACATATTGCATTTTGTTTTGCAGGTGAACTTTCGGAAGGTTGTCTACCGTATATACTTTCTCTTGAGCTTGTAGTGGGAACAGAAGAAAAGTTGCTAGTATAAAAGTTAATATTGATTTCATAACGCTTGTTTTATCTTTGCAAATATAGAAACTTTTTCTGTTATGAATCTAAAACTCCTTGTTATAATAGGTTTAATGGATGTATCGTCCGACGAATGCACGGACTCGGTCGGTGTACTCCTGTTTATTCTCTTGGTATGAAACGGCATGAGCGGCTCCCGGCACAATCCATAGTTCCTTGGGCTCCGGTTTGGCTTCGTAAAGCGGGTATACCATCCAGGTAGGCACATACGTGTCTTTGTCCCCGTGGATAAATAACATTGGAAGTTGTGATTTGGCTACCTGTTTCAGTGAAGAAGCTTCTTTGAAATTCCATCCATATTTCTTTTCGCAAAGCCAGCTTGTGGTGTACATGAGTGGAAAAGGAGGAAGATGGAAACTTGTTTTCAACTCGTGTGAGAATTCATCCCATACACTGGTGTAACCGCAATCTTCTACAAAGCATTTGACAAACGGCTTTTGCTCCTCACCGGACACCATCATGGTCGTTGCACCTCCCATTGAAATTCCGTGTACAACCATCTGTGTGCTGTCTCCGAAGATTTCATTGGCGATGTTCATCCATTGCAACACGTCCCAACGGTCTTTCCAGCCCATTTGAATGGCAGGGCCTTCACTTTCTCCCTGATGTTGCAGATCGGGAAGTAATATATTATATCCTAAATCGCGATTATACAGATAACCGATCATAAACATGCGGATAGCATTATCCGTATATCCGTGTACAATGACTGCGGTCTTGCTGGTGGGTTGGGGAGCAGCCACATAATAAGCATGCAGTTGTATTCCGTGCGGGTTAATAATGAAAGTGTCTTTCAGTGCATCCACTTGTTTCAGACTATCCACCCATGGACGCAAGAAAGGGTAGTTTTTATACATAAAAGGATAAGAGTCAGCATCTTTAGACAAAATTTCGCCATTCGGAGTCAATGAGAAGTTTAACATATAAAAACTTCCTCCGATGGTGCAGCCGGTCAATGCCAGCATGATAAAAATGATGCTATATACTACTTTTCTCCTCATAAAAACTTCTTTTAACCCTTATTTATGCCATATCTCCCAGGCGGCAAATGCCTGAAGCAGGAGCATTTCCAGACCGTTTTTCACAACAGCCCCTTGCGCTTCTCCTTTTTTCATGAACAGCGTAACGTTCGGATTATATAACAAATCGTAGAGCAAATGGTTTGGTGTCAGAAGTTCATAAGGGATATTAGGGCAGAAATCTACCTTAGGAAACATTCCTACGGGGGTACTATTGACAATGACTGTGTATTCTGCCATAATTTCGGGAGTCAGTTCTTCATAAATCAGCATATCGTCGGCTTTGTGGGTGCGCGATACGAAGATGCTTTCGATACCTAGATTCTTCAGACCGTGGTAGACAGCTTTGGAAGCTCCGCCGGTACCCAAAATCAACGCTTTCTTGTGATGAGGCTGCAACAAGGGCTGGATGGATTGAGTGAATCCAATGATATCGGAGTTGTAACCCACCAATTTGACTTTTCCTTTTGGCTGGCGAATGATTTTAATTACATTGACTGCGCCTATCTTTGCGGTGTCACGATCGAGTTCATCCAGAAAAGGAATCACTTGTTCTTTGTAAGGGATGGTGACATTGAGCCCGCACAGGTTGGGATTCTCTTCGATCACTTCCATGAAGTTATTGATACTGGGAATCTCGAAATTCACATACTCTGCATTGATTCCTTCGGATTTGAACTTCTCATTAAAGTATCCGATAGAAAATGAATGTCGCAGAGGATAGCCGATTAAACCATATTTTTCCATAATATAATAAGGGTTAAATTAATCATTCACAATGAATTGCTATTTTGTTGCGGTATAAAGAGTGCAGATGCCAAAGGTCAGCCGTTTGAAGTTGACTTCGCTAAATCCGGCTCGGGCGATGACTCCTTTCATCACTTCCCCTTGAGGAAATACTTTGATGGTATCCGGCAGATAGCGGTAGGCACTGTTATCTTTGGAGAGCAGTTTGCCCAATAATGGAATGACGACTTTAGAGTAGATGGAAAATAACTGTTTCATCGGGAAACGGTCCGGAGTGGTAAGTTCCAGAATCACAAGATGACCGCCCGGTTTCAATACACGGCACATTTCGGAGAGTCCTTTGTCGAGGTCTTCGAAGTTGCGGATACCGAAAGCTACGGTGATGGCGTCAAAATCATTGTCGGCAAAAGAGAGTGAAGTACAGTCCTCCCGGGCAAAAGAGATCTTGTCCGACAGTCCTTCCTTTTTTACTTTTTCACGTCCCACATTCATCATGCCTTCCGAGATGTCCGTCCCGATCAGTTCGGCAGGCTGTAGTTTGCGGCAGGCGAGGATAGCAAAATCTCCTGTGCCGGTAGCTACGTCCATCATACGCTGCGGTTGGAAAGGGCGTAACCAGGCAATCGCTTTTTTGCGCCAGCTGCGGTCGATACCTAAAGATAAGGTATGGTTCAGCTTATCGTATGCATGCGCGATGTTGTCGAACATTCGTTCCACTTGCTCGGTCTTTTTTCCTTCTTCGTCGTAAGGCTTGATATGTTGTTGTGGGTAGTCCATTCTTTTTAATTGATAGTTGATAAATGATAGTTGGAAGATGATAGTTGATAAATGATAGTTGGCGGATAATAATTAAGGTTGAAGTTATATGCGATGAATTGCATACGAACTGTCATTCATTATCTGTCAACTATCATTTATTATCTGTCATTTGTTGACTATCAACGATTCAAGAACGTTTCAACGTTTTTGAATATACGTTCAGCGATGTTGGTGGTATCTTCTTTCACAAACTTCTCACCGGTGATGTTTTCGAACAATTCGATGTAACGGTCACTGATGCTTTGTACGATAGCCGGAGTCATTTCAGGCACTTTCTGACCGTCTTTGCCCTGGAAACCGTTTTCCATCAACCATTCGCGAACGAACTCTTTAGAAAGTTGTTTCTGTGGTTCGCCTTTTTCGAAACGTTCCTGATAACCTTCAGCATAGAAATAACGGCTTGAATCCGGAGTGTGGATTTCATCCATCAGGTAGATAGTACCGTTGTGCTTGCCGAATTCGTATTTTGTATCTACGAGAATCAGTCCGCGTTCTGCTGCGATTTCAGTACCGCGTTTGAAAAGGGCTAATGTATATTTTTCGAGGATTTCATACTCTTCCGGAGTAGCCAATCCCTGTTTCAGGATTTCTTCTTTAGAGATGTCTTCGTCGTGTAATCCCATTTCTGCTTTCGTAGTCGGAGTGACGATCGGTTCGGGGAATTTTTGGTTTTCGCGCATTCCGTCCGGCAATTTCACGCCGCATATTTCGCGTACACCGCTTTTGTAAGCCCGCCATGCGCTACCGCACAGGTAACCACGTACAATCATTTCCACCGGAAAACCTTCACATAACACACCCACTGTCACCATTGGGTCCGGAGTAGCCATTTTCCAGTTCGGACAGATGTCAGTAGTGGCATCGAGGAATTTAGCTGCAATCTGGTTCAGCATTTGTCCTTTGTAAGGAATACCTTCAGGCAGTACTACGTCAAAAGCCGAAATACGGTCGGTTGCTACCATGACGAGTTTTTCGCCGTTGATGTTGTACACATCGCGCACTTTTCCGTGGTACACGCTTTTCTGTCCCGGAAAGTTGAAATCTGTTTTTGTTAATGCTTTCATTGTTTTATCTATAATTACAAATTACAAGTTCCAATTTATAAGTTGCAATAGGCTTCCGGATTTTGAGTCTATCAGTCTTTTGCCAGTTTCACCGGGCGTTCGCCGTTGATGACGAGTTGCTCGTTTTTCCGTTTCTCCCGTTCGGCTTTCGCTTCCTTGTCGAATTTCTCGTAAGCGTCTACGATGCGTTCCACTAACTTATGGCGTACAATATCTTTCTTGTTCAGCTCAACGAAACTGATGCCTTTTACCCCTTTCAGGATACGGAGTGCCTGTACCAATCCCGATGTTTGTGAGGCGGGAAGGTCGATCTGTGTCATATCTCCCGTCACAATCATTTTGGTATTCATCCCCATGCGGGTAAGGAACATTTTGATTTGTTGTGCAGTGGTATTTTGCGCTTCATCCAGGATCACGACTGCGTCATTCAGCGTGCGTCCGCGCATAAAGGCTAACGGAGCAATCTGTATAATGTTCAGCTCCATGTATTCCTTTAACTTGGCGGCGGGTATCATATCCTGCAAGGCATCGTACAACGGTTGCAGATACGGGTCTATCTTATCTTTCATGTCACCGGGCAGGAAACCGAGTTTTTCGCCGGCTTCTACGGCGGGGCGGCTGAGGATGATTTTCTTGATTTCCTTATTCTTCAGTGCGCGTACGGCAAGGGCAATGGCGGTATATGTCTTTCCCGAACCGGCCGGGCCGATAGCGAATACCATATCATTCTTGGCGAAGCCTTCCACCAGTTTCAGTTGGTTCTCGCTCCGGGGAATGATCGGCTTTCCGGTGACGCTGAACACAATTACGTTTCCGTTCTGTTCTGCTTGCGGGGCATTCCCTTTGATGATGTCGATGATAACTTCTTCTTTTAGTGAATTATATTCGGCGCAGTATTTCTCCAGTTTGGTGATATTTTCTTCGAAGGCACACATTTCTTCCTCATCGCCCAGCACTTTGATGACATTGCCGCGTGCAACGATACGTAGCTTCGGATATAAAGCTTTTATTAACTGTATGTTAGCGTTGTTTACGCCATAAAAAATAACCGGATCAATATCCTCAAGGACAATCAGTTTCTCTATCATTCAATCGTATTAAAGAAAAATTTCTGCAAATTTAATGAAACGTTTTGGATTCTCTGATTGTTTGGGGATGAATTTTATTGCAATTTATACTCATCTTTTCTTTACCGGGCAGTAATATGGAAACAACCCTGTTTCAGCTCATACTTGATGTAGCATTTTTCGGCTTGTCGCAAATCTCTCAGAACTTCGGACAGAACAAGTTTCAGGGTATCGGAGCCGACATCCTGTAAGGGTCTTCCATCCTCGTCCTCCACCTTCTTGAACCGTTTCCAGCTAACATCGAAAGTAGCTCCGAAGCAATGCGCCGAGTTGGCGGAAGCGTTCCCGTTTCTGCGACGCAGACGTTTCACGTCGCTTTGGGTACGCAATACGGAAGTGACAATCACCTGATTGGGATTTAATCCTTTGGCAGCAAGTGAATCGAGAAAGTTAGAACCGATAGTGTCGAGTAGCGCACTTGCACGAGGGACGAGGTAGGGGATGGAATGGGTCAGCGAATCTACCACATAGAACTCATTATCAGTGATATGTGTCAACTTTTCTTTCATGCTTTCTGCTTCTTCCCGGTCCTCCAACGGACGGATACCAACAGTTTTTGCTACTTCCAGATGTTTGTCATTCAAATCGGGGAAAGAGCGTTTGTAGCTGACAACGCCACGAATATTGCGTGGTTCGTTTAGTTTGAGCGACATATCTTTCTTTTTGCAACCGGAAGTAAGCGTAAGCCCTGTAATTAGTAGGAAGATCGGTAAAATACGAAGTTTATGTATGGCCATTTTGTATTTTTTGCTTGCAAATATACACTATTTTGTTCTAGTTTACCAAATGGATTCTATTTGATTTTTTCGTTCCTCTACTATAAAGTTGAAAAGTATGAAGGTATGGTTGTTTCCTCTCTCTTTTAGTAGAGATTAGGGATTATTTCTTCTTTTCCTCTTTTTTCTCCTCAGTTTTTTCTTCCGTTTTGTTTTCCGGATGAATAATTCCCTTTACAGTTTCACCGATAGGCAGTTTATCCAATACGCCGAGACTAGGAGCAACCGTTTTCACTAATGTATTCAGGAAGTTGCTTGTACTCCCGTTTCCTCCATCGAATACAGTGATGTTTCCTAAGTTCATGTGTTCGAATGCCTTCACCTGTTCGCCGGCAATTTCCTTCCACTGGTCTACCATCTTGTATTGGATAGCGATAGCTGGATTTGATTCGGCTGCTCTTACCATTGCTTCGAAACCTTCTGCTTCGGCGAGCAATGACTTTTTCTTACCTTCCGCTTCTGCTTCTAATTTTAACTGGATCGCTCTGGCTTCCGCTTCCGCCTGTGCCAGAGTCGCTTTTGCGCGGGCCTCTGCTTCGCGGGTAATCTTCTCTGCGATAGCATTCGCCTGCAGGATAGCTTCTTGCCGGGCAATTTCGGCAGGAACAATTTTTTCTGCTTTCAGTGAAGATTCCACTTTTTTGGCTTTCGCTTCTTCCACTTCTTTCTGAGCAATTTCGCGGGCAGCCTGTACGGCAGCTTCCGATCTGGCAGCAGCTTCACCGGCTTGTTTGTCGGCGTTGGCTTGTGTCACGGCTAGTTCGGAGTTTGAAAGAGCGACTTCCTTTTGTGCTTCATTTCGTCCGATAGCAGCCTTCTTACCGGCTTCCGCTTGTTTGATTTCCATGTCGGAGTTCAGTTCGGCGATGCGGCTTTCCTTTTCGGTATTTGCCTGTTCGATGCGGATGTTTTTCTCCGCTTCGGCTTTGGCAACCTGCGCTTCTTTCTCTGCGTTGGCAATCGCTACTTGGGAAATTCTGTCCTTGTCTGCATTGGCAACAGATATCTCCTGCAATTTCTTGGTTTCTGCAATGGCGATATCCTGGTCTTTGCGGGTTTCTGCAACCTTCGTTTCACGTTCCTTGATTTGAGTCGCGATTTTGATAGCACCGAGTTTTTCCTGTTCTTCGATATTAGCTTGTGCTTCGTTCTGGGCCTTGCTCTCGGCTTCCTTACCCAGGTTCACGATGTAGTTGGCAGCATCGCGGATATCACTGATGTTGATATTCATCAGATACAAACCGAATTTGCGGAGTTCCGTGTCGATATTGTCTTTTACCTTAGAAAGGAATTTATCGCGGTCGGAGTTCAGTTCTTCGATTGTCATGTCGGCTATGACCAGACGCATCTGACCGTAAACGACATCTGTAATCAGATTCTGTTTGTCGTCCATGGTCAATCCCAGCATACGTTCGGCGGCGTTTTGCATGACTTCGGCATCGGTGCTGATAGCAACAGTGATTGTAGTCGGAACATCTACACGGATATTTTGTGCGGAAAGTGCGCCTGTCAGTTTGCAGTCGATCTGCATCGGCTTCATTGACAGAAATTCGTAGCCTTGGATAATCGGCCAGACGAATGCGGCACCACCGTGGTATAATTTAGCAGATTTCTTTTCTCCTCCCGTCTTACCATATACAACGAGGACTTCGTCACTCTTACATTTGCGGTAGCGTGAAAGGATACCGATGAAAGTGAGCAGGATAACCGCTACTAATATAGCGGCCATGATTAGCATTTCTTGTGTCATAAATTTGTGTATTTAGAATAATTATTGAATATACAATGTTCCGTCCTGATATCTGGTGATAACGGTACGGTCTCCGGTTTGATAAGCTTTTCCCGATTCGGAGATGACGTCTACTTCGCGCATTGCTCCGTCACGGTTGGTTTGTACGGTGTATTTGCTGTCGCTTTGTTTGAAATAGATGGTACATTCACGTCCCACAAGCTGGTCTGTCTGTTCCGTGCGGTTGACTTGTTGCAGTTGGTAGGCTTTCTTATACAGAAACCAGACGGCAAAAACAAAGAATAACCCTACCAGAATACCGACAACGTAACTTTGGATTTCCGTGTTTCCCGCCAGATACATATACCAGCCGAATCCGATTCCGAAGTGGGTAAGTCCTTTAAAGGAAACCACACTGCTGATGTCGGTATCTACGTCTACATCTGCATCCAGATCTCCGAAAAAGATAGATAATACGAATTGGATGAGAAAGATTCCCGTTGTGACAAGAGCGATGATGAGAAAAAAGGTATGGCTCATAGTAATTCTGTATTAATATAAAGTCTCTAGTTATAATACCTCAAATATACGGGTTTATGGGAGATAAACAAAGATAATTCATAAAAAAAATCCCCACCCACTCAGCGCTACTTTCACAAGCTGCCTCTGAGTGGACTGAGGAACACAAACAAAACAAACAATTTCTGTGTAATTCTTTTATATCTAGTTATGAAGCTTATACTCTTTGACGGCTTCTATGCCGTAGGACAGTCGAGTATAAGCAGTGAGTCTTCACACAGCGTAACGGAGCATTTTTCCAGGACGTTGAGATCGATCTCTATTTTTATTCTACCGCAGACATCTTGCACTTTGTGTTTAAAGTCTACAAAACCCTTCACGAATTTCTCTATCCGGTTGGCTGAATGTTCGTATGCATACCAGTGCCCGTTTTCTTCAAACAGATACGCTTGGCGTATATCTGTTGATTCTAGTTGTAGGATGTCTTTCGGTGTCATAATGTGGCGTATTAAGTATTATTTTAAGTTGATATTAAAGGTATAGTTGTTGTTGCGGTAAAGAGAATAATCATCACTTGTACCCGGAGCGTTAGCTCCTAGTTTGATGCTATAGGTGTATGGGATAGTCTTTTCTACTTCTACTTTTTCTGTGATTGTGCGATCTACCCACTTGTAGTAGACGGGGGTCCCTATACGAGCTATGTATTCCTTTCCTGAATCATAATCAATGAAACCACCATATTGTCTGCTAGGGTCTGGATTATACTTAGCTGTGCATTTTATAGCGCCTCTATCGCCCTCATTACATTTCACAGTAACTTGAATTGTTTTTTCTATTTCTTCTGTTACAGTAGTAACCTTATCAGCTTTTACAATAAGTACTGTCTCTTTTCCGCTTTCCGGTGTGATATTTTCTCCTGTAAAATAGTAACAAGTGATTGGGGATGAGCTAGTCACTTCTTTATCATTAAAAGTATTATCTTCGGGAAAATCTACATAAATATTTTCCTCACTACTTACCTTCATTGGTGAATAATGACTTTTGATGACTGCATTCTTTAATTGTAATCGAAGATTGCTTAATGTCTTTTCACTATCTGCTGCTTTAATTACAATATCCAGACGAGCCGCCATACGTCCCAATGTGATATTTACCGGATGCGAAGTACTTAATGTACCTTGGTAGAAACCATACATAAACATCTTGGAGGGCAAACCCAATTTAGCATCTGTTGCATTTCGGTTGATAGGCAACGTTAAAAGTTCTTTTTGTAATAGTTGCAGTGTCTTTGGCCATGAACCATTGTCATTACTTGGAGTCTTGACAGTTGAAGGGTTGCTGTCGCCGGCTGTCCCTTCGAGGTTGGCAATTAAACAAAGTGTTCCTTTGTTACTATCAGTAAGCGTTAATTTTGCAGTATGATTAGTTGATAATTCTCCTTTATCATTCAAATGAATGTATTCTGTATCACTTTCTACTAATCCCCCTTCTTCATTATAGTGCAATAACCATAGGTTGTACATCGGATTCTCGATTTTTAACTCTATCGGGTTGGCAGAGCGGGTTTCTTCTACTGTGAAATCCGTAGTCTGTAAATTGAGTTGCACGGCGATCTGGTCTTCTCCAAGTTCAATCGCCGGAGTTTGATCGTCGGATATCATCCATTCCTCTTCGGATGAGCAGGCTGCTAAAAACAGACAAGCTATTAAAGTATATATTGCGTTTCGTTTCATGATTTTCTTCTCCTATGTTTATTTATCGGGATCTATGTCAGCTGTCCAGGAAGACTCCTGCCAGTTGGCCACTGTAATGCCGTCTTTTATATCAAGTGTTACGGTGTAATTGTATGAATATCCCGGTAGGAACTGTTTGCCAACAATAGAATAAGTAAATTGTGTGGGGACATCATTTACCAATACATTCATAATAACTACTACCGGGGTAGAACGGCAATCTGTAGGCAAGATGCCTGTTTCTCCTTGCAAGATTCCTTCAGATGTAGTGATAAAACTTTTGGCCGGAACATAAATTCGATTGTATTTATCTCCTAATTTAGATGGCATATTGTCTCCTACGGTATAGTTATTTCCCGTGGTAGGATCTATTTGTATGCCGTCTATTTCAACACCCGCTTGCATGATAGATAAATCGGATATTTTATCAGTACCCTTAATTAAAAATTTCATGCGGGAAGTTACTTGCATCAGTGGATTTAGAAGAATAACGCCTTCATTACCTGAAATCTGACAAGTGGTAGATTCAGTTTGTGTCCAAGCATTATTGGTTGCTATCACATATTCTCCATTTTTAATCATGCATGTACCATCTTTATAGGATGCCTTCGCCGGTGAAATAGCACTAAATGTATATGTACCCGGATCTAAGAACAATGGAGTCTTGCTTACATCCTCTTCCTTATAATTCCCATTTTCATCAAATTGAGAACAAGGATAAAGTGATTGTACACCACCATCTCCGGTCTTTACAACATAGCCTTGTGTTTGCGTAGTTCTGCCACTTTTTGCGAAAAGCCATAATGTACTACCTTCTGAAAGGTTCAGAATCTTAACTCCGTTTAATGCTGAGTTATTGGTAGCACGGGTGTTGCTTTCGGGTGCATCTTTTCCGGACATAATGGCATACTGACCTCCTAATTGTACTGTTACCGGTACTTTGCCTTCATTCGGCAGGGATCCTCCCTCTTCATCGGACGTACAGGCTGTTAGTAACCCAACCGGTATGAGAAGAAGCATTAGCTGTTGTATATAATTCCTTGCTTTCATATCTCTTCTATTTGTTTTGTTCTTAATTCACATTCTTATCGCGTACACAACGTACAGAACAACCGAAACCGCGTCTTTCACCATTCCACATGAATAGGTATTTATCCCAATGATTACCACTGAACTTAACACGGAAACTCCACGATGTGTTATTACTTGTATTTGCCGTAGATGTATGATAAATTGTTTCACTTCCGGCATATATCAGTGCTCCTCCTCCGGACGATATTACATTAATATATCCACATATCGGTAACATGAGTGTTTCTACAGGATTGTCCCAATCAGTATAGTCCGTGTTATAATTGCTCTCTGTTAGTGTATCATTTTTCTTTGCAGGATAGCGTGAAATAACAAGCACTGAACGAAACCCCTGGGCATCATTACTTGGATCATTATTTCCCTGATCACATACAGTGTTTCCTACAAGTTTAATTTGCCAACGTACTCGATAAGCATTGGATGCCCCTAGACGTTTGATTGCGTAGATTGTGCCCCACTTCTCATTGTCGAGAACTCCTACATATTGCGCTGGTTCATCATAAACATCTTTATTCACTTCTTCTCTATATGTGGTTTTTCCGGAATGATTTTGAAAAGTTATATCTCCTGCGTCTATGCTACTAGGAACAATTGATAAAAATTCATCTTTAGTAGGCAACCTCCAACCTTTAGGACAAGGTTGGTTTACAGTATTGTCCCAATATGTGGCGCTAACAGAATGATCGGATGCCCAATCTCTCTCATTATTATATGATGAACTGAATGTAAACGACTTCTTTTGATTCTTTTCTCCGGGGGCCTGTGCACAATCGTCATAACCGACATTATTAGTACGCTGTGGTTCATTATAATGTTCTGGAACGTATGGGTAAGGTTTGGCATTTTTATTATTATTATTACCGTAACATATAGGGACTGCATTCGTAGGATCCTTCACATTAGGGTCTAAGCAGCTACCGTTCAAGTAATAAGGAATACTACGTCCAAATTGGTAGTAGAATCCCCGCGAAGCTTCCCAGCTTTGAATGCTTTTTGTTGCATCAGCACTTGTAGCTCCTAAGTTTCTATCCATCCATGTCACACCGCCGAAGGTAACCGAGCTACCTATTTGTGTATCCTCGTAATCCGAGTTGTCGTCTATCCAGTCGTATACACGAGGAATTACGGTTACTACCATGGTTGTTTGAGTCATGGTCAGTACGATATCATATTCATAGTTTGGTTTAAACTTGAATGCTTTGTATTTTGGGTTTTTATTATCAGTTGTATTTTCTACGTCTACTTCTTTAATACGATATGTAGTTGTCTTTTCGTAGTCATCCACTTTCGTTGTTACTTTCAGTCCTAAAGCATGAGAGTCAGTGTCTGTTCCTCTGGTAGGGAACGTCATTGCCGAAAAAATTTCATTTTTAGCTGTTTCTTCATTTATCTCAGTGTCTGCCTTGTATACAGAATGTGTATGGGCTGTATTATCAACTCTTGTATCTGTTGCGCTACTGAACTCTCCGGTTGCAAGACTTAAGTCACCGGATAAATAGTCTATTAGTTTTACTTCTTTTAGAACAACAGTGGAATTGGCTAATTCTTCATTTTTTTGTGCGTAGATATGAAGTTTGGATAAAGTATGCTCAAAATTCAATTGTAATTTTCCTGAGTTTTTGTAGGTTTGATTTTTAAGATTACCCGCCCACATCACATCGGTTAATGCCCCGTTTTCATAAGAGACATAACAAGTGGGAGCGCTGTTGTCAGCATTATATTTTATTTCCGGTACATACTCTTTATCACTCAGAGTTACTGCATAAAAGTTTAAACTATGATTATTGAATTTATTGTTTCCGTCGAATGATATAGTGTGTTCATTTGTTTCAGTACCTTCTATTGCGTTCTTGCTTGGGGTTTTCTGTAGATAATTAGCATTCCAGTTGTCATTTTTGACAGCGAATAACTGGTATTTTGTACCTGCCTCAAATGCTTTCTGATCGTCGTCGGCGGATACGTCTGCTCTCGTATAGATGCTTGGAAGGCCCGAGAATTGAAAAACTCCATTCCCTTCTGCAGCACTATTATCATAAGTGTCTTCTGTACATGCTGCGAATGCTGTTATGGATGCAATCACAAGCAAACCGTTGATTATGTTATTATATCTCATCATGGCTTAATTGTTGTTTTGGATGTTTTTATTGTTTAGTCGGGTTAATGGGGACTGTGATTAATCCTCCTGCTTTCCAGGGTGCTTTTACGCCTGTAAGCGTAAATGAATCTTGGGTGAAGTTGATAACCACTTCATAAGCTTCTCCTGCCTGTGCTATTGATACCGGAGTCTGATTATTAGCTTCCAGTAGTTGTACATTCATCTCTCCATAGTTGGTTTTAATGTTATCTGTTGAACCTACGGGGGTCATTGTTGCTTCCAGATTGAAAGAGAGTTGTCCGTTATTGTTAGCTGGCATATTTAGATAACAAGTGCCTATGGTATATTCTTGATCGATGTCAGTCAAATATTGATCGGGAACGTGTAATGTTAAATCATTCTCAATAGTTTCTTGTGCTCCGGCAGCTACATAAGTCTCTTTATTATATTCCCATTTATTAATGAGATATGATTTGCTGAGTGTTACTTTTACATCGTGTACAAGTTTACTACTCTGCATCTTTTTGTCACGTTTGGCGTAGAAAGTGACTTTAGTTAACAGATGCTTGAATTCTAATGGTGATTTATTTGAAAAAGGACTATTTTTATTTCCTTCTTCCGTTTGTGAGGCGAGCACATCAACGGTTCCTGCCGAAATGGTTAAACTCAAAGCCAGTTGTTTATAATCATCGGATACCGTCAAACGATCACTTGGAGCATAACCTACTGCATATACCGTAGTACCGTTTGGATAAGGTATTGCTGTGTCATATGCATCTTCTTTGTAGTTATCAATTCCTGACAAGTTATCTGTTGAGTTATAATAATTATAGTCTGCTCCTGTGAAAAACGCAACCTTGAATGTTCCATTATCATCGAGCCCGATCATGCTTTCACTGGAACGGGTGAAACTTATTTCTATGTTTTTGTTGCTAACGGGCAAGGAGTCGTCTTCTAGTATACTATTGCAACTGCTGACGCTAACTGCTGCTATCAGGAGCAATCCATTGATGATGTTATGTTGTCTTATTAGTCTCATAGTTATACTCCTTTTATTAATTATTTCCAGTTTCAACATCAATTGTAGTCCGTCCTTTAAGAACCCATGGTATCATGGTTGTATTTACTTCGATTGTTTTATCAGATTGCAGAGTATTGAATGCAGTAACATTGATTATGTAATAATTGTTACGTATAATTCCGGACGCTACGCTAAAATCTGTCGGTGAGTTCACAAATGTTTCATAGTACTGCCAACCACCTTCGTAAGTGATAAAGTCATTGGCGGTAACAGTCAGCCCAGACTCTCTCAAGTAATCAATTCCGGTACTTATATTGCTGTAACACATATCTTTCATACTTGTCGGGACCTTTTTGCAGGTATAGAAAGTGCCGTTACCGGATAATCTGTTTTTGGCTTCCTGTTCGGTCAAGTTGGTCTCTCCGTCTATGTTTTTGGGAGTAAACTTGGCGGCGACTTTCAAGTAGGTTGCCACTTTTTGAGCATCGCTGAAATCATTTGAACTCTCAGTATCTATATTTATTGTATTTTCCAGACAATAAATCCCTTCTGTATATCGCTTGTCATCTTCTTCTATTCGCTGAATATCATATTTTACAGCATTTTCTCCAGCAGTCACGTTGGTGACTGCTGTAAAAAAGTTAGCGTTATAATTTGCAGCCAGTGTCGTACTCATCGGGAAGTTCGGATCTTCATTGTTCGCTTTTTTGAACGGAAAAAACTTCTTATTGGTTGTTTCCAAAATATAATGTACGTCACTCAATCTGATATAACCGTTATCTTTGGTCAAGTTTACATATTCTGTATTGCTTTTTGTAGTGCAAGTCAACAATACTTTGGACATGACACGAGTCAAAGTTGCTTTGATTCGTGTCATTTTATGCTCTTCAATATTAATGATTTCACTGTTACTGCCTTCAGTAACAGCCTGACCGGTCATTAAAAAACTGTTATCTTCAGTGATGTCTCCTATATTGTTTATCAATTGTTCCGGATTATGATCAGGAGCTGCCTTTATCGATTCTATTTGTGTATCTGTCATATTAGCTGCAACGAATATTTTTTTGTTGCCAATAGATGTATTTACGACAAAGTATAGGAATCCATTCTCCAAATCTTCTCCGGTGATTGTTTTATCTTGAATGTTGCTACCATTCGTATCCATAATAAACAATGTAAACTTACGGCATTTGCTCTCTTCTGTCGTACCGGATAGTGTTTTTTCTCCGTCAACCGCCCGTGTACCTATTTGTGGCATGCTGATAGATAGCATTAATTGAGCTTCAATTTGCGGTTGCATCTCCTGTCCTTCAACGAACTCATCTTGTGAGCATCCTGAAAAACCGGCAATAGCTATCAGAGCAACTAGAAGATTATATGTTAATTTGAGGTGTCTCATTATCTTGTTTATTTAGAGTTCGAAATCGTTAAGCTGAATGACCCAACCGTTTATTTGTATGACAGATTTGATTAGTGTCAAATTTTCGTCAACGAAGAATATCATGCTATACCGGTCTTCGCGATCCAGATATTCTTGTAATTCCATATCTTTATAGTGCTCTTGTTTTAGCATATTCAGATATTTAATCATATCCAGATTTTTTATAAGTTGTTCTCCCGTTTCTGTATTGGTGATATTCAGCTCCGGCTTTTTATCTTTCATGAGTCGTCCGACGCTCAGTTCTGCAATAGCTGCCGGATATTCGCTGTCTGTATCTTGCGTGAAAGCGCGTGATGTTATGTACTCTTGTTCAGTGGCAAATGGTTTATACGTCAACATGTTGTCCGGCAACAAGGAGTTGTCATAGTTCATGTATCCGTTTTCATCATATATTGTATACTTAAGATTTTCTTTTTTTAATGCTCTGGTGACAGGCTGGTCAGGGTGTTGATTTACCTGTGCTACAACAATGCGGATATTGTTTGTGTTCTTCACTAAAGAAACTTCAGTAATACGTTCTCTGCTGTTTCGGGTGAGGGCACTTTTTTTAACTTCTCCGTGCCACAGTGAAGAAAGTTCCTTTTCAACAATATATTTGTCTTTTTCATCTTCCGAACGTGTAGGAACGGCTTCTTCTCGCAGAGTTTTTACCTTTAATTCTGTGATTTGAGATGTTTGTGGATATAACACAGGCACTGCGAACGACTGGTCGTCTAATCCTGCCCATGCGATTAAATGGTATTCTCCCGGATCAAAATCCAGACTCATGGAATAATTACCGTCTGCCAGCATTTCTCCTTGGTCAGTTTTGTAATATACCATATTCCCATTTTCGTCAAAAGCATAAAGTGTGACGGTTCTTACTTCTTGAGCGAAAGCGTCTACTTTCTCCATATTATAGTCATACTTGAACTTTACCAAATATTTGATGCTGCAATCGCCTTCATTGTAATCCAGGACAGAGTCGCAGGATGCCATTGCACCAGCCAATACTGCAAGTAACAGTATCTTGTTTGCTCTTTTTTGTATGGTGGTCAGTATTCGTTTCATTTTCTTTGTTTTTTATGCTTTTGGAAAGTCTGTTTTGTTTATCTTATCAAGTAAGAGAACCGGTCAGGAGGGAAGTTGTCCCTTCCCGACCAGTTTATAGTGTGTGATGCAAATTATAAAATGATATCTACCAAGTTAATTGCCCAAGGAAGAACCTTAACTTCTATCTTCAGACTTGCTGCGTCCGGAGTGGGAGTGGGAGTCGGATCTCCTAATTTAGTAATGCTTGATACATTCAGTTTATATACATTGTTTCTAACGATTGTCTTATTGTTTGCATTATTGGTATAAATATCTGCTTTGTAGTAGCATTTACCATCTTCGTACATATCAATAAGAATCCCTGCCTTTCTGAAATCAGCAGCTGTACTCTTATCTGTTAGATGGTGTTTCGTAAGTATGTCACCGTATTCATTTGCTAATGACTCAAAATCTGAATATACTACATTTTCTGCTACATAGAAGGTTGTTGGTGTTTCTGCATTATCCCATGTTGCAACAGCTTCGTATACAACACATGTATTCTTGTTTACATCTTTGTTTTCCAGACAATATGTGATATTATCAGTTTTATTTGCAGTTTCTTCTACGTTTTGGATATTACCAACGATTGTTTTGGTTATATAGTTCCACTTATCATTGTTTGCATCATATTCTTGAAAGAAATTAGGTGTTAAAGTATTAGTATTGGCTAATACATAAGTATCTTTCTGCAAATTAATAAATGAATATTCTTTTAATGTTATATTCAATGTCTTATCACCATATTTTTCTGAAGGAACTGTAAATGCAGAAGTTTGTGACTGTTCCATTAATTTAGCGGCTGCACGTTCAACATTAATTCTTACAGTTGCTTCTTCGCCCGCATCTACATTTCCTGTTGCTACTTTACCTTCTGCATTACTCATTAGGAATTCACCTGATTTAGCAATGTATTCTTTGAGACCATCTAAACCTGACATATCATCGTAACTAGCGCTTGCTATCATGTTTGCATATGGTGTCGTAAGGTTTTCTTTCAGGTTTAAGAAAACATAAACCTGAACAGGTCCTGCAGCAACAGGAATACCTTTTTTCAAATATAAAGCATTTTCACTTGTGCTAGGTTCAAAATCATCATATACATAAGTATGGACGTCTCCATTGACAATAACTTTAGCTGTTCTAAAAATTTGTTCTTCTGTTAATCCGTCTTCTGTATTTGCACGAGTTACTGTTGGATAAGAAATACCTAATCGTATTACGGCATTTTCTGTACCTTGTACTTGACCGTTGTCTACGGTTTCATCATTTTCGTTGCTACATGCTGTCATGGCAGCTACTGCCAAACTTGCTAATAATAAATTTCTAACTTTCATTTTTGTTATGAGTTTAATGTGTGATGTAATAATCTTTTTTTTTGAATGACATGCTACATATTATTATTTATGTAGTCATGACTAACTTTTTTTCTTTTCTTTTTTTTGTGGGAAGAGTCATCTAAAAGATGAGGAGCATTTGTTTTGTAAAAAACATCATTTCTTTTTCTGATCGGAAGCCCTTATATATTATAAGGTGAAATAACTAACTTCCAGTTGGAGGGATTTTGTTTGTTTCTGATAGGCAATGTTCCTTTTATTTGTTTATTACTAAATTTTTGTCTTGTTTGTTTTAAGGAATCTTTTTGTTCCTTATCGACATTGCAAAGTTATGGGAGAAATGTAAAACTGTTGATTGGTGTTTTTTTCAATTTTCAAGGTGAATTTTTCAATCTTTCAAATGTCACTTTTAGGGTGGGTGAATTAGTCATTTTGTGAATGATTTGTTGAGGAGATGAATATTATACCGCCTTTCCTTTTCTTTTTCCACTGTTTGTATTATATATTTTCTTCAACTTATTCTGCGCAATAGAATAAATTTTGCAACTATTTAGGCGGGATGGAATGATTTGTGTCTTTTTCATTCTGTTTTGAATGATTTACTGCTGCTGTTGCCGTGTTCATAGCAGACTGCATTACGTGGAACAGGTGGATGATCTCATCGTTACAAGAATACTTTCTCACCTTAGTGAGGATTAATTCTTATCAAGGTGAGAATATTTTCTCATAGTGATGAGTATTTTTTCTCACAACGGTGAGAATTGTTTGAGAATTTAATGAAACGTATTTCGCTGTGTATTAGTTGAGTAGCGAGTTTGTAACCGTGTTGGAAAAGTTCGGATCTGTAGTAGCGGAGACTAATATTTCGGATGCGGCTGCTTTGAAATAAATCCCTCAAATTGGCAAACTGAAATAATATATTAAATCCCCAGGAAAATAATGTGAGCCGTTACTTGATAGATGAGAAAAAACGCACTGCCTTCTCAGGTGATGCGTTTCTTGATTTGGGGTTAAAATTTTAATTATAAATCATAGGGGGGAACAAATACTGTTTGTCTGTGTTATTGTTTTTTGTTATTCTAAGGGATAATTTTGTTTCTTCTTTAATTCTTTCAAGTTAGCGTCTGCTTGCTTTATGAGACCGGCAGCTTTAGCTGCATTGAAATATTTTTCGGCTGTGTCTAAGTCTCCTTCTATCATAGCGATAATGCCCAGGTTGTTCTGTGTCTCTGCCGCTTTTGGATCAGCTTTAGCCAGATATCTCTTGGCAGTTGTCATATCACCACCTTTTTGTATCTCCATTGCTCCGGCATTGAGGTTGGCGATTGGATCATCCGGAAACATTGTAGCGGCTACCTGGAAAGAGTGGTTGAATTCTTCGCTTCCCGGTTCACAACTTTCTGCAATCCGGTAGATTTCCTGCAAACTCAACAACTGCGGGCGCTTATTGATAATTTCTTTTGATTCTTCAAGGCTGAGGCCACGAACTGTATAATTGACCGTATAATCTGAATGACGGAGTGCAGGATAACATTCTGCCAATATATATTGATATGTCTGAGGTCCAACCAGATTAGCGATATCGCGTTCCTTCTTATCAATGTTTATGCTTTCATCATCTATCAGGCGAAGAACTTCCTCCTTTTTCTCTATTGATGAAGCGGAAACAAATTTGCGGAAACCTTTCCAGTCCTCCGGGGTATATTCCGAAGTGATGAGCTTCTTATCGAAATTGTAATAACTGGTCACATAATCTACAAGAGCCTGGGTACGATTCTTTGCCAAACGGGTATTGTTGGCGTAGCTGCCTTCGGGTGAAGCGTAACCGTGAATCTTTATACGGGTAAGAGTTGTATATTTGTCGTTGCGCACGGTATCGATTGTTGCACGTATTTTTGCCAACTCACTTGTGTTACGACGATACTCCGGATAGATGATGATTTTGTTGACCGGGAAATCCAGAAATGCGCTTCCTTCTACTGCACGATATTTTATGTCTTCAGCTTTAGGAGTGATATAGGCTATGGAAGGTTTTACTTTCAGTGGTAAAATGTTCAATTGGGTGATTAATTCACCGCTGTTCTCCTCCAGGATGTCACAGCAACCGCATAGGTCAATATTCAATTTCATATTTGCATTGCGCATCCATGCTTCGAACGGCATTTGTACCAAGTAGTTTACTTTTTGTTCCTGATGCTGTTTACGACGTAAAATGGTATAAGTGTTTTCGGGAGCTTTATGGTTACGCTGGTTGACGATGTCGCGCTTACGTCCGTATACCACAATAGAAGATAACACCTTGGTCTTTCCGTTTGCCTCAAGAAATGGAGTCAATGTGGCTACATTGTTGGATTCCAGTTTCAGGTTTTCTTTTAGAACAATGTCCAGATTGATAGTTAATACATTGTTATCTTCACTGCGTGTGATAGATTCTTTCTCTATACGCACTTGATCTTTATAGAGAGTCTGTGCTTTCCCGCCTAATATAGGCAGCAGGCAGAAGAATATGCATAATATCTTTTTCATATTTGTTTTGTTTTAAAATAAATAGATTAAACTGACGGCGGCTTTTGTAGGACCTACATAGTTCTTATGTCCTTCCTTGACTTTTTCACCGCACGTCTTGCATTCGAACTGCTCATACTTGACACGCGCGTAACCTATACCGATATTTCCTTCAAGATTCCAGTGCTTGCCCAGAATCCATTGATAACCGTAGGAAACGCCCAATCCGTAAAAGTGTCCTTTGAAACGGTGGTCTTTCAATTCGGGCCAGATGCCCCATGGCATATCAATGGCTGCTGCCTGATAAACGCCTCCATGAAGGTGTGCACCTACGAAATGACCGTTGAATTTATCACAGAACCAATATCGAAGCTCCGGTTGGAAGGCAAGCATCTTCATCATCTTCTGATCTTTGTATGTCCAAGGGTTGTAGTTGGCATACAAGTCCAGAGTTAATTTCTTACTTAAACCGACTTCGGCTCCAAGATTGATAATTTTAAGCGCGTCCATTACGACGTTGGTTTTTACTCCGACTACCTGACTATATAATAAGGTAGAAGCAAACAGGGTAACGAACAAAAATAAGATTCTTTTCTTTTTCATCGCATGATGGGTTTTGTTTGTTGATGTTACAAAAGTAGGCATAATGCAGATAGCTGTTGATTGGCAGATTCATCTTTCTTGCCTTTGTCTTCAATGGAAATTGATAAGTAGGGTGGTGAATAATTCATTTATGGGTGGTTGATCATTCGTTGTTGTTAATTGGTGTTTTTGTCTTTTGTGATGAATGATTTGCATGTGGGTGGTGTTTTAATACTTGTAGAACTTAGTCAATCGCTTGAGTAAGCTGTATTTCATTCGTTAAAGAGTGGTAATTCATTCATTTTTCTTTTCAGAAAGTTTTCCTTATTGAATAAAATACCTATGTTTGCGATGTGCAAACGAACAAGGAAAGATAAATAAGACAACTTAAGTTTAAGATTCCCCTCCTAAGGAACATGAATAAATAAACAATTAAAAGTGTAAAAAGACCGCGAACTGATAAATAACGATTCGCAAGCAGATTAAATGAATAAGTAAAATTTAGGAGGAACTAATATGAAATCAATTAAATTCTTTTTCGCATGTGTATTGGCATTAACTTTTGTAGCATGTTCTAATGCTGAAAGTGACAGTTTTGAAGATAATACTTCAAACTTCGAATCCATGAAATCTTTATATGGTATTGAGTCGGCAGCTTACGATCAGAAAGCTGAGGAAATTCCTTCTGTTACTGCAGAGGAAATGGCAAGTGTGCTGGAAGCGCTTCGTCAGAATGGTAATACTGTCCGTAACTGTGAATCGGAAACAACAGAAGGATTTTATGGTGATGCTACTGATAAGAAAGCGGTGAAAATGCTTGCCGAATATCAGGCTCGTACAAGAAGTGGCGCTTTCGTTGAGCAATTCGCATTATGTGTATCATTGAACTTTAATATAGATAAAGGTGCGGTGTATTATATCGGTACTACTTACTCTTCTTCGACTGACTTATTCAGTTGGCAGGGATATGGCGCTTCTTTATCAACAACTGCTGACGGTAACAGCATCTTCAATTCTACTACTTATCTTTATTTCCGTGTAAGCGACCAGGGGAACTGTGTAGTAAAGGTACCGGTAAACTTCAAAGGTAGCTATAACTTTGCTGCCGGTCAAGGAACTTATAGCTTTACTCTGAAAGCTGCTAAATAATATCATAAGAATTTATTGCATTTAGGTATTAGTATAATATATATTATTAAGGAGTGTCTGTATGATATGAGTCGCTCCTTTCAATAAAAAAGAGGAACCGAGCAGCAAACAATATAATAATTGGAGATTGATTGCGTAATGAACAAAACAAACGGCAAAAGTCTTTCTATTTCAAAAGAATAGGAGGGCTTTTGTTTTATTGTGAATTATTTCTAAAAAATATTTGTTATGTGATTTGATGATAATTATTTTGTCTACCTTTATCGACCAATACACATGAACAAAATACTATTAAGATATGAGGAAATTCTTCTTTTTACTACTGGTATTGTCAGGTATTTTCCCTGCATATTCAATAGATACTCATTGGAATCTGGAACCGGTAGTAATCAAAAACGGAGTCAGTGACAATACTATTTATAATGTTTGTTATGGAAGTGACGGTTTTATATGGCTCTCTACTGATAAAGGAATTTCACGTTATGACGGATTTAGATTTCGTGACTATCCCCTCATTATGGGGATTGATTCTCTTTCCACTCCTCTGCATCAAGCTGTGAAAAAACTTTGCGAAGGTCCCGACGGTTTATATTATGCGTTACTTTTCCAAGGTGGAATTACTTGTTTTGATAAGGATATTGAAAAGTTTTTGCCGGTACGTTTTGATAAGCCTCTGGAACTGAAAGATATTCTGGATTTCTGCTGGAATGACGGGAGTTTGTATTTGGTTACTTCACAAGGTTTATTTGAATCGCGCATTGTTCGCAAGACAGAAGGAAAACATGATTTTGTGTTATGTCTTTTGAATCCTGAGCCTTTGGTAAGAGGAAAGGTTGCTCATCTTTGTAGTGATAGAAAAACAAATTTGTATTTCTCTGTTAATCAGAGGAAAGTGGTACATTATGATTTAGTGGCGAAAAAAACTTCTTTGATTAAGGAATACAGCGTAGTAAATAGATTGTTTTTAAGGCATGGTTATTTATGGATTTGCCGATTATGGGATGACATTATATGTTATGACCTTAAAACGAATGAGGAACGTGTTATCTCCATGGAAGGAAAAGATCAGTCTGAATTCTCTAATTCTTATGTTACGGATCTGGTTTTGAAAGATAACCGGACTTTTTATTTGACAACTTGGAATGGATTGTATAAGTTGCGCTTCGATAATGACAATCTGTGTAAGAGTCCGTTTGTGTTGACTTTGCTGACGAAGAATGAGAAGGCATTCCATTCGAGTATTGAGAATAAAATGACCAGCCTGTTTTGGGATGATAAACAACAAATTCTTTGGGTAGGTACATTTGGCGGTGGGGTCGTGAAATTTGATATTAGTGATAGTATGTACAGTAGGGTACGGCAGGATTTTGGCTCTCGGGTGGATGGTATGGTCGAAGATTCAAAAGGATATGTATGGTTGACCGTTAGCGATGGAGGGATTATGAAAAGTACTACTCCTGTGTTTTCGTTGGATACACATTTTGAACCTTGGAAAAAAGCATCAGACTTTTCCGGACGCTTTCATATATATAAAGGTAAGAACGGGAATATCTGGTTGGGTAATAATTGGGGAGAGATTGTTATCATTGATCCATTAACAAATGAGGTGGAGTCCTTTCATCTGCAAAATAATAAAGGTGAGAGGATACAAACTGTTATTTATAGTCTTTGCCTGGACTCATGGAATCGTTTGTGGGTAGGCACTTCAAATGGGTTGATGCAGGTTGAACTTGAAACTCACGAATGCAAGAGCATTAAATTGCCTGAAGAAATAAAGAATGTATTTGCAATAGCAGAGGATAAAGAAGGCAATGTGTGGATTGGGACGGATAGAGGTTTGAAAAGACTTGAAACGGATGGAGTACAAATTAGAGTAGAAGGAAATATTGAGAGAGAAAATGGACTGGAAGAGGCGGCTGTACGAACTATTTATGTAAATAACTATAATCAGATTTATGCAGCTTATTTGAATGTCGTTATCCGTATTGATGGAAGGGAGAAGGATAAGTTGGAAGCTATATACACTTTGCAAAACGGACTGACCAATGGACATGTAGGCTGTATGGTAGATGATCGTATCGGGAATACTTGGGCCGGAAATAATGTCGGAGTGATGACGATTAGAAATGGGCAGGATGCTTTCTATAATTATCTTTCGGTAGGTAATTGTAGTGCGGTATGCCGTTTGAATGATGGACGGTTGCTTTGGGCAAATTCTTGGGGATTGATTTTCTTTGATCCCTCTGCTACGAAAGCGGATTGTGAAAGAAGGCAGCTGATGCTGACAGATATAGCAGTGGGTGGAGAAACGATCTTGGCTGGGGAGAAACGAAATGGACAGTTGATTCTTTCAGGTTCTCCGGAACAACAGAAAAAGCTTGTATTCAATTCTGATAACAATGATTTCCATTTGTTCTTTTCCGATTTACGTTATGGGATGGCTGAACGTAAGATAGCTTATCGATTACTTCCCTTAGATAAGGATTGGAGAATGGTGCCACTTTCGGAAGGCTTATGGTTCAATGGACTGTCTGCCGGAAAATATACTTTGCAGGCGAAACTTGTATTTCCGGATGGTAAGGAAGGGGATGTGAATGAGATTCTTGTGGTTGTAAAAGATAAATGGTTTCAAACTATTTGGGCTTATATAGCTTATGTTTTGTTACTTGTCGCATTTTCTTGTTTTTTCTACATTTATTTTAAGAAGAAAGAGCAGCGTAAGCAGATGCACCGTGACCGGGAGTTGGTATTGAAAGAGAACTTGAGCCTGGAGAAGATGAAGCAGACTCAAAAGAAGGAGATAGAAGCTTTGCGGAACGGCTTGCTTATGTTGTTTGTACAGGAATTGCGTACTCCTCTTTCGTTGATCATCGCTCCGTTGAAAGAATTACAGAAAGACAATTCCCAAATATCGAACCTTTCTTTGCAGGTTGCATACCGGAATTCGCTTCGTATGGTTGATGCTTGTGATCAATTACTGGCTATATACCGACAGGGGAGTCCGGAAACGAAGTTGGAAGTAGCTCCCTATTCGGTAGAAAAGATGATTGATAGTAGTGTCTTTGGAGTCCGTGATTTGTTGAAAGTATATCCGATTGATTTTCGTTGCGAGAAAAGGCTCAAGAAAGAACTGGAATTCTATGTAAATAAGAAGAAAATAGAATTTATTATTCATAATCTGTTGACAAATGCTTTCACTCATACGCATTATGCAGGAACAGTTTATTTTTCTGTTTGTGAAATAATAGAGAATAATGTGCATTATGTCAGTCTGATAGTAGAGGATAATGGAATGAAGAAGGTGAGAACTTCCGAGCAATTAATGAGTGAGAACGGGACATTGGATAATGATTTATCTGCCGCACAGTTAGGCTTTTCTATTATGCGGCAGATGATAGAGGCGCATCAAGGAACAATCTCATTGGAAAGTGTTGAAGGAAAGGGGACAAAGGTAACGGTGAATCTTCCGGTAGATAGAGCCGTCCTGGAAAGTGAGCCGAATATATTGTTTATTGATCCGGAAGAACTGCCTGAAGTAGAACCGGAAGTGTTGGATCAACTCAAAGCTGATTCGAAAATTAGCGAAAATATAGGGAGACAGGGTCCAATACTTTTTCCGGGAGTATTGTCTCCTAAAGAAATGGCACAATCTGTGACAAATGAAGAGAAAAAGACAATATTAATTGTGGAAGATCATAAAGATATTCGGCTTTATCTGAAAGTTTTATTTGGGAATGAATATAATCTGTTGATGGCTACTAACGGTCAAGAAGGCGTGGATATGGCTATGAAAGAGTTGCCGGATTTGATAATTTGTGATGTCATGATGCCGATAAAAGACGGATTTGAATGTTGCCGTGAAGTAAAAGAATGTCCGGAAACTTGTAGTATCCCTTTTATTATGCTGACAGCGAAGGTAGAGGATGACGATATTATCCATGGTTTGGAGTTGGGAGCAGATGATTATGTGTTGAAACCTTTCACACCCGGTATTCTGAAAGCGAAAGTCAGTAATTTGATTAATGGCCGTCAGACGTTGAAACAAATGTATGCAAAGTTATTTAAGTTACCTGGAGCAGATGCCGTTGACGCAGATGAAACAGAGCAGCCGGGAAAAGAAGAAGCAAAGGCAGAAGATCCATTTATCACTTCCGTAATTAAAATTGTAGAGGAAAATATCTGTGAAGCTGACTTTAGTGTGAAGAAGCTTGCATCGGAATTAAATATGAGTCAGCCGACTCTTTACCGAAAAGTGAAGCAAAGTACGGACTATACGATTATAGAACTTATCAGGGGAGTACGTATGCGTCGTGCGGGTGTATTGTTGAAAACGAAACAATACGGTGTGCAGGAAGTAGCTGAAATGGTGGGATATAATGATATTCCGACGTTCCGTAAACATTTTGTAGACGCTTTTGGTACTACTCCTTCTACTTATGAATAAAAAAATGAGTACTTTTGCACACGAAAACCCTAAAAACAGGAATTAGAGTGCAAAGGTATTTCATTTATTTGGCTTATGACGGAACCAACTATCACGGTTGGCAGATTCAACCGAATGGGATTAGTGTGCAGGAATGTCTGGTGAAAGCGTTATCCACTTTTCTACGTTGCGAGATAGAGGTAGTGGGGGCGGGTAGAACAGACGCCGGAGTACATGCTTCTTTAATGGTGGCTCATTTCGATTATGACGGACTATTAGATACAGTTTCTGTTGCTGAAAAATTGAATCGTTTGTTACCTCCGGATATTTCTGTTTATCGGGTTTGCCGTGTAAAACCGGAAGCTCATGCCCGTTTTGATGCAACAGCAAGGACTTACAAATATTATGTGACAGCAATAAAGTATCCTTTCAACCGGCAATATCGTTGGCGGATTTATAGTTCGCTGGATTATGAACGGATGAACGAGGCTGCACGTACCCTTTTTGAATATAGCGACTTTACAAGTTTCAGCAAGCTGCATACGGATGTAAAAACCAACATCTGCCATATCACTCATGCCGAATGGACAAAAGTGACGGATGATGAAGCTACTTGGGTGTTTACCATTCGTGCCGACCGCTTCTTGCGAAATATGGTGCGTGCCATAGTAGGTACACTGATTGAGGTGGGACGTGGAAAACTTTCTGTTGAAGATTTCCGAAGAATAATCGAGCAGCAGGATCGTTGCAAGGCCGGAACATCTGCTCCGGGACAAGCCTTGTTCTTGGTCAATGTGGAATATCCGGAAACCTTGTTTATATAACTAATAACTTATAACAATCTTTTATGTGGTTATTATTAGCTTTTCTCTCAGCCACTTTGCTGGGCTTTTATGATGTATTCAAGAAACAGTCGCTGAAAGATAATGCAGTGCTTCCCGTTTTGTTTTTGAATACTTTCTTTTCCAGTCTTGTCTTTCTGCCTTTCATCTTGCTGTCCGTGTATGAGCCGGATTTGTTGGGAGGAACAATATTTAATGTTCCTGTTGCTGGTTGGGAACAGCATAAATATATCATTATCAAGTCATTCATCGTGTTATCCTCATGGATATTCGGGTATTTTGGGATGAAACACCTTCCTATCACTATCGTGGGACCTATCAATGCTACTCGTCCGGTAATGGTGCTTATCGGAGCGATGTTGGTATTTGGCGAAAGGTTGAATCTCTACCAATGGATTGGGGTGATGCTGGCTATTGCTTCTTTTTTCATGTTAAGCCGTTCGGGAAAGAAGGAAGGAATTGATTTTAAGCATAATAAGTGGATATTTTTTATTGTACTGGCCGCAATAACAGGAGCTATCAGCGGATTGTATGATAAATATCTGATGAAATCTCTGAATCCAATGCTGGTGCAGTCATGGTACAATGTCTATCAGGTTTTTATCATGTGTCCTATTCTGCTTCTGCTTTGGTGGCCTAAACGGAAGTCTACCACACCGTTTCGTTGGGACTGGACAATTATCCTGATTTCCGTATTTCTTTCGGCCGCCGATTTCGTTTACTTTTATGCATTGAGTTATGATGATTCTATGATTTCCATTGTTTCGATGATTCGCCGGGGAAGTGTAATTGTTTCTTTCACTTTTGGAGCACTCTTCTTCCGTGAAAAGAATTTAAAAAGCAAAGCGATTGACCTTATACTGGTGTTAATCGGAATGATATTCTTATATTTGGGGTCTAAAAGTTAAAACGGCAGATTCATAATCTGACTATTATAGGTTAAATAAGATTGATATGAAAATAAATAGACTCGTTTCCGCTATATTCTTTTTTGTTGTAGGATTGTTTTCGCTGGCTTCTCTTCAGGCGCAGGAAGCTAAAACTTTGTTTGTGAATATCCCGGATTCATTAACTCCTTTGCTTACTAAAGTAAATCGTGAAGATTGTATTGACTTTTTGGAAAGCAAGATGAAAGCGCAAGTTGAAAACCGTTTTGGTAAAAAGTCGGAAATGACAGAGCTTGGTACGGATTATGTCCGTATGCAAATGTCTCCGCAAACATCTTGGCAGATGAAGGTGTTGGCACTGAGCGATACGACGAAAGTGGTATGTCTGGTCTCTACTGCTTGTGCTCCGGCATGTGATAGCAGTCTGCGTTTCTATACGACCGATTGGAAACCACTTGCAGATTCTCAGTTTATCTCTCTACCGGTGATGAGTGACTTTTTGAGTACTCCTGATTCGACAACTATTTATGATTTTGATGAGGCTCGCCGTTCTGCTGATATGTTGCTGATGAAGGCTGATTTTAGCAAAGATAATTCGGAACTGACTCTTACATTGACCACTCCTGACTATATGGCAAAAAAAACGGCGGAAAAACTAAAACCGTTCCTCCGCCGCCCAATTGTTTATCATTGGAAGAATGGAGTTTTCACTAAGTAAAATCTCCATTCTCAATTTTCTATTCTCACTTTTTTAAGCATTCATTGATGAATGCTACCATTTCCGGTGTATGTTCTTCTACGCTTTGAAGCAATTTGAATTGTGCTTTTGTACGTACCAGATTATGTTCGGGATATTTAATCTTGTAGTAAGTATCTCCATTGATATAATCGGCAAGGAAACGTACACATTGCATATAGGGGAATAAAGCTGCAGCATAGGGAAGATTCTCTATTTCAATAGGAGTCAGGAATGATTTTGCACCTTCCAGATATCCTTTGGTGAATGCTTTGAATATTTCCATATTGAAGTTTACACGATCAAGGTCTTTGTCGTCTTCATCACCGGTGTTGGCTCCCGTGCGTAGGAAATCTCCGTAATCAGAGAATATGAAACTAGGCATTACCGTATCCAGATCAATGACACAAAGCACTTTTCCGTCTTCATCGAACATCATGTTATTTACTTTTGTATCACAGTGGCATACACGTTTAGGAAGTTTGCCTTCGCGGTACAGACGTTCTGCCTTGCACATTTCATCCGCCCGTTTTTCTATTTCATCCAAATAATACTGCACTTCTGCTACGCGTCCGGCTGCGTTGGTTGCAACGGCGTCACGTAATTGTTTCAGGCGGAACTCCATATTATGGAAGTCGGGAATTGTTTCACCTAAAGTCTCAGGAATATCAGCCAGCATAGCCTGGAAGTTACCGAATGCCTGTCCGGCATAATTAGAATATTCCGGATTGACGGTTTCGTATGTCTTGGCGCGAGGAATGAAAACCATTACACGCCAATAGCTGTCGCCGTCGAACCAATAAGTCTTACCTTCTTCAGTAGAAAGAAAGGATAAAACTTTACGGTCAATATCCGATTCTCCGGCTTCGGTCAGTTTCTTACGGATATGGCTTGTGACAGCGGCAATATTGGATTGAAGCATTTCCACATTCTGAAAAATGGCATGGTTGATGCGTTGTAGAACGTAGTCGGGAGCATCTGTTTCCTTGGTGTTTACTTTGTAAGTGTCGTTGATAAGTCCTGCACCTAGTGGCTTGATTTCTTCCACTGTGCCTTGTACTTTGAATTTAGCAACAATGCTAGATAAATCTTTCATGGGTCTTTTCTTTAAAATTTATAATAAGGTTATTGATAATCATATTTGGCTACTTCATTAGCCTGGCTGGCCGAACGGACAGGGACTAGGGTGAAGCCCCAACTATAATCACGGTTAGCCGGTATCTGATGGAAGGGTTCCGGGCGTGCTCCCCAGCTGTCATATCCACCTACTCCTTGTTGTTTCATATCAACACAGACTTCTACAAAGTCTCTCGGAGTAATATCGTTGACGTGATGCATTCTTCTCAATACATTACGCGCGGCCTTTTCGTCATGGTTGGCAACCTCTTCGGGGCTGAAGTTATTCCATTGATAGGGGTGGGGAAGGGCTTCTTCCGAATCGAAATCTTCGATAGAGTTGCGTAAAGCGTTGAAGCCGATAAGGCTGTCGGCAACAATAGCCAGGCCATTCCCTTTATCAGGAGATAGAGCAATCCAACGGGTATCGGTATGGTGTCCGTTTTCCTGCGGACGAACGTAGTTGAAGTACATCTTATCTGCCGTTGTCTTGTATACGCCAACAAGGGTACCATGATTACGGTCAATATAGTTTTCTTCCGGACCGCGACCGAAATATTGTACATTGTTCATTTGGGCGGGCAAACGGAAGCGTACACCGATACGGGGAACTTCCAGTTTGGAAGCTGCTTTGCGGGCAGCATCGCTTCCGGGAGTAAAGGTAGCCATACGCGTAGCTTCGGAAACTTCTGTTTCTGCTGCTTGCATATCCGTAGAAGTGAATTGGGCACTAACATTTACGATACCGCTCGGATAGATTCTGTAAGTGACAACATACAAGTTGCCGGCAGCTAACAAATAAGTGGCTTTTAGCGAGACAACTTTATTCTCAGTAGTCATCTTGACATCTGTCACATGGAAGTTTTTGCTTGATTGCTTCCATACCTGCAAACGTTTAGGAGCACCGTTACCATAGTCATTATCATTAGGAGCGCGCCAGAAGTTAGGCTGAATGCCAAAACCGTCTTTGAAATATTCAGTTCCGTCCACTTTATATGAAGTGACTAATCCGCTTTTCTTATTAAATACAAAGTTTACCTTTGAAGAAGATACGGTTAGTTCATCACCTGACGTTGCTGTTGTCAGTGCAGGACCATTAGCTTTATAAATTCTTTTCTCTGCCTGAATCGGAAGCTGGAATTGGTCGTATGCTATTTCGTAGCCGGCTGGTATTAGCGGTTCCGGTTCTACTGTTGTCACACTGAAGTTTACAAAATATTCTGTCCCCGGTTGGGATTTTAAGCCGTTTACAGGTACAGTAAACTCTTTGGATGCTTGCGGAGCGATGTCTAAAGAAACTTTTCCGCTTTTTATTGTTTTGTTATTTGAGAGTACGCTATAATGGATCTGATACTTTTTCAGATTGGTAAAGTAAAAACGGTTAGTGATTCTGAACTTGCCGGAAGCAGCGTCAATTGCTTCAAAACCGACATTTTGATGTACATATTTTACTTCAGCCATAGCCGGGTGTGGTCCGCGGTCCGGGTTGACAAGCCCATTGCAAAGGAAGTTACCGTCACTAGGGGCGTTTACACCAAAGTCACCTCCATAAGCCCAGTATTCTCTACCATTTTTGTCTTTCTGGAGCAGACCTTGATCTACCCAGTCCCAAATATATCCTCCCTGAAGGTTAGGATATTTGTAAATAGCTTGCCATTGTCCCCAAAGGTTTCCGGTGGAATTACCCATTGCGTGTGCATATTCCGAAGGAGCTACCGGACGGTCGCTGCCGTTCTTGCCTGTGTTTTCCAACCAACTGGCACCTGGATATTGCGGAACATACATATCGGAGTTCCATTCCCATTGTGCGCGTTCATAGTTAACAGGACGAGCCATGATATTTTTGTCTGCTTCTTTCACCCACAAATATGTTTGATAGAAGTTGTATCCGTTTCCGGCTTCGTTTCCTAACGACCAGAAAGTGACACTCGGGTAATTCTTGTTACGTTCGAACATATTTATAGTACGGTCCATGTGCGGTTTCAACCATTCGGGGTTGTTGCCCAATGAGCCGCCTTTGCGGAGGTCGTAATACATACCGTGACTTTCGATGTTAGCTTCGTCATACACATAGAGCCCGTATTCGTCGCAAAGTTCGTAGAAACGGCGGTCTTGCGGGTAGTGGCAGAGGCGCACACTGTTTAAGTTATGCTGCTTCATGAGCTCAAAATCACGACGCATCAATTCCTCTGTAACGTAATGCCCTGTTGCCGGATTGTGCTCGTGGATATTTACACCTTTGAGTTTCAACGGTTGTCCGTTGATGAATAAGCAAACATACGGTTTGCCGTTAGCAGCCTTTTGTTCAATTGGTTTGATCTCAATACGACGGAAGCCGACATTGAAGGGAACTATTTCTGTAAACTTATCTCCGTCTTTGATGTACATCAGTAATTTGTAGAGATTGGGATGTTCGGATGTCCATGTTTTTACATTGGGGACTTCTATTTTCACTTCTTCAAAGAGAGGAATGGTTTGGTTCGCACCTATGGCGGTATTCATTTCGAAAGCAGCGATTACCTTATCGGTTTTCGGATCTAACACCTTATATCCGATAACATAATCTTTAGAGGGCTGTGAGGTATTGTTGCGGATATCCATTGCCAGTTTGAAAATACCGTTTTTATAAGTATCGTCCAGCGTGGATGTTACACGGAAATCTCTGATTGCTACTTTGGGTTGTGAGTAGATATACACATCACGTTCGATACCACTGATGCGCCAGAAGTCCTGACATTCCAGATAAGAGCCAGTGCTCCAACGGAAGATTTTCAGTGTAAGTACATTCTTGCCCGGTTTCACGTACGGGTTGATTAGGAACTCGGCAGGATTCTTTGAATCTTCGCTATATCCTACTTCCTTACCGTTGATATATACATATACACCAGATTTGGCTCCTGCCAAGTGCAGATAAATGTCCCGTCCGTCCCAATCGGCAGGGATGTCTATATCACGGCGATATACACCCACCGGAGTCGCTTCCGGCAATATCGGAGGCTGTGGGTTGCGTGCTTTGAATTCATAACCATGATTTGTGTAGATGGCTACTCCATGTCCTTGTACTTCCCAGTTACCGGGAACTTGGATATCATACCATGAGTCTGTACTGACGCTCGGATCAGTAATGTTGTCAGGAAGATCTTTGTAGGAATCTACAAAATAGAACTTCCATGTTCCGTTTAATAACCGATAGAACTTACTACGCTCAAATTTCCCGCTCAAGGCATCTTCACGATTGTCGTAAGTCATAAATGAAGAACGGGGATATTCTTTGTTAACAGCTACTACTTGCACATCTTGCCAATAAGGCTTTTTTGCATTATCAGCTACGGCACTGGTTACTATCAGGGAAAATATTCCCAGAAAAATGTTAGTTAATAAGAGGGGGTGTAGTCGAAATTTCATGTTTCTCAATATTGGTTTTTCATTTCGTTTTTATTTAACTTTAATATGGTCGAATCCTTCTCCATAAACTCCGATAACAGCACTTTGTGAAACAAATGCGTTAGGGTCTATATCCTTTATAAACCGGAAGATAATGGGGGATTCCCGTTTTTTAGCCAATACAAACATCATCTTCACTTCGCGTCCGGTATAAAAGCCCGTTGCATTGATGATTGTAACGCCTCGGTGCGGATATTCGTTGATACGTCGTCCTATTTCTTCATATTTATTTGAGATGATAAAGAATTGTACGGACTGACGTGCGCTGTTCACCACCTGATCGAGCACGAAGCTACAAATATATAGAGTTACAAATCCATATACTACTTTTTCCCAGTCTTTTAAGACAAAATAACTGGAAGATATAATGATCATGTCGCAGATAAGTACAACTCTTCCCAGTGTAATATCCCGGTACTTGTTTATGATAGCTGCAATGATATCTGTGCCTCCGGTACTTCCGTTAGCTGAGAAGGCAACCCCGATTCCACCTCCACAGAATGACGCTCCGATGACACACGCCATGAAAGGCTGGTCGTGAAGGAGACTGATCCCAGCCGCCAGTTTCTGGATAACGGATAAAAAGAAAGTCAGGGTGAACACTCCGAAGATGGTTTTGATACAAAACTTCAATCCCAGTAATTTAAGAGCTAACAGCAGCAGGAAGAAGTTGATAGTGAAATACGTATATTGCACCGGAAAGCCGGTCGCCCAATATACAATGGAAGCAATACCCGGTACTCCCCCGGTAGTGATATCGTTGGGTAGTAAAAATACCGTCCACCCGATGCCGTACAGAATCATGCCAATGGCAATCATTACATAGTCTCTAGCCTCACGGATAATGCTTTGCTTAGAAGGCTTTGGAATAGCTGTTTTCATAAACGTGATTATGATAATCTATAAAATGTTGAAACACGAACCAATGAATAATCCGGCTTTGGGGGAGAAGCCGGATTAATTTATGTTCGTGTCTGCAAAAATACTATTTTTATTTTACGAAAGCGTGGTGGTAGCCTTGTACTTTATTCCATCCTCCACGAGTAAAGTCGGGAATTTCAACCGGAGCTGAATTGTTTTCAATAGAGAGGCGGGTCAGTTCAGCCATGCAGCACCATTCTGCCAAGTCGTAAACGTCCATGTCTAAAGGTAAACCATTCTGTAAGCAGTATGCCAGACGATAATCCATGATAAAGTCCATACCACCGTGGCCGCCTACCTTCTTAGCTGTTTCTTCCAGTTCTTTGTGGATAGGATGTTTGTATTTATCCATTAGGGCTTTTTTAACGTCAGCAGGTACAGAACCGTGTGCGTTCAGGTTTTCATGATTAGGAACATCGTTTGAATCAACTTGTGAAGGTCTCAGGCAATATTCTTCAATCGGATATTTGCTTGCGTAACCGTCTGCTCCTACAATCTGATACATACGACTGTAAGGACGCGGAGTCATTACATTATGTTGGATCAACATAGTCTTACCATTTTCTGTGCGAATCAAAGTTGAAGTCTGGTCACCGTTCTGGAAATCCTTCACTTCTTCTCCTGTTTGCTTTTTAATATAAGCCGGACCATTGACAGCTTTCGTATCCATTGATACTAAAGTTTTCATACGGTCACCACGGTGGATGTTAAGTACTTGGCAAGCAGGACCCATACCGTGAGTAGCATATACATCACCACGATGTTTCTGATTGTAATCCATACGCCAGTTATTCCAGTATGAAGGCCAGAAGTCTTCCAAATTGTGAATGTATGAACCCTCTACGTGTAGTACGTCTCCAAAGACACCTTGCTGTGCCATATTCAGAGAAGTCAACTCGAAGAAGTCATATACACAGTTTTCCAACTGCATACAGTGCTTGCGGGTCTTTTCTGAAGTGTTGATTAACTGCCAGATTTCGTCCAATGTCATGGCAGCAGGTACTTCGATAGCTACATGTTTGCCATGTTCCATTGCATACACGCCCATTTCTGCATGGTGCTTCCAATCAGTTGCTATATATACAAGGTCGATATCTTCCTGTTCGCATAGTTTCTTCCATGCGTCTTCCGAACCACTGTAAGAAGTAGCTTCCGGCATTCCGGCATTCTTCAGGATTTCCTGTGATTTCTCTACACGTTCGGGAGAAAGGTCGCACAAGGCTACAATCTTGGTTCCCGGAATATGTGTCCACCGTGATACGGCACCAGGACCACGCATTCCCAATCCGATAAAACCGACACGTACGGTATCAATTTTGGGAGCAACAAGTTGGATTACGTCTTCTTGTCCGGCAGGGCGGGCAGGAGTTTCTACTTTGATAGGAGCGAAGGCTTCCTGAGCCTTCTGTTGTTGTGTGCAGCTTGTATGGCAGGTTAACAAGGTTAGTCCAATAGCTGCGACTGTGAATAGCTTTTTCATCATATTTTTTATGTTTTTAATAGGGGGTTATTTGTCGTTTTTCATTTTGCGGTCAAAAATAGTAATTTATTAGTCAATTCCATATAATTATAACAAATAATTTTGTTTTTTTACCCTTATTTGGGTAGAAAACAGGTCTTACTTTTTCTTTCAGATTTGTCATGGTCTTAATGCGTTTATGTTGTGACGGTCATATTTCCGTGTGTACGAAGTAAATACACCTCGTAAGGGGTGTTCCCCTATGAACTAATGTTTTTTTTAGCATTTCTTAATGTTTAAGTTTACTATTACTATTTCAAACCAACTCAAATATAAGACACACTATGGGAACATTCTCCTAGAATAGGAACCACTTTTTAGTATTGCTTAACTTTTTGCCTTCTTATCGGCTGTTTATGTGAAGCAAAGTCATTCTTCCAGTAGAATACGTTTTCCATCGGCTTGTACGGCGTATAATTTGGCGTACGTCAATGATACCGTCAAGGGAACTTCGAATTTGATAAAGGTAGAAAAATAGAGTAACTTTCCATTAGCGTCTTTTTCCCTGAGTTCGAAAGCTACAGCTTCATCTCCGTTTGTAATGCTCACTTCCCGTCCGTTGATATTTCCTTTTATATCCTTTGTTATAGGTCTTATCTTTTGAAACTGGGTATAATGACCAACATCCGGTGGAGTAGTATCCAATCCTATATCTCCTTTCTTCCGGTCTTCCAGATAATAGAAAGGTTTGGCTTTTTTCGGATATTTAGCCATAGCTTTCTTTGTATTTTCAATCATTTCCTTCGTTACAGTATACTGATAGCTGCCATATTGATCGATCTGTGTATCTACGGTTACAAAGAATCCCCATATTTCAAAAAACTCGGTCAGATCTTCTTGTGCGGCTTCACTTGCCATTCGAGCAAACAGAAGTTGTTTAACTCCCGGATTATTGGAGGATGTCCGGTTCTCCCGCATGAGTTTGAACAGTCTTTGCCAGAAATCCGTTTTGTGTCCGCAACGATGATAGTAATTCCATAGTTGCCAGTTCATACGCATATGCAGTTCTGTATTTTCTCCCTGATAATTGCTGCCAAAGTTACACCAAGGTCGGTTGAGTACGCAATGGGCTTCCGAAAGTGTCATTCCTGTAATATTTCCTTCGGAGTTAGTCGTTCGGTTATCGGCCGCTTTAGGAAGATTAAGCTCTGTGCCGCGTGAACAATATTTTCCAAGTTTATACAGTATGAAATTCGAGAACAGATTATTGGACGACTCAGTAGAACTAGGCCAGTCGATTGCCAGTTGGTGAATGTGTCCGATTTCATGTGCGGGTCCCCAGGCGTTATCTTTGGCACTCATCACCTTGTCGTATAGTAATATATTTTCCAGATAGGTATATACGAATGCAATACGGTAGTCGGAAGCCCACATATATGCACCTTCAGGTGAAATTGCAAACAAGTGGTTATTAACCTGAGTAGGGCGCACATCTTCAATACCCATTAGTTCCTGCTCCCAACCGATGATGTTGTCCCATAGGTTAATAGCGGACAATATTTCATCTTTCACAAACTCACGCAGTTTATCCCGGTGGAAATAAAAGATAATCTTATCACCACGTACTCCGAAATACTTGTCGGTGGCTTTTGATAACAATTCGGCATATTTGGCATTTGTTTTGTGTTCTTTCAAGTCAAAGAAACCGCTGACCGTTCCGCTTCCTAATGGAATATGGATTTTTATAGGTTTCGGATGGCTGGTCAGGTCACAGTTGTACATGACGAATAACTGGCCCCTATTACGTATTTTGATTTTGTTAATACCCGGTTCCAGATAGTAAACGTCTCCCGAAGCGGCGGTCTGTACATATTCCTGCGGTTCCCAAAAGTTCGTTCTTTCTTCTCCTACACATTGTATTGAAACTTCGCGTCCATAGGTATCGCCAACAAGGACGATAATTTCGTCGTTTTTTTCCACAGCAATACCGGTCAGGTTATCCAAGCTACTGTAATGTTTGGTCATTAACTTTTCCGCCCACTCGTTGATATCACTATAAGCGTTGTATTTGCGGATACGAAATTCTTTCTCCCATTCATCATAAGCGTTGTTTTTTAACGCTTCGGCTATGTGGACGAAATATTTGCTTGGCAATTTGTTGATTTCTTCATTGGTGACATCAGCTTTCAGTTCGCTACAAGTAATATCTTTGAATACGGTCAATAACTTAGTTGCCAAAGTGTTATCCTCATTCTTTTTAAAGAAGTGCATTTCGTCACAACTGACAAAGTTACCAAGTCCGCTTTTGACAACAAACTTAACGCCTGTGGCTTTCATCCCTTTCTTGAATACGATTCTGCTCGGAGTATCTTTCATTTTGAAGTCATAAGTTCCTTGAAGCGTATATCTTTTTCTATCGGAATCGGTAGAGGTGTAAACTTCAACCTCACCAAAATTACCATTCCCTGATCGGGTATAATAAATAAAGTAATTGATTTCCGTATCTCCTTTGAAGAAATATTCCAAAGTGACAGGGAAGGATGTATTACTCCATGAACTGTGATAATGTGACTCGAAGCTGATTCCTTGAGTAAATTTGCCATCGTATGATTTGTCAATGTCAGATCCGGGCTGGTATTCGCTGGCTTTTCCTCCGTACGGTATAATCTGAATATCTTCGGGAAGTACTACATCTTTTGTCTCTTCCTCTTCTTCCTCGATGTCAGGTATAGGCTGAGGCAGTGTTTTGTCGTTGGAACTGCAAGAAAGTGTTGCATTGAAAATAGAGAGAAATAGAAACAGGAGGGTAAACTTGTGGAATGTTTTCATATAAGTCTGATTGTGTTATTGATATAGATTGTGCGTTATAAAGGTAATAAAAATGGCAGGCATATATTACCTGCCATTTTTATAAATAATTATCGTGAAATGCAACTTATTCTTTATTCACAAGAATACGTTCTCCATCAGCCTGCACGGCATAAATGCCTGTACGGATTAAAGGAATATTTCTCGGTACACTGAATTTTAAGAAGTTAGAGAAATAAACAACTTCGCCCATAGTACCGTCTGTTGATTGCTTTCTTACTTCGAAGGCTACGGCTTGTTCTCCATTCTTAATTGTGATTTCACTTCCTGTCACAGATGCCACCATTGTATAGGTTGGAGTTTTAGTAATCTTTTCATTGTTCTGGAACTGGGTATAATATCCTAAGTCTCCAACCTCTTTATATCGGTAGTCGCCGGATGTAAAATCTGAAATTTTACGATCTTCAATATATTGTATTGGAGCGGCCTTCGGATAATTCTGAGTTTTAATCCATGCTTTAGTATCTGCTATCATCTTGTCAGTCACTGTATAAGTCCATGTACCGTATTGTTCTACTTTTACATTATCTACAGTTTTGAAGAATCCCCATGTTTCGAAGAAATCCGTAAGGTCTTCCTGGGCAGCTTCGCATACAGCTTTGACGAAAGCCAATTGTCTTGCTCCCGGATCGCTTTCTGGCACATCTTTATATGTTGTACGCATGATATCGAATACTTTAGGCCAGAATTTAGCTTCCTGTTCGTTACCTTTACATAAGTCATAATAGATCCATAGCTGCCAATTCATACGCATGTGAATCTCTGTATCTTCATTCTGGTGAGTAGAAGTACCCATATTCCACCATACCTGCTTATCTCTATAAATTGCATTGGCTAAAGATGTCAAGCCTCGTCCGCGTGACTTATATTTTCCTAATCTGCGAATTACGTAATTAGAGAACAGATTGTTGGATGATTCGGTGGACGACGGCCAGTTAATAGCTGCTTGATGTACGTGTCCCATTTCGTGGGCAGGTCCCCAAGCATTATCTTCTGCTGCCATTACATTTTCACGTAAAAGAATATTTTTCAGATACGTATATACGAATCCCATGCGATAATCAGATGCCCACATATACGAACCTTCAGGAGAAATGGCAAACATGTGGTTATTGATTTTTCCGTCCTGTCTGTATTGAGAGATTCCCATTAACGATTGTTCCCAACCGACAATGTCATCCCAAAGATGAATAGCGGATAAAATTTCAGTCGGAGCAGCATCCAACATTTTCAGACGATGGAAATAGAACATCATTCGTTCTCCACGTACACAGAAATATTTGTGGGTGGCTTTACTGATTAATTCTGCATATTTAGCATCTGTCTTGTGTTCTTCCAAATCGAAGAAACCATTAACTACACCGTGTCCTAGAGGAATATGTATTTTGATAGGAGCAGGGTTGTTAAGCAACTGTTCTCCATCCACATTGTACATAACGAACAATTGACCGGGACCTTGCATTTTTAATAAGTTAACCCCTTCTTCCAAAGAGTAGGTCGTTCCGGTTGCTTGTGTTTGCTTGTAGTAGTCAGTGGAGCTACCGCTTGTATAGACATTCTCCTCCCAAATACATTGTAATGATACTTTTTGTCCTTCCGGGATATTACCTACTAATACTATGATTTCTTCATCTTTGTTGACGTAGATTCCGGTCGGATTGTCTAGATTACTGTATTTCTTTGTTTGTAGTCTTGTTGCCCAGTAGTCGATATTGCTATATGCTTTATATTCGCGTATACGGAAATCTTTCTCCCATTCGTCATAAGTGTTATCTTTTAAGGCATGGGCCACACGTCTGAAAGTTTCACTTTCCAATGCATCGATTTCTTCGTCGGTAACTCCTTCTTTCAAGGAACTACAAGTAAGATCTGTAAAGACAGTCAGGAGTGGATCATTCAAATCTCTGTAGTTTGCTTTTTCAAAAAACTCCATTTCTCCACAACTGGCGAAGCCTCCTAAACCCGTCTTAACGGTGATTTTAACTTTAGTGGCTTTGACCGTTTTAGTTAGTATTCCGGTCTTGCCGTCAAACCCGCCCTGCTGTCCGAAATCATAAGTACCTGCAAGAACATAATTCGGGTTATCCGCTGTTTGAACGTAAACATCGACTGCTCCGAAGTTTCCGTTTCCGTTTCTAGGATAATAGATAAAATAATCGACTTGTTTATCTCCTTGAAGTGTATATTCTAGATCTATAGGCAATGGATGAGTCGTATTATCCCAAGGAGAATGATAATGATATCCATCACCTTGTGTCTGTGAACCTTTGATTCCGTCGAATGTCTTTTCGATGCTCCAGTTATCTCCTTGTGAGATAGCATTTCCACTTACTATGGCTATTTGAGTGTCGTTTCTGAAATCAACATCATTAACTCCATATTGGGTTAAATTAATGGTATAATTGCCCAACTCAGATTTAACAGCTAATTTGGCATAACGTTTTGTTTTTCCTTGATTATCAAGGATAGAAAGCATTATTTTATCATCCTGTTGGAAAGCTGTAGCCCATTTTTCGTCGGAATTGACACTCCATTGGCTGGTTCGCAGATTTGTTTTTACCGGGATTGACATTGTAGTGCTTCTAAAGTCAATCTCTTTGTTCAGGTCACTACTGCTGATTTCAAATGTATTTGGAATCAGTTCACTCTCATCGTCCTTACATCCGGTATATATTAAGGATGTTATTAGACATAAGAAGTATGTTAAATATAAATGTATATATTTCATAAGTTATTGGATTTGTATAGGAAACCGCTCTATAAATAATAAGAACGTTTCCTATGTATTAACTTTAGTGATTACATTCCCCATAATTTAAGTTCGGCCATTCCCCAACATGCATACCATGAAGTACTACCTGGCTGGAATTCTCCTATACAATTTCCTAAATAAGACTCCATTACTGTCAATCTTAGATAGCTGAAAGGATTAGGCGACGTAAATACTTTTGAGGTATATGTTTTTCCTCCTTCACTTGATGTTGGTAATCCTTCGTTTATTTCGACAAACTCATTCCAGTTTGTTCCGTCATTACTAGTAAATAACTTAATTACTTTAGGTCCTGAGTTATTCCAACCTTTTGTAATATACTCAAACATGATAGCTCTCATTTCTTTACCTAAATTAATGTCAATAGGTTGTCCATACTGAGCATTTCCGCTTGCTGATTGATATTTGGTTTCATAAGCTGTACTGGTATCGTCATCGTAAAGAAAACTTAGTGAATTAGCTCCACAGCTCAACGGATCAGTAATTTTATCTGTCAAGTCAATCTTATCATCCACCATATCGAACATATACTTCAAGATTACATAATGTTTTTTAGTGTCCGAGGTAATAGTTTCAAGATCTTCACTTTGTTCAAGTTGTAGTGGAATTAAATAAGTCGCCCCTTTAGTCAATTTAGAACGGTCTACTACTAAAACCCCGACGCTTTCACTAATTCCGGAACTGAATATCAAATCTTCCAGTTGATAAAATGCTCCTTCCGGAACTGCTTTGTAATCTGTTCCTTGGGCCGTATTGTATGCATCTATTTCTGTTTGGTCAGTGCTGGCTGTTATACCGGCCGTAAAATTCCACTGGTTGATGACTCCGGATGTCATGGAGACTTTGATTTCAGCAATAATTTCTTCTTCCTTATTAATTCCCAGGTCTATCATTGTGGATGATTTCTCAAATTTGATACCTAGCTGTTTCACTTGAGGTTTAAGAATTAAGTCTCTTTGCTCAAAATTGACAGAATCAGTTTTACTGGTTAAGCGGATAGGCAAAATAAAGATGCTGTTGGCATTAGCTTCCGCTTCCACCTGTTCTGTTATTTTTTCCGGATTTAATGTAAACTCTTCTATTTTATAGGTATCTGAGGATTCGAAACTAATATCCTTATTCCGGAAAGTATAACAATCACTGTTCAATACAACATAGTTGTTGCCTTTGTAACGTGATTCATTATCAATTTCGGTCTGAGATAATGTGCTTAGTCTGACTTGGGCCGTAGCGGAAGGATCGCTTCCGGATTTGACTACAGTAATAGAATATTTTACTTGTTGTCCATCGTTGAAGAGTACCAGATCGTTCTGTCCACTATTCTTTAAATAAAGAATCTTGTTGTACTCTTGGGGTATCAGTTCTTGGTAGTCAGCTTCTTCACATCCGGTAAATGTGGCGAGTGAACCCAAGAAAAGAAGTGAGTATAATATTTGTTTCATAATTTGTAAACAGTTTAAAGATTAATATTCGGGTGCTTGAACCATTTGTGGATTCTTGTATGTTTCGTTAGCAAATATAGGTGCCAGATACATACGGTTTTCCCATTTGTAATCTTGATTTACAATAACAGGTTGATTTAACTCTTCGAAAGTAGGTTCTTCTACTTGTTCCATATTCAACCCTTTACGTACGCCAGCTGCAAAAACTTCAGGGGCAATCATCCAACGTCGTGCGTCGTAATAGCGTAGACCTTCTCCCCATAGTTCTACAAAACGTTCGTTGCGTATCCAATCCATGGCCGGCATATCATTCAGCATTTCTTCTGTTACGTCTGGTATACCGGCACGTTCACGAACTACGTTCAGATACGTAAGTGCTTCTTTGGGTCTGTCTAAAGCTGCCAAACATTCGGCTACACTCAGGTAAAGTTCTGCCAAGCGGAAGAGAGGACGTGGATAGCTTTTTTCGTTGTTACTCCAGTTTGTACCCCAGTTCAGGTCGGGTTGGATAAATTTCTTTGACATGTATCCTGTGACACAGTGATCACGGGCGAATTCAGTTCTGTTCCAACCTTGTGCTTCGCCTTTCTTAAGATTGAGTACCAGAGGTTTGCCGCCTGAAATTCGTGGGCTGTATTGGTCTCCGTCAAATGAAAGCCATGCATAGAATCGTGGTTCGCGGTTGGTATTTAACTTGATAATATCCGCATTGCTTCTTCCTGCAGATTCATACCATGAATCTTCTTCTGCGAAAGTCCCTTTATTGGCAGCAATTCGAGGTAATTCTCCTTCTTTGGTATAGAATCGCTCTACACTGTTTAATAAAGGAGAGTAGCCGCTATATCCACTTCTCCAAGGGCCTCCGTCTACTTTTACCACGTGTACTGGTAAAGAAGCCATTACTACACCGCCGTCATCTGCAAGTCCCCATATCATTTCACGGTTACCATCCGAGTAACGGCTAGTTACGAGATAACGCATCAAATAAACATGTTTTTTGAATTCTTCGGTAACTCCGTCTACGGGAACATCAAGCTCTCCTAGATTAAGTCCTTGATTACCCATAAGGATTGCACTTTCTTTAGTAGTCATCAGTCCGCATCCGCCTTCTCCTTCTGCCCATTCCAGTGCGTCTTTACAAGCAGTCAGTGCGCGTTCCCATTTATCGGGATCATAAACCTGGCTGACTAATTCTTTCCCATATCCCGGTGTTTCGAAATTCTTGTTTTTCCAATCCGGATAAGGGAATTTCCCATTCCATAAGTCAGAAGCTGCATAGAGCAACAAGCGTGCTTTTACTGCTTTTGCAATAGTGGAAGTTGCACGTCCCCATTCCGAACCGATACGGGAGGCCGGAAGATCTTTAGCTGCTTCGTCCAGTTTCATGGAAATCCAGCTTGTTACGTAATCAAAGTGATAACGTCCGTGATATTCATTGTTCGGTGTATCCATATCAATGTATGAATCAGTGATAGGGCACGGGCCATAGTATTCTAATATCAGGAAATGATAGTAAGCAATTAGGAAATTGGCTTCGGCAGTCCATTCTCTTTTTTGTACTTCCGATACATCGAGGGCATTTGGTAATTGGGACAGAAACAGATAACATTGTCCGATATAGCGGTAGATATTACCCCATTTCCAGTCTCCGGGAGATTCCGGAGTCAGCAGTCCCCAACCGGCACGCTGTCCGCTGTGTCCCCATAATTCCGGGAATACAAATTCATCAGTAGATGCAGCTTCCATTCCGGTATAAGTAATTGGGTTGGATGAACCTTTGATTCCTGCATAGCATGAGTAGAGGAAGCCAAGTGTACTTTCCGGCTTTTTAACGGCATCTCCCAGACCTGCTTGTTCGGGAGGTACTACATCTAGGAAATTGCAAGATGTCAGGCAACACGTAGAGAGTATTAACAGACTACCCATCTTTTTTATTTTATCTATAAGTCTCATATTTATCTCGTATTTAGGTTCATATATTAGAAATTAAGTTGTACTCCGATGTTGAATGTACGCTGCAAAGGATAAGCATTCCATGATAGTTCTGGGTCCCATAGCTTGAACGGACTGAATACGGCTATATTGTCACCGTTCAGGTATACGCGTCCATATTTGAATTTATATCCCAGTTCCAGTGTCTTGAAACGGATGAAATTACCGTTACGCATCCAGTAAGTACTAGCTACTGTATTATTGGCTGTTTGTGAACTAGTCAATCCTAAGCGCGGATATTTAGCATTTGGATTGGGATTTGACTCAGACCAGTAGTCATCTGCAATGAATTGCATGACATTATAGTCACTTTGGCCGAATGGTGAAATACCGCTAATCATGATAGTGCGTTTAGCCGACCCATTGAAGAATACACCGAAATCGAATTTTTTATAGGTTACATTCATTCCCAAACCATATTGGATGCGGGGGGTAGTTCCATAAGGAGAGATCATTACTTGGTCACTGCCATCTATTTTACCATCTCCGTTTACATCACGGTATTTTATGTCTCCCGGTTTAACAGTACTACCAAGATTCTGTGTCGGGCTATTATCGATTTCTTCCTGACTGCTGAATAATCCTTGGGCGATATATCCGGTTGTGCGGCTTAACGGTTTGCCTGTAGATGTTTTCCATACATACGGATAAACCGGTTCATCCAGGTTGACATATTTGTTTTCAGTATATGTGAAGTTTCCACGGAAATCTACATATAAATCTTTTGTGAATTCTTTTCTCCAGTTTACACTTAGTTCAATACCCCAGTTATCAACTTTACCTTTATTGCTCCAAGGTTTAGCTGTATAATATCCAAGAGATTCCGGCCATGCTTCGCGGTGGAGCAGGATATTGTAACGTTTCTCATTAAAATAATCGGCAGTAATAGTCAACTGGCGGAATAATTCGAGGTCGATACCTATATCCAGTTTCTTTACGCGTTCCCAACCGCCATTAACAACTGCATAATTGGTTACTAAAGGACCATATAAGGTATAGTTCATATCTACACCGGTAGTGAAGCCTATGTTATTGAGCGATACCTGGTCGATGTACAGGAAGTGTTGTGCACCGGCAGAAAGTCCGGTTTCGTCACTACCTACCAGACCATAAGATCCTCTGATTTTCAGGTTATCTATATACTTGGTCATCGGTTCAAAGAACTTTTCGTTACTGATTACCCAGCCTAGAGATACGGCGGGGAAGAATTCGAAACGTTCTTTCTTGGCCAGACGTTCTGTTCCGTTATAACCGAAATTCAGTTCTACCAGATAGCGCTGACCGTAGTCGTAAGTAAAACGTCCTGAGAATCCTTGATTGCGTTCGGGTAGTACGCTACTACGATATTCACGTTGCATATACATCAGCATTCCTGTTACATGATGTAGATTGAACTGGCGGTCATAATTCACGCGGGCGTCCAGATAGAAAGTCTGGTCGGAAGCTTTGCTTATATCTGATGTTTTCAGATAGTCAGTTCCTGATGTTCCCAGGCGTTCAATTTCATAATCAGTAGGATTTGAAGGGTTATAACTTCCTCCTTTAATACCATAATAATAAGGTTCGATCGTCCGGTTGTAGGAAGATGAAGCCCAATTCTTCCAATTGACCATTGCTTGTACGCTTAACCCCTTAGTTACGAAATCAAGTTTTTGGTTGATTTTTAAAGAAGTATTGAGTGTGTTCTCATTATATTCCTTGAATGAACTCAACATATAAGCATACGGGTTGGTACGTACCGAAGATCCTGTCCATATAGCATTACCAAAACGGATATGTGTGTCTCCGGGTTGTGCCGGGAAAGTAACGGGGAAGTTAATAGGATTACAATACAACATCTGAGCGAATAAATCGGAAGTACTGTAGTTCGGTCCCTTCTTGTTACGAATCTGGGCGTTCATGTGTAAATCGATTTTAGTTGTAGATGTTATTTTGTAAGAGATATTGTTTTGGAAATTATATCCCCAATTGTTTATATTATTATTATACGAATATACTTTCTTTGTATCCAGCAAACCTGTATCGTGATTGGCTTGCAAGCTCATATAATAAGATGCTTTTGAACCACCGCCTGAGATGTTGACATTGGCACGCTGATTCATATTCATGTTTTTGAAGATGACGTCTTTCCATTGTACATCCGGATAAATGTAAGGATTAACTTGGTTGCGTGTGTTGTCGATGTCAAGTTGCGAATATTTTGGGGTCGCTCCCGGATTACGTGTCAATTGGGCTTCGTTGTACATTTCCATCCAAGTGGCACCATTTACAAAGTCGGGGAAGTTCATCGGTTTATTGAAAGAGTTCTCAACCGTGACGTTAATTCTGGTTTTCTCGTTTTCTTTACCGGTCTTGGTAGTGATGAGCATAACGCCGTTGGCACCACGGGCACCGTAGATAGCGGTCGCAGAAGCATCTTTCAAAATAGAGAAACTTTCGATCGTTTCAGCCGGAATATTATTCAGGTCTGCCGTAGAAATTTCTACATCATCCAAAAGTATTAAAGGAGTGGCTCGTCCGCCAAAGGTACTCACACCGCGAATGTAGAATTCGGAAGCGGCACCCGGTTCGCCGGTCGAAGTCATAGAAATAACACCTGCCAGTTTTCCCGCAAAGGAGGTGGTAAGCGAAGAACTTGGAGCTTTCAGTTCCAGACCTTTCACACTGGTGATTGACCCTGTTACACTGACTTTCTTCTGTGTACCGGCACCTACTACTACAACTTCACTCAGCAGTTGGTTGTCTGATTCCATCTTTACGTTGATGACACCAAGATCGCCTACATCGACTGTTTTCTTTCTGTAACCGATGTAACTGAATTCCAGCTGTGCTTTCGAGCCGCTGATAGCAATCGTGAAATTACCATCCAAATCGGTAATTACTCCGTCCTTCTGTCCTTTCACTACAACAGTAGCACCGATAACCGGATCGCCATTTTCAGCGTCTACCACCGTACCCGTAACGGTACGTTTCTTTTTGGGTTGCTGCTGTGCGGCTTCCTCTTTGTTTACCTTTAATATGATCTCGTTACCTTTGATCATGTAGGTGATTCCGCTACCTTTGAAGACTTCTTTTAAAACTTCTTCAATAGTCCCTTCACAATTTAGATTTTTGTTGGTTGTGTTTTTCAAGTCTGCAGCATTGTAGAAAAATGTGTAATTACTGTTTTTTTCAATTAGCTGGATTGCTTGTTTGATAGTCATTGCTTGCCCTTTTACTGAGATTACTCCTTGTGCTCCTAGGATGTTGAGCGGGTAAAAAAGCAACAGCAATACGATATACTTCAGATATCGTTGCTTGTAAGAAATTTGAATTTTTCTCATGCTTTAGCATTTTAGATTAGACATAAGTTTAATTATTATTTTTTTATAATGATTTTATTTGCATGTTCTTCTTTATTCAGGTTTAATGTGAAACAAATTTTGTTGACTACATCTTCCAATGGTTCGTCATAGCGAATGCTTCCGGTAAATGCTGATTCATGATTGATACCTTTTGCTAATGTGACGTCGGAGTTGTACATTTGATTGATGATACTAATAAGCTCTTGCAAGGGAATATCCGTGAAGTTATATTTTCCGTTTTCCCATTTTATATTAGTAATCTGTTCTACTCTCATTTCAGCATTACGCGGATTGTATATCACTCTTTGTAAAGGCTTCATTACTGTTTTTTGTCCGGTGGATTCAACATTAAATTCTATCTTTCCACGAAACAATGTAATTTCGTTCTTTTCGGCATCGGTTTGTTTGATATGGAAGCAAGTTCCTTTTACTTCAATAAAAGCCTTGTCGATATATACTTGGAAAGTACTTCCTTCATGCTTATAAACTTCAAATAATGAATTACCACTCAACCAGACTTTTCTTTCTTTGTTAAAAGCTTTTGTATATTGAATAGAACTTCCGGGCTCCATCCATACTTTGCTGCTATCCGGAAGAGTGTACATCTGGTTCTGCTGAGCTGTAATTTTAATAAGCTCATTAGCTATCTTGTCGCCTTTAAACGTTAACCAGAATCCGCCTATTGTCAATAAAAATGCAATTGAGGCAGCGGCAAAATACCACCTTGGTTCTACAAGAACTCTGTTATTTTTCCTGTATTCACATTTGGTTTTTACCTTTTTCCATATTTGTTCTTTTATTGCCATATCAGCAGCTCTGTTTCCAGATTCATTCCATTGTTTTTTTATTTCTATATTTACCGATTCCAAGTCAGCAAAGGCTTTCCGTTGCTTTTTGGAGAGTCTACCTGACAGCAGACTTTTGATTAATCTTTTCCTTTCGACCTTATCCATTCTATTCTACCTTGTTGGTTTTAAACTCTATTGTTGCTCATATACTATAAATACACACCAGCTCTTTCTAACCCCACATCGACTTTGTAAAAAAGTGAAAGTTTTTTTGAACGTAAGCTGTAATTATCTGATAATTAGCAATGTAGTTAATTGATTAATGCGAAAAAAAATAAAAAAGATGTGAGATGTATTACTAAGTTCTTGTAGAACTAAGGCCATATTTGGCTGCCGCTTCAGTAGCTATCCTATTGTTGATAGGTGGACTTTGGATGATTTTAGGTGATAATAAAGCGGAAATGAATGAGTTGGTAAGGATTGAAGCCCAACAAAGTATGATGTATATTTTGCCGGATAGCACCAAGGTCTGGATGAAGCCCGGAAGTTCTATTCAATTTGCAAAAGATTTTAATAAAGACAGAAAAGTCTGGTTGAGTGGTAATTCATTATTTGAAGTTTATAAGCACGAGGGAAGTACTTTTCAAGTACACATTAATAAAGCTTTTATAGAAGTGAAGGGAACTTGCTTTCTTGTCAAGCAAGATGATATAAAGCAGAATGAAATTACGCTGTTTCATGGTAAGATAGAATTTAATGTTGAATCTACCGGGAAGAAAATAGTCATGCAACCACTTCAGAAAGTGACTTATAATGTAGATAATGCACAAACACAAATAGAGAATATCTCAAATATCAGTTGGGAAAATGGAAGATATAACTTTGAAGATGTTCCGTTGACTCAACTGATTGAAACAGTCAATCAGATGTATAATACAAATATAGTCTTAAAGAGGAATTTAGGAAAAAAAGCATTGTTTAGTGGGAGTATCCGTTATGACGAAACTTTGGATGATGTACTTGATAAAATCTGTTTTAGTCTCAATTTGACCATAGAAACACACAATGAACAAATTATTATTCATTAATATCAATATAAATATTTTATTATAAACTTAATCGAATGTCTAATCTAATCAGTCGAAGCATGAGAAAACAAAGAATCTCTAGTTGCAGGCGATATTTGAAGTATATCGTCCTCACTTTGCTTTTTTATCCGTTATCTGTCCTTGGAGCTCAGGGACAAGTTTCAGTAAAAGGGCAGTCAATCACTATTAAACAGGCTATTCAGCTTATTGAAAAAAACAGTAGTTATACTTTTTTCTACAATGCAGCAGACCTGAAAAACACAAAAACTAGAAATATTAATTGTTCGGGTACAATTAATGAAGTGCTTAACGAAGTATTCAAAGGGAGTGGAGTCAGTTATACTATTAAAGGTAACGAAGTTATTTTAAAAGTTGAAGGCGAATCTACTCAACAAGCGGCCAAACACAAGATTATTGGTGTAGTGACCGAGTCGGCCACCGGAGATCCCATTCCTGGGGCATCTGTTATGATTAAAGGAACAAAAACCGGTACGACTACCGATGTAGATGGTAAGTTCGAGGTTATGGCGACTTCCAGTGATGTTCTGGTTATCTCTTTTATCGGATATTCTTCTAAGGAGATCAAAGTAGGAAACCAGAAAGTACTGAGTGTTACTTTATCTGACGATGCAGAACAGCTGGATGAAGTAGTCGTAACGGCCTTCGGAACAGGACAGAAGAAAGAAACAGTAACAGGTTCTATCCAGTCTGTACGTCCGGCAGATTTGAAAGTACCGACTGCTAATCTTTCTACGGCTTTTGCCGGTCGCCTTTCCGGTGTGATCTCTTATCAACGTAGTGGTGAGCCTGGAAATAACGGTGCGGATTTCTTTATCCGTGGTGTTGCTACCATGAACAGTGCTACTCCGCTTATTGTACTTGACGGAGTTGAAATCTCAAAAGCGGATTTGAATGCACTTGATCCGGAAGTCATTGAAAGTTTTTCTGTACTGAAAGATGCAACTGCTTCCGCCATGTACGGTACACGCGGTGCGAATGGTGTACTTATCATTAAAACCAAGTCGGGTTCCGACCTTGAAAAACCGATTATCGGTGTGCGTGTAGAGGCTTACGTCAATACCCCCATTAAGCGCCCGAAAACGGTGGACGGAGTGACGTTTATGAGAATGTATAATGAAGCCGTTACTAATCAAGGTACCGGAGATGCACTGTATTCAGATGATAAAATCTATGGTACGGCGAATAACTTGAATCCATACATTTACCCGAATGTGGATTGGTACGACGAAGTATTCAAGAACGCGACCTTCAATCAGAAAGCTAACTTCAATGTTCGCGGAGGTACTTCCAAGATTACTTACTTTATGAATGTGAATGTCAATCATGAAACAGGTATGCTGAAAGACCGTTCCAGCAACTTCTTCTCTTATAAGAATAATATCGACTATATGAAATATGCATTTCAGAATAATGTGGACTTCCATATGTCGAAGACTTCTACTTTGTCTTTACACTTGAATGTACAGTTGAACAATATGCATGGTCCGTTGACAACTTCAGAAGGAGCCGGTGTAGATAATATTTTTGGGGCTATCATGGGAACTAACCCGGTCGATTTTCCTGTAATGTATCCGCAAGAAGATGAGAAATGGTATCGTTGGGGTAGTATTGTGGCAGGTAACTATAATCCTGTAAACCCTGTTGCTGTGTCCAGTATGGGATATAAGGATACGTTCGAGAGTACGGTCGTTGCCAATCTGGACTTTGATCAGAAACTTGATTTTATTACCAAAGGATTGAGCTTCAAAGCATTGATTTCATTTAAGAACTGGAGTTATAATTCCAAATATCGTTTACAGGGTTATAATACTTACCAGTTGACTGACTATACCAAGAATGAAGATGGAACATATAATTATACAGTAAATTCAATAGGGGATGCAACCAATCATACGTTAGATTCTTTCTTTGGTACTGACGGTGACAGACGCTTTTACATTCAAGGTTACTTTAATTATGACCGTGCTTTTGGCGATCATCATGTAGGTGGTATGTTGTTGTATAACCAGGATGAATATAACTCAAATTTTAATTCCAGTTTATTGAACTCTTTGCCCAAACGTAGAATGGGTATTGCCGTTCGTGCTGCTTATGATTATGCCAATCGCTATTTATTTGAGTTCAATGCTGGTTATAATGGATCTGAGAACTTCGCAAAAGGACATCGTTTCGGATTCTTCCCCTCTGTGTCAGTGGGTTGGAATATCAGTCAGGAGAAATTCTGGGAACCAATTAGAAATATAGTATCTAATTTCAAAATTCGCGGTTCTTATGGTTTGGTGGGTAACGACCAAGTACCTTATACTCGTTTCTTGTATATGGGAATCACTACATTGAATGATTCGCCCAGCTATCAGACTGGTTATGGCAGCCATAAAGAGTCACATAATGGCCCTACATTCTCAAGATTTGAAAATGAAGATATGACATGGGAGGTAGGTCATAAGCTGAATGTGGGAGCAGACATTCAATTATTTAACTCTCTCAATTTGACAGTTGACGCATTCCGTGAGATCAGAAGTAATATCCTTACTACAAAAGGTTCTATTCCTAATTATCTGGGAGCAGCCAACACAGTAATCTATGGAAACTTTGCCAAGGTAAAGAACTGGGGAGTTGATCTGGCGGTTGATTATGGTAAACAGATCAATAGAGATCTATCAATTCAGTTTAAAGGAACGTTTACGTTTGCCAGAAATCGTGTAATGGAAACTGATGAGGCCGCTGATATACGTCCGGCTCTGTCCGCAGTAGGAAAACCCTTGAATACACTATGGGGATATGTAGCTGACGGACTATATATTGACGAAGCTGATATAGCGAATAATCCTACCTCTACATTAGGTAATATAACAATAGCGGCAGGTGATGTGAAATATGTAGACCAACCGGATGTAAATGGTAATTATGACGGACAGATAGACTCCGATGACAGAGTCGCCATTGGTCATCCTACTATTCCTGAAATTATCTATGGTTTCGGTCCGTCTATTACTTGGAAGAAATGGGACTTCTCCGTATTCTTTCAGGGACAGGCTAACGTCTCATTGATGATGAGTGGTTTTGAGCCTTTTGGTACTCAAAGTAAAAACAATGTGTTGGAGTGGATTGCAGAGGATTATTGGAGCAAAGAAAATCAGAATCCGAATGCTAAATATCCCCGTTTGACTAAGTACAACAACAATAATAATATGCAATCTTCTACTTATTGGTTGAGAAACGCCGCTTTCCTGAAATTAAAGAATGCAGAAGTTGGTTATAACTTTAAATGGGGAAGAGTTTATATGAGTGGAACCAATCTGCTGACATTCTCTCCGTTTAAATTGTGGGATCCTGAAATGGGTGGAGGAAAAGGCATGGCTTATCCTACTCAGAGAACTTTCAACTTAGGTGTTCAAATTACATTCAAATAAACATATAATAACCAGTGATTATGAAAAAAATATATAGAATTTTATTCTTGCTAGTTGCATTAATTGGATATAGTTCTTGTAACTATCTGGACATTGTTCCGGATGAAACAACTACTGACGAGGATACTTATGCTGATAAAGATGCAGTGAGAGATTATCTTTATTCTTGTTATGCCTATTTGCCGCAGTGTAACATATCGAGTGGTAGCTTGGACCAGATGACAGGTGATGAGGTGATTACTGCATTCGAGCATGAAACGTTTGCCGGTTTCCCTAAAGGAAACTATTCTGCGGCAACTCCTGTAATTTCTTATTGGGACACTTTCTTCCAGGGTATCCGCCAATGTTATATGTTGCTTGAAAGGATTGACAAGGTAGCTGATTTGAGAAACGATTTGAAAGTGGATTATAAGGCACAGACTAAATTTCTGATAGCTTATTATCATTATTTGATGGCCCGTTGTTATGGTCCTACTTTGCTGATAAAAGAAACACCTTCTATCACGACTCCGGTGGAAGAATATTTGGGAAGAACACCTTATGATGAATGTGTGGAATGGATATGTAATTTGTTTGACGAAGCTGCCAATGATTTGCCGGCTGTTCGTTCTACGGCTTCCGAGTTCGGACTTGCCACTAGTATCGCTGCTAAATCATTAAAGGCAAAGATGCGACTTTATGCAGCTTCGCCGCTATTCAATGGTAATTCAAAATTTTATAGCAACTTTGTAGATAAGGATGGTGTGCAGTTGATGCCGCTTACTTATGACGCTAATAAGTGGGTACTTGCAAGAGATGCCTGTAAAGAGGCTATTGAACTTGCCGTACTGAACGGACATGATTTATATAAAAAGAAAGATTACCGGCTGGATGAGTCAGAAGCTAATCCATACCCTGAAGAAGGAGCTGTCAGAT
>ENA-USYV01000296-USYV01000296.1-human-gut-metagenome-genome-assembly--contig:-NODE-296-length-58717-cov-11.679212_pt1 | contig 58717 bp, 59 predicted proteins | sample MGYA00250066_ERZ773514 | MGnify/ENA primary metagenome ERZ773514 (study PRJEB29103, sample SAMN06112049) | human gut metagenome | biome: human gut; feature: ankylosing spondylitis patient; material... | reverse complement strand
TCCGACTCGTTTAATAAATACCAAATGGTAGAGGCCGCAACAGATTCAAGTCGATCAAAGCCATGCTCTTTGCAGTGGCTTCTAACGTAGTTGGTAAGAGCAGAGAGGGTCCAAAGCTCTAATGCCGGTCCGTCAGGAAGTTCTCTTGGCTTGCTGCAGGCCAAAGAAATAATCCATGTCTGCTGCTCCGGATCCAGTTCTTTCGGACGCCCGGGGCGTGCTGCATCTTCTAAGGCTGCCTGAACTCCGGCTGAAGAAAAGCGCTTGATTATTTTGTTAACGACCGGACGGGAAATCCCAAGGTTATTTGCAATATCGGTGTTACTGCTCCCGGAGGCGGCCAACAGAATCATCTTTGCGCGTTGTACCTTCCGAGTCTCTTCAGTCCTGGAAGAAACGATCTTCTCAAGAGTAGCTTTGTCTTGTTCAGATAAGACGGGATTAAATTTGCGGGTACGACCGGCCATGAAATTCCTCCATTCATGGCCGTATTATACTTCTTATTCTAATTAGATAACGTAATTATAGAAATTTATACTAGTTTTAAAATCAACGAAATCGACCAAACTGCGGTAATTGCAATACAACAGGATAAAAACCACTTTTTAGTAATTTGATCTTTAGAAATCTTTTGAATATTTTCCATAATGCGCGAAACTGAGTTGGTTACCTCCCTTTCATTCAAGCTGCTTGGTTTTTTGCTCGGTTTTCCTATAAGTGCAATTTTTGCAACATAAGAGCCGCCGAAGAGATTCTCATCAAAATGCATCTCCAAAGCGGCATTAGCTCCAACCTCATCTCTAAGGAAGTGAGCTAACCTGAGCTTTGCTTCGGCAGGATCATTCGTTTGGGACCTGACGATGATGTCGTATGGAAATATCTCTAAGACAATAAAACCATCGGTAACGTCGTTCTCAAAAATAAATACTTTTTTGGGGATTGTGTAGTTGGTGTCTGTCATTTTGATTTTGTGATAAAGACCCGAGTGCGTTAGTCCCCGGGCCTGTGTTTGAGTTTTTATCGGCTTATGGGCTTCAGCTGATAAACCTTGGAGAAGTCCACGTCTCTTGCTACAAAGATGCCGACTCGTTCGCCCTGATTCTTTGTGAGCGTCGGAGGAATGTTGCCTGACTGACGCATAGCTTCCTGAATGATTTGATTCATTCCGTCTTCACTGTTCTGGTAGTAATTTACGCCGCCGTTGTTTTCCGTTTGTTTGGTCATCGCGAAGTCAAAACCGTCTTGAATCAGAGTAAAGAGCAGTGCGTTTCCGAAGCGAGCCCACCAATGGAAGTCAATTTCTCCGGCCATGCCCGAACCTCCAAGAGCATCGGTTGCCGGACTGTCGATATTGACACGCACGCCTTTAGGCGTCTGAATTTGCGTCCATAGAACGAAAATTCGGTTCAATCCGTTTTCAACGGCACCTTTGTATTCTCCGATAGCTTTTGAACCGCGCTCAATCAGGAGCACCCGACCGTTTGCGCTGTAAACGTCACGGGGGATGACGCACGAAGTCATGCCGGGAACCGTCGTATCAAGCTTGGTTTCCAAAACACAGTCTATGAACGTACCTTTAGGAAGAAGCAGATTTCTGTCCGGCATCATGACGGCACTGGTCGGAGGAGTTGAAACGCTTGAGAGCAGTCCGCCTAATTTTCCGCCGGAAGATCGCCCGGAACCAGAGTCGTAGCCCTCTTCACGGAGAGTGGCTGCAAATCCCTTTCCCTCATTTTCCTCCGCTCCCTGTAGAGCTCCTCCCTCGGCCATCATGGGAGCCATGTTTCTCTTTTCTGCGAGCGTCGGTTCCGGTTTTTCTTTGGTGCTGCTGACCATCGGACCGTTTCCCGTTTGCTTCATTTGTATCGCCGGAGGCTGCTGAATAAGCTCGGAGTCTTTTTCAGGCTTCGGCTCAACTGGTTCTTTGACCACCACCTGAGTCGGCTGCGGCTCAGGCGGCTGAATTTGCGAGAGGGGAGGAAGCGTGAGCGTGCGCCCGGAAAACATCGGGGTCGCTTGCTCCTGCGGCTTCGGAGGAGTATTTCTTGCTGAATGCTTCTGATAGAAACCGAAGGCAATGCAGACAAGCATAAGAACGACTAGTGCTGCCATCAAAGCCAAATTTCTGTTTTTGACTGGTGATGTCTTTTTACCCGCAACGCTCGGTATTCCGATTTCAGCCGGATTGGGTTGAGAACCGGCAATCTGCGGTGTTGTGTTTTCATTCATTTAGTTCACCTCTTTGACGAGTTCTCGTTTCAGTCCGGGCACCGACACACCCGAGTCGTTCGGAGCTCCGCCGCCGCTGTAGGTTTCGTTGTAAATGCCGACGACAGCTTGTCCGGCTCGAAGTCTCAGTTCTCTGTAAACGCCGTGAACAACGAGCCAGTCGCCTTTGATGTGAGAGTTAAGCAGTGTTTCCTCTTCGTTCTCAGAGACCCTGTATACAGCCGGAAAGTCGGTGTGCCGGTCAAACTTCAGGTACGTGAACCTTCCGTTGTCAAACACTTCCAGAGGAGCGATTTCTTTTGAAAGAGGAGAGGAGCCGAAATTTTCGCTGTAAAACTTATTAACTTCAGATCGGTTCTCGGAATCGGTCTTATCGGAAATCTCTTTATCGGATTGGTTCAGCAGAGAATCCACGGTTTTCTTGTTTGCATTCTCCTGAGCTTTGGCCGCTTCTTCCAGCGGATACCGGAAGGTCAGGCTGTAGGTTGCCTTGGCTCTGGAACCCGGATGCACATCAAAGAGGTACGTATGTTTATCCGTCACAATCACAAGATTGGTCGCTCCGTCGAAGTCTTTGGGCTTCAGGAAGAAATTATTGCCTCGGGCCTGAAACTCCCAAGCGGTTGAATACCCGGAACCGAAATCGCGAATCTTTTCTCCGGGAGAAAATGTGATGGTTGTAATCAGCCCGTTTGCGGCCCGGATCGGATAAACCTGACCGGGTTTGTAGTCCGTGTACATCACTCGTGCGTCATATTGACTTGCCGTCGGACGCTCTAAAGCATTAACTGAGAGCCCGCAGCAGAGGAAAGATGCAGCCAGCAAAAGACAGCAAAGACTTTTTCTCATGGCGCTGCTCCTTCAATGATCGGGTCAACTCGGTAGCTTGTGACCGTAAAACCAAATGGGTTTACAAGCCTCTGTGCTTCGTCCATCGAATAATTCGGGTTGTATTCATATCCGATGGTTGCACGCCAAGAGTTTCTAGCTTCTTCATTGTTGCTGTACGTATCAACAAGGCGTTTGGTAAATCGGACGGTTGCGATCCCGTTTCCGTTGGGAACGACGGACTCAACATTGCAGATGATCTTCTTTTTGTCTTTAAGAAGGTTCTGAAGGGATTTCTTATTGTCCAGCCCGTACTGGTGGTCATAGGGATTGAATACTTCAGGAACGCTCATCAGGCGGACTCGCGCATGGTCGTTTTCCAGCGTGCGGTAGTCGTAGCTTTCGTGGCTCTGCGTGTACAGGTTGAGCCAATACTTATCCATCATCTCATCAACGGGGATGTTTTGCGGATCTCGGATGTCGATCACCCGGGTCGTCCCGTTGCTTTTATCCAGCTCGACAATAAAAGGATAGGCTTCCTTTTTCACCGCGATCACAATGCAGATAATGCTCACCAGCACTAATAGGCACCCCATGATCTTGGCGGCTGTCCAACCGGCTTTGGCCTGTTTTTCCTTCAGCGCCATACGCTCAACAGTCCAATCCAGAGCTTCGTGATAGGGATAAGCCGGTTTGTTCACGGTTTCTTTGGCTGCTGAAGGAGCGGCTTCTGCTTGGGGCGTTGGTTTCTTTTTCTTGAAAAACATATTGTTTCCTATCTGTATAATATTCGTTATCTAAAAATTATCTTTTAGGAGAAAGATATGGCTTCTTTGACATTACGAAGAGTCGGGGGATCGGTAGTAGCCACATTTCCCAAGGCTTTACTTGAACTTTTGAACGCAACAGAAGGCGACACCGTTGAATATACGTTTGACGACGGCAAGCTGATTATTGAGTCCAAACAAAAGAAACGCAGAAAACTTCCGAAATATGATCTCAGCCAACTCCTCGAGGAGCACAAACAGATCATGCCCTTGCTGGAAGAAGAGTATGAAATTTGGGGAAAAGATAAACGTAAGGGCACCGAATTATTATGAAAAAGGTACTTCAACAAGGTGACATCATACGTATTGCTTTCGATCCCTCGCTGGGACAGGAACAGCAAGGCGTTCGTCCAGCGCTTGTAGTCAGCGTTCAGCCGGTGAACGCTCTTTCTAACCGCGTTATTGTTGCGGCTATCAGTAACGGTGCGGGTTTTAATCGAAAGTACGGTCTCGTCGTTCCTCTCATTGGAACGGGACTGCAAACGACTGGTGTCATTATTTGTGATCAGCTTCGCACGATGGACGTCCGGGCAAGGGAAGCGACTTTCATTGAGACCGCTCCTCAGTATGTTGTTGATGAAGTTTTGGGCAAGCTTGCAGCCGTTCTCGGAATAGAGGAGTAAGGTTTTCATTGCTCCGTCTCCTCATATCCGAAACTGAAATTCCGTGTAACTCGGTCTTTCCTAAAGTTGAGTTTTGCTTCCTCTTTTTTCTGCATTGCTTCCTTTTGTCTTTGCTGGGCAAATTCCGTTACCGGGACGCGAATGCCGGAAGGTGTCGGCGGTTTAGTGGCGCCGCAGCCGGTTAAAAAAATCGGGACAAGGCAAGCCAAGCAGAGCAATTTGAAATTGAATCTAGTCTGTTTTCTCATTTGGATATTCCTAACATAGCAACTTTGCTATAATTCACCTTACAGGCAACGGGGACATTTGGATTTTGACTATGGCTAAAGACCCATCCATTAAGGGTGAGATCAAAAGATTTTCGATAGAGTTTTATTCGGACAAGGTTCTTGCAGAACTTCTTGAGTTTCCCGTGTCCATACGAGCCAGATGTTTCCTGCTTCTTGATCGGATGAAAGAAGACGGACCAAACTTGGGCTTTCCGTACACTCGAAAGATTGTCGGAACCGAGGCCATTTTTGAAGTTAGAGGAAAAGCAAAAGAAGGAATCGGCAGAGTACTTTATTGCACGGTTATCGGCAGCAAAATCATCGTCCTTCATGCCTTTGTCAAGAAAACCCAAAAGACACCGAAAAAAGATATTGATCTTGCGGTTTCCAGATTTAAGGAGTTGAGAAATGAGATCCTTAGTTAAGTTTGATGACGTGTTACAAGAACAATTAAAAAATCCCGAATTCAAAAAATGCTTTGATGAGGCCGGTGCCGAATATGCAACGTTTAAAAATGCTATGGAGGCTCGCAAAGAAGCCGGCTTAACACAAGAAGACATTGCAGAAAGGATGGGTACTACCCAATCTTCTGTTGCTCGTTTGGAGATGAAGCTGAGTAAAGGCATCCTTCCTTCCCATGCTTCATTAGTGAAATACGCAAGTGCGCTTGGCAAACGCGTTGTGATTACCTTTGTTTGATTCTGAATTAACACGTTGTTACCCCTCTGATTTTCTGTTTTTTAAGATTTCATTGGCGATTCGTTCGTTTTCCCGGCTTTGTGCTTCGTTCACTTGCTCAGAAGACCCGGATGTTTGCGCCGAAGACTGAGGAATGTTTTGTTCAGGCGACGGAGTATTGAATTGAGCTCTTTGGTCAAACTGCGAATGATCCGCAGAGAAATCAAAAACCGGATCTGGTGAGCCGGAATTGCCGGTCGCTGCTGAAGCTGACACTCCTGAAGGAGATGTCGGCTGAACGACGGAGGGCTGCTGACTTCCGTATGCAGCGCCGACTGCCGCAGCATTGGCGGCCGCCACTTTTTCCTGCTGAGGCGTCTGGTTCATGTTCGCCGGGCCTGAAAATGCAGGTGCAGGGGCGCCTGAAGAGCCGGAAGCACTTCCTCCTGACGGGCCGGAAGAACCCGCGTTTGCCGGAGTTCTTAATTTGTCCGGGTCGGTGAAGAACTGTCTGACTGCGCCTGCCGCGTAACCGGCAGTCGCTGCTGCAAATGAACCGGGATTGGTAAGGCCGCCGCTGCCTAAAAGGTGCTGTGCTTGAGACTTCAGAGCATCTCGATTTTCTTTAGCGTAATCGGTATCCTGAGCATTAGCGCGTCCGTACATACCGCCCGCGTAACCCAGCATAGCACCGCCCGTGACGGCAGCCGTCGTTCTGCCGAAGCTTTGCAGCATACCTGCCACCGAGGCAGCCTGAAGCGCAACGCCTCCGGTAAGACCGGCGGCAAATGTGGGGATAGATTTCACAACTGTTGCAAGAGCTAGAACTACAACGGCAAAAACACCTAAGTTAACTAACAGAACTCCATAGTCTTTTCCGCCTTCGGCAGCTATCGCAAACTCGGTTATTTGATCAATTCTCTCTGCAAAGATACCGTTAATCAGTGAGAGTGTTCCTGCCACTGCGACAAGAGTAAAGGCCCAGCAGACCACCGCTCTGAGCCAACCATCGAACCACGTCCGCGTTACGGTGAACATCAATGTGCAAATAAACAGCGGCCCGAAAGCCAGCCCCATGACAAGAAAGATTTCATAAAGAAGCAAGTAACCGACAGCGAAAAACATGAAGTAAATGCATACCACCAGCATAAGCACCATGAGCAAAATGATGAACAGGCTCGTGGCAATGCTTTGACCGATGGACCAAACGCTCCAAGAGCTGTTCGACCAAATGTTGTAAATGGCCTGAAAGCCGTTCATAAAGGTTTGCCATGTTTGGTCAGCAGCTCCCCAAGCGTTATTTATGTCACTTGCGGTCGTGGCGTGGGATATTGCATTCAACAGCAGGTTTTCGATGCCATAGACCGCCGGGATAACATAAGTTACGAAATTTGCGGCATTCAGTCCGAAAAAAGCGACCAATACGATCTTTACGCATTGTGTGATCAAGTCGGGTATCGCGCCTTCCGCCCGGCCTGTCGTGATCTGATAGGCCCGGGCAAAAAAGTAGATCATGATGCCGGTGTAAACAATCGGACTGATGCTCGAGATGATCTCGCCTGAAACGGAATTGGCAAAACCAGCCATTGTTCCTCTGACTTGATTCCCGAAGGCTTCAAAAGTACCCGCCATAGGATTCTCCTTTTAGTTTTTCGGCGGACGAATGGCCCGTTGAATATCCGCTTGCGTCATTCTCGGAAACATCTTTTGATGCGCTTCTCTTTCAGCTTGTTGACGTACCAGCTCGTTTTGCTTATCCATCTGAGCCTGTTGGAACTGTGCAGCCAATTGAGACGATTGCAGCGCAACCTGTTCAGCCTGAATGCGGGCGGAAAGATCGGCAATGGATTTGGCATCCGTTGCAGTGTTGATCCGACTCATCAGTGATTCAATGTTTTGAAGACGCTGATTGGCAGTATTTGCCGCTTCTTCCAGTACGGCCTGTTGCTCCGCTTCAAATTCTCGTGCCTTAAGACAATTTTGTTTGACTTCACCGTCAAGATTGCTGCACGCGTCTCCGAGCTTTAGCCGGTTAAAAATATCCCGGCCCAAACTGCTGAGTGACGAGGTGCCGTTCATAATTCCGTTCAACCGACTGCGGGCGGAGGTCGGTATCAGACTTCTCAGGTTCAGGTTGTAATCCACCAGTCCCAATCCGCGAGTTCCGGTGAAGTTTTGCAGCGTGTTGACCGCTGTGTTGTACTGCTGAACCATGTTCGAGTACATCTGCTGCATCTGCGTGAGCTGCTGCACCATCTGGGCAATCGCAGCCGCATCCACGGTAGGAATGCCGGATGCTAAAGCGGAAGTACCGAAATACATACCGGCGGACAGAGCGATTGCTAAAACGATTTTTTTATATTTCATAATCATCTACCATTGGATTTTTGAAATTGAAGAAGGAGAACCCATGTACTCCGTGAGAGCTGGTAACGGCCGCATTTATCCTCTGGAAAGGGAAACGATTGTTGATCTTTTGACGAACACCCTTAAAAAAGACTGTTACGTTAAAAAAGAGAATCGAACGGTATACAGATTGTGGGGCCCTAGCTGTGGGTTGCCAGTCAGAATCAGCAATGTTTTCTCGGATAATCGACCATATGCAAGTCATTGGAATGACGGTTCTGAAGAAAGCAAGGATTTTGACTATCGGTTCAAGAAGTGCCCATTGGCAAAACCGACTAAATTTGATATTCGCGCTAGAGTTTCCGGCCAAACCCCGGAAATCAAAGAAATCTATGAGATTATTTATCGTTATTTCGACCGAATGATGGCCGCCCTTTCGAGAACAGCCGGAATATATATAAGCATTCCTTTTGCTCAACAACTTTTGGAAGATGCTTTGAAGAACAAGCAGCTTTACTATTTTTACCAAACAAAAGAAACATTGCCTTGGACTTTTGCCCTTGGTACGACCCGATACTATTTGGCTGGCAGAAGAGTTAGAACAGATGATGCAGGGAAAAAGTTTTTTGAAAAAATCAAAAAAATTTTTCCTGAAGCACAAATTAATACTGCCGAGAGAAGAAAACTTGAATTGGGACGTCGGGATATCCAATTCTGTTTTAACGCTCACTGGACTCAGAAAGTTGCGAATGGCATTGAGGAATATATTGGAATGGATATTTTCGATTCTCAAAACCATTCTCTCGGAGTCATTCCAATTTTGGTAGATCGAGCATTGTTTTCTAACTACCTGCATAAAGCTGACTGGATCGATAATGTTTCCCTGAAAAAAATTGCTGAAACTCATCTTTCTCCTCCCTCTGGGAAAGAAGCTCCCGACTGATAAAGAGCACCCAATAGGTCTTCGACCGTAAACCAGAATTTTTCGGCAGGGTGTTCTTCGGGATTAATTTGATTGGCAAAATAAAATCCCATCGGAATATCCGAGTCCGAGATAGGGATGATGTCGCTGATGCTTAGATCATTGGTTACGACTACAGACATCTTCGTTGGAAATAATTTGTTTAATTCCAAATACAACTTCTCGTCGTCTGAAATGAATCCGGCGACCACTGCTCTTTCCAAGATGATCAACACTTGTTTTGCAGCGGCATCAAGCTCTGCCTTTGAAAGATTCCTTAATCTGCTGGAAATGTGGGAGCCTATGCTTTTTTTCATGCCTCCTCCTTTTCGCTAGTCGGAAGAGGTTTATCCCCGAAAAAATAAGGAATCCAAACTTCAGGGGCGTCCCCCACGAGAGAAAACAGTTTTTCTCCGAACTGGGTAGTTCCGGCAGTCCCGGAAAAAATCTTCAGAGCGCGTTTGAAATTTCCGAGATCAAGCCGAATCATCACGGACACAGGCCCCTGCTTAATCAGCATCAGACGGCTTTGTGTATCGAGGCTCTTGATGATCGAAAACTCGTCCTTTGTACACTTGAACCCTTCCGTGTAATCCTTTTCATTCGCATAGGGATTGGGCAGATAGATTTTTGTAGCGGTGTTGTCCACAAAAGCAGAACCTCTTTCACTTTTCAGAACATCCTCGGGTGACTGAGAGGCAAACACAAAAATACCGTTCTGCTTACGAATCGTCTTGAGCTTGTCGAACGCAAACTGAGCCGTAGCCGAGTCGGAGAGATACTTCCAGAACTCATCCATCACAATGATGGTTCGGCGCTTGTCCTTCATTACCTGAGTTTCAATCAGATAAAGGAGAATTTCCGTAATCGGGCCGCGGACATCCTCATTTTCCAAAAAGTCCGTACCGTCAATTCCGAAGTTGGGAAATTCATTGAGATCGAGCGTGTTGATTTCATTGTCAAAGGCCCATGCGAGAGGCCCCGTCTCAATCCACTTGGACAGGCGCATCGTAAGCGAGTTCTGCGCGTCTTCCACTCGGTCTCCGGTCTGAAGACTTTGCGGCAGCACTGCGAGTCTTCGGTACTTGGCGGGCATGGACATGACCGTCTCAACTGCTGTTGCGATCCGCTGCTCATCCAACGGAGTGATCTGAAGTCCGTCGCGTCCAATCAGCCGCTTTGTCCATCCGATCAAAAACTGGATGTTTTCTGCTGTAGGTTCCAACTGGAAGGGATTGATGCCTGACGGTTTTCCGTTTTCAATTGCTAAATATCCGCCGCCCATCGCTTTAATGGCAAGCTCGGCACCTTTGTCTTTATCAAATAAGATGACCGAGAGCTGATGGTCTTTATCGCGATACTTTTGCGCCGAGCACAAAAGGAAATTCAGCAATACTGTCTTGCCCGCGCCGGAGGCTCCGAGGATTGCCGTGTTTCCCAGCGGGACGTCTCCCAAAGAATCTTTTTCAGGATCTGTGTAGTGAAAATTAAAGTAATACGGCTGATCGCTCGGCATTTTCATTAACGCGACAGCTTCGCCCCAAGGGTTCCGGTCGCGTTTTCCACACGGGAAATTATGAAAACTGGCGAGATGAGCAAAATTCATACTTGAGATTTTTGCGACTCGAGGGCGGTCCTTTCTTCCGGGAAGCTGATGCAGATAAGACGTAACCAGCGCGAGAGTGGACTTGATCGGTAAAAATCCCGCATCCTGCAATTTCTTTACCGAGTCATTCGCATTGGCAACAACCGTATCTTCACTGCCGAACACAAGCAGTGAGTAACTGTAGTCTCCGATCACGATTTGCCCGTTTGCAACCATATCCCGGGCTACAGTCAAATAGTGCATCTGCGAAACCGCATCGTCTTCTGCCGACCTTAATTGATTCTGCTGCAATTTCAGAGCTTTAAGTCCCTTGTTTTTGGATAGAGCCGTAAAAGTCTGAGTTTCAATAAAGGGATAAGAACTCTGATCAAAATTGGTGTTGTAGAGCAGCCCGTCGAGCAACCGGGAATAGGTTGCCATCGGATAATCTTTAAGCTCTATGGACTGTACATAAGATTTCCTCAATGCCGTTTGAAATTCAAGGGTATCAGCACCCCCGAAAACCTGAACGTTCCCGAGCGCTTCGTTAAGCGGCATGAACGGAACACGGACTTTCTGCCATTGTCCGGTGAGCAGGAAGTTGTAAAAAGATAACTGGTGAGAAAAGACGACTCCGTTCTCGTCTTCGTACTCTCCGAGAACCGCCGGCTCGTAGTCTCGCAATGAACTCACCAGCTGGTCGAAGACCTTGCCGAAAACATCCAACCGCTCATTGAGTTCTTCACGAATTTCTGATTCTTTGTATTTGTCTCTCTTAAGCAGGGTAGCCTTATGACTGACCAACGAGACATAAAGCTCGGTCGCCATAAGATTGTTTTCCGAGATTTCACGATTGTAGGCGCGAACAAAGTCTCTGACAAAACGGCTGCTCGAATTCTCGTCCGGCACAGAAAGTTCGTCGTGAACAACGCGCCGAATTCTGTGCACTTTCAGTGACATTTCGTCCGTGGAGGACGCGCTTGCCATCACTTTTAAGAAGTTATTCTGGCGCTCCGCGTCTCTTTGGAGCGCTTCGTTGGAAACCGCCTCAAAAACTTTTCCGGAAATCTTTACAGTCGCAACCAAATCTCCTTCACGACAGATCACAACGCCGGGCGCAATGACTGCTGAGTAGGGAATAAATTCCGAGAGGCTTTTTTCAGAGTTTTCAAGTGCTTTACGTTGGGCAAACATGGTTTACTCCTTGCTCTTTTCGAGGATGAAAAGCTCTTTTTTTTCTTGTTTTGGGCTCAGACTTGTGACGTTTCCCCAGTACCGTCGGTTAAAAGAGCGAACGAGATTGATTCGCGCATAGGAAATCAGCTGCGAGAAAATCTGCTCATCTTTGTCGGCGACGGTCTTCAAATAAAAATGCGTGATAGGCGTAATCAAAATCAAAGGAATCCAAATCCAGATTGCCAAAAGCGAAATGACGCCGATATTGAGCACAAATACCTGGAGGGGAACGCCCCCGATGCAAGCGGGGCGCGTCGCACCTTTAAACAAAGGGCTCGATGTTTCCATTTAGCCCACCAGCAATTCAGCCAGCCAAGGAGCTGCGGCAATTAAACAAGCGCCTAGGAAGGGGCCGCCAACCGTCTGAATATTGGCATGGGTATACAACATTCTGTAGCCTGCCCAAATAATTGCTCCTGTGACGATTAAAAGAGATGCGCCTTGGAATACACTCAAAATTGTTTGGAGCGTATTGTTCAGACTCTGAGTTCCGGCAGCAGCCAGTGCCGGATCACTCAGAATCAACGCGGCCAGCGCAGCGGGGAATAAGAAGTTGTTTTTTTTCATAGTTAAACTCCTAAAGTTAATCGGATTAAAAAATCAATCCGGTTGATGAGTTGTCGCCGGTAGCGACAAGGGTTGAAGATTCTTTTGATTTCGTTTCAGCTTCCCGGATGGACGGAACGGTCTGTACATTGACGTTTATTCCGGCATTAGCGCCCACCTTATCCACGTAACCGTGCCGATAGCCGGTCTGAAAATTTCCTGAGTAGTAGCAGCTCAAGGCATCGTGAAGCGAGTTATTGCCGCTGCGGTTTTGAGCTCTTTGGTAGCAGTCGGAAAGGATTTTTGAAGCTGCTTTTAAGTTGGTACAGGCATCCAGCGCCCCGGCGGCATTGATACCGAGCTTGGAAAAATTCTTCTTATTGATTTGTGCCAAACCGACCGAATAGTTTTTTCCTTCAAGTTCCAGCTGCGCAATGATTGCCATTGCTTCGTGGAATGCTTTCGGCTGCCTAGAGCCTCCGCCGACAATGCCTATGGCATACGGATTAAAACTTGATTCAGTTCTCACCAATGCGCGCAGCGTGTCTTCAGATACCTCCGGTGCGCAGCGTTTGGCCAACTCTCCGAAATCATCGGCTTGAGTTGGGAAGGCTACTGTAAGACCAATTATGAAAAGAAGTTGAGAAATGCCTCTTTTGTTACTAAAATTAGTAACAGAAAGGAGACATCCAGTGACAAAGGTTGAAAAATTAACCGCTCGGTTGACAAAAGTTCCTCCTCCTTCAGACATTACCTTTAATGAACTTTGTTCAATACTTGGTTCATTGGGTTTTGAATGGAATGGAGACAGGGGTGGATCGCATGGGCGTTTCGTCGCCCAACAGTGCAAAAGTGACGTCATATTCTGCGCCAGACCGCACCCCAAAAATGTTATGGGGAGGGGCACGATACGTAATATTGTGGAAACTTTACGAAATATGGGATATTTATGACTGCGAATACACTCAAATACAAAGGGTATGAAGGTTCGGTTGACTTCGACTTCTCTGATAATTTGCTCAGCGGAAAAGTGTTGGGTATTCGTGCTGGTTTGGTATACGAAGCTCAAACATTGCAGGAACTGCAAACGGCATTCCGTCAGACAATTGATGATTATCTGCAATACTGCAAGAATGAAAATCTTGTTCCGGAAAAACCTTTTTCCGGGAATCTTAATATTCGCCTCGGCTCCGAGCGACATCAGGCAATCGCAGCTTATGCCAGACAACACGGCATCAAAATCAATGACGCTATTCGCTCGGCAATAGATAGGTTTGTTTCGGGACAAACTGGAATTTAAGTAGTTATGAATTTGTCCGTTTTGAGAATTTTTAATATGAAACGACCAAAGCTTTGCAAGCCTTATGACCCGGTTGATTATCTTGAAAGCAAAGAGGACTTTGCCTTGTACCTTCAATCCTGCTTTGAAGACGATCCCGGGGACGGCTCCCTGATTAAGTCTGCCCTCCTTGACATCGCTAAGGCTAAAGGTATGGCCGAAGTAGCTCGGAAAAGCGGCTTGACCAGAGAAGGTCTTTATAAAGCGCTCGGCCCGGCAGGGAATCCCAAATTTGGAACAGTAACTAAAATTCTTTCTGCGCTGGGAATCGAGCTCAGACCTATAGTCGCTCCGCAAATTAAAACTGCTTAAAGTTCTCTTCATTTGTTTCTCTTGGGTTGAGACTCATTGGTCAGCGCCCTTTAGGAGCGCTCACCGATGAATCCTTCATTCATCGGGGTTGTGCGGACCCCCTTCGGAGTCCGCGTGTGTTTTTAGATTTGTTTAGAAGCGGTATCTGTACTCAAATTTGAAGGCATGGTCTGCTTTGCCTTTGGTGCCGGCCGTGAATCCGTAGCGGACACCAAACGTTGTCGGACCTTTATCGGCCTGTACGCCTAGATTGACGCTGGTGCCGAATTTGCCCGCAAATTCTCCCGACAGCTTGTCGCTGACACCGTTGAAATTGCTGAGCTTCGTCTTCTGTTCGGTATCCCCGAATTGCGGGATGAACGTCAGATCAGCTTGCGGACGAACATTCCAACCGGAAACGGTCATAATGTCGCCTCGAACCGCAACACCGATAGGCAGCTGGAAAGTATTGGTAGCGTCCGGTGTGTTGCCCCAAACCTTCTTACCGTCCACCTTGGTGTCGTAGCTGCCGGACTTGGCCCACACATAACGCAGTCCTGCGTGAGGAATTACGTTTGCCTTGCCGACCGGCAGATTGGCTTCGGCTCGAGCGCCGAGACTAAACAGATTTGTCTTGACATCAGCATCGGCCTTGTTGAATCCAGCTGCATTAATCGACTGTGTAATATCAGAGGAGTTGTGCATCCAGCTCAAAGTTCCGATCAGATTGACTCTATCGACGGGAGCGTAAGCGCCGTAAGCGTGCAGACCGAAGCTGTCATACTTGTTCTTGGTCTTCAGCACGTCGCCGGTGGAATCAAGTGAACCGTGGTTGTAACTGAAAGCGCCGCCTAAGATGACGGACTTACCGGCAAACTTGCGGTCATAGCCCATAACAAGACCGTAGGCGTTCGTATCGAATCCGGCTTTAGAAATACCGGTGGCACTCAGGCTCTTGTACTTCTGCTTACCTCCGATAACATCGACCCAAAGATCGTTTCCGCGATCCCATTCGCGCATAACACCGTACTCGGTAAAGGCTTCGTTCCGCATGGAAACTCTGCCCTCGATGGAGTCGGCAGCCGTGTTGAGGTCGTTTATGGAAACGCTCATAGCGCCGCCCGCAAAGGCGATATTTGCTACAGAGTTGATGACTTTGGTCTTACCGGCAACATCAAGCTCTTTATCGCGCAGAACGCGGCAAACAAATTCGGCTCCTGCGTCACCGCTCTTGCAGTGCAGCAGATCGTCGTTAGCAATGTTGGGAATGGCGATGTCAGGATAGACAGTGCGGACATCGGCCAGCGTTGCATTGACCCAAATCTTGCTCGGATCGTTGTGCAGCGTCAGAATCCAGTTGATGCCGGAGCCGTCTTGAGGCAGAGCGTAGAGATTGTCGCCTGTCCAGCCGCCGGTCCACATTCCGTTAGTCTCGTTTCCGCCCGTAATGTAGCCGTTGACAATCGTGTAGTCGCCGACTTCTTCAATATTGCCTAAAACAAGGTTTGCACCCGGTTCGACAGTCACTTTCGCAATATCGCTTGTGGTATTGAATGCGCTCTTACCGTCAGTCAGGATAGAACTGTCAATAACCGTCAGAGAGTCTGTGGCAAAATACAAATCACCGTTTCCGATCTGGACATGATTGTCTTTATCTGTCCAAACGTTGGGGCCTACGGCAATGCCTCCTCCCGGACCGGTTGTCACGTTATTAGTAATAACCAATCGGCTCGGTGTGCCGCCCGGCACGGTCGGAGATCCGATGGAATCGGCCCAATCAAGACCGCCTGTGGGTCCCAAGTTCAAGTCGCCGTTATTCTTCACGTAAATGTTCGTGTCGATCACGTCGTTCTTCGGATTGATTTCAGCCTTGACGTGGTTTTCCTCGATCGGTTCTCTGTCGTTTCCAATAACAAGGTCTCCGCCGTTAAGGTCGGTTTCTTCTGCTTTCAAGCTGCCGCCGTCGATTTTGACGAGGCCGTCATCAATGGTGAGTTTGCCGGTCTCAATATCTCCCGTGTTGTTCACGTCGCCGCCCGCAACAACAACGTTGTTCCAGATGGACGTGCCGGAGTTATTGTGTTCGCCGTCCGGGTCAATCGTCAGGATGTCTCCTTTTTCGTACCCGGAATTATTCGACGTACCGCCGCCCTGAATTGTCATATCGTCGTATTCAGATTTGCCTTGATTGTCGAGTGTCCCGGAAATAAGGGTATCGGTGACCTTGGTGGCGTCAATTTCACCTTTATTCGTCTTCTCACCATCAATGACATACTTGTCATTAATGGTTTCTTTGCCTCCTTCTTCGGTAGTGGCCGAGCCTCCGACCTGAACGGTTTGGTTGTTCCAGATCGAGGTTCCTGAATTGATGTGCTCACCGCCGTCTTCGATGATGAGGATGTCGCCTTTCTCGTAACCGGAGTTGTTCGAGGTACCGCCTGAAGCGACGGTCATATCGTCATAATTCGAGGTTCCTTGGTTGTCGAGTGACCCAGAAACCTGAGTATTGGCAACCTTCGTTGCGTCAACTTCGCCTTTGTTGGTTCGTTTGCCCGCAATGTCATAGGTATCGTTGATTGTTTCCTTGCCGCCTACATCAACAGTTGAAGTTGCTCCGGTTTGAACCGTGACATTGTTCCAAATCGACGTCCCGCTGTTGGTGTGCTGACCGCCGTTGGCAACCGTCAGGATGTCGCCTTTCTCGTAACCGGAGTTGTTCGACGTACCGCCCGAAGCGACGGTCATATCGTCATAGTTTGCCGTTCCTTCGTTGCGCAGCAGACCCGCAACAGTTGTCACGGCTGTCTTGGTAGCATCAAGAACAGCGTCTTTGCCCTTGTTGACAAACTCACCGATCACATCGAACACAGTGCCGACATCGAGCTTGCCTGCGTTTTCGCCTTTGCCCTTATCGGCAACGGTGACACCGTTCCAAGTAGACGTACCGGAGTTGGTATGAGTTCCTTCAACGGTGAGGATGTTTCCTTTTTCCGTACCGCTGTTATTAGAGCTGCCACCCTCGGCAATCAGCATATCGTTGTAATTGGCTTTGCCTTCATTGGCGTGTGTGCCGGATACCGTTACCTTGTCAACCTTGGAAGCGTCCAAGACGGAGTTCTGGCCCTTATTCAGGAAATTTCCGGTGACATCAAAGACCGGAAGACTTCCGTCTTTTTCGTCCAGAGAGACTTTTCCTTCATTAACGGTCGAACCGCTGCCGGTCAGGCTGTTGGTGTGCAAAATGGCATTGGAGTGAACGTGAACATTACCGTTGTTTGCGATAGTCCAATCTGCAAATTCGCCGTTCTTGGCTTCCAAAGCTCCGTTTTCTCCGATATTGGAGGAAAGAATCCATCCGACTGTCGGAGCAACCCCGCCGTGAGAGCCGAACGTAAACGTACCGTTATTCACGTCAATGGAGCCGCCGTCGGCAGAATCCTTCAGCAGTTTGTTGGCATCATCACCAAAAGAACCTTCAGGAATTGCATTGACGGCATTGCCGACAAGAACCAATTCTTTACCGCCTTCGATTGTGACTTTATCGGTATGGGAGACATCTTTGAATCCCATACTAATATTGATCGAATTGGTATTCGGATCATTGGACTCGGCACCAATGATCAAACCTTTGATCGTCTGAGAAGCATCAGTGTCTTTGTTGTACTCATCCGCAAACTCATTGTGCAGAGTCGTCGTGTTGAGCACAATGCCGGGGTTCAGAACGACATCGAGTCCTTCTTTTTCCAAATCGTTTGCAGTTGTGATGGTGAAAGGCGCAGTCATCTGCCCTAAGAAATTGATCGTCAGGTTTGTTGCGTTTTCAAATGCATTCGCAATTTTGTCGGTGACGCTAACAATCAAAGAAGCGCTGAAATAATCGTCGTCAAGAGCAAGATTGCCGCTTTCGACATTCAGCCCGGATTTGATCTCATCTTTAACTGCGCCAACGGTAGTAGCAGAAAGCACGGTGGTCGGAAGCTGTACGGTGCCTGTTTCGGCATCTGCCGCGTCGATTCGAATGGCCTCAGTCGTGACTGAACCGAAGATCTGATCAGCGCTTGTCTGAAGAACGCCGCCCTTCAGATTGATGCTATCGGCTTTTCCGTCAAGTTCGATCTTGGCAGCGTCAAGAACGCCGCCCGCCATGATATTGACAGTCGTATCGCTGTTGACTACGCCCGCGATAACCTGCGTCAAATTATCTTTATAGTGGGACTTAACTTCCGCAGAATCCTCGTTATCAATCACCGGAGTCTGATTGCCGCCGGAGATGTTAACAGTGTTATTGCCGAGTAGGCCGGTAACGTTTCCTTCGGAATCGCGAACTTCGGAAGCATCAAAAATACCGCCCTTTATGTTGAGCGTGGAATCTTCAAAGAATCCCTTATCAGCTTTGAAATGTCCGCCCAACTGGTTATAGACGGAGTTCTTCGCATCGAGCTCGGCGATATTGAGATTGCCCTTGTTAAGGTTAATCGTTCCCTCGTTGGAAACAACCTTCTGAAGGTTGCTGTCTCCGTCGGAAGTGAACTGACCGCCGGTCGCGATTTGCGTCAAAGCAATATCCGAGGTGTTTCCACCGGCATTGACAAATTCTCCGCCGTTAAGAACCAGCTGATCGGCCTTGACTGAACCGGCTGCTTGGTTAAAGAAGCGGTCGTTCTCAGCCAGAATAAGATTTCCGACCTCAACGGTGCCTGTATTTTCAGTCTTGGCAGCGGCGAAATCGGTAGCTTTTACCGTTCCGGCATTGTTCAGTTCTTTTAATTGAACCTTTTCAGCCTCAATCGAGGCATCCTGTCGAACATCAGCCAGTGTCACATCCTTGGAGCCGACAGAACCGCCCTGAATCATGCCCTTCAATAACATGAGGTTTGAAAGCTCAAGGTGGCCTTCATTGGCAATGCCGACGTCGGAGGCGTCAGCCATTTCAATCTTGGTTGTGCCGGAATCTTTGAACTGAGCTGCGGCTGCGTTTTGAACCTGACCGCCCGAGACATTCAGTCCATTCAAGGCTAAGGAGCCGTTGTTGCCAACCGTGCCGCCTGTGACATTGAGCATATTGGTATTTTCCATTGTGCCGTTGTTGTTGAGTTCACCAGAAGCAACCGTGACACTCTGGGTTCCCTCAACTTTGAGCGTTCCGTCATTGATAACAGTACCGTTAAGTTCGGAGGCTCCGTTAAGTCCGGCAATGGTCAGGACGGCATTCGCTGCATTAGTAACAAGAGATCCTGCTTCTGTCAGCATTGAATCCACTTTGGCAAGTGCGTTATTAATGAAGCTGCCCGCCGTTGCATCCTGAACGGGTGTTGCGGCTTGAACGGTAAGTTTTGCAATGTCCACTTCGCCGCTGTTGCTCATATCACCGGCAACAGTTAGCTCATCCGTAACGGACAGGTTGCCCTGATTTTCCAGCGATCCACGAATGCCGTAAGTTCCCGAAGCACCGGCAAGAGCGTTACCGGAAACGGTCAGTTTTCCGGCTGTCAGTTCAGCACCTTGCTTATTAACAGAACCGTATTCGCGTAGTGTCAGCTCATTAAAGGCTGCTTGACCGTTGTTTTCCACGTAGCCGCTGATGTCGGCAGTACCGATCTCAAAGGTTCCGTAGTTAACAAACGAATTATTGGTGTTGCGGGATGCAATATTTTGAGCTTTGAAAATACCGTGATTGCTCATCGCGCTGCCGTCAACAGCCGTATAGGTGCCGACAATCAGCTGAGTGGCTGTGTCATCGGCGTTGCCGATAACCAATCCTTCTTTATCATTGCCGTAACCGGCAGAGCCGTTGTTCAGCATGTCAACAGTGAACTCGCCATTTTTGACAATCACCTGACCACCGGCACCTCCGAGAGCGGGATTCGCAGGGGATACTCCAATGTTTAACTCACCAAGATGGCCTTTTGTTTCAGAAGCAGAACCGTAAGAACCAAGTGTTAGTTTGGAAGGAGTGACGGAACCGTCAATGTTTTTGTTGCCGCCAACCCAAACGGCACCGTCTGCTAATTCCACCGGAGCGAGATTGGGATTGGGCTGGGCCTGACCAACCAAAACGAAGTGGCTGCCACTATTAATATAGAGGCCGTCAGAAACGCCGGTTACGTTCATAAACCCCATTGACTGGTTTAAAACGTTCGGCGTACCGGAAGTCGGAACAACAACCGCTGTACGATCATTAACACCTATAACCAAAGAAGTTGCGCCCGGATTTGCAGCGCTTTCATTGGAAAGCGTTTCATTAGCAAAGGTTGCGTAGGCTAGAGTTCCGTCGGCAGTGGCTCTAATGGAATTTGCGAGATCTACATTAAATCTCTCAGCAGCTTTGCCGTTAAATGCAACTTCAAGTTCTCCGCGGCGATCCGCAGGAACATCTCCGATTGCTACGAGCTTATTAACTGCATCACCGGCAAGAGCAGCACTGTAGGAGGCGTCGTCAAACGCGACAGTGCCCCATTGAAAAGCGATACCCTGTGCAACAGAACCGATAACGTTACCGATGCCCGTGACGATTTGAGGATTGCTGCTGACTTCAACTTTATCTTCAGGATTTACTGCATCAAGATTTAATGTACTGTAATCAAGATCAGTAAAGATCTGATCCAAAGTTGTGGACAAACGACCGCCTACCAAATTGGTTGTCTTATTGCCGTTCATCGCAATGTGCTCGGTTCTCAGAGTGGCGCCGCGACGAATTTCAACATAGGAGGAACTGTCCAGTGTTCCTACGGTGAATGTTGCCGCGTCATTGGAACCGGAGCCCGCGCCAAGATTGTAGGTGTTGCCGGAACCGAGGACAGTGTGCTCAATCGTTCCGCCGGTCAGATCAACTGTTGAATTGCTGAACCAACCCGAAGCACTCGAAAGACTGCCTGCCGTCTGGACATATTTAATATTGTCAGCCTCAAGGCTTCCGGTTTTGATTTGTCCGGCATTCGTAAAGGTATCGTTGCCAAGACCCGCGCGTTTGAACACTATCAGACCGTCCCCGGTAATCGAGCCGGAGTTGTTCAAAGTACCGCCGAAAGTAAACGTACCTGCATTTTTGATCGAGCCGGTATTCGTAATACCTAATCCGCTGCCGTCAACGAAAATGTCAGACACGCCGCCGTAGGCTTCTGCTCCTGCTGCATTGACAAATTCGCCCGCAATCGAACCGGTTCCGTAATAAGCAATGCCGTTATTAGTCTTGCTACCGCCCTCAGAAACCGTCAAATTCTTCAATTGTTCGGTTGCCCTTGCAACAGCTCTGGCAACTTTTCTTAAGCGAAGAGGAGAAGTAGCGAAAGTTTTTTGCGCGTTGTCTCCATTAATAAAATAGCCGCCGTTATTAATAACTAACGAATCGGCAATCAATGTGCCATTGTTGGAAACAACACCGCCGCTTAGAACTGTGAGTTCGGAATCATCGCCGGTAAATTCTGCAACAGCGCCTGAAGCATTGGCGATCAAACCGGATACCTGTGTTTTACCCGTGGCTTTCAAGGTATAAGTATTACCGATTGTGCCAATGTTGCCGTCACCGCGGGAACCGATAGCTGTGTTGAAAAGACGGATTTCGCCCGGATTTTCAAGAGTGCCGAATACAGTTGAATTATCCAGCGCTTCCATGTAACCGAAATTTCTGAGTGTGCCGTTGACGTTAACCGTATTGGCAATTAACCGAGCGCCCTGACTGTTTTGCAAGGTTCCGTCGATATCTGCTGATCCAACTAGTTTGGCATTGGCATTATTAATAAATCTGCCGCCGAACTGAGTATTACCGCTGACAGTTAATTTTCCATTGTTGCGGACCTCTGCGCTGTTCCAGCCGTTTAAAGCTCCGAGGACGGTTTCGCCGTTATTTTCGAGAACAGCTTTGTCGGTGAATGTGCCGTTGTCACTGCGGAACGTAGAATTTTTATCTACCGTTGTTGTACCTCCCGAAGAGGTGTGATTCGTGACAAGATAGTCGCCCGCAGCGATTCTCAATTCTCCGCCGTTGGAAAGATTGACTTCCGAGGCCTGACCCTGATAAAGAGAAGAGTCTTTAATACCGAGACTGCCCAAGATCAGCTTGGCACCGGTGCCCACGGCAGTAATAACTTTTTCAGCTAGAGTGAAACGATTTCCTGTTCCGTCGGACTTACCGCCGATCAGGGTAAGCTCTTTCCCGTCTTGAATTGTTGTTCCGGTTGCTTCGTTGATTCCGGTAAATCCGGTGTTATTGCGCAACCCGGAATTGCCGACAACAATTGCTCCGTTTTCGCCTTCAAGTTTGCGATCAACGAAAATAACATCGCGCAAGTGCTCTACATTGTCATAAAGCTCATTGGTTTTTGCGACGGTTAATTTATCATCATGTGAAACGCCCGCTATCGTGCCTTGGAACTCGAGGGTCGTTGCACTTCCAAACTGTTCTTTGAATGCCTTTGCCAAATCCGCAGCTTGGGTCTGAGTCAAATTGACGCTGGTCACGATGACTTTTCCGCCGTTGAACGAGGCATGATTAATTAGTTTCTGAGCAATTGAACCGGGGGCATACTTAGTGAAGAAATCATTCAAACTGGATTTAACTTCTTGCGGTAAAACCGAATTCAATCCAACATAATGAAGTTCTTGTTGAGCAGTCGTCCCTAATGAATCGAAGACGTTAAATGAGTTGTTGGTTTGGACAATTCCGCCGCTTACTGCCAAAACGCCGGAAGGCCCGAAAGACCACATCCCGTCATGTGTGTTGAGCGTTCCGGAAGTATTTAACTTATCCGTGAAATTAACTGCACCATAACTATTGATAGTCCCATAGTTAGTGGTTTTGGCAATTGTTGCATTGCCGTTGAAGTTTGCTGTACCGTAATTGTTGAGATTCTTGTACCAGCCGCCGTTGACAGTTAAAGTTCCTCGGTTGTTGATGTTTCCGCCTTCAAAGTTCGATGTAGAAGCCCCGAGACCGGAAGCGATATTGACGACGATATCTCCCGAAACTTTGGAGGCATTAAATGAACCGCCGTTATAGTTATAGGTGCCGCTGCCTGTTAACTTAGAGGAAAAGTTTCCGCCGGTCTGCGTCACAGTTCCGTTGTTAATAAGGCTGCCGTTTCCGGCATTGACATTCCCGCCCTGCAAATTAAATGAACCGGTATTTATCCAATTACCATATGGATTGATAGTTCCTCCGGTCATGTAAGTATTGCTGCGGGTTTGAAGATTGTTGTGGACGTCAACGCGTGAATTTCCATTGATATGGAAGGGTCCGTCAAAAATCATCCCGGAGCCGTTGACAGAAAGAACGCTGTTGCCTTCTTGGACAAAGGTTGTGTTAGAGAGGCCTCTTCCGTTGATAGTTATGGACGAAGAGTCCTTCAACCGAAATTCTGTAAGGTTATTGCTTTTGTCAGTTCCGCCTCGGGTAAGGTTGCCGATTTCATCGTAGTCACCGATATAAAGAGAGCCGGCGCTATTAACCAGAATTGAATTTGATCTGTCCCAAGTAAAATGCCCTAAATCTTCACTGTGCCATGAATGAAGTAACAGATTTCCGTTAACGGTAGTAACGGTGTTGTCCGGTCCGATGTTAAAAGCTGCTCTACCTCGAACGGACCAAGAAACATTGGAACCCGCACCAACGGTGTAATTGCCGTGCAGATTTAATGAATAATCCTGTTCGGCATAGTCTAGGTTCTGTCCGGCTGTTGATTCCCCTGCATAAATATGCTTATAAATGGCGTATGAAGGCGTCGATGCAAGGGCTAGTGCTAGACCGACTGTGATAACTGTCGCTTTTCCAGTGTTCTGGCTTGCAGCTGTCATGGCTTCGGAAACAGCGACAAAGCACCCCCGTTTCCGATTCCATATTTTCTTGAAAATTTTGTTCATATCTCCTCCTCGGGTTGTGCTATTTATTTGGTCTGAGACGTCTGTGCCGGTTCTTTTTCAGCCGGCGTAAAAATGAGGGGGACGGCATCAAAAGCGACGATTTCTTTGATGCGAATCCAACTGTCGCCGCGAATTCCCCGGAACTGGAAAACTTTCTCTTGGGATTCGGGATCGGCCAAGACATCTTGCAAAGCGGTTATCTGCGAATCGACCGTTTGATGATCTTCGGGTTTAAGGTCAAGAACTAGATTTGTTCCGTTCTTGAGATGGATAGTCACACGTTGAAAGTGAATTGCTTCTGCCATTTTTTCCTCCTTAAGGAATGAAGTTGATTTAGGAAAGGGCTTGGGAAGGAAGCCCATTCCTAAAAAAACTGAGGAGGAAAAAGGGTGCAAAAAGCCGAACCTTCCTTGAAGAAGGAAAGTCCGAACCTTGAGATTTGTCTGTTGTTCATAACTCTTATTTCAAAAAATCTGGCGGGACTTTCTGTGCAGACTGTTATGAACCGAAAGATCAACTGTCACCGTTCTTTCAACGGGGCGGGACGATTAGAATAATTGGTGCCCGGAGGCTGCATTGTCCCGCCAAGGATGCAACCGCGCCTGTCAATCAGGCCGTCTGCTTCCGGGCATTAACTGTTACGCTGATCGCAATCGGCCTCCGACCTTCAAAAGAATCCAGTCCTGAAGTTTGGCTATGTTTTCAGAAGTTCTTTTCTGGATTACTGCGCCTCTTTTGATATTTGCTTCATAAAGGTGAATCGACTTCGGCCCGGTAAGACCCACAACACGTTTGGATTCGATGACGCGGATGGAAACATTCGGGTATTCCACATTGTTGATTCTCATTTTTTATCTCCCGATTTATCTTTGCTTTTCAATGTTTCCAGATTCTCTTTTAGAAACTGTTCTGTTAGTTTCACAGTGCTCTCTGAGATCCCCTGTATTCGCTGATTGTTGACGATTGCCGGAAGGACCTTCATTGCTGCCATAGTCTGAGAACTTGGAATAAATATGAAGGCGGTAGTACAAGCTATGCCAAGAAGGGCTCCGAATAAAGCCATGGCTCCGGAGTAGATCTGGATGGCACAAATGATTAATAGAGCGGAGAGACATGCTAGAAAAATAAGACCAAGGGAGATCTTGTCCATCGCGCCGATCCAATAAATGTCAGAGGCAGTTATTTCAACCATGATGAACCTTTGATCTTTACCAATGCACTCGTGTCCAATTTTTGTCGTTGATGAATACATCAATGGCTCGTCTGGACTGATACTTCTGCCATTTCACCTGTTCATAAACGCGGACAGGGCGGTAGCAAACGGAAGAACTGCTGCTGTCTCCCGAGCTGTCATAACAGGTGTAACTTTCATAGGCCGTGCCTTGGTATCCTCTTACGCACGCCTTAGTCCCACCCCAATGTCCGGGAGAGTCCTCGGTTGCCTTGAAGTAATGCTCACCGCCCCAGTTGTAGCTGGCATTATTTTTTCTAAGCAGTTTGTTTTTCCGACGGTCAGTTTTGAACTGATTGTTGTCGTTAATGTTTCCTTCAACAATCCAACCTTGAGGAGCGTCTTCCATCCCTTGAAGGATGCAGGGATCGAATCCGTCAGACAGCTGCTTTGCATAGTTGCCGTCTCCGGCCATCGGGCAGGACGGAAACTTGCATGGGTGACGCCAAGAAAGGCAGTCAAACAGCTTGTCAATCGGAGGACGGCACTCAGAAACAGCACGAGGTCCGTTAGGATTGGCTAAGCAGAGTAGGACTTCACATCCCCAGCGATCGTTGCCGGTCATCAATTCGATTTTCGGCATACCCGGGATTTGAGAATAATCCGTCGTATCAGCCAACACTTTGAAACCCGCGCCGGACAGCAGGGCGCTGACGGCGGCCAAGGCTAGTAATGTTTTGGGATTTGAGATTGTTGTTTTCATTTTCAGCTTGCCATCAATTCTTTGAATTTCATGGAAAAAGCGCTTGCATTAGCTAGTCGTTCCGTCATCGCTTCAACGCTTAAGCCTTGCTGCTCAGCGGCTTTTTTTATCGTCCAAGCGTCTATTTCACACTCGTACCAAAATGTCCATCTACTGGACAATTGAATCGGTTTCGGAAACGTCGGGTCGTTTTTTACCAATTTGTATAACTGGGTTTTACCGCAGCCGAGCCGTTCACAGACCTGCTCAGGTCTTAGTTGATTGAGGCTTAAGTTACTCATAGAGCCTCCGATCAGGAATAAAAAGCAGCGCCGCTGATAAATCAGTCCTGTTCCCGAAAAAAGAGAAGAGGTGCCTGCAAGGATCTATATACCCGAAGGAAAATGGCACCAAAGAATTCAGAAACTTTAAAAGCGCTGAAGACCTCTTTAGCGAATCTGACAAGCGGGGGTAGTGTGCTTGTCTCGATTTGCTTACCAAGAGTCCGAGGAAATTGGGCCTCCGAGGAAAAGAATAGAATTTAGTTGCCAAACTCAAATCGCTAATCAATTCCCGGAGGGAAGAAAGATGAAAAAGGGTATTTTCCAAAAAAATTTTATCTCTGCTGGTTTGTTTTTTGTTCTTGCCTTGTCCCTTGTACCGATAGCTATCCTTTACGGCAACGAAGCTCAAAGGAACATGGTGTTGTTTCTTTGTTCGCTTGGTTCTTGTGCTGCCGGTTTCGCTGCTATTTATGTATCCGCGGAGAACAGTAAGAATCAACAGCAGCTTATTAAAGCTATTGTTGATGCAGCCGAAGAGCTTCAGAAACTCAGAATTGCAATAACTGACAGTGGAATGACCACAAACACCAAAAAGTAGCCGGAAAACAGCACAAGAAATGTCTCTGTATCCATTGGAAACAAGCGAGACAGAAGCCCTCCCTGAAAACACTTCGGCAGTTTCGACTTCACTTTTAAGATGTAAACAAGACATATTAGGTCGAAATGAGTGGTAATAATCACCCAGCCATATGTTAAGTAATTCCACCAAAACTGAACGCTTTGGAATTCCTCCCAAGGAGAAAGAAGTTTTTCCAACATTTAGAAGTTGATTTGATAAAAAACAGAAAATCGTTTTCATATCAGCCCCCGTAACTGTCCAGTCCCACAAAACCGCAGCAGCCGATAAGGACAAACGCAATGCCGATAAGCATTAGTCCGGGTGCGGTTAAAGACACTGAGTTTCTTTCGCTGTTTCGGAACAGGAATAAAGGTGCAATTGCCAGACAGCAAAGGCCGGAAAGAAGAAGGATGAAGAAGAATTTCTGCTCGGCCATCATCTCATCCTCACGAAATTGGTCTCCGGTGTACTGGGTAAAATTTGAGCTGTCAGACAAAAATCCAAACCCAATACCCGGAGTAAAAAATTGGAGCACGACTTAATTGCAATAGTTTTGTCATTTATCTCGGTATGCATTTCAATCTTTGCTGCAAGGGCCTCGTGGCGTACTGCAAGAGCAAGTGAAGAAGAACTGGCTTTCAAGCGAGGCCTAAAACTGTACGTAATGCCGATAGAAGGTTTTTTACACCCTGAAACTAGAGTACGCGTGACAGTCAAAGCCGGGGACAGAGATTGTCTGCTGATGTCTATTGCCGTAAAAAATGGCTTGTTTAATGTAAACAATGATTTTAAGAAGTCGTTGCAATTAGCCTCTCTTATGAAAGCCAGAACGACAAAAGAGATAGAAATAGAAACGATGTTGAGTTCAGAAAATAACATCATTTTTACCCTCTCCTATGAAGTTCTACAGGGGGAGGCGTCTGTAGTTCAAAAAGCTTACTGTCATCTGCCTGATCCGACGAAGACGTGGGATCGGGACGGCATATATATAGACCTATAAGGGCTGCCGCTAAAATTGCCTGAAAAACTAAGAGACAAGCGTTGACTTTATGGATGATGACTTGAATCTCAAGTGAATGAGAAAAACAACAAATAAGGTACAAAACAATGATATGGCCCGCAACTATCAAATATAGTAGCGTGACGAAAAGCAAACCGGCTGTGTGAAAGTCTAGGTTTATCATGTTTTGCCTCAACTCTTTCAGGATCAAACCTCAAGCGCTTAACGCTTCTGCTCCGGGGCAGCTCAAATACTGCTTAATCTCTTTTTTTAATCTGCCGGTTTCAGCGTTACTTCTATCTAATTGAGCGAACTTCCAAGGGATATCCGGACGCAACTCTTCACAAGTTAGGTGTCCACGGGAAAGGTTGACCAATGTCAGGCAATTCTCGGGTGAAATTAAACGACGCCCGCAGATGTAAGAGTTAATCGTCGCTTTAGAAAGCCCCAGCTCGGTTGCTAAATACCGTCTAGGATCAGCAACCCCAGCTTCTTTTAGAAACGAACAATAGTCTTTCAAATTCATTGCTACACCTTATTTTTGTTGTTTTTATTTTACCTGAATTTGTACAAGTATGTACAAATAATATACAAAAAGTACAAATTTTATTATCTCATCTAAGAATAAACAAAAAAGCACCTTCTGTTATATCTTTCTAAGAGGTGAAGAAATGACAGATGTGCATGAAATCCGTCGGAAAAATTTAATAGAGCTGATCTCTATGTATAAGTCCGTCGCTAATCTCAATTCTGCTTTGGGAAGAAAACGGTATGACGGAACCTTTAACCAAATAAAAAACAAATCTCAACCGCCTAGCGCCAAAACTCCAAGAGTTATGGGAGCGGAGGTTGCGCGAGAAATTGAAATGAAACTACACCTTCAACCGGGTTGGATGGATGTAGTTCACGATAAACCTCAAACTGAACTAATTAAGGAATCTGAAAATTTTTTGAAATCTTCTTTCAATAGGATAAGAAGCTATCGTTTAAACAGCGTCACTCCATCGAATCTAACTTTTACACTTTTCGATGGAGAAATGAAATTGAGTGATTATTTTATCAAGTCAGTTTTAAAAGCCACTTCTGAAGAAAATTTGCGATTTGTAGTCGTTGAAGATAACTCTTTGAAATCAAAATGTAAGATTGGCGATGCTTTGATCCTTGATTTTGGAGTTAATACTTTTACACGCGAGGGTATTTACCTGATAGAAGTCAACGGAGAACAGTTACTTCGTCTGATCTCCATTGACTATGAAGGGGGCTATCAAATTCGAACCGATGATTTTTCTCAACGTTTGACGGATTTATCAAAAATAAAAATATTAGCTAAGGCGTTATACGTTTGCTCAGGAACAAGCCTGTAAGCCGTACTCCAACTCCTCAAACCACCCAGACTTTTATTTGTAGAGTTTGGCATCAACACATTTTTTGAGATGTTTCTCTACCAAGCGATCCACTGAGTACTTGGTTTTAAAGTCAATCACTTTTTGAAATTGCAACTCCGTCAGTCTGTTTCGAAATTCCCAAAGGTAATCTTTATTGCATTGCCGTTCGTTTAACTCCAACGAGGAGGCCTCTAACTTTAATTGTTGAAAGTTAGCAGACTTCAGGTCCGTTATGGAAGAATCGGCTGCTTGAGCGCAACCGCAGGCAAGAGCAACCAAAATACAACAAAAAGTAGTTTTAGCCATAAAAATATCTCCGGGGAATCACTATACCAATATTTTACAACATAAAAAAAATAAATTTGTACGTAGTGTACAAATTCGGTTTTTACTATTATGATTTACTCATATCGAGGCAGATGATTTTTATAGGCAACGGGTAGTGCAATATGAGTAAATCCAATCAATTTGAAAGTCCTTGTTACTTTCTATCAGCAGAAGAATATACACAAGACTATTTATCGCTTCCGGAACCTCAACTTGCTTGCCTCTTTAAGTTGCGTTCAGCTTACGCATTAAAAGGAAGTCCATTATCAGAAGATGATATCGAAGGGCTCTACCCAGTTTATACCCATGTTCATGAAAAGACGTTAGGCAAAGTGCTTAATAAATTTTTCACGAAGAAAGGCGATGTTTTCATTGACATAAGGATAGAGAGTCAAATCGAGAAGAGAAAAGAACATCAATTAAACATAGAGCAATTAATCGAAAAAGAAGTTCAAAAACGAGTCGCCCGAGCTTTGGCTGGAATGAAAGGGGGCTTGAAGAGAGTTCAGAACCTAAAGACCCGAGGCTTGCCGGTTCAAGTTGAAGATGACAGTGATGCAATCGTCGGCCAAGCAGAAAAAACGCAATATCCTGACGAAGAGGTTGTTTTCAAGCAAATGTCAAGCAAACTTCAAGCAAATAGCAAGCAAAACCCAAGCATAGACCAAGCAAACTTCAAGCAAAGCACAAGCAAAACCCAAGCAAACGATTACCAAAACTCAAGCGACTCACAAGCAAATGCCAAGCAAATTCTTAGCAAAGGACAAGCAAATCTCAAGCAAATGCCAAGCAAATGCCAAGTAAACGGCAGGCAAATCTCAAGCAAACCTCAAGCAAACACCAAGCAAAACCCTAGCAAAGTTGTAGCAAACGCAGATTTTGCTACGGCTAAAGAATCTCAACTCGTTGATTTTCAAGAAAAACCTAAAAACTTATCTAATGCTCCCGAGTTTGAGCCGGAAGCCTGTCCGTCCCTCGCGCACGTATGCGCGTCCGATAATCCGATATCTGATAATTTTTTAATTAATAAAAATAATAAAAATAAATCGGAATCGGTATCGGAATCGGTTAAAGAAAAAACTGAAAATTTAAAAAATCAAAATTCGCGCGAAAACGAAAAATTCTCAGCCGGAAAAGTTTGGACGCTTCAGGAAGCCCAAACGCTTTTGGTTGAATCCGGTCTGGACAAAAAGTTTCTCGAAGCATGGGTTTCACGCTCCGACCGAAATCAAACCCGCTTCAATGCGCTTTTTTCCGAAGTTCTTCCTCGGTTCGATCAAGAGGCTTTTGACCAGCTGATTGCCAGATGCAAAGAACAAAAACGTTCTGAAGGGGCTATGTTTTCGGGATCAATCGCTTACGTGATCTCCGCGTTGGAAAGAGAAACGGTCACCGTTAAAACACGTCGGAAAAAGAAAAAATCCGAGCGGGATTACACGGAAGGACTGATTCAAAACCCCGACGGGTCTTGGAGCCCCGACCCGAATTACGTTCCGAAGAAAAAGAAGTATTCGGACAGAGACTGGACGGAAGGGTTAATCAAGAATCCCGACGGCTCCTACAGCCTTGATCCGAATTACGAAAACTAACCGCATCGCAACGATTACCAACCCAAGGAACGCCATGACATCAAATGCCGATAACGTCCAAAAGACTTTCAAAACCTGTCCGGTTCACGGATCGTCCTACGTGTACTCCATAACGGATGCTTCAGGGACGCGCTACACAAACGGCTGTCCGATTTGCGAAGCAGAAAAACGCTGTCAGGCCGCGTTCGGCCAAGCGCTGATACCTGCCAGATTCACAGATCAAACCTTTGAAACCTATGAAGTGACGAACGACGGGCAAAGGGCCGCAGTAAGTCTTTGCCAAGACTTTGTGAAGTGCTTTGAGGATAACCGTAAAACGGGGCACGGACTGCTTTTGACCGGGCGCCCCGGAACCGGAAAAACACATTTGGCTTGTTCCTTGCTGAAAGAGATTATTGCCGGAAAGAAAGCAGCGCTTTACACCTCTCTGGATCAAGTCTTTACGGCTGTGAAGGCAACATGGAACTCGACGGATGATTCTCAGAAAAAGTACCTTAAGAAGCTGGCCGGACTGGACTGCTTGGTCATCGACGAAATCGGTACGAATCGCGAGATTTCTCCGAGAGAAAAAGATCTGTTTTTCACGATCATCAATGACCGTTACGAACAATTAAAGCCGACGATCCTCATTTCCAACCTTTCCTTGCGCGGGGAAGATTCATTGGAAGAGTTCATGGACGAACGCACTGTAGATCGGATCTTTGAGACAAACACTTTTGTCGTTTTCAACTGGGAAAGCTACAGGGGGACAAAATGAAATCAGGACAGCAGAAAAAGTCTTTGGACAGGTTCATTTATGAATCAATGGGAGAGAAGCAGTATTTGATTTCTTGTCTGGACGACGATCTCTTTAAAAAAGCGCTCAAAGGATTCCGAAAAGAATGGCCGGAAATAGATTCAAGAACAAACGGATTCCGAATGTGCCTCGAAGCGCTTCAGGCTTCGGAATTATTCACTGAGATTTCTTTTATCGACCTGCACGGAACAAAATTTCCGCTGTTCCGCAAAAAACAGTAACCGAGACAGTCATGCCGAACAACCACAGACAAAAAACAGCCGGAAGCCCCGAACCGGGACTTCCTGCGTTAAACCTCAACGCAGCTGACGATTATGAAAACCAACTGTCAGCGACCGCCGAGATAATCAACACTAGCAGCGCCAAAGGCACCGCAGCTTTAACTTTGAAGGTAAAGCCTTCTCTGTTTACTTGTGTTAATATCTCTACGGAGATTAGCGAGTTCTTCGACTGCATCGCTAGTGCTCCCTTGATTGACTTCGGCTCGACTGTTCTCAGCAGTTGGGCCGTTGCCGTTTTACGGGGTCGAAATGAACAACAGGTAGAGTTCCTAAAAGAACAGCAGGTGGCAAAAAAAATGCCGGAACAAAACAACCGTCCCGGCATCCAGCACTATTCCTTAATTAAGAATAATAGCGCTGCTGCTCCAATTACCGCCAAGGAAACAGAGCCTTCAAAGTTGACAACAAAGTCAGCTCTGACGGATAATTCCCTCAACACGATAAGGAGCAGAAATAGTCGTATAGTTTCACGAGCTTTCACGACTAATCTCCTTATTACTCAGGGATTCCTCCCGCACCGGCCAGTGCGGGTCGAATCCCGTGTTTTTCTTCCCTTAAGAAAATTAGAAGATTTCATTTCAAAAGGGGCCTCTGCCTTCCTTTCGGAAAGCATTCTCCATCGAAAAACAAAAGCGCTTAATCCTACACTTTTTTCCCTTTCCAAGGAGGAAAAACCGTGCGCTGCGTAATCAATCACCTTAATAAATATTGGAAAAAATTGACTGGGATCAGATTCAGTCCGGTCAGATCAATCCATTGCCGGAACAATTTGAAGTCGTTTTGCTTGCTTACCGTCCGGAAGGCAGTAATCAGCTCTTTAAAACCCGCGGCTACTGGAACGAAACATTTTTCAATGATGTGACATTCACCCTTGATTTTCAGGATGCTTTACTTCACCCGGTCACAAGAGAAGTTGTGGCTTGGCGTCAATTAAAAACCACTCTCTAGGAGAAATACATGGATTTCAATAATGTTAAGCCTGAAGAGCTTTGTGATCCGATACTGATTGGATACATCACGAAACTGCTGAAGAACGAAGAGGCATTTCCGGAAATATTCGCTGCTGCGTATGAAAATCGAAATGCCAATAACTTGGTATTCAGTATCCCTTCAGATTTAAGCATCACGGGCAAACAGATAGATGTGATTGCAGATAGAGCGCACCTTCTTAAAGAGTCACAGTACCGGCCTCACGAATGGAATGCATGGCCTGATGTCATACCGCCCAGACTGGATACTGAACCGGCCATTAACGGTGAAACCAGAGAGTGCGATTATTGGTTGGTCAAACTGAAAAACGGGTCATACCGTACCGGAAAAATTACCAAAGATAAATACTGGGTTCGGTTTGAAAATCAAATTGCTGCGTACAGAGAGTTTTCACCGCGCCCGGCTGAGGCAGTCTTGGAGAATCAAACAGAATTCGATCCCTGCGGCTGGAATGCATACCCGAAATTTAACCCCGACTCGGAAGAGGTTTATGAAGTCATGCTAAAAGGCGGCTTGCAAAGAAGCGCCGGATGGAAAAAGGGAAATTGGACATTTTGGTCTGAAGAAATCACAGCTTTTAAAAAGATCAAGGATTAACAAAAGGGGGTACCATGAAAACATTAGCAATCATCAATGAGAAAGGCGGCGTAGGCAAGTCATTTATCGCGACACAATTTGCGCTTTTCTGTCGTTTCAAACTCGGCAACCGGGTTCTTGTTGTCGATTTGGATCAGCAAAGAAATACAAGCGATATTCTGATTAACTCAGGTTTATGCGTTCCGACCGATACAACCGCTGGTTTAATCATGAAAAACGGTGGCTTGGTGAAGGCTGAAGAGCCTTTCATGGTCATTCCCGGAGACGACAATCTGCTTGAGTTGGAAAGCATGAGGGATGCCGCAGGAATCACACAAAATCTTTATTCGGCATTGGACGCCGTGAGTGACAATTTCGACCTGTGCATTATTGATTGCTCACCGAGCGCCGATGTTCGTCAGCTGATTGCACTAAGCCTGAGCACCCATTACCTAATCCCTTTTCAGGTCAAATCAGAATCTATCAGTGGGGTCGAAAAAACTTTAGCGCGTGCAAAGGTTATTCAGGAGAACGTGAACAATTCCTTGGAATTTTTGGGGCTGCTGATGAGCATGGTGAAGATGCAGGGCATTCAAAAGAAAAACTTTGAATGGGTTATCGAGCAAACCCAAAATCTGCTTCTGAAGAAATACGAGCCGAAAACCGGAAAGTTTGAAGGCGTGTGCTGCATCTATGACAGAAGCGAATACACAGCTGCGCAGCAGTTTTGCCGTCCCGTATTTTTCAGCGAAAACGGCAAACCAAGACGCGAAGCGCTCGAATTGGCAAGAGTTTGGGTATCAATATTTAAGCAGCTCGGATTAACGCCTCAGAAACAAATTCAAATTAAGAAATCCGAAGACAGTGACAAATTGGTAGCAGTTGATGTTCAGCCTGTTGCTGAACCTTAATAAGGGAAACGAAAATGGGATTAAATCTGAACTTAGGCAATATCAATAAAGCAGCTAAAGACTTTACTCATAGACGCTCAGAAGTACCTGAAGAGACAATGCGGGATGTCGAGCTCGAAGTTATTAAAGCCGATCCGCAGCAGCCTCGTAAAGAGTTTGACGAGGATTCTTTAAAGGAACTCGCAGAAAGCATTAAAACCCACGGTCTTATCCAGCCGATTGTCCTGCGCCCTTCGCCGGACAAAGAAGGCGAGTATTACATCATTGCCGGAGAAAGACGGTTCCGGGCTGTAAAGCTGAACGGAGCCAAAACAATCCGCGCAATTGTCAAAAAGACGCTCAAACCGGAAGAAATCGGTTATGTCCAAATGGCCGAGAACATTAAAAGAGCCAATCTGACTGTGGTCGAAATCGCAGAGTTTATATGCCGACAGTTGGAGGCCGGTGATAAACAAGCTGAAGTAGTCGAAAAATTGGGTTTGAATAAGGCTATCGTTTCTCAATATGCCGTATGGCCGGAATTGCCGGAATGCATTAAAGAAGCGTTAACCTCAAAAAAAATCGGTAGTATTCAGTCTGCTTATGCCCTTTTCAAAACTTGGCAGGAATATCCCGAGGAGACAGCGAAATTTGTAGCCGAAAACGAAAAAATCAGTCAAGCTGAAGCCCGAAAGTTTGAACCAAAAAGTTTGTACGTACAAACTTTTCAAGACCAAGAAGATATATCTCAGCCTTCAGACCAAGTGTCGGATGAACCTGTTTTAGATACATCAGTCTCACCAGCAACGAAAGATATAGTTGCCTCTGAAGAGTCAGAGAATAAGCCGGAAGAGGCAGACAGCGAATCTGAAGAAGCCGAAATAGTTAACTCAGAAGAGGGTCTGAAAAAAGAGATTGAAACGCCGGAAGAATGCGGTTCAATCGACAACTATGAGAAAAAGACCACATCCGACGAAGAAGAACATTCTGAGAAATCTGAAGAACTTGAAACCGCTGCGGATGACTTTTTGCAGGTGCAATCTGAAGAATCTACTTATAAAAAACCCATGATCCTTTGCCTGATTGAAGGCAGAGAATGCGAGCTGCTTTATAAGAAAAAATCTTTAGACGGTTTCGTTGTTGTCAAATATGAGGACGGTACGGAAGAGGAAGTTCCGGCTGAGGACGTGACGTTAAATCGCATCATAGAAGCTTGATAAAAAGGGGCATAGTTCCCCTCAGTCTTGGTATGAATAAAGATAAAACATCAATGAGTGTATGGCTGACGCAGGAAGAAAAAGACATCTGGAAGCAGCTTGCCCGGCTTAATAATATGAATCTATCTGCCTACACCCACTTCGTCATAAAAGAAGTCATAAAGGAATCTCTTAACTTGCCGGAGTTAAAAGTATCGCTTGATGTTGACAGAGAAAGCTGCGAAGAAGATAAGTTCCCAATCAAGCTCCGAATGACAAAAAGCGAGCTGGAAGCTATCAGGAAATTAGCGGCAGTCCGAGGACAAACACGTCAGGCATTAATCGTATCTGCCGTCAGAGAATTGCTGTTGGATAAATCCCAAATTGATCCGAAACAGTATCAGCTTATATCCGATTCAACTCTTTCATTGAATCGGATCGGCGTGAACTTGAACCAGATCGCCAGAGTTTTGAATGAACAGAATAAATCGGGAGAATTGAACCCTTCAGACATTGCTGCGATACCGGCGGTCCTGAAACAGCTGGATCAAAAAATAGGTTTGCATATCAAAGAGATTGACGAATTTCTTTCGCAGCACAAAGATAGATTAAAAATAAGATCAGCGGTAAAGAAAACGGAGAAGGAAAATGAATGAGTCAGTCAAGAAGTGGCTTGAAGAAAAGCGGGCCGAGCTTGCCGGGCGCCGAGATGTCGCTATTTTCATAGAAGCCAAGGACGTTTTGGACGCCATAGAGCAGCTGAGCAAACCTCGTTTATTTTCCGACTCTCGTTTGGTAGAGAGTCTGCGCTGGCAGTATTCAGAATGCGAAACCCGAAAGCAATTTTTGAGGAAAGTGCTCACTGAGCAATTCAAATTTGTCGGGCCGAATGCGAATTGCCCGGAGCCGCAAAATACGGACTCTCAAGTTGAAAGAAGAAGAGCCCGAGAAACAAGATAAAATTAGCCCCAAAACGCAAGCATGGATGGCTCTGCTTGACGGACTTGTAGGGCTAGATGTTTAGAGGAACCGCCGTGTACGGACCCGTATGCCCGGTGGTGTGGAAGGGTGGCTTATCGCCACCCCCTCCGATAGGCTATAGATTACTTAGCTTTGAAATGACGCAATTGTTCATCACCGAACATAGCGGTCATCGGGACGCCCTTAGAGTCGATCATACCGCGGTGCATACCACCGGAGTTCATCGGGAAGGCGAAGTTACCCTTAGCGTCGAGAATAATCATACCGCCCGTGCCCTTGATGTCACCGATTTCTTTGATCACTGCGTCACCAGCCTTTTGAACATTTTCACCTAAGTGCGTGTAACGGGAGTGAACATTGAAAGCGGCAGACGTACGGATGAACTTTTCGCCAGAACCCGTTGCAGATACTGCGACGGACTTATTATTAGCATAGGTACCAGCACCAATCACAGGACTGTCACCGATGCGACCATAGCGCTTATTGGTCATACCACCCGTGGAGGTACCTGCTGCAAGGTTACCGTCTTTATCTAAGGCAACAGCACCAACCGTACCATACTTATAGTCATACATTAACGGATCAATGTAGAGCTCTGCGTTAGCAGTCTTTTTCTTTGTAGCGCCATCGTGGTCAAGAATAACTTGTTCTTTTTCTTGAGCTTTCTTGAGCTGGTCATAACGGTTTTGCGTGAAGAACCACTTCGGATCAACCGTTTCTGCACCGTTTTGAGCACAGAACTTTTCTGCACCCTTCGTCGCCATCATAACGTGAGGAGACTTCGTGCGAACGATGTCTGCACAATTAATCGGGTGCTTAATATTGGTAACACCAGCAACGGCACCTGCCATAAGGGTCTTACCGTCCATGATAGAAGAGTCAAGTTCGTTCTTACCTTCATTTGTGAACACAGCACCACGACCAGCATTAAAGATCGGATTGAGTTCCATTTCGTTGATAGCAGCCTTCACTGCATCAATAGCCGTACCACCACTAGCTAAAACTTTGTTACCAGCAAGAAGGGCCTTTTGGAGACCTGCATGGTATTCAGCTTGTTGTTCAGGGGTAAAACGGTCAGCAGTAATGTTGCCGGCGCCACCGTGAATAACAAGCCGATACTGTGCGTCAGCGGCGTTTGCAGCAACTGCAAACGTGAGACCAAGAGCCATAGCAAGAAGTTGTTTCTTCATGTTCAATCCTTTGCATTTATTGAGTACTAATTTGTCTTGCAAGATCAGCAAGGTTCGACGATTATAAAATTTGATATTACTATAAAAAGAGAGATTAGGAAAACCCTTATTAAGGTTTACTCTTACTTTTTACAAACCCCAATTTTTTAAGGAGAAACGAATTTAACAAAACTGAATTGGTTGCAGCCGTTGCCGAAGAAACCGGAAAATCCAAGGCCGACGTCAAAGAAATTTTAGAGGCCCTTATTGCCCAAGTGGTCAAAACGGTAAAGGCTGGTGATGAAATCGCGTTGATCGGTTTCGGTACTTTTAAATCTGCCGAACGTGCTGCTAGAACCGGACGTAATCCGGCTACCGGCAAAGAAATCAAAATTCCGGCTTCTGTGCAGCCGAAATTTGTAGCCGGGAAAATGTTCAAGGACGCAGTTAACGGAAAATAATTCATAGAAAATACCATATTCAAAGGGCCTCTTCGGAGGCCTTTTGACTTCTAAGGTATTTTCAAAAAGGGGATGTTGCAAAAGTCCTGAGAAGGACGATTAGTGCATCAATAAGCCCGCCCTGACTTCCGCTCCGAAAGTCTCTTTTAAGTTTTCGAGCTTTACGCCTTGCAGAGTACTCAGCCAGCAGGTAGCAGGGACACTGTAGTTGACAATGTCATTAAGAGGACTCGGAATCCTTTTGTCCAGCTCTTCCTGAACTTCTTCCGTGTTCATTAAACAAGCTGTTTATCTTCGTAATAAAGGATCTAACCTTCGTTCTGAGGATTCTCGAAAAGATATTCCTTGCCGACCCGAACTCTTCCGATCGCTGTATCTAAGGCTCCGACGTACTTTCTTTGTGCGATACAGGAGCGTTTCTTTTCCGGATCCCATTCATTTCTGTAAGTCTCGCCGTAAGTGTCTTTCCTGACGTAAGTGTGGAGGCTGAAATGAGGAGCATCTTAAACCCTAGAGCGACCCATCGTAATAGACCTATTACTATAAAAATGCCATATATTTTTTATAAAAAAAACAAAAATTAGTAAAAAAATAGCCCGATCAAAAATAATCACAGGCTATTTCAAGAGAGTACGGGATTATGTATGTTCCGCAGAAGATTCCAGGTTTTTTGAGTTTTTATACTGGTTTCCGAATGAGCGTCGATTTGTGCATCATCTGCGCGGCAATTGAACTAGCAAACATAGCGAGAAGCACTGCGCCGGCAATAACACAGGCGAGCATGCAGCACTCTGCCATGTCCATAAAGTGCCATTGCGGGATAAGATACCAGCCGTCATAGCTTTGATACAGATCGACGAGGAAGCCTCTCAGACCGGAAAGGTCTACTCCTTCCGGGGGCATCGGACTGTCGTAACCACAGTCGCCGGTCTGTTGAAACCACCCTGGCGCCCATTGTGCCAAAGGGAGATCAAACGGATAATGGGCTTCCGCAGAGCAACCCTGAATACCGAAGGTCGCGGCCGGATCGTCTGAATGCACTGCATCATGGATCGCCATAAGTTTCCAGCTGCAGATCATCGTGTAGATGAGTCCGTAGAAGCTAACTGCATAAGCAGCAAGTCTTAGTGCGAGGATCCGTGGATTGATAAGTGCGATCAAGCCTCCTAAGGCCATCACAAGGTTGCCATAGCGGATGTAGACGCACTGTTCGCAGGGCGCCATGTAAAGCCACTCCTGGAATACAAAGTGAGCGACAAGCACGAGGCCGGCCATTGTAGCTGCCATGATGGCCCAAGGGTAGCGAGTTTTCTGCCACGTATCGAGGGTCTCGACTGGAGACTTCGCCAAATTGCTGAAAAATTGCATGGTGTACTCCGTCTTCGTTATTTTGCGGATAACTCTTTGATCTTGTTGACCATGCTGTCAAGTGACATGATGTTCTTAGTCATTAGAAGATATTTTCCGTTGACCACGTAAGCCGGGACACCTTGAACCTTGGCGATGGGGTAGGAAACTTCCCAGAGATCAATGAGTTCTTTTACCTTTGGGTCAGTTGCGTCTTTGTCGTATTGCGCACGATTCCAACCAACAGCATCGAGTCCGGTCTTGATAAACGCATCCGGATCGGCACCATCGTTCCAACGTTCCTTTTTGTCGTGATAGGCCTTATAGAGGGCCATTTCGATCTTGTGGAAGTTGGACTTGGGATCTAAGGGTTTCAGTCCGGCAGCTTTGTCTTTAACAAGGGCTACAGCAAAGAGAGTTGAACCTTGGAGGCCGTATTTTCCTTTTGTCTTCAAATGGAAAGGGACGAATTCCATGTCCGGGAGTTTTCCCATAACAGCTTTGTCGACGGCTTTAGCGTATTTATAGCAGAAGGGGCAGTCGTAACTGAAGACTTTAATAACGGTTCCTTTGCCGATATCGACCGGGCTTTCAAGGACCACGTAGTCCGTGCCTTCTGTTACTGCAGCAAAAGAAAGTGGAGCGGTTAGGGCCATGGAAAACGCAAGTACTGCGCCCATAGCATTTCTTCTTGTGATACTCATGATGTTTTTCTAACTTGTGTATTTGACGATGAGAAAAAGTTTTGGCTTTCGGAGAAGAGTCTCGCTCTTCTCCGAAACTAGTTAAGTTTCAGGAAACGGATTTGCTACTTGGTACTTTCCTTTTTACTGGACTGGCCAAAGGCCTTATTGATGCGGAAAGGCATTGCCTGGTAACCCATGGAGCCGTTGATGCGGATTTCTACGGCTGGATCCTTTTTGCCCCAGTCAAATTCCATGAGGTAGGGCGACGGATTGCCGATTGCTCGTCCGTTTTGAAGCTGCATTTCGGGTGTTGCAGAGTAAACCATGACGGAGTCTTTGTCAGGTTCGTATTGGGTGAGTGAGGTAACGGGGCTGTACCAATTGTGGCCTCGCTCTTTGCCGAATTCCCAAACCTGTTGAACCGTGCCATTCTTCTGGTCAATCTTATAGACCACTGCACGGCTGTATTTCATGGTTGGCATGGCAGGCTGCTCAAAGCCGCGGCCGTCACCGTTATCGAAAGCAGTGACATAAACTACGTCTTTATTGCTCTTGGAATCGATACGGAAAGCGGTGTGCTGCGTCCAGGTGTAGTCAAAGTTACCTTCGCACTTGCCGTTTTCACATTTGACAGGCTTACCGTCCTTATCAATGGGTTTGAGAACTTTTTTGGCGAGATCCCCTTTCCAGCCGTCCGGGGCGGAGAGGATCCACTTAACTTTCTTGTCCCGACCAATTTTGATGATGGCAGACTGATGGCGGGAACTAATGATGATAGAGTCATCTGTCGGATCATAGTCGACGGAGTTGACGTGAGCCCAGTTACGGCCAGCCCCTACGCCGGAGATATCACCGAATGTGTCGGATTTTTCCATTTTGGCAAGGTCTTCGGCCGAAAGAGATTTGCCAGCATGAGAAGCATCAAGGTTCAGGCAAACTGCGCCTTGATCAAGAGACTTAATGACGATGTCACGATACGGGTCGAGGATATCAAAGAGGCGCCATTCGTCTACAACTTTACCTTCTGGTGAGAGTTCAACAATTACGTCGCGGACAGTACGGACATTCTTTCCGTCGGGTCTCTTGTAATCGCTGGAAGCTACACGTAGCAGATAATTTCCGTTTTGGGCCTGATCAAAGGAGTGTGAGAAATCGTTGTAAGCAGGCGGCAATCTGCGGTTAAAAATTTCACGTCCCATGATGTCGTACTTAACGTAGCGTTGGCCGTACCCCCAAGTTAGAGCTCCGTCCTTACCCTGTTGGAAACCCATCATGACGCCTGCGCGGTACGGATCTTCCATGTTGTAGATCGAATCTGGCAGAAGATACCAACGTACAGCCCCCGTGGTATCGATGATCGCGTTCTGAGGATAGAAGGTCCATTCAATAGCGCCTCCGGTTGGGTTATTCCAGATGAAGCGGGCACCTTTGGAAGGAGCGGTAAGGAGGTTGTTGACGAGATAGAGACGATCCTTATATTTTGGATCAACTTTGACAACTGTGGTGTCAAACATAGTGGACTTAAGCGAAGGGCTGCCGTTCACTTCACCGTAAACGGGTGGAGCATAAACTTGGTAGGACTCTTTGATGTCTTTTTTCTCGCCTTTTGCGTCGATACGGGTATAGGTCACTTCTATCGTGTTCACGTAGTCCGGATAGAGTCCGAAGACCGGAATGCCAGCATGAGTCATAACTTCTTCAGGGGTGACCTTGTAGCTGATTTCCTGACCGTCCTTTTTCGGTACGATGCGAACGGAAACATTTTCAAGTTTGTATCCGCCATTGCGGATGATAGCGGTTAAGGGAGCGATGCGGTAAGGATTAGTAATAATTTCCCCGATTTGGCCTTGTTTCGGGTATTTGACGGCAGGTCCGGAAGAACCGCCGGCAGCGAAGGCCCCGCCTGCTAATGCAAAGGCAACAGCGGCAATCATGGTACGAACAACAAGTTTCTTTTGCATGTTTTCTCCTGTGAGGTGCTTTTCGAATAAGTCGAAATGGATAAAGAACATGCGGAAAATTCTAGGAGCTGACTCAAGAGAGGAAAATTGTCAATTCCATTTATAATTTTGAAATAGTTTAAACATTAAATTTCAAATAATGAAAGAATATCCATCGTTTGTGGAGTTGCGGCTTTTGCAGGAACTTTTTAAAGAAAGTAATTTGACAGCAGCGGCCGCAAAATTGTCGCTGACCACGCCGACAGCTAGTCACTACCTCACTCATTTGCGAAACATATTTGACGACAGACTTTTCATTAAGGCAAAGAACGGACTTGTGCCTACTAGCAGAGCAGAAGAAGTGGTGGAAAAGGTGAATGCTGCCGTGTTTGCGCTTGAGGCCCTTATTTCCCAAGAAACCTTTTGTCTTTCTAAAGTTTCACGCACGATACGTATTGGTTGTGTAGACAATGCGCCTTACAGTATTTTTCCAGGCATCCTCCACTTCATCCTTGCTCGTGCACCAGGAATTCAGCTTAAGTTTGAGGAGTTAAAGGGAAACAAATTTGAAAAGGTACAACGGAGCGAACTCGATTTCTTTATTTCGCCTATCGTGAAATCTCTTCCCCCGGGTTTTAAGAGCCTTAATTTATCTAAAAATGAATATTGTCTACTGGCACGTACTGATCACCCTTTGGCGCGTACTGGGGAAGCGGTAAGTGATGCAGAGATTTGCCGCTATCCGTTTATCGATATACGAGTCGGCGAACCTCAGAGCAGTTGTAGGACCTTGCGTGAAGAGGCATTTCCCCGCTGGAAGAATGCAAGAAGTTTGGTAATCAGTCCTTACTTTCTTCCTTTTGTCCCGAGCCTTGAAACGTGCGACTGTCTATTGGTCGCTCCCCGTAAGACCTCAGAGAAGTTAATACTTCGATATGGCATCACAGAGGTGAAGACGAGAACCCCTGGAAAGGTCCAAATTCCACGTCTTATTTGGCATGAGAAGACGGATAAAGATCCCCTTCTGCAGTGGTTTAGAAGCTCGCTTTTGATTGTCTCAACGACAGATTCAATGAAAAAGAATTAGGCAGTTAATAGAGCACTTGACGCTAACGTCACATGTAACTGTTTAACCAAACTCTAGGGAGCGGAGAAGTATTGACCTTTAGCCTCGCAGATTTTGTGGAGATCGACGGCTAACGCCAAGAAGGGGTCGTTGCAAAAATTGACTTTTATCAGACCATCACCCCCTCTAATTCTTTCAATTCAATTGAGAGAGAAAAAAAGCTAGCACCTTGTAACAATAATATTTTCGTTTAAAGATCCGGATATAAATGCCGGAGCTTTATGCGAGCGTCGCCAGTTGTAAATTGCCAATTGACGACTCTTTTTTCAGCATTTCTCTGAGCAATAAAACTGTTAACGGTGTTCCGGAGAACGTTTATATCGGCGACTCTAAACGGAATGCATTGTCGCTTCAATATGCTAAAGCCTATCTCCGCTACGTTAAGCCAGGAACCGTGCTTGGGCGTGTAGTGCAGCTCCAGCTTATCGCGTAACCGGTGCGCTTCCTCTGGATCGAATGCTTCATAAAGCCTGAGTTTGACAGATTCTGATTGACCTTTTGTGTGGCAACGCCCATGAGGTCTATTTTTTAGCTCTTAACTTATTTACTTTGCTAAGTAAACACGATTTTGAGATACAGAGGGCTGGCCAAAAATACGACGCCTGGCCTCGATTGCCAACATGTTCATCGGAAATTGCTTCGAAAATCGAACCAAGGTTAGCTTCGCCTAGGATAATTATATCTATGAGGGAGGAAATTGATTGATTAGGCCCTGATCAATTCCTCCCCGATGGAAAATTTCTGCCAGATTCTTCGAAAATTAAGTCTCCGATGGGCGAATGGGAATAATTACGTATTTTGCAGAACTTCCCTAAATAATTCATTTCAGTGCACGGCTCCATGGCGAACGTCGTAGGACTGAGCGCCTGAGCACTTTTCTCGAGCTCAGAATAGTCAAGACGGTCGATGCCGACTACTTCACCTTCTGTTGTTAACAGAGCAGCACTGACGCAATTCTTAGCCAAATCTATACCGATGACTTCGTATTCAAGATCCGTATCGATCGTTTTTGCGAGTATCCTTCTAACTGACATGGAATCACCTTTAACGAGAAATTTGACACTTTCATTTTGCTCTCTCAATCTCGCCGGGAGCAAAGGGGCTCCATGTCATTACGAATTTAAGCCTCACCTGAGTGAATACTGGAAGATACCGCCGCACCACGACGCCGAGTTTGTGACTTGCATGGAAGATGTATTGGATGTTTATCAGCGCCCTTACGATCGGGCCTATCCGGTTATTTGTATGGACGAGTCTCCGAAACAGTTCATAGGTGAAGTCAGGCAATCGCTGCCGGCCAAGTCCGGCAGCATCGAGAAAGTTGATAATGAATATGTCCGTTTAGGCGTAGCCGAATTGTTTTTAGCTGTAGAGCCTTTAACAGGTAAGATGGTTGCCGAAGTCGAAAACAAACGAGCAAAGAAAGATTGGGCGCAATTCATTCGTGATTTAGTCGATGTCCATTACCCGACAGCGAAGAAAGTAATACTTGTGATGGACAATCTGAACACCCATAAACTTTCATCTCTATATGAAGCGTTTGATCCGGAAGAAGCACATCGGTTACGCGAAAAGCTGAAACTGCATTACACACTCAAGCACGGTTCCTGGCTTAACATAGCGGAGATAGGTTCGCCAATGCATTCCCTTTAGAGTCGCCGAAATAAGTGCCCTCAGGAATGCTGTTAAAAGTTTTATTGTGCAAAGAAATGCTGAAAAAAGAGTTGTTAACTGGTAATTTACAGCTAGCGACGCTCGCATAAAGCTCCGTCATTTGTATCCGGAACTTTAAGCGAAAATATTATTGTTACAAAGTACTAGTTTTTCCTGTTCCTTCGCCTCAAGCGGGAGGGTATAGAGAAGGAGAGGCTCAGAAATTGTAAAATGATTCATGGTATGTGATTCTTGGCGAAACATATTACCATAGCACAGCAGGGGGTTCGATTTCCTCTACTTGCTTTTAAATCAAAGAGTTATCATTTTTTCTATACGTTAAGTTCTTAAATACAAAAAGAGCTGTTGAAAGCCTGCTTTCGACAGACTTTTGCAACAGCCCCTTTTTGGCTCTTGCAGTTGCCCACAGCAAACCCCGGTCGCTACAGCCAGTGATGGGCCAAGCGCTCCCTTGGGGCAGTCATGGACAACTGCACGCAGAGAGGAAGTTATCCATAAGCTTCGGGAAGCTGTTGCCACTAGTTTGCTAGAATGCTTCCGCCCGAATCGGTTTCGCATGGCCGATATGGAATTGGACGGTTTCGCTGTGGTCACCCGCTCAATCGTTGAAGCAAAAACCAAAGCAAACGGCCCGAGATTCGCCGTCTCGAGCCGCTCAAATGGAAGATTATCATGCGATCTAAAAAATCTTCTGCTCTGATTATATCAAAGGTACTTAAGCGGTGGTTACCTAAGGTGATCGTCGCACTAGTACTGCTGATGTGGTCGCGGTAAGAGCGCCTGAGTAAATGCCCCAGTTGGTTAATTAGCCGACTGGGGCAAGGTGTTTCTTGACCGAATATCTCCTAAAAAAGCAGGGAGAAGGTTCTCTACAAGCCGCTGTAAGCGGCTATGGAAAACTTGAGATTCAATCAAAAACTCAGAATGACCTGGGACAAATTGATCGGCTCGATCTTCTCAAAAAGTTTGTACGTACAAACTTTTTGGCCCTTGCAGTTGCCCACAACAAACCCCGGTCGCTACAGCCAGTGATGGGCCAAGCGCTTCCTTGGGGAAAGTTATGGACAACTGCAAGCAGAGAGGAAGTTTCCCACAAGCCGTGTAAACCGGCTGTGGAAAACTTAAGACCAACTTTGAAATCAGAGCCCGTTTGCAGTCTCCCTTTGAAAAAGCGAGACTGCCGGGCTAGGGGTTGAGGGGAGCGCTTAGCGTCCCCTCTAAAAACAAATTAAATTCAAAAAAGAACTAAGGGCAGGATCGCATTTTGGTGTCTAGTCTAAAGACCTAGACGTCAAAATGCATCAGCACCTCGCTATCGTTCGGTCGAAAATTGAAATTTTCGGCTGTCCTGCCCACCGCTGTCGCGGTCGAAACCTTTGGTTTCGGGGTGTCAAAGTGTGAAATCGACTGTGGCTGTTTGGGTAAATCTTCGAACGGTAGAAATACTTTAATTTTCAATAGAATTAGGTTATAGAACGACACAACACACGGAAAATTTTTTGTTTTTTAATCAAAATGCTTGGGTTTACTGAAGAAGCAAAATTGGTTAGTTATGTGGTTGCGCAAACTAACAGTTACATTAAGAGTATGCCAAAAACTCTTAGAAAGTCTTATGGTCAATTTTTTACGAGTGCTGAAACGGCTGTTTTTATGGCCTCACTCTTTAAAATACCAAGAAAAAAGTCATTAACCATCCTTGATCCCGGCGCAGGTGCAGGTATATTATCTGCAGCGCTCATAGAACGGTTGTTAAGAGACAAGTATGTGGAAAGCATAGAATTAGTCTGCTATGAAAATGATAAAAACATACTTGAACAACTACGTTCTAACTTAGCATGGATTCAGCACAACTCCAACAAAAAGGTGTCCTACAACATCATCAAGGACAACTATATCCTTAGTCAAAAAAAAGATTACAACAGTAAATCTCAACAGGACAAAGAGCAAAAATTTGACTTAGTTATTGGGAATCCGCCATACATGAAGGTAGGAAAAGAAGCTCCTGAGGCTTTGGCTATGCCAGATGTTTGTTTCGGAGCTCCGAATTTGTACTTTCTTTTTATGTCAATGGCGATCTTTAATTTATGCGACGGGGGAGAGCTGGTCTTTGTTATTCCAAGATCGTGGACATCAGGTGCTTACTTTAAGAAATTTCGAGAGAAATTATTCAGAACCTCTTCCTTAGTTAATATTCATCTATTTGTCAGTCGAGACAGGGTTTTTGAACAGGAAAATGTTCTCCAAGAAACTATTATCGTCAAGGTAGTAAAGAGTAAAAAAAAGCCGGCTTATGTAACTATCTCGACCAGTAACAGTAATTCAGATTTCCAAAGATTGACAACTTTCAAGGCTCCTTACGATATTGTCGTCAGAGGAGAGGAAAACTATGTGTATTTAGTTACGAACAAAACTGAAGTTGAGACCTTACTGAAGTTAAATTCCTTTGAATACACTCTGCCTGTTATCGGGTTGCGCATGAAAACCGGAATAACAGTCGATTTCAGAAATAGAGACTTCCTGAGAGATACTCCTGACGAAGGGACTATCCCATTGTTTTACTCCCAACACATTCATAACGGAGAAGTTACGTTTCCTGTAGGTCAAAAATCCGAATACATTACCTCCACTCGGAAAGGGCTTTTGCAGAAAAACTCGAATTATTTATTTGTGAAGAGGTTTACAGCAAAGGAAGAGCATCGCAGATTGCAATGTGGAATTTATTTGGCTCAAAACCTTCCACAGTATTCTCAGATTAGCACTCAGAACAAGATTAACTTTATCTGTGGAACAAATGAGCTTTCAGAAAGTCTTGTTTATGGTCTGTACGTCATATTTAATTCTTCTTTGTATGACTCATATTATCGAATTCTCAATGGCTCAACTCAAGTTAACTCAACTGAGATAAACAAAATGCCGGTTCCTTCCATGGAAGTGATTGAGAGAATGGGGAGGAAATTAATTCGCTCTCATGACTTATCAGAGAAGAACTGCAATGAAATTCTAAAGGAATACACATGAGTAAAATTGATGACGTCAAAGACATCTTGAAGACTTTACAGGTCCCAACTAAGCAACAAAGTGAATTATGTTGTTTAGCGTTGTTAGCAATGGCTAACTTAAAAGAAGAAGATTCTTGGAAGAACGTGAGTAACCAGTGGACACGCATTCATGACGTTATCCAGTTTATTGGATCAAACTATGGCGTCCACTATGCCGAGAACAGCCGGGAAACCTTTAGAAAACAGGCAATGCACAATTTTAGAAATGCCGCCTTTTTGGAAGACAACGGCGCATCTACAAATAGTCCCAATTATCGGTATAGGTTGACGAACGAGATGGTGGGGCTACTCCAGTCATTCGGCAGTGCTGATTGGACTGGAAATGTAGAGATGTTTCAAGAAAATCACGAATCTCTAATCTCAATTTATTCTTCAAAGCGTAGTTTGAAGAAGGTTCCAGTGACAATTAATGATTCGTTGTTTTCCTTTTCGTCTGGAAAGCACAACGAATTACAAAAGGCAATTATTGAGGAATTTGCTCCACGCTTTGCGCCGAAAAGTGAGTGCATATATGTTGGAGATACGATAAAGAAGGATTTAGTAAAGAACGAGCAAAAATTAAGAGAGCTGGGTTTTGATATTTCTCTACATGACAAGATGCCTGATGTTGTTCTTTATTCCGCTGACAAAAATTGGCTTTATTTTCTTGAAGCCGTTACTTCAGTAGGGCCCGTTAGTCCCAAAAGAGTTATTGAAATAGAAAAGATGACAGAAAAAGTAACAGCTGGAAAAATTTATGTGACAGCTTTTCTGGATTTTAAAACGTTTAAAAAATTTTCAGATCAACTCGCTTGGGAAACGGAAGTTTGGATTGCAGACATGGCTGATCACATGATTCACCTCAACGGAGATAAATTCATCGGACCTAGATCGAAGTAAATTCAGGCGGAGGGGCAAGCCTTATGGCTTGCTCTGAAGGATAGGGCTAAATTAAGCTTGTACAAAACTTCCCCCACTCCTCCATCATATTCCTGCGTTCCTGCTCCATTTTGCTTCGGTCGTAGGCTCCCTTATAGGGATCGTTACGTTCGTGCAGCATATTTAGATTTATGGCCTCTTTATCGAATTGTTTGTTATTCCCCAGTACATCATCCTTTGCCCAAGTTTCAAAACAGCTGCGAGCTGTTGCGTGCTGAGTAGCGATACATTCCTTTCCAGTTCTTTTTGATTTTTCCTTGTCGATCCAGCCGATTCCGTCCAGAAGTTTCTTTCTTGCGTGGGCTTTACGAATGAGTTGATTCATAGCCATATCGGAATAGGGCCTTCCGTAGGAATTACAAAAAACATATGGACTTTCACTGAACCGAACAACGTTTTTGAGTAGCGTAACAGCTGCTTCGTTTAAGAAGATGGTCCGGGAGCGTTTTGAGCCTTTAACCTTGTCATCTTCCGGCGGCACATTCCAAATTTTTTTCTCAATATCAATATCGGACCACTTGGCATTTCTAACAGGCTTAGATCTGGCGGCTAAGAAAATCGAAAATAGAAGCATCTCGGCAGTTCTGCTTCTCAGAGAGCTAATGTCTTTTACAAACTCAGGAATTTCATGAAAATCTAACCCAGAAAAATTTTCCTCTTCCTTCCTGTTTTTATTGTATGGCTCCATTAAGACCCCAAGAGCTCCGGAAAGATCAGCCGGGTTCTCGCGGTTTTTTCTGATTCGAAGAGCTATCGCCCATCGTAAAATAGCTCTAACGTCAGCGAGAATTTTTGAAGATGTAGAGGGACTCCTGTTCCAAACAGGGAGCAGAAGATCCTTAATATCTTCTGGTTCGATACTCTCGATTGCCTTTTCACCGATTTTTGGGAAAACATGGTTCGATAATCTGCTTAATGTATTAGCTTCTCCTTTGACATTGTTTTTCCAGAAATTATTGGTTGCTCTTTCTTTAACCCAATCAAGTGCACATTCTTTAAATGTCTTACGTTTAACTTCTACGGTGCATTCTTCCTTTCCAGCGGTCTTTTGTTCTTTTGGGTTTGTTCCTTTACGGACCAGCTCAGAGAGCTCGATAGCTTTTTTTCTGGCATCCGAAAGAGAAACCGAATCGGAAGTGCCAATCTTGAAGAGTTGTCTTTTCCCTTTCCATGAATAGCGGAAATAAAACTCTTTGCCGTATTTGGTGACACGCAATTGAAGGCCTCGGCTTCCGGTAATTGAATAATATCCTTCCGCAGTTAGATTTTTGATTTCTAAGACCGTTGAAACTTGCATCCAAAAACTCCAAATTCAGAGTGGTCACTAAGAAGAAAAAACTCAAAATTTAGTGACCAGTTTAGTGACCATTTAGTTGCGGCTGCATGCGAACTCATGTGAACTTATATGAACAACGTTTGTTGCAATTGTTTCGCAACTTTCTGAATTTTATGGGATTTTTGAACGCATCTGAACTCATGCGAACTAATGAATGGCGGAGAGGGGGGGATTCGAACCCCCGAAACCTTTAAAGGGTTTACACGCTTTCCAGGCGTGCGCCTTAAACCACTCGGCCACCTCTCCAAAAGAGAATTGAATTCTATAGGAAAAAAAAATCCTTGTCATCTCGAAAGGACAAAAAAATGATGAAGTTTTCTTCTTTGATAGTCCAACGCTCTGATTGCAATAGAAAAGATTTTAAAAATTATTTTTCTTTTAATTTTTTCCCATTGTGGGAGAAGAGCAAAATTAAGGGTTATCCCGAGAAATACAATCCAAAATAACTCGAGAATGAGGAGATTAAAAATGAGGATGTTGCGTAGGAACGCATTGTCGTTCTTAACTTGTATGCCAATTGCAGCGGCTGTCGGAGGAGCTTCGGTTGCGTCTGCGGCGGTTCCTGAGGAAAAACCAAAGACGCTAGGCAAAATTCTTTTTGTGGTTACCAGTCATGGAGATTTAGGAAACACCGGAAGAAAGACCGGCTACTGGCTCTCAGAAGTGACACACCCTTGGAAAGTTCTTAGGGACGCCGGTTACGAAATTGACTTTGTTAGTCCTAAAGGCGGCGAATGTCCGGTTGAGGGCCAAGACGCTTCGGATCCCATTAACAAGGCTTTTGCTCAGGACCTTTCCGCACAGAGAAAAATCAACTTCACGATGAAACCGTCGGAGGTAAAGCCTGAAGAATATAAGGCGATCTTTTTTGCCGGTGGTCATGGTGTCATGTGGGATTTTCCTAACAATAAACAGTTGGCTGCGATAACCTCTAAGATTTACGAGCAAGGCGGAGTGGTAGCTGCTGTTTGCCACGGACCGGCCGGATTAGTGAACGTGAAACTTTCAAACGGTAAGTATCTTGTGGATGGAAAGAAAATCAACAGCTTTACAAATTCGGAAGAAAAGGGTATTGGTTTAGATAAGGTCGTCCCGTTTGCATTGGAAACCGCTTTAGTAAAGCATGGAGCAAAATTCCAGTGTTCGGATAACTTCCAATCCCACGTCGTTGTGAATGACAGGGTGATTACCGGACAGAATCCCATGTCGGCGATGGCCGTAGGCGATGCGGTTCGTACCGCACTTCAAAATTAATGTGTAAGTAAAGAGAGGATAGGTCGTGGAAGGAAAAATTATTCCCAGCATTATCCTGGCCGCCGGGTTCATAGGCGGTGTTGCCCTCTTCGGAAATCAAGTCGGAGACGGTGTTAATGCGCTCTTAAATAAAGACCGCATAGTGACGGTTAAAGGTCTTTGCGAAAAAGAAGTCAAAGCAAATCATGTCATTTGGCCGCTGAGCTTTAATGAAATGGGCAATGACCTCGCTACGGTTTATGACAATCTCGAGAAGAAGCAAAGCACGGTTTTTGAGTTCTTAAAGAAAGGAGGAATTGATCCTTCCGAAATCTCGTTGGCCGCTCCGAAAGTTAACGACACGTTGGCAAATAATTACGGTCCCAATCGACCGCCGTTCCGTTACATCATTACTCAGGTTATTACGATTGCCACAGATAAGGTGGACACCGTTAGAAAGCTCATGGAGGCTCAGCGAGAGCTCTTGAAACAGGGCGTTGCCTTGACAAATGACTACAGCTACATGACGAATTATTCGTTCACGGGACTGAATGAGATCAAGCCTAAGATGATCGAAATTGCGACAAAGAATGCCAAAGAGGCTGCTAAAAAGTTTGCTGAAGATTCTGGTTCGAAACTCGGAAAGATCAGAAGAGCAAATCAGGGTGTTTTCTCTATCACGGATAGAGATGACAACACGCCCTTCATAAAGAATGTCCGTGTTGTGACGACTGTTGAATATTTCTTGAACGACTAAAACAAGAGCGGCGCATTCTGCGCCGCTCACTTGCCTTAAGGCTTAACTATTTGGCCTTGCGGGAAGAGAAAAAGCTCTTCTTCGGCTTTGTGACCTTAATGCCTGCTTCAGAAGCGACGAGAAGTACGTCGGCGCCTCGATTTGCAAAAATACCGCAGGTGACAACTCCTGGGAGCTTGTTGATTGCGTTTTCCAACAGTTGGGGTTCTTTGATTTGAAGACCGTGAACATCGATGATGTTGTTGCCGTTGTCGGTAATAAAGTCGCGGACAACCGGATGGCCTCCTAAATCTTCTACAGCTCTGGAAACAGAACTTATAGCCATCGGAATGACTTCCAAAGGCAGGGGGAAGGCGCCGAGCTGCTTCACTACTTTGCTTTCATCGGCGATACAGACAAATTTTTCAGAAGCCTGAGCCACAATCTTCTCGCGAGTCAATGCTCCGCCGCCGCCTTTGATCATGCAGAAATTGCCGTCAATTTCATCGCATCCGTCAATGTAAACAGGAATGTAATCAACGATATCGTTCAAATCACAGACAGGGATGCCGTAGGCAAGGAGCTGACGGGTCGTCGCTTCGGAGCTGGAGATACAGCCCTTTACTTTTTTGCCGGACATGGCCAATTCAGTAATGAAAAATCCTACTGTTGTTCCGGTGCCTACGCCAAGATATTCTCCCTCGACAACATATTCGAGGGCAGCTTTGGCAGCCATCTGCTTAAGTTGATTTTGTAATTCCATTGTTTTTCCCGAAATAAAAAGAGGCGCCCGAAAGCGCATTGCCGAAGATATTTTAGCTATGGGAGCGGCCTTATCTAATGAACTCGGCTACATTTTGAGAAGCAAAAAACATAGGATGCTTTTTTGCGAAGATTGTTAAGAAGATGCGAAGTGGGAAAGCGGAAATTTAGTAAAATTTGGAAGAAAGTACAAATATCCCGTGTTTTTGATTGATTTGTAAGTTATTTTTTTGTACTAAAATCGTGTATCACACTAAAAGAAAAGGAAAAAGTTATTTCAATGAGGTTTTCCTAAAGGGTCTTTATCGCGAACAAATAACCAATTAACGTGATAAGATTTCCGTTTGCCTGAACAGGACAGGAGGAAGAATGGGATCCGATCCTAAAATTAGAAGAATACTTTGTCAGAGGCTATTACAGCTCCGACACGAAAACAACCTAACTCAAGCCGAACTTTCCAGCCTGAGCGCAATACCTCAACCGGTTCTTTCTCTTTATGAGAATCAGGGTAGTTCTAGATCACCGACGCTTTACGCATTGGTGCGCCTTGCAAACTCACTGAATGTATCCACTGATTACCTTTTGGGCCGTACCGACGATAAGAGCGGGGCAAGAAATTTAATCTCGGAAGATTCGGTGATATCTCAGCTTTCGAGAAGAGACCGTCAAGTTCTGCTCAGAGTTGCTGAAGGTCTTCATGCAGCCTCTGTCCAAAAACAGGAAGCAATGAAGTCCAGCCGCACTCAAAAAATTGTTCCTCCGGCAGACGTAAAAAACGCTCGATAATTGTCGAGCGTTTTTAGAGTTGGTACAGCTTAATTTGTGAAATTTCGACAGCCGGGGCTCTTAGAAATTTCACAAGGCAGCGTGCCGGCTTTTACGTTCTTTGGGGCTGGCGTGTGAATGTAGTAGGCCATCCTAAGGTTGCCTTTTTGATTTTCAGAGCAGTCCTTATCGAAGGAGCACGCATATTCTGAACGAGCAAATGCTTCCTGTTCCTGCAGGAAACGCGCAGAGGCCTGATCCCATGACTCTTTATGCTGAACCATATTTATCATGATCGCTTTCTGAGCTAATTTAATTCGCGTGGTATTTTTAGCAGAAATATCAAGAAGCGGTCTGAAAACATGGTAGAACTGCGGCGCCGGATGATTCTTTAGGTATGTAAGTTTTTCCTGCGCATCTTCTTTCATTTTGGCTAATTCTTCAGCCGGAGTCCTATCCGTCAGATCTTTTGCATCAACCCAGCCTCTTGCTGTTCTAAAAATTGTTTTTCCGCCGAAACCTTTATCTTCCGCCCTAAGCGTTAATTTTGCAGGGCGTTTCATCTCATGACATTCTTTGCGTCTGAGTTTGCGAGCTTTCTCTTTTTTGAATGCTTCGATGTTTTGAGATTCAATTTCGTCCAATGCAATAAGGTTGTCTTTTTTTCTGCAGGTTAGAACGCCTTTGCCTAAAGTTGCAGAGCCAAGAGGAACGGGCCGCTTAAGTTCAGTTCTTAGGGCTCTGAGATAGTGGTCTTGCATACTGATTTCAGAGATTTCAATGGATTTTTCTTCCGGGCTTTCTGCAAAATCAGATCTAACGGTTTCGGGAGTGAGTTCCCCTTTATTGGCTTGTGCAAGGTTGAAATTTCGATTCAAACGAGCATGCTCGACGAGCTCATTGATTTCATAGTTGTAGTAATCAGCAGGCAGCTGCTTGCTGACCTTGTTCAAGGTTTTGCCAAGAAGATATTTGTCCCCGCCGAGAGCAGCCACTTTCGCCGCATCAGCTTTCGAAAGACTGCTGACGGCGTCTTTAACGTTTTTCTGAGTAATTTCGACGTCCGGATCCATCGAGCATGCGGAAAGCAAGAGGACAGCTAGCAAGGAGAAAGAGAGAAGGGCATTTTTGCGGACAAATATTTTCATAGTTTTTATTAAAAAATCAGGGTTTTCGTTTAGCTAAGCATACTTCATACACGCATTTTAGGTTGGAAAGATTGTTCGATTTTTCGTAAATATGCGGAAAAAGCCGATGAATTTGAGCGCAGGATGGAAAAATATTAAGGAGCGCACGGACCCGAGTTTCAGGATGCAGAGTATGGCAGAGCACCCGCAAAAGAGCGTTTCAGCGATTTTCTTGCGCACAATCGTCCTAAAACTTCTGGAGACAGGAGTTCCGGCGGAGCCATTGATGAAGGACTTTCTAAATATGCTGAGGCAGAAATGAAAAAATCTCGCGATTGCGAGACTTTTCAAAAGATATTCTTCTAATTTTTGGTGGCGCGCCAGGCAGGAATCGAACCCACGACCCCCTGGTTCGTAGCCAGGTACTCTATCCAGCTGAGCTACTGGCGCAACCGAGGAAGCGAACTATAGCAAAATAAAACTCCATGTGCAAGCCGACGAGGAGAAAAATTCGATAGTTTGACGGTTGGAAATTGTAAAAAGTTTATCGTTTAATGCCTAACTTCCTGAGAATAAAGGAAGATCCTTTTTTGATCCAGTTGATTTTTTCTGTGAGAACAACAGGTTTCTCAATGTAACAAATGTGATTGGTATCCAGCCAAACGTCTAAAAGCCGTTCTGATAGAAAACCGAATACGCGGGCGTCATTAACCGAGTAAGAGGATATGTCCAAACGTTTCTCTACTTCAAACAAAACGTTGAAGAGCCAGTCACAGTACTGATTGAATAAGTCTCTTCTCATCACAAACATATTCAATATGTGGGTTTTCTTTCCGCTCATCAACTTTTCGAAAGCCGGAAGATATTCAGAATGTTTCTCTGCAATGACAGCTCTTAACGTTTCAATGTCTTCCCGGTGGTGTGCGTGAACATATTGAGATTCGACAGTCTCAATAAAGTAGTTCCGCTTTCGCGGCAGGATTACAGGACTTTCATTCAGAAACTCAGTCCATTCAGCGAGAGAAAAGATATCTTTTAAGGGATCAGAACTTCTCTTGATTCCAAAATAACGTCTGTAGTGTGTTAAACCGACAGCAGTCACATTGTCAGGCAGGTTGTGTCTGGCCCAATAAAGTGCGGTGAGTTCGCAGTAGTTTGGATTTTTCTGAGAAATATTGATGCCTTCGTCATCCCGTACTCCGCCTAGATGAAGATCGGCTCGCTTTTGTGCACCGACCTCGATAGGCAGATAAGGTTCTTCATGTGGAAGACGATACGGCCGGTGACATGCGACAAGAATCTTTAGCACTGTTATTTAGGGGAAAAAGAAGGATGAGAGCATTGATAAAAATTTTAGCAATGCGGGCAAAAACGAAAATTTTAAATCTCGGATTCGTTTAATTCAATAGTAAGTCAACCGATGTAAGGAAAAAAGGTCAAATCTAGAATTTTTCTCAATGACGGTTAAGCCAATTTCGGCTTCAACCTCTAATCAAGGAGAATAAACATATGTCCAAATCTGTCGTAACATCTCGCCGTTCTTTTATTAAGGGCGCAGTAGCCGGTGCGGTTTCTGCCGGAGTTGCTCCTGTAATGGCAGCACCTGCTCAGCAGAACGGTCTTCCCGCCAAGTGGGATGGGGAAGCTGATGTTGTGATCGTCGGTTTCGGCGGTGCCGGTGCGACAACCGGTATCGTGGCAGCACAGAACGGTGCAAAAGTCATCATCCTGGAAAAGAATCCTCAGAATCATCACTACAGCAATACCCGTATGTCCGGCGGCATTTTCCACTGCCCGTTCAAAGATGGCGATCCGAAAGCCCTGAAGGATTATGCCCAGGCCATGTTCTCCGGCGAAAACATTGACTGGAAAGAGGAAGGCGAAATCCCTGAATACTCAGAAGGTTTGGCTCAGCTTTGGGCAGACCTTTCTCCGACAAACTTGGAATTCCTGCAGAGTTTGGATCCTGCTTTCATCGGCGGCAGCCAGCCCGGCTTCAATAAGGCATCCTTCCCCAACTTCCCGGGTGCTAAAGAATGCAAATACAACGCCTATCGTGCTACTTATCAAAAACGCATGAAGAACTTCAACCAGAAATCGGTTGACAGCCCGAAGGAAGAAACCAGTTCCGGTGAAGCTTTCTGGCGCTGTCTTGAAGAAGGTGTTAAGAAGCAGGGCGACAATATCAAGGTTTACTACGAAACTCCTGCTAACAGTCTTCTGAAGAACGCCAAAGGTGAAGTCGTCGGCGTCGTCGCTACTCAGAACGGCAAACCCGTTTATTTCCGCGGTAAGAAGGCGGTAGTACTATGCTCCGGCGGTTACGAATACAACAAACCGATGCGTCAAGCCTTCTTGGAAGGCCCGGGTGTAGACGGATGGGCTTTCTACGGTACGACTTCCAACACAGGTGACGGTATTGCCATGGGTATGGCTGCAGGTGCCGGTTTGCAGAAAGTAGGTAAATCAGCTGCTCGTGTCATCGTCCCGGCACAGACTCGCTATAACGGAATGCGCATCGGCTCTATCACGCCGGCTGTCGGTTCAGCTAATTCCATCGTGGTTGATAACTACGGCAACCGTTATGAAGCAGAAACGAAAGTTACGGATAATCCCAGCCGCTATTTCTTCTATAAAGCTGCTGTGACATTTGATATTTCTTCTCTGAGCTATCCGAGAACTCCGTCTTGGATGATCTTTGATGAAAAACTTCGTGCAAGCAAACCTCTGGTCGGTCTTGGTATCTCTACAGTCGGTTACGGTTTTATCGATTGGGATGAAAAGAACGAAAAACCGATTGCTTCCGGTTTGATCCTTAAGGCAGACTCCATTGAAGAACTTGCCAACAAGATTAAACAGCATCCGGAAAATAAGGGCCGCATGGTTCCTGCCAATCTGGTTGAACAGGTTGCTCGCTTCAATAAATTCTGCGATGACAAGAAAGACGCTGATTTCGGCCGCAGACCCGCTACATTAGGCAAGATCGAACAAGGTCCGTTCTATGCAATGCCGTTGGTCGCGGGCGGCCCGAATACTAAAGGCGGCTTGCTTGCTGACGCTGATAGAAGAGTTCTTGCTTGGGACGGCACTCCGATTCCACGCCTTTATAGTGTCGGTGAAATCGCTTCCGCACTTAAGTTCGTATATCAGGGCGGCGGTAACCTGACCGAATGTTTAGTGTACGGCCGTCATGTTGGTAAGAATGTCGCCGGTCTTCCTGACACGACACTTTAATAAATCCTGAATCGGCAGGGGCTGGGGCCCCTGCCTCTTCGGAGATAACAATGAAAAAAGTATTGGCATTACTTCTTCTTTCTTTTCTAGCCGGGTCAGCTGCTTTTGCTGCTGACGGCGGCCCTTATCTTGCTGACAGACACGTTGCCAGGGGTATGAAGTGCGCAGATTGTCACACTCCGGACAACAAACTCAAAACCAGCGGAGATTTGGATGTTTGTGCTTCTTGTCATGGAGATTATCAGGCCATGATCAAGAAGACTGACGGCAGGTATGAAGTAAATCCTCACGGCCAGCATGAAGGTGCGCTTCCTTGCTCCGAATGCCATAAAGGCCATAAGCAGGGCGTGAACTACTGCGGCGGCTGTCACAACTTTGTCTATAAAGTCCCTTAAACCGTTTTTCTTTCCATAGTAACTTATCCCTCCTTGCTGCTCCGTCGGTCCTTAGATTGACGGGGCTCTTTTTTTATAAAAAAGTGATTAACTTGACAAGCCCAAAATAAGCATTCATAATTCGCCCTCGTTTTTCGAGGCAGCAATGCAGCGGGAAACGCAGAAACGAAGTTTTACATTTGAAATTATCCAGTCACTTGACAGAAAATTTTAAACGTGTAGAATTTCAATTCTTCGCTCACGAAACTGAGCGGCGGCGAAAGCCGAAACGATCTTTAAAAATTTATCGACGACCGATAAGAGCGGGCA
>ENA-USYV01000285-USYV01000285.1-human-gut-metagenome-genome-assembly--contig:-NODE-285-length-59674-cov-17.589124_pt1 | contig 59674 bp, 53 predicted proteins | sample MGYA00250066_ERZ773514 | MGnify/ENA primary metagenome ERZ773514 (study PRJEB29103, sample SAMN06112049) | human gut metagenome | biome: human gut; feature: ankylosing spondylitis patient; material... | reverse complement strand
GTGATGAATATGTATAAAATAGGTTATACACCAAATCAGATAGCAGATGCTGTTGGTGTGAGTGTTGATGAAGTTGAGGCGATTATTAAGAAAAAAGAGCCTGCAATGGCGTAAGCTTTATTAACCAAAAAGATCTAAAAATAAGACGGCAAATCGTCAACAAGTTGTTGATGATTTGCCGTCTTTGTTTGTATATAGGGGCTATTCCTCTTTTTTCTTAGCCCTTGTCTTATAGACATTATACTGATTCTTGCATTTCGGAGAGCAGAACTCATTTCCCTTACGGCTTGCGATAAATGCCCTGCCACAGTGCTTACACAGCTTCATATCGCAGTCAGAATCCGTAAGCATAAAAGAAAAGCACATCTGGATCATGACGAGCAGGGAATGGAAGTTCCATACGATGACCGGGGCATTTTCCGCTAATGAGATATGGTAAGTCGGGGATATTCCGCCAAATGCAGACATACCCTGACGATACAGGTTTTTTGTCTGTTCATCAAGACTGTCGTAGTCCATATAATATAAGAAACTTGTGGTAAAGGTAAATGCCCAATTTGCAAATTCTTCCTCGGTTCGTGCACTTTCTTCAAGACGGCTGATTGCCAATGCACGGGCTTCCCTGTGCAGCATAGTTTTCTCACTGGAAGAATCGTTGTATGCCGGTATTAAGTTTTGTTTGCGGAAAGCTTTTAGTTCCTCATATTTTGGCAATTTAATCAGTCCTTAAAAATTTTTTCAAAAATAATTTCAAAACACTTCCGATTTTGTAGCCGTATTTCTCCTATTAGTGAAGAGAGTAATCCTTTTTATCACTAAAGTAATTACAGAAAGGAGCAAAAAGGCTATGAAGTATGGATAAACAAAAGCTTCGGTTACACGAAGCGGAAGCATGAAACAATTATAATTTTTATCAGAGAGAAAGGCAAGGATTGATTATGGAGGCAGAAAAACTAAATAATGGCGATAGAAAGTCCGGCTCATGTGAAGCTGGATTTTCTTATCGCAGGATTGGTGGGACAGTTTACAAAATCAGGGTATTAACGAGTGAAAACAGTACAGATACCTTTTCGGACAAGATTTCCCACATTATTTCAAGAGAGGTGCTGACAGAGAAAGCGGATTATGATAAGATAGAGCTACCACAAATAAGTCAGTTGCCGGAAGGGAGTTCGGCATGAACAGAACCAGACAGACAACTGACAAATCGAAAAACAGAATAACTGCTCTTTATGAGCGACTCTCAAGGGACGATGAGCTTGCGGGAGACAGCAACAGTATAGTGAACCAGAAGAAAATGCTGGAGGACTATGCAAAGAGTAATGGATATACCGATTTGGTGCATTTTACAGATGACGGATATTCCGGTGGGAATTTTGACAGACCGGGATGGAAAGAAATGCTCCGGCAGATTGAGGACGGAAGCATTGGCGCAGTCATTGTAAAGGATATGAGCCGAGTCGGCAGGGATTACCTACAGGTAGGATTTTACACGGAGGTATTCTTTCGGGAAAAAGGTGTCCATTTCGTTGCTATCTCTAATGGTGTTGACAGTGATATTAACACCAGCAGCGAATTCGCCCCTTTTTTAAATATCATGAATGAATGGTATCTGCGTGACTGCAGCCGCAAGATAAAGGCGGTATTGCAGGCAAAGGGCAGGGACGGGAAACCAATTACCAACAATCCGCCATACGGATATATCAAAGATCCGGAAGATAAGAACCGGTGTGATATGTCAAAGCCATATGAATGGGCAGGAGTAAGTGTCGTAAGAATGCTTGAAAAACCGGAGTATATGGGAGATACTGTGAATTTCCGTACAAAGAAGCTTTCCTATAAGGATAAGGTTGCTGTAAAGAATGACAGTGACGAGATAGTGGTCTTTACGGATACCCATGAGGCGATCATTGACAGAAAAACATGGTATATGGTGCAGGAGCTTAGAAAGACCAAACGCAGGATAAACACAGAGGGCGAGTCAAATCCGTTTGTGGGTAAGATTTTCTGTGCGGACTGCGGTGGAAAGATGCATTATCGTAATGAGGGAAAGCGTGCCGGAAGAAAATGGAGAGGACTGCCGGATGGCAGTGTCAGAACAACTCCAGCCTGTTATAACTGCGGCAATTATAATAACAGCCATGACCAGTCAGGAAAGGTCTGCTGTTCGCACAATATACAGGCAAAGGTGATTGACCAGTTTGTGCTTGAAACCATTCAGTATGCGTGTAAAAGTGTAAGGATGGATGAGAGAGCATTTGTCGAAAGCATCCGCAGTGCATCAGAAATCCGGGAACAGAGTGAGGCGAAGAAGCTGAAGGCTGCGTTAAAGCATCAGGAGAAGCGGTATGCAGAGCTTGATATCCTTCTTAAAAAAGTGTATGAGGACAATGCCCTTGGCAGACTGCCTGACAAAAGATATGAAATGCTATCGGCAGGGTATGAAAAAGAACAGGCAGAACTGGAACAGTCCATTAAGGCATGCAGGGAGCAGCTTACGCAGTATGACGAGGATACAGACCGGACGGAGGAATTTCTGGCATTATTACCTTAACTTCATCGGTAAAGTGGAACTTCCGGCACAGGAACTGACGGAAGAAGAACTGGCTGAAATAAAGGAAAAACAAAGACTTCGTGAGCGCAATGCCATGTACCAGAGACGGCGCAGGGCAAAGTTCATGCCAAAAACAAAAGCAATCCGTGCGAAGGTGCAGGAGGCTGAGATAAAAGAAACTTTGGAGAATGCGAGTGCAAAAGCGGAAAACTGCTTATGGCAGATAATGATGCACATATCGCAGAGGTAGTTGCCGGAGAAAACAAAGTATATGTTGATACCGGGATTTTCCCAACAGCAGAACGAAGGCATATGGCAGACAGGGTACAAGGAAACGAGGCAGAGAGGGAAGGTAAAAATAATTTTGATGACCATACCATATCGGCAATTATAAAAAGTGCCGATATGGTATAATAGAAAAACAAAAGTTATTACAGGGAGGAGAATGGATTGTTAGAAGTAGCAATATGCGATGATGATAAGGAAGATCTTGACAAAGCGGCGCTGATGCTGGATAAAATTCTTTCAGAATATCAGGTTCAATATCAGATTCGGTCATTTCTATCGGCGAATGAGCTGCTGAACAATAATGACAAGATTGATATCGGAATACTGGATATTTCCATGGAAGAACTGGGCGGAATTACGCTCGGAAGAAAGCTGAAAGAAAAAAATCATGATATAAAAATTATATACATTACCAGTTATGAAGAATACATGGCACAGGTGATTAATAAGGTACATGCGTTTTCTTTTTTGTGTAAACCGATCAATGAAGAAGAAATGAAAACGCAGATTATGGAAATTCTGGGGCAGGAGAAATGTCCGGAAATAGAAAAGGAATTTGAAATACTAGATGAATCAGGAACAAAAGCAGGTTGTGTGCGTTTGAAATTAAACGAGATATTATATTTTGAGTACATAAAAAGATCCAGAAAAGCAGCAATTATTCTGGAAGATTGCAGATATGAATGTGAATGTACATTTGAAAACCTTGTGGAAGAATTACAACCATATGATTTTGCGGTAAATCACAGAGGCTGTCTTGTAAATCTGAGACATATTGAGAAGATACAGGGATTTCATATTTATCTGGACAATGGGAAAGAACTGTCCCTTGCACAAAAAAGAAGCTCTGATTTCCGGGAAGAAATGAATAAATTTTTGCAGAAAACCCAGAGGAGAGAATAGAAGATGGATAAGATTTTACTTGCGATATGTAATGGACTTTCCTGTTTTATTATCTGTACAATTCTTTTTCAATTTATGAATGAAAGATATAAGAAAAGTTACAGCAATAAAACTTTGTACATAGCGGCAGAGATAGCGATGGGAATCACTGCATTTGGCATAAATATGCTGAACTTTGCAATATTGAATCTGCTGATATGGTTTGTTGGAGTTGGTGTAACGGTATATTTTCTGTATTACGAAGATGCAGACAGACCAATCCGTAGAATCACTGAGTGTGAAGTACTGGTTTTATGTATGTCTGTATGTGAAACGCTGGGAGTGCTTCTGTTACACTGTTTTTTGCAGATTTGTGGAATATCAAATATTGATGTTGTCATGCAATATTGTCTGGAAGTGACATTTTCAAAACTAATAATGATATTCCTATACTATGTTTTGATAAACAGATTGATAAAAAGGACAGAAGCAGCCTGTTCCAGAGAACAATATATCATATATGGAATCCTGTTTTTTTACAGTCTGGTCAATATGCTTGTGATTGTGCAGAATTTCAGGGATGGGCAGAAAAGCTATCTGTCAGCGGTAAATATGGGCTGCATCGTTTTGGCTGACCTGTATCTTTTGTATTATGTCAAAATGGCAGACGAAAAGAGATACTATGAAAACCGCGTAAAGGCATTGGAGCAACAGGCAAAAATGCAGTATGAGTATTATCTTGCACAGACTGAAAAATATAGTCAGACAGTACGGATATTACATGATGTGGATAAGCATATCAGGGCTATCGAGAATTTGTATGGAACAGAGAGGGAGCATACGGCTGGCGAATATGCAGAGGCAATCAGAAGTACACTGGCACCACTGATTCCTATATCTTACACAGAGAATCCGATATTGAACATTTTGCTGACAGATAAAAATGCTGTCATGCAGGAGAAAGGGATACATTCGGACATTAAGATAGACAATGTAGACTTATCTTACATAGAGCCGATAGACATAACAACTATTTTCGGGAATCTGCTGGACAATGCGATTGAAGCTGCCGCAAATGCTGACGGAGACAAATACATTTTTATTAAAATCAGTGCCTATCATAAGATGACGGTAGTTCATATAGAAAACAGTTGTGGAAAGGTAAAATGGAAAAAACGTATGCCGGTATCAGATAAGGGAAAAGGCAGAGGGATAGGACTCTTAAATGTGAAACAGAGCATAGATAAGTATGATGGGGATTTACAATTAAAACAGGATGGAAACAGATTTGTAGCAGATTTGTTTCTGAATTCATGAAAAGGGCGTTTTCGTCCTTTTTTTGTGCTCAAATCGTAGTTGGTGCAAAAAAATCGTAGTTGGTGCAGAGCGTATAAAATATGTGAAGAATAGTGCCGATGAAATTATAAAAGAATGGAACATGATATAAGTCATATTAAGGATATAGGTGATATTATGAATATTTTTTTTAACAGCCGAATTTATACCAATCAGTCATTCGTTAATGCGCTGTTTGGAAAACAACAAAAGACTACAAGAAGTCAAGATGCTGGTTGCAACGGTACAAGAGATACTTTAACGATAAGCGCATCAGGAAAGGAAAAGCTTGTAAAAAATACGAAAGGAAGAACACATAATACAAATGTTGACAAAAGTATTGATTTGAAATCCTATATAGCTTCAGCCCAAAAAACAAATCAAAAAATAATTGATAATGCAGGGACACAGATTAATGCGAAAACAAGTGAATATATGAGTACAGGTAAGGCTTTTAGGGGAGACAGTTATGAAGATTTATAATAATATGAATATTACATATTCTGCAATCGAACAAAACAGCAGAAAAAATACAAAGCAAAATATTCCGGCAGATTTAGAAAAGAAAATGACACAGTACACAGATACACTTTCTATTTCAAAGACAGGGCAGGAAATCTTTAAGCATTTATCATCAGTTAGTTTTATGGATTATGTCAATCGGTTTGAAAATGAAGTAACAGAGGTATTTGCAAAGGAAGATACGACACAGGGGGTGAAGTCAGATACTTTTGAACATCATGTAAACAGAATGGCAACAGCATGTAACAAAATGAAAAACAGCATTGAAGAAAAATATACGGCACAAGATTATGAGCAAGAGTATTATGTGACGGAATCGGGCAAAATTGAGGAATTAACCAAAGAAAAAGAACTGGATATGCTAAATCAGGCATATGAAAATCACAGTAATTTTATGGCAACTTCCACAGAAATCTGGTCAGAATTACAGGATTTTACACCATCGGTAGTTTACCATAAAGGAAGTGAACAGACAGCAAATGAACAGAACATAGGTGAGAACCAGGAGAATACTGCTAAATCTAAAGAAAAGGGGGTTATCCAAAATTCGGCATATCAGGCATTTTTATCCGCCATCCAGTCGGATAACCAGAAATTATCGCAGCAGTATTCGGGTGACTGGAAAGATTTAAGGCTAAGTCTGAATGTATCAGATGGTGATCGGAAAATGCTTAATGGTATTTGGGATTATTATGCTAATAAAAGGTAATGAAAGCTTTGTAATACGAAAGGAGATGTTAGTATGGCAGTTACAGGTGTAAACAATTACTCTAATATTTACACAAATGCTTATACCGGTAATATACGGAAAAATAATGCTAAGGAAACCACAGAAAAGCAGGTTGTGGAGCAAACAGAAGATGTAAAGATAGGGACAACCTGAAAAACTGCAGCGGATGAACTTTCCTATCTTTCTAAAAAATTTGACAGTGATGCGGTGTGGATACGGTATCAGTGTTAAAAGTCGAGGTGGCAAATCATCAACAATATGTTGAGATGATTTGCCGCCTTTTTGAAGTCTATACGTTTCTCCCTTTTATACCGATACATCAATAGAATTACGAACGAGTCTGTTACCATTTTGGACAAGTGTAGCTTCTACGGATTCTCTTGTGACATTATCAAGAATGCCTGTATCAAATGCATGTCCGGGCTTCCAATTTGGATTGGCTGATTTTACGGCTGCGTACATAGCAGATCTGTACTGTCCTTCATATTGTTCTAAAGTCCATGTACCACTTAAACGATTACAGTAACATCCATACCTGCAACACCGTTTGCATTCAGTAAATCTCCGTCCGAATCAAACTGTTAATATTCATTGACATATAAAAGCCTCCCTGCAAATAAATTCAAAACCTGTTTAGAATGTGCGTATAATCATAAAAATTAGAACTAACATATATGCGCATAATCTGGAGGAACCATGATATTAAAAAGAAAAATATATAAAAAACTACTGGAATGGAAAAATGAATGTTAGGGGAAAAAGCTTTACTGACAGAAGGCGCCAGACGTATGGGAAAGTCTACCATCTGCGAAGAATTTGGAAAAACGAATACGAAAGTTATATTATTCATCCAAGAAATTTAATTGTAAAAGATGGAATTATATGCATTCCCCCATATATGACGATGAATATATAAAAATCTGACATACACACCAAGTTTTGGAGAGGATGGCATTATCAGTAAAAGATTCCAGAATGGCAAGGAACTGGAATTCGCAGGCTCGAAAGATTTCTGGAAAAAATTTTTAAATGAATCATAATAATCTGCGGATTTTTGACGGCGGCATACCAAACCGTTTTTTAAACAGTTTACTGAAATGATAGACGTCATCATAGCCAACTTTGGCTGCGACTTCCTGAATGCTGCCGTCAAAGCCGTTTTCCAACAATTCTTTTGCTTTTTCAAGGCGGATATTGATCAGGTGGCGGATCGGTGTATCGCCTGTCTCACTTTTAAAAATACGTGAGATATAAAAAGGACTTAAGTACATATTTTCTGCAATCTGATCTAAAGAAATCTTTTCACTGTAATGATCCTCAAAATAATTTACGATCTGGTCAACTACATATTTTTTGCTGGTAGATTCAAAAGAGCAGCCGGTATTGATTTTTACCGGTTCACTCTGTTCCCGCAGCAGCAGGATCAGCATCTGCATCAGATAACTTTTCAACATGATATAACGTCCGCTGCGGCAGACGTCATTTTCAGCACTCATGGCAGTACAGATCTTAAAAAGTTTCTGCCGTAATTCACCGGAAGTATGTAAAATCGGAGACTGCTCTGCAGGATCAGCGGCTGGGTCTTTTAAATGCAGCGGCAGATAATTTTCCGGGAAATCCGGAAAACGGACATCACATAAACCGACAAAAAACTCCGTGGTCGGATTGGCAGGATCCGTGCAGAGTGCCTGATGCTTCTGCCCCGGATTTAAAATAATGATATCGCCCTCGGAGATATCATACAAGGAGCCATTGATCCGGTATCTTCCGTGACCGGACAAAATAAAAGCCATCTCGATGAAATCATGGCTGTGATAGAGTTCCTCGTCTTTCAGACGGGTGCCTTTCCAGGTAAATAAAAAAGTAGGATTCAGTTGGTCAAGCAGTTCTTCCCGATTGTCACAGCACATAGTGATCTCCATTTCTTTGTATAAGTCTGAAAAATTATTTTGTCAATCATGTCATAGTATATCACATTCCCCATCAGAAACCATCCCCTCCGTTGCAAAAAATAACATGAACGGTGCAAGATAGTACATTCCTTTTTACCCCAGAAGTACTATACTGAAAATCCGAAAGGAAAAACGAAAATGGAGTAGGAGGGTTATTATGACACCAATGAAGTGGTTCTTTTCATTTCTGAAAAAGTACCGGGGATTAATGATAGTTGGAATTTTGCTGACCACAGCGGTATCAGTGCTTTCGGTGGTAAATCCGTACATATCCGGGCAGATCGTAGATCAGGTCATAAGCGGTGGAAAATATGACAGACTGATGCCGTTTATCGGATGTCTGATCGGAGTCACGATCGTGATGGGAGTCTTGCGTTTTCTGTTTCAGGTCGCATTTGAGACGGCGTCGCAGGGCGTTTTATACGATATGAGAGACAAAGTCTACCGGAAATTATTAGAGGAAGATTTTGCATTTTACAATAAGAAACGTACCGGAGACCTGATGAGCCGCCAGACCGGAGATATGGATGCAATCCGTCATTTTGTGGCGTATGTGGTCTACATGGTTTATCAGAGTGTGCTGATGTTTGTGTTTGCGCTACTTATGATCTTTACCGTCAATACAAAACTGGCACTTGCCATGCTTGTGGTACTGCCGTTTACTGCATTTGCAACTTATCGTCAGACAAAAGAGGTACGTCCGGCATTCAAGCGCAACCGTGACTGTTTTTCCTCACTCAATGCGTTTGTGCAGGAAAATGTCAGTGGAAACCGTGTGGTAAAAGCATTTGCAAAAGAAGATTTTGAGATTGAAAAATTCAATAAGGAAAATGATAAATTCCGTGCGGCGCAGATCGATGCGTCAAAGATCTGGATGAAATATGTGCCGATATTTGAGGTGCTTTCCTATGCACTGACGATCATCCTGATCCTCTACGGCGGCTATATGGTCATTCAGGGAGAGATCACGTTAGGACAGCTCGTGACGGTGAACGGTTATCTGTGGATGTTAAACAACCCGCTGCGCCAGGCAGGATGGCTGGTCAACGATATCAGCAACTTTACAACGTCCGTGGAGAAAATCTATGCGACTTACAGTGAAGAGCCGCATGTAAAAACACCGGTATCTGGAGTAGTGAAGAAACATCTGAAAGGAGAGATCGAGTTTAAAAATGTATCTTACCGTGCGGATGACGAAGATATTGTCATGGATGTCAATTTTAAGGTAAAACCGGGGCAGACCGTCGGCATCATTGGTTCTACCGGAGCCGGAAAATCAACGATCATGAATCTGCTCTGCCGGTTTTATGATACGACTTCCGGTGAAGTGCTTGTGGATGGTGTGAATGTCCGCGACATGGATCTTTATAACCTGCGTGACAATATCGGCATGGCGATGCAGGATGTGTTCCTTTTTTCGGATACGATCGAAGGAAATATCGCATACGGAAGGCCGAATTGTTCGTTCGAAGAAGTCAAACAGGCTGCGATCATGGCGGATGCCAATCATTTTATCCAGGCACTTCCGGATGGATATGATACGATTGTGGGTGAGCGCGGTGTCGGACTTTCCGGCGGACAGAAACAGCGTATCTCCCTTGCGAGGGCACTGCTGAAAGATCCGTCGATTCTGATTCTTGACGATACGACATCGGCGGTCGATATGGAGACGGAGAGTTATATCCAGAGCCAGTTGAAGAAATTAGATAACAAGTGCACGATCTTTGTCATTGCGTACCGCATTTCTTCCATTAGAGATGCAGATCTGATCCTTGTCATGGATAACGGACGCATCATTGAACAGGGAACACATGAGCAGTTAGTGGCGGCGGGAGGTTATTACGCGACGGCTTTCCATAACCAGTATGGCGAGATCCCACAGGAAATTTTAAACGGAAAGGGGGAGAAATAAGATGGCAAGAAACAGATATGATATGGATGAGATATTAGAGGACAGTTTTGATGTAAACCAGCTCAAACGTCTTGCAGGTTACATTGCTCCCTACAAAAAGAAGATGGCAGGCGTTATTCTTCTGATGCTTTCTTCCTCGGCACTTACCATGGCGATCCCGATCTTTTTCCAGAATGTGATGGATCACAGCATCCCGGAAAAAGATATGAAATCGATCACATTTTACAGTATTGCGACATTGCTGATCGCACTTTATTCGGGTATTTCCCTGCGGATCAAGATCAAGACCATGAGTGTGATCGGGCAGAATATCGTACATGACATCCGCTATGATATTTTCTGTCATCTGCAGGAACTTCCATTTTCCTATTATGATGACAGACCACATGGAAAAATTCAGGTGCGTGTGGTCAATTATGTGAACAGCCTAAGTGATCTTTTGAGCAATGGTATTGTCAACACATTCACAGATCTGTGCAACCTGATCTTTATTCTGATGTTTATGTTTGCACTCGATGTCCGGCTGACGCTGATCTGTCTGTGCGGATTGCCGGTTCTTGCATTTGTGATTATCTTAATCAAGAAAAAACAGCGCAGGGCATGGCAGATCCAGAGCAACAAACAGTCAAACTTAAATGCGTACATTGCGGAGAGTATCAATGGAATCCGTGTGACGCAGTCTTTTGTAAGGGAAAATGAGAATACCGGAATCTTTAATAACCTAAGTAAAAATTACCGGAAATCCTGGATGCGTGCGGTAATGTTTAACTTTACGATGGGACCGAGCGTGGATATTATTTCGACATTTACGACGGCACTGATCTATGTGCTGGGTGTCCGTTGGATTTTAGCACCGGATATGACACTGACCGTCGGTGTTCTGATCGCATTTACCGCGTACATTGGGCGTTTCTGGGCACCAATCAACACACTTGCCGGATTTTACAATTCTCTTTTGACAGCAATCTCTTATCTTGAGAGGATTTTTGAGACGATCGATGAGCCGGTGGGTGTCAGGGATGAGCCGGATGCAATCCCGATGCCGGAGGTGGCAGGAGAAGTGAAGTTTTCCCATGTGTCCTTTGGTTATGAGCCGGGGCAGAAGATTTTGGAGGATATCAATTTTACGGCAAAACCGGGTGAAACGTATGCGATCGTCGGCCCGACCGGGGCAGGAAAATCCACGATCGTAAATCTCATCAGCCGTTTTTACAATGTGGATTCCGGGAAAATCACGATCGATGGCATTGATATCTCGAAGGTGACACTTCATTCACTGCGCACCCAGATGGGAATCATGATGCAGGACAGCTTTATTTTTGCGGGGACGATCATGGATAATATCCGCTATGGCAACCGCAGTGCGACGGACGAGGAAGTCATCCGTGCCGCAAAAACAGTCTGCGCCCATGATTTTATTATGGAAATGGAAAACGGATATAAGACACAAGTCAATGAGAGAGGAAGCAGGCTATCCGCCGGACAGCGGCAGCTCATTTCCTTTGCGCGGGCATTGCTTGCCGATCCGAAGATCCTGATTTTAGATGAGGCGACGTCAAGCATTGATACCGAGACGGAACTGCTTTTACAGAAGGGATTAAATGAGCTTTTGAAAGGAAGAACGTCCTTTATCATTGCACACAGGCTCTCCACAATCAAAAATGCCGACTGCATCTTATATGTAGACAAAGGCGATATTTTAGAGCGTGGAAATCATGACGCACTGATGGAACAGAAGGGTGAGTATTACAAACTTTATATGTCACAGTATGATTTCTTAAAATGACAGGCACTGCGGTGCCATTTGCCAATCGAAAAACTTAAAGCCAGCGTTTGACACTCGGATCTTATAAATAAAAACTGCCGCCTCACGGTGATATGCCCCCCTTTTTCTGAACTTACAGAGAAAAGGGTACATATATTCACCCGGAGACGGCTGTTTTTATGAAAGTTTATTCAGTTTTATGTTCTTTCCGGTATTCTGCCGGGCTTTTTCCAACGTATTTTTTGAACTTGATATGGAAATAATCGACATTCCGGTAACCGACTTTTTCTGCGATCGCATAAACTTTTAACTCTGAGGAACAGAGAAGCTCCATCGAGTGTTTGATGCGGACATGGTCGACGTATGAGTTGAAGTTTTCACCCATCTTTTTGCGGAAAATCTTTCCGAGATAGGAGCTGTTGTAACCAAACAGCGGTGCAATATTTTCTAATGTGATATTGCTTGCATAGTTGTGGTTGATGTAGTGCAGAATATCATCCAGCACGCTTTCACGGGAAGAGTTACCGATCGAGGACATGATCATCTCAAACTGTTCCGTAAAGTACAGGATGATCTCGTAGAGATAATATTTTTCTTCGATCAGACGGATGATATCCGCATTGCTCGGAAACGGGATATTTGCACCATTGTAAAGCCGGTTTGCCTGTTCCTTGATCTGCAGATAAAGGTCTGTCAGGAAAAGCCGTATGGAATCAATCGAATCTGCAGCATGGTAAAGTTCATTGGTAAGCTGTGTCAAAGTCTCCGCTAACATATTGCGGTTGAATGCCTGAAGATATTCAAACAGGCTGGTAGCGTAACGGTTTAAAAAAGCGTCGTTTAAGATGGATTTTAAACTGTCCGGGTCCGGCAGTTCGGCATAACCGATCGTGTGCTGTTCCTGCTCGCAGAAGAAACGGCGTTCTAAGAGCTGTTTCGCCTGAATATAGGAAATATAGACTTCCGACAGGTCTGACACGCGCGCACCATATGTAATAAAGAGACTGTCAAGAGGAGAATTCTCCTGTGGACGCCGTTCTCTCTGGTAACGCTCCAGAAAATCGTTAAACTTTTGAATGGCAAAAGTGCCTTTCAGCAAAATAACCTCATGATACTGCAGCGTAATGTTATCGTAGGAGTTATTATCCTGATTCGTCACGCGCAGAAGATCCGAAAAACGATAGGAGGCATCTGCAGTATTGTGACTGTATTTCTCATAGATCACAACCTGATAGGTGTCTGCTGTCAGATGGAGATCTGTTGTATTTATGTGGGAAAGATCGATATCATTCGTTAAAAGATCGCGGATGATGGTCTCTCTTGCCTTTTCACGGTAATGTTCCCGGGTATTTGCAGTTGCAGCAGCCTTGTCTAAGTTTTCTTTGATCGAACGAAGAATCTCCTCAAGTTCATCCTCGTCGATCGGCTTTGTCAGATAATACTGCACTCCGTAACGGATGGCTTCCTGCGCATATTTGAAATCAGAGTAACCGCTTAAGATAATGACTTTTCCGGTAAAACCCTGTGCTCTTGCCTCCCGGATAACGTCAAGCCCTGACATTCCCGGCATGCGGATGTCTAAGAGAACGATATCCGGCTGTAAGGCAAGAATCTGCTGATAGGCGGTCTCACCGTTTGCAGCTTCTCCGGCGATCGTATAGCCGAGAGATTCCCAGTCGAACAGACATTTGATACCTTCCCGGATAATGGATTCATCATCTGCAATTAAAACGCGATACATAAAAATAACCTTCCTGTTCCAATGATAAAAATACTAAACGTAAGTATAAATGCGAACGTTTTGTTTGTCAAATTTATCGAGTGTTTTATGTACAATTTAGAGGGTATTTTTTGCAGGGTGGGTATAGTAAGATGAGACAAAATGAGATAATTACAGGGAGGAAAATCCTCTGCGCCTGCAAGAGGCAAATGCTATAAAAAACATAGCATGCATTTTCCTTCGGAAAACAGGGAGGATTATCATATGAAATTCAGTAATGGATGCTGGCTGCAGAAAGAGCGCTGCGAGTGCTTTTCTCCGGCAGAAGTATATTTTTCAAAAATCGAGAAAGATCAGGTGACGATCTGTGCGCCGACAAGCAAGATCACACAGCGCGGCGATACCCTTGGCGGAATCAACCTCACGATCGTGATTTCAGCACCGTATGAGGAAGTGCTTAGGGTTCAGACTTATCATCACATGGGCGTGCAGAAAAAGGCACCGTCATTTGAGATCGCACCTGCGGAGAGCGGACATTTAAAGGCAGAAGATACGGAGGACAAACTGGTCATTTCAAGCGGTACACTGCGTCTGGAAGTGCAGAAAGAGAACGGAGCACTCACATTTTACCGCGGTGAGGAGAAAATCACTGCAAGCGGATGGAGAGATCTTGCATACATGAAGACCGACTGGAAAGGTTTTGCCTATGATAAAGGACCGGAAGATGCTTATATGAGAGAGCAGTTATCACTTTCCGTTGGCGAGCTGATCTATGGACTTGGCGAGCGTTTTTCTGCGTTTGTAAAAAATGGACAGAGCGTGGATATCTGGAACGAGGACGGCGGTACTTCCACAGAGCAGTCTTATAAAAATATCCCGTTTTATATTTCCAATAAAGGATACGGTGTGTTTGTAAACCATCCGGAGCGCGTGTCCTTTGAAGTTGCAACAGAGATGGTAACCAAGGTTGAATTTTCCGTGCCGGGTGAAAACCTTGACTATTTCCTGATCAACGGGCCGACGATGAAAGAAGTGCTGATGCGCTATACAGATATCACTGGAAAACCGTCACTTCCGGCACCGTGGACATTCGGTCTCTGGCTGTCCACATCCTTTACGACAAATTATGATGAAAAGACAGTCAACAGTTTTGTCGATGGAATGTTTGACCGCAAGATCCCGTTATCCGTATTCCATTTTGACTGCTTCTGGATGAAAGATTTCAACTGGTGTGATTTTACCTGGGATTCAAGAGTATTCCCGGACCCGGAGGGCATGTTAAAACGTCTGAAAGCAAAAGGATTAAAGATCTGTGTCTGGATCAACAGCTATGTGGGACAGGAGTCCTCCATGTTCAAAGAGGGTGTCGAGGGCGGTTACTTCTTAAAACGTCCAAATGGCGATGTATGGCAGTGGGATATGTGGCAGCCGGGACTTGCCATTGTGGACTTTACCAACCCTGCAGCCTGCGAGTGGTACAGCAAAAAGTTAGAGGCACTGCTCGATATGGGTGTTGACTGCTTCAAAACAGATTTTGGTGAGAGAATCCCGACGGATGCGGTATATTACGACGGTTCTGATCCGGTCAAGATGCACAACTACTATACATACCTTTACAATAAGGTGGTATTTAACGTATTAAAGAAGAAAAAAGGTGAAAAAGAGGCTGTTCTTTTTGCACGTTCTGCAACTGCAGGCGGACAGAAGTTCCCGGTTCACTGGGGCGGTGACTGCTGGTCTGATTATGAATCCATGGAGGAGAGCCTTCGCGGAGGCCTGTCACTGACAAGTTCCGGTTTTGGATACTGGAGCCATGATATCGGAGGATTTGAGAGTACATCCACACCGGACGTCTATAAGAGATGGTGTGCTTTCGGACTTCTTTCTTCCCATTCAAGACTGCATGGATCTACTTCTTACCGTGTGCCGTGGGCATATGATGAAGAAGCAGTGGATGTGGTACGCTGCTTTGCACAGCTTAAGGCATCTTTGATGCCATATCTGTACCGCAATGCGATCGAGACGTCCAAAACAGGTATTCCTATGATGCGCAGCATGGTACTTGAATTTACCGAAGATAAAAACTGTGCATATTTAGCAACACAGTACATGTTAGGTGATTCCCTGCTCGTTGCACCGATCTTCCGCGAGGACAGTATCGCAGAATATTACCTGCCGGAGGGAACATGGACATCCTTACTGACCGGAGAAGTCAAAGAGGGCGGTAAATGGTATACAGAAAAACATGGTTATTTAAGCATTCCTCTCTATGTCAAAGAGGGCAGCATCGTGGCTATGGGTGCAAGAAATGACAATGCGGTTTATGATTATGCGGACGGAGTGACATTCCGTGCTTATGCATTGAAGGATGGCATTAAAGCGGAGACGGTTGTCTATGGAACAGAAAATGAAAAAGAAGCATCTGCAGACGTTGTAAAGAATGGAACTTCCTATGAAATCACAGTGGAGAGCAAAAAGGCATCCAAAGTGGCATTGATGAATGTCGGTGCTCCAAAGCAGGTAAACGGTGCATCCTATACACAGGATGGAGAAACTGTCATCGTAGAGTTTCACGGGGACGGCAAGGCTGAGGTTGTATTTTAATGCAGGAAACATACATTGAAGAAATTTTAAAAGAGCTGACTTTAGAAGAAAAAATCGGTATGATCCACGGTGCGGGTTTATTCCGCACCGAAGGAGTGGAGCGGCTTTCCATCCCACCGCTCTATATGTCGGATGGACCGATGGGAGTGCGCGCAGAATTTGCGGACAATGAATGGCGGAATGTCGGGACGACGGAAGATTATGTGACTTATCTTCCGTGCAACAGCGCCATTGCATCCACCTGGAATCGTGCGCTGGCAAAGAAAGCCGGAGAAGTGCTGGGCGAGGAGGCAAGAGGCAGGGGCAAAGATGTGATCTTAGCTCCGGGCATCAACATCAAGCGGAGTCCGCTCTGTGGCAGGAATTTTGAATATATGAGCGAAGATCCGGGACTCATCGAAGAACTGGTTGTACCGATGATCGAGGGAATCCAGGAAAACGATGTTGCGGCATGCGTGAAGCATTTTGCGGCAAACTCACAGGAAACCGAAAGACTCTGGGTGGATACAATCATCGATGAGACAGCACTGGAAGAAATTTATTTTCCGGGATTTCAAGCGGCGGTAGAAAAGGGACACACCCTTGCTCTGATGGGAGCCTATAATCTGTTAAACGGTGAGCACTGCTGTATGAGTAAATCCCTGCTCAATGAAAAACTGCGGAAAGACTGGGCATTTGACGGTGTGGTAATCTCCGACTGGGGTGCTGTGCACGATACGAAACTGGCTGCAGAGTCCGGGCTGGATCTTGAGATGGATGTCAAGTATCAGTTCGACGAACAGTACATGGCAGAGCCTCTGTTAAAAGCAGTGAAGGATGGAGAAATCGAAGAATCGCTGGTGGATGAGAAAGTGCGCAATATCCTCCGCATGATGCTGCGTTTAAAAATGATCGGACCGGAGAGAAAACATCGTAAGACAGGCGCATACAATACGGAGGAACACCGCAGGGCAGTGCTCGATGTGGCGCGCGAGTCCATGATTTTACTGAAAAATGAAGATCAGGTATTGCCGCTTCAGGCAGAATCCGGCTGTAAGGTTGCCGTGATCGGCGCAAATGCCGCTGCGATCCATTCGAACGGGGGAGGAAGTGCAGAAATCAAGGCACTGTATGAGATATCACCGCTTATGGGAATCAAAAAGTTACTTGGTGGAAATGTGAAAGTTTCCTACGCACCGGGCTATGTGATTCCGGATAAGAAAGAGGCATCTGAGATCAACTGGCAGGCGGCGAGCACGGAGACTGCAGAGAATACCGAAAAGGAAAGCACTGTAAGTGGAAGAACACTGGATGAAAAACAGCAGGAAGCCTTAGCGGAAGCAGTTGCGCTGGCAAAAGCAAGTGACATTGTTATTTTTGTGGGCGGACTGAACCACGATTTTGATGTGGAGGGACTTGACCGCGTGAACATGAAACTGCCATACGGGCAGGATGAAGTAATCGATGCTCTGCTAAAGGCCGTGCCGGATACGGTGGTCTGCATGTATGCAGGTGCACCGGTTGAGATGCCGTGGGCAGAAAAGGCAAAAGCAATCCTCTGGAGCTACTATGCCGGTATGGAAGGGGGAACAGCCCTGGCAGAGATCTTGTCTGGAAAAGTAAATCCATCCGGAAAGCTGGCAGAAACATTTATCCGTGATGCGTCGCAGTGTCCGGCACATACGATCGGAACATTTGGAAAGAAAGACCGTGTGGAGTACAGGGAAGGTGTGATGGTCGGTTACCGTTATTATGACACAAAAAAAACAGATGTCCTGTTCCCGTTTGGTCATGGACTTTCCTATACGGCATTTACCTATCATGATCTTGAAATTATACGGCAGCAGGAAAATGGCAGACAGACCGTGAAAGTTTCCTGTTCGGTAACCAATACAGGAGAACATGCAGGGAAAGAGACCGTTCAGATTTATGTGGCACCGGAACAGAAAAAAGACAGACCGGTTCATGAACTGAAAGCGTTTGAAAAAGTCAGGCTTGATGCCGGGGAAACAAAGAGGATCTGTGTTATTTTGGAGGAAAGAGATTTTTCCCGTTATGACACAGACAAAAAGATGCCGGTTCCGGTAAATGGAACGTATGAAATTCAGGTTGGCGCATCTTCGACAGATATCTGCCTTTGTGGAAAAATAGACCTTTTTTTTGCAGAAGGTTAAATGATGACTATTGAAAAGAAACTCTGACTTTGCTATGATAAAGTCAGGTTTTTTTTATGGGATTTTTTGGGGGGCGGATAGGTGAGAATATGTCTGAAAAGAGCAAGGTATTAGTCGTAGATGATAAACAGGTCGAACGTGTCATGATGAAAAGAATTTTGAGCGGTACGTACGAGGTGATAGAGGCAGAAAATGGCAAGGAAGCATTTGAGATTCTTTATGAACGAAGCACGGAGATAACGGCGGTACTTTTAGATATCGTTATGCCGGAGTATGACGGGTATTATTTTCTGGAACGGTATCATAAAGCGCAGATGTATCAGGCAATACCTGTCATTGTACTTACGATGGAGATTGACATTGAGACAGAGATTAAATGCCTGGGCATGGGAGCGTGGGATTTTATCCGGAAACCGTATGATGTGGATGTTGTCCGGTTCCGGCTGAAGAATGTGATTGGCAGCAGCAGTCAGAATATCAGCAAAGCGTTAAAGTACCGTGCAGAATATGATATCCTTACCGGAATCTATAATAAGACCCATATGTTTCAGGCGACATCTGCTATGTTAGAGCGATATCCGGACCGGCATTTTGCTTTTGTGCGGATGGATATTGAAAAGTTCCAGCTGATCAATTCTTTCTTTGGAATGAGTGCAGGGGACGAGCTGCTGAAATATATTGCCGACCTTTTGATATGTGCAGTCAGAAACCGCAGTGACGTTACCTTTGGCAGGATGGATGCGGATATATTCTGCTTCTGCGTATCCTATGAAAATACAAAAGAACTGGTCGAAAGTTTTGATAAAATGCGTGATATCTTAAGCAGATACCCGCTTGATTTTGATATCGTACCGATATTTGGTGTTTACCTGATCGCTGGAAAGAAAATAACACCGGATCACATGTACGATCGTGCCAACCTTGCGGCAAAGCACTGCAAAGGCAATTATATCCGTAACTATGCATTTTATACACGGCAGATGAGCCAGGAGATCGAGAAGGAACAGCGGATCGTAAACAGCATGAAAAGTGCACTGGAAAATCATGAATTTGTTGTATTCTATCAGCCCAAATACGGGCTCAGCGATAATCAGATCGCAGGAGCGGAGGCGCTGGTTCGCTGGAAACATCCGGAACGGGGAATGATTTCACCGGGAGAGTTTATACCGGTATTTGAACGGAATGGATTTATCACAAAGCTGGATTATTATGTGTGGGAGCAGACCTGCATCCAGCTTAGAAAGTGGATGGATGAAGGAAAGAATCCGCTTCCGATATCCGTCAATCTTTCGAGGGTCAGCCTTTACAACAAAGATATCGTGAATGTGATCTGCAATCTGGTGGACAGTTACCGGATTCCACGCAGACTGTTTCAGGTAGAACTGACAGAGAGCGCATACAATACAAATCCCAAAGCAGTGCAGGATATGATGCAGCGTTTGCGCGAAGAGGGATTTTACATTCTGATGGACGATTTTGGAAGTGGTTATTCTTCTTTAAATGTTTTAAAGGATATTGTGGTTGATGTTTTAAAGATGGACATGAAGTTTTTTGCCGGTGATGACAGGGAAGGACGCGGAGAAAATATCATGGCGGCAGTGATCCGTATGGCAAAATGGCTGAATATGCCGGTTGTTGCGGAAGGCGTGGAACGGATCGAACAGGTGGAATTTTTGCGGAGTATTGGCTGTGAATATGTACAGGGATATTATTTTGCAAAACCGATGCCTGTGGAAGAATACGAAAAACTGCAGTTTGACAGGCCGCATGCGGAGAGAAAGAAAGAGACAGAACGCTTAGTTGACATAGATAGCCTGTGGACGCCGGCCTCCCAGCTGGAGTCACTCTTTTTAAATGCGAAACAGGGTGTGGCTGTCTATGAGTACGGCAAAGAACAGATTGAGATAATACGCGTAAATAATGCGTATTATGAGGTGTTTGGATATCAGAATATCAGTCAGAAAAAAGATATTTTTCAGGGAATTCCAAAACGATATCATAAACGTATTCTGGATGCCTTTTTTTATACAGCAGATAAAGGACGTGAAACACAATGTGAATTTTCCAGGAAGAATGAAGCAGGAGAAGAAATTTTTATATCATTAAAGCTGTATGATGTAGGAATTGTAGGAAATAAACATATCATATATGGTGTTTTCTTAAATGTGACAGAACCAAAACAACTGGAATGGGAATTAGAAAAATACAGGCTGTTATTATCCGGAAAAACGAAAGACAGGGAGATGGAACAGGAAAAAGAACAATCGGAGGAATGATAGAAAAATGTGTGAGGTATTGGAAAAATTAAGAGCATGGGGATGCGATTTAGATGGAGCTTTAGAGCGTTTTTTAGGAGATGAGGAATTATATAAAAGCTGCCTTCCGATGGTGGCAGAGGACGAGGCTTTTGATGGATTAAAAGAGGCACTTGCAGAAGATGAGAGAAAAAAGGCGTTTGACTGTGCACATACTTTAAAAGGTGTCTTTGCCAATATGGGAATCACACCGATGTTTGATACGGTCGAAAAAATTGTAGAGCCGCTTCGTGCCGGAATAAATGATGGACTGATGCCGGTATATGAGGAATTGTCCAGGGAAAGAGAACATCTTAGAAGCATTATCCGGATCGAGGGAGAATAAGACGCGTGAAGATTTATATGACGGATATTGTTCCATTTGGGGATGAAAAGATATTTGCACAGATGCTGCCTTTTATCACGGAAGACCGGAAAAATAAAATAATGCAATTGAAAAAAAAAGAAGACCGGTGCAGATCTTTAGCAGCAGGATTATTGTTAGAGTATGCCCTGAGGGAATATGGAATCAGTCTGTTACCAGGGAAAATGCAGCAGATGTATCTTAGATTCGGAGAGAAAGGAAAACCGGTATTAAATGGAAAAACCGGTATACATTTTAACCTGTCACATTCGGGAAGATATGTGGCAGGTGTTTTTTCAGATGAAGAAGTTGGAATTGATGTGGAACAGATCCGGAAAGGACAGATGAAAGTGGCAGAACGTTTTTTCTGTCCGGAGGAATATCTGGCATTACAAAAGGGAAAAATGAAAAAAGCAGACTGTTATTTTACAGAGTTATGGACAAGAAAAGAAAGTTATATCAAAGCGGTTGGAAAAGGGATAGCATTGGATCTTGCATCGTTTTGTGTACTGCAGGATCAGGTTAAATTTTTAAAAGCGGGGCAGACGGGAGAATGGTATCTGCAAAGCTATGATCCCGCAAGTGGATATATATTGTCAGTATGTGCCAAAAAATGTACAAAATGCGAAATTCAATGGATCAGTAAAGAGATGTTTACACAGAAATTTATTTGACGGAAAACCGGAAAGAATTTATAATAATCGCTGAAATGACAAGTAAGGAGGAAGATTCATGTACGACGAATTGACCGAACAGGATATAAAAAAGATGGAAGAGGAGATTGAGTACCGGAAACTTGTGGTGCGCAAAGAGGCCTTAGAGGCAGTGAAGGAGGCAAGAGCGCAGGGAGACTTAAGTGAGAATTTCGAGTACCATGCGGCAAAGAAAGATAAGAACCAGAATGAGAGCCGTATCCGCTATTTAGAGAGAATGATCAAAACCGCAAAAGTGATTTCAACGGATTCTGCGGAGGATGAAGTTGGTATGAATAATACGGTGACGGTTTATTTTGAGGAGGACGATGAGGAAGAAGTTTATAAACTTGTGACCACCGTCCGCGGTAATTCTTTAAAGAATCTGATCAGCAATGAGTCACCGCTTGGAAAGGCATTGCTTGGACATAAGGTCGGTGACCGCGTGGAAGTGGCTGTCAATGAGAATTATTCCTATTATGTTGTGATACGAAAGATCGAGAATACCGTGGATGACGGTTCCGATAAATTACGAAGCTTTTAGCAGAAAGAGGGATTTATGAGACTTACAGAATTATTAAATACAGAGAATGTAACGATTTCCTGTGAACTGTTCCCGCCGAAACAGGGTGCACAGTTAGACAACTACAAAAAGATTGTCGGTGATATGGCAGCATTGAAACCGGCATATATGAGTGTTACTTATGGTGCAACCGGCGGAACTTCTGATTATACGGTAGAACTTGCAAATGAAGTGAGAAATGTGAATCATATTCCGGCACTGGCACATCTCACCTGTGCATCTTCGACTAAGGAGAAAGTTGCCTCTGTGATTCAGGAGTTAAAAGAAAAGCAGATTGAAAATGTACTTGCACTGCGCGGAGATATCCCGCAGAATGCGGATTTCCCGCTGCCAAATCAGTATAAACATGCAAGTGAGCTGATCTATGATATCAAATCACAGGGAGATTTCTGTATCGGCGGAGCCTGCTATCCGGAAGGACATCCTGAGTCACAGACATTAGAGGAAGATCTGATCCATCTGAAAGAAAAAGTGGATGCCGGATGTGAGTTCCTCACAACACAGATGTTCTTTGACAATAATATTCTTTATAACTTTATGTACAAAGCACTAAAACATGGAATCGATGTTCCTGTCGTAGCAGGAATTATGCCAATCACCAACGCAAACCAGGTAAAACGGAGCATTGCCTTGTCCGGAAGTTTGGTACCGCGCCGTTTCCTTGCAATCGTTGACCGTTTTGGAAGTGACCCGGCTGCCATGAAACAGGCAGGTATCGCCTACGCGACAGACCAGATCATCGATCTGATCGCAAACGGTGTCAATCATGTGCATATTTATACGATGAACAAACCGGATGTCGCAGGAGCGATCCTTGAGAACCTTTCGGATATTTATGTGAGGGATTAGTACGGCTATTTGTTTCCGGGCAAAATATATAGCTTTTATGAAAAAAATAATATCATTAGCTGCTTAGAAATGGAGATTAATGTGAAAAAACAGGAAGAAATTTTTCGTGAGATCCAGGAGATGATGGGAGAGACAAAAGAAGGAAGAATCCGCTGGAGTGTAGAGGTTATGACTACCGAGGCAAATCCGGCAGAAGAAAAACCCGTTGAGCATGAGGACGGATTAGACTGGACGATTGATGAGTGCTATGTTTCTTACTATTGTAAATATAAAGGAAAAGATTTTTGTCTGATCACTTATGAAATGTTAAAAACTGCAAACAGAAGCATAGGAGAGCAGAAAGTAAAATCAAGCAATATGGTATTTTTACCACCACTTGGCATGCGTTTTTTTGATATTCATGCACTGCTGCCATATAGCATAGAGGTATCGAATGTATTACTTGACGCAATACACCGTCTCTGGGTAATGCTGCTTGATATGTATAAAGTGGACAAGGGCAGTATCTATTTGAATGTAAGACCTGGAACACTCACGATCGAGGATGAAAAGAATTGACAGGAACGATTTTTGCGTCATGATCATTTAGGGGAGAAGAGGTAATATCTGTTGAAAAAACAAACCAAAACAGCCATGAAGCTGTCTGTTATTGCTATGATTGTGTCTGCATTTATGATGCTGGCGGCCTGCACAGAAACAGTGCAGAAACAAAAGATACCTGGTGCAACATATATGGGAGGGAACAATACGATTACTGAGATCTGTAAAGAACTTGACTCTGCGGGAGCTGCGCATGTAGACATATTTCGGGAATGGGCGGTTGATTTTGCAGATTCCGCAGGAAAAAATGCGAAGCTGGAAGATACATGGTCAGATCCTGGGAAAATGAAAGCGGATATCGGTAAATGTATGGATGGCTGGGAACAGAATCATGATTATTCAGATGCGGACTGTAGAATGACAGCTTTTCTTCTGTTAGATGGGGTGATCCGCTCGGAATTAACGGAAGATCATTATGAGGGAACCTATCTGATGTTTGACACAGAAGCGATAGATAATGTGGACAGATATGAAATCCTAAAAGAGAACAAAGACATGTTTACCACACTTTATGGTGAAAAGAGTGTTACGGATGACAGACATCCGGAATCTGCATTTTGCGACAGCTGGAAAGAATATGGATTTCAAATAGACAATGACAGAATATCACTTCTTAGTATCGTAATATATGATCCATATTCGGATGCTGTTTTTGTAGGTCATACAGGTATCCTGATAAAGTATAGTGATTATTATTTGTTTGTAGAAAAGATTGCATTTGAACAGCCATATCAGGCAACCAGGGTGCAGACAATTGATGAACTGCTCGATATCTTGTCCTTAAGACCGGAATATTTTGGAGAAGAGGGAGAACCCGGACCATTTGTTTATCATAATGGAGATTATATTGGAACGTTAAAGAGAACCACTTAAGAAAGCATAAGGAGAATGCAGATAAAAAGAAAGTTATACCAGTAATGGGAGAGACTTTCAGATACCTGCCGGGAGGTATCTGAAAGTCCGGGAGTGAATGAAAATAGAAACGTTGGGTATGATGTGCCGGTTATGCACAAAAGAGTATCATAAAAGGGTTATTTATTTGAGTTGTCTGCATCGATTACAGATTGGATCTGTTTCATCAGAGTATCATAGTTGGCCTGATTATCGATTCCGCCGAGCATCGGATCACCCACGATGTTACCATTTCTGTCGACGAGTATTGTGGTAGGAAATGCCATGATATTGGAGGCATATTTGCCTGCATCTGAAGATGAATCAATAGAAAGATTGCGGTATTTAGCACCCTGGCTTTCAAGAACAGAGGCAGCTTCTTTGATAGCCGATTCATTTCCATCGAAGGTTTCTGTGTTGATGCCGACTACTTCTCCTCCCATTGCCCTGACTGCATCATTTAATTCATTCAGTTTGGATAACTCAGCAACACAAGGTTTGCAGCCGGTAAACCAGAAATTGATGACAGTTACTGCATTTTCGGAAAAAAGACTTTCGTCAACAGAATTACCATCGAAATCCTGACCTGAGAAATTTTTGAATGGTGATGCATCTTCAGAATTAGTATTTTGCCCATTGTTATCGGATTCTGTAGTTTCTTTTTCAATTTCTGCGATCTGTTCTTCGATTTTTCGTATGGTTTCAATATCATCAGTAAGTGTTTTGAATTCGTCATCAGTAAAAGAATCTTTGTTTGATTCAGCGGTATCAGCCAGATGATCAGCATAATTTCCGTTTGAATCTGCAGTGTTTTTATTCATCAGACCAAATAATTTGTCCCATATATCTTTATGCTCTGCAAAGATCTGGTTCTCCTGCTGATATAAATCATCCAATTTCGTGTTGGAATTGTCCGCAGATGCCGTGCTGTCTTCAGCCGTGGTATTCTGTGGTTCTGTGGTGCTTACAGTTCCTTTTCCGCTGCAGGATGTAAGCAGCAGTGCGATGCTGAGTGTGACAACTGAAATAAATGTAATTTTTGTTTTCATGGATAATTGCTCCTTTTTTAAATTGTAATAAGATTGATAGTTACTGGTTTATGACTGCTGGTTACTGTTGTTCTGTTTTTTACATGATTTCCCCATAAACTGGTAGTGGATCGCATCTTTAGGACAGGCTTTTATACAGGCTCCGCATCGTATGCATTCCGGATGATCTGGAGTTTTACACACATCCACATCCATTTTACATGCCTTTTGGCATTGCCCGCATCCGATGCATCTGCTGTTCTCAATTTTAATAGAAAGAAAGCTGACTTTATTAAATAATGAGTAGATTGCTCCAAGAGGACAGATCCATTTACAGAATGGTCTGTAAAACAAAATACTTAACACAATAACTGTGATTAAAATAAGGCATTTAAAAGAAAAAAGTTTTCCCAGTGCAGAACGTATAGCGGCATTTCCAAGTGCGAGAGGGATAGCACCTTCCAGGACACCCTGAGGACAAATATATTTACAGAAGAAAGGATCTCCCATTCCGATAGAGTTCGTTACCAGCATCGGAAGAAGTATAACAAAAATGATCAGGATGATATATTTTAAATAGCGCAGCGGTTTGAGCCGGGCTGTAGAAAATTTTTTCCCGGGTATTTTATGAAGTAAATCCTGAAACCATCCAAACGGACACAGAAAACCACATATAAATCTTCCGAGTGTTACACCGAGTAAAATAAAAAATCCGGTTATGTAGTATGAAAATTTAAATCCTGATGAACCAACAACCGCCTGAAAAGCTCCAATTGGGCATGCTCCGGTTGCCGCAGGACAGGAGTAACAATTTAATCCTGGTACACATACGTTTTTTACGCTGCCCTGATATATTTTACCTTTCCATAAATTAGGAATATGGATATTTGTGAGCAGCGTGGCAGCTGCCTGTATCCATCCGCGTAGTACAGCTATATTTTTTGATAGAAAATTCCTTTTTTTATCCAATTCCGACACACTCCAGACATAATTTTATTGCTTTACCGAGCACGACAGCCGCTTCTCCTCTGACCGCACCGTAACTTATCATGGTGATACCTGAGATGAGCAGGATCGACTGATAGATTTTTTTGCACTTCAAGATATTTTACTCCTTTCATTTGTTGTATTTATTGACCAGCTGATGTTAGTATTATACAATAGCTGTTGTAAAATTTGTGTTAAGAAGCGGGTGAATGAATTTTGAGATTATTGATAGTTGAAGATGAGAAACAAATGTGTGATATGGTTGCAAAACGGCTGTATGATGCAGGGTACGAGGTGGATACCTGTTATGATGGGGAAGAGGCTTTTGAAAGTGTCCTGACGGAAAATTATGATCTGATTGTTCTGGATCTGAATCTGCCCGGTATGGATGGAATGGAGATTTTAAAGGAACTCAGACAGAGAAATGAGGAGACAAAGGTTCTTATATTATCTGCAAGAGGGCAGATTGCGGATAAGGTTGAAGGACTGGATGCAGGGGCAAATGACTATATGGAAAAACCATTTCATCTGCAGGAACTTGAGGCGCGTATCAGAAGTCTGACAAGAAGAAAATTTGTGCAGAAAGATGTGTGTCTGGAAAGTGGTGGGATAAAGTTCGATACGGTAAGACGTGAGGCATATGCAAAAGGGAAAATGATTTCCCTGACAAGAAAAGAAAATGGTATTTTGGAATATTTACTTCTGAATCCTGGAAGACCGGTAAGTCAGGAGGAATTGATGGAACATGTCTGGGATGCATCCGTGGATAGCTTTAGTGGTGCCATCAGAGTACACATGTCTTCGCTTAGGAAAAAGCTTAAGGCTGAGCTTGGATATGATCCGATTTTAAACAAGGTGGGAGAAGGATATAAAATACGGGAGGAGTCTGAACGATGAAAAGAATGTCACTGCAGTGGAGGCTTACCTGTATCATTACAGTATATATTGCAGTTATATGTGGATGTCTGACGATGTTTGTCTATAAAAATGGCGTGTATTATATCGATTCCCTGCAGGAGACTGTGGATGCCCAGGGAGAGGATAACGGGGAGAATACGGATGAAATATATATCAGCATTCCAGATGATAAGTGGGATGAGTTTGCCAATGATTTTTCTATCCAGGCATATAATAATAAGGAAGATTACAAAAAAAACAGTCTGCTGATATCAGCCATATTGGCTCTTATTGGCGGGGTAGTTACATATTTTATAAGTGGGCATGCACTCAGACCAATCCGTGAATTTTCTGATAAAATTGAAGAGGTACAGGCGCAAAATCTGGCAGATTCACGAATAGAAGAAAATAAAGTTAAAGAATTGAACCAGCTTAGTGTTTCGTATAATAAGATGCTTGAACGTCTCTCGGACGCATTTGAGATACAGAGGCAATTTACCGCAAATGCAGCACATGAACTGCGGACACCATTATCTTTGATGCAGGTACAGCTTGATCTTTATAATTCTACACGGCATCCGGATAATGATGCTGACACATTGCAGACAATAAAGATGATTACCGAGCAGAATGGAAGACTCAGTAAAATGGTAAAAACGCTCCTTGATATGAGTGAACTTCAGACTGTGGGACAGGATGATAAAATTATGGTTGACGCGCTTGTTGATGAAGTGTTAGCAGATCTGGATCCTCTTGCACAGGAAAAAAACATAAAACTTACTGGAAAATGTAAAAATATAACGATGGTTGGAAGTGACATTCTTATTTACAGGCTGGTATACAATCTTGTTGAGAATGCCATAAAATATAATCATTCAGGCGGACAGGTTACAGTAACTGCATACCGGAAGGAAAAACATGTTTATCTGTCCGTGGAGGATACGGGAAACGGAATCCCTGAGGAACTCAGGGAACGCGTGTTTGAACCATTCTTTCGTGTGGATAAATCCAGAAGCCGGGAACTTGGCGGTGTAGGACTTGGACTTGCACTTGTCCGTGAAATCGTGAGAGTGCATGATGGCAGTATTACAGTCAGATCAAATCCGTCTGGAGGAACGGTTTTTGATGTAATGTTACCACTGTGATCGATCATAACTTATTAGTTACATCTGGCTGTCTCGTGCCTGGGGTATTTAATTCTTTTCTATTGAATTATGCGGATATCTGGTTGTTTTTGTAGTGTCGAATGTATTGCTGAAAGTTTTGATGCAAATGAAAGAGAAAGTCCTTAATCATGAGGAAATGTTAAATCATTATCTGATACGCGGATTTATGGAACTGGTCATATTCCGTGTGGAAAGGCAGTTTCCGAATGAGATCAGGAAAGCAGATGATGCAAAAAGGGAGATCGTATCTTCAAAAGTAAAAATGAATCTGATCCATGAGGCTTTTTTTACGATATTTGCATGGATGGTTGCATTTTTAAATATAGGGATTATATTTTATGCATGGAAAAGCAAAAATCTCACGGCGGGCGAAGTGGTGGCACTGATTTCGCTGGTGGAAAATGCGTATGTCCCAATCGCAATATTCAATGTGATCTATGTGCAATATAAGCTGGATAAGTCAGCTTATGCAAGATTTGTCCGGTTTTTGGAGTTAAAAAATGACGAGCAGCTCCAGAAAGGCAAGATTCCGGCTGGAAATGCAGGTGAGATCTGTGTCAGGAATCTTCACTTTGAATATGAAGAAAAGACGGCCTTGGATGAGGTGGCATTTGCAATCACAAGAGGACAAAAAGTTGCCCTGGTCGGTGAGAGCGGTTCAGGAAAGTCGACACTGATAAAAATTCTTTTGGGATTTCTAAAGTATGACAGAGGTCAGATCAAGGTTGGAGGAGTGGAACTGAGAGATCTATGCCTTGATAAGTTCTATGACAAAATTGTTTATTTATCCCAGGATTCTCCGATTTTTGATGGGACGATCAGAGAAAATATTTTATTTGACAGAAATGTCCCGGACGATGAGATTATGATGGCACTGGAAAAGGTGAATCTTTCCTGTCTGGTTCGCGATTCTGCCAAGGGACTGGATACGCAGATCGGTGAAAAAGGCACGCGTCTGTCGGGCGGAGAAAAACAGCGGCTTGCACTTGCAAGATTGTGGTTTGAAGATCCGGAACTTGTTATTTTGGACGAAGCCACATCGGCGCTTGATAATTTAACAGAAGAGGCAGTTATGCAGGAAGTTCTTGATCGGTTAAAAGATCAGACGATGATCGTTATTGCCCACAGGCTGAATTTTATTGCAGCTTTTGATAAGATCATTGTATTTCGGAATAGTAAAATTACCAGTCAGGGGACTTTTGAGGAACTGATGAAATCAGATCCGTATTTTGCGGAACTTTATCATACAAGTAGTCAGATCTGATTGTCTGGATACATTTGTTGACTGGCAAAGGAAGAGATTTAGAAACATAAAATACGATTTTAAATTTTTGAAGTTGTCCATAGGAAAAAACTATGGACAACTTTTATTTTGTGTGCCAATATGGTTTTAGGATAATCTTTCAGTGTAGTTGTTGGCGAAAGGAGCGGGGATATGGAAGCTAAAGCTGCGCTTTACAAGGTATAAAGCTATGCTTTAGGGAGTGAAAAGCATAGCTTTATACCTTGTAAAATGCAGTGTTTTATATTGGGTTTATCATGGCGGGAGTAATCACTACAAGAGCCTGTGAAAAGTGAAAACTTGAAAAGTTGAAGTTGCCAGGTAAAAAGCTGATTGATATAGGAAAGTGAAATCTGTAATACCAAAAATAAAGGAGGAAGCCTAAGCCTCCTCCTTCTATCTGAAACAGAATAAAATTCTTTTTATTTTTTCATTTTCGGCATCATCTTGCCCATTTTGCTGCTGGTTACCATCTTCATCATTTTGCGAGTTTGGTCGAACTGTTTCAGCAAACGGTTTACTTCCTGAATAGTTGTTCCGCTACCTTTAGCGATACGTGTACGGCGTGAGCCATTCAATATTTCCGGATTGGAACGTTCTGCCGGAGTCATGGAATAGATGATTGCTTCGATACTTTTGAAAGCATTGTCGTCGATATCGATATCTTTGATAGCTTTGCCTACGCCCGGGATCATGGATGCAAGTTCTTTCAGATTACCCATCTTCTTGATCTGGGCAATCTGGCTGAGGAAGTCGTTGAAGTCGAACTGATTCTTGGCAATCTTCTTTTGCAGACGTTTTGCCTCTTCTTCGTCATACTGTTCCTGAGCACGTTCTACCAGTGAAACGATGTCACCCATACCGAGGATACGGTCTGCCATACGTGCCGGGTGGAACTGGTCGATAGCATCCAGCTTTTCACCTGTACCCACAAATTTAATCGGCTTGTTGACTACCGAACGGATAGAAAGGGCCGCACCACCACGGGTGTCACCATCCAGTTTGGTCAGTACCACACCGTTGAAGTCCAGGCGTTCGTTAAATTCTTTGGCTGTATTGACGGCATCCTGTCCTGTCATGGAGTCTACCACGAACAGAATTTCGTCCGGATTGATTGCTTCCTTGATAGCGGTGATCTCGTTCATCATCTGTTCGTCTACGGCCAGACGTCCGGCTGTATCGACGATTACGAGGTCATATCCTTTGGCTTTAGCTTCTTGAATGGCGTGTTGTGCAATCTCTACCGGATTTTTGCTGTCCAGTTCTGAGTACATCGGCACTTCAATTTGTTCTGCCAATACACGCAACTGTTCGATAGCTGCCGGACGGTAAACGTCACAAGCTACCAGTAATGGTTTGCGATTCTTCTTTGTTTTCAGCATGCGTGCCAACTTACCGGAGAAAGTAGTCTTACCCGAACCTTGCAGACCTGACATCAGGATTACTGCCGGACGGGATTCGAGGTTGATTTCTACCGTCTCGCCACCCATCAACTGGGTTAGTTCGTCGTGCACAATCTTCACCATCAACTGGCTTGGCTTCACAGCCGTAAGTACATTCTGACCGATGGCTTTTTCCTTCACCGTGTCAGTGAAAGTTTTTGCAACCTTGTAGTTAACGTCGGCATCAAGCAATGCCTTACGTACATCTTTCAGCGTCTCCGCCACGTTAATTTCGGTGATTTTGCCTTCACCTTTCAGAATCTTGAATGACCGTTCTAGTCTTTCACTTAAATTATCGAACATAGTTATTTAATTACGAATTAATTATTTGAGCCTGCAAATGTACAAAAATCTCTTGTATTTATATCTTTTTATTCTGCCATTTTGCTTTTTTGAGGTAAATATAGCTTGTTATCAACAGCAAGGTATAGTACAGAATCTCAATCGTAAAGCAGATTTCAATCGGTGCTTTGAGCCACATTCCGACGAAAACGATGTAGGAACCGTAAATGGCAATCGTGATGGTTTCGAGCAACAGGGCTGCCTGTGTATTTCCTGTTCCGGAGATGCCGTTGAATACGACATTGGCTACTGATGCAATGAGCATGGCGCAGCAGATAACGTATACCGAAGGCACGGACTCGGTGATTAACGCTGCTTCGCTGGTATATACGGAGAGGAGGAACTGAGGAAACAAAACCGACAATCCCACCAGTCCTAGCATGATGAAGAACGAGAATCGGGCTATTTTATTGATAAGCGGCATGACGTATTGGATACCTCCTGCGCCGATGGCATTGCTGACAAGGCTGTTGGTCGTTGTTGCCAGTGCATTCACCGGAATCAGCAGTACGACGTAGATACTACGGACAATGTTGGCAATGGCCAGTTCCCGTTGTCCCAACCGTTCTACGGCAACAAAGAACACGAACCAGGTCGCCATCGATAAGAAATATTGAAGCATCGTGAAGCAAGAAATGCTGAGAATACGCATCAGCAATGCCGGATCGAACGAGCGCAGACGATTCAGACCATACTTTTTCAAATCAACACTGATATATGTATAGATCAGGAAGAAGAGAATGGAAGAGGCTTCCGCCAGTACAGAAGCGATGGCAGCTCCCTTGATTCCCATTTCCGGCAGACCGAATTTACCGAAAATCAGTGCATAGTCCAATATGACGTTGGTTAATGCCATGACAACAGCATTGATGGTCAAGACCTTGGTACGTGTGATGCCGATGTACAGGGCACGGAACATGACATTGACAAACGAGAAGAAGAACCCGTAAATACGCCAGTCCAGAAACTCCATAGTGCCTTCGTAGATGGATTCGGAAGAAACCAGCAACCGCATGATATTTCCTCCGAACGCTTTGGTGAAGCCGAACATCAATATAGCTATCAACAGGAGGAACATAATCCCTTGAATCATTACGGGACCTACATCACTGTAGCGTCCTTCTCCATTGCGTCGTGCAATGACAATTTGTGATCCTGTGCTGAATCCGAAAGCGATGGTGAATATACATATATAAAATAGTCCACCCATAGCCGAAGCTCCCAGGGCCACTTCACTAACGTGCCCTAAGAATGCGGTATCGGTGACATTGATGACATTTTGCGCCAGCAAGCTGAGTAGTATCGGGTAACTGACACTCCAAATCTGTTTGTTGGTATACATAATTAAGCGTTTAAGTTTACAGTTTGCAAAGATAGCGCTTTATTCCGATTCTGAAGCAATGGGATAGGTGAAAACAATTTCCGGGCCTTCCGTTCCCCGGGCGTTTACCTGATAGCTTCCTCCGAAGTAAGCCAGCAATAACTGGTTGATCTCATGCCTGATGCCGGTCTCCTGTGAGGTGAAAGCCTCGTCCGCCAATGGAGAGTTGAGAATGCGGAAATAAAGCATTTCGCCTTTCCGGCTTAATGTAAAGCGGATAATCCGTTCCTCCTGTTGTCCCTCTGTTTCATGTTCATGCGGATAGGTCAGGGTACTGAGCAGAGCGTATCCCAATCGGGTGGTATCTGTGCGAAGGGACAGTGACTCGACTTCCGGAGTGAAGCGGACTTGAATGCCTGTCTTTTCATTATTCATGCGTGCCATGTAGCATACTTCGTTGCAAAGTGAGACAGCATCATAGTCTTGTATCTGGAACTTCATCATTTTGGCTTCCAGACGAGACAGGTCGAGTACATCATTGACCAGTCTCATTAATCTTTCTGAGCTTTGGTGGATGATCGCCGAGTATTCTTCTCTTGTTTTTTCATCTATATTCGGTTCGCTGGCTATGAGTTGCGAGAAACCTACCACGTTGTTGAGCGGGGTCCGGATGTTATAACTCATGTTTGACAGGAAGCGATTTTTTATTTCGTTGGTTACCCGTACCGTTTCCGCTGCTTTGCGTATTTCGCTCTCGGAATATTTCAGGGCTTTGCGGATTTTGGAGAGCCGGAATAGGGAAATAAATAATACGATCAGAATGGCACTGATTACGATCAGGCTGATCAGACGTATTTGGTTGGTCTGCTTTTGTTGTTCCAGTTCTATCTTATCCAGATTATAGCTTTTTTTGATTTGCTCCATTTGGGTGTTGGAGAGTGCCATGGCAGCTGAGTCCTTGATGGCCAGTGCCTGTTGGTAGAGAGTTGTCGCTCTGTTATTATCTCCGGCTTCCACCCATATTTTAGCCTGTTTCAGCAGTTGTTCGGCATAGTCGCTGGTGAAATCTTTCTTGAGCATAGTTAATGTCGTGTCGATGTAGGCTGATGCCTGCTGATATTGTTTGATACTCTGATAGTATTTCGCATAGATGTCGTAGTAGAGCACCTTATACATGAAATAGGTATTTTCAGTCAGATACTTTTTAGACTTTTCTATATGTGAATAAGCAATTTGGGGCTGATTGGTATTCAGGTAATAATGCGCATAGAAAATCTCATTGAAAATGAATACGTCTGCAAATCCGTCTTTTAGAGATGGATTGTCAATGATGAATTTACGGAGTACATTTTCCAACTCTTGCAGGTATTTTAGTTGCCTGTAATTGTCCTTCATTTCTTTGGTTACGGATATGAGCTGTGACAGGACGGAGATATGGACTACCGCATTGCCATTCTTTGGAAGCAGCCTGTAGGCTTCTTCCAATGCTTTGAGCCCCTCGTCCCAGCGCTGGCTGCCGATATATGCGTTGGACAGGCACTGATAAGCAGCTACCGTTCCACGGTTATTGTCAATATCAAGGGCTTTCTGTTTCATCTTGTTTGCTTCGCTGATGGCAAGCTCATATTGTTCGGTAAAGGTGTATAGGTCAATCTGAAAGCGTCGGGCGTCGAAGAAATAATCCCATAAACCGGATTTTTGTACCAACGGTTCCATCTTGACTATCCATTTGGCTACACTATCCTGTTCGCAACGGTTGTAATAATACAACAAATGATAATAAGCGGCTAAACTGGCATACTTGTCATTTTTCAGTTTTAACGCTTCCTGCATCAGCGAATCCGAATACTGGATACATTTGTAGTTGTTCTGCTCTATCTTGATAATGTCGTTCAGGGTAGAGAGGCGTGTGGTGTCATGCGGCAGCGTTTGCAACACTTGCAGCAGACTGTCTGAGGCTGTATCGGTGTTTGCATAGCCCGACAGTAGGCCATAGCAGGTGATGATCAGTAATATCAGTCGTTTCATCGTGTTTCCTCCTTCTTTATCTGCGCATGGCAAATCGGGTGTGTGAACAGAAAACGTGCTCCTTTGTCATAGTCCGGGTCGATCCATATTTTGCCTCCCAGTTGCTCGATGATAAGCTGGCAGATAGATAATCCGAGTCCTGTGCCTTGTGCGTTTTCATCGAGCTTTTCGAAGCGGTTGAATATCTTGTTCTGGTTCTCCTTGGAGATTCCGCAACCGGTATCACTAACGGAGAAAAGGGCCGTATCTTCCGTTTGTTTCACCAGTTCCAGGGTGATAGTGCCTTGTGCAGTAAACTTTGTGGCGTTGATAAGCAGATTGATCAGTACTTGTTGCAGGCGGGCACTGTCCGTGGTCAGCTTCAGTGAACTGAGAGAGGTGGAAAACCGTACTTCCGCTTGAGTCTGCTTTATTTTCTCTACCATGTCGATGACATTTCTGCATAGCGCTACAATATCACACTCGTTGAATTTGAATTGCATTTTTCCAATTTCAAGGCTGGATAAGTCAATTACATCATTAATCAGTTTGAGCAGCAGTTCTGAGTTCTGCTGGATGATATCGTTGCACTGTTGTTGCGTTTCGTTGTCGATGGATTCTTCTGTCAGAATAGCTGAAAAACCGGATAAAGCATTGAGCGGAGTACGAATCTCATGGCTCATATTGGAGAGAAAAAGGCTTTTGGTGTGGATAGACTTTTCTGCTTGTTTCTTGGCTTTTTCCTGTTCCTGTTGTGATTGCAGAAGACGATTGTTGGTGCGCTTGATGCGGAAAATGGCAATGATGATCAGTACTACGATCACTAAGATCACAGACAGACTCCAATAATAGAGATTTTTTTGTATGTTGATATAATTAAGTTCGCTTTTATCTATCTGATACAGGGTATGCAGTTCGTTTATCTGGCTGAGATAACTTTGGGCGTCCAATGAATCTTTGAGATGATTAATCTCCTCATAAATCTTGCACGCCTCTTGTTTCTGATTCATAAGTACCAGGACTTTGGCGCGTTCCTGTAATAACTGAACATGTCTGAATAAAGCCGTTTTCTTTGTTATGGTGAGTAATTCTTCATATTCTTTCAGCGCTTTATCATATTCTTTTGACTCAATATGATAGCCGGCATACATATAGTTGCTGATTGAAGAATAGTAGGGATACGGATATTTTTCGTAGATGGAGTCCAGCTGTTTCAGATACTCCAGTGCTTTTGGAAGGTTGTTTGTCTGTATATAATAATAGGCATAGCTGCAAGGCAGATAGAAGTCATCGGGCAAACCTGATTCTTTATGGTAAAGAGACTCCAGATAGGCAAAATCTTTTTCGATATCTGTCATTTGCCTGTATTTGAGTTTGCTCAGGATCAAATGAAACATGCTTGTCTTAAGATATGGAATACTTGCCGGAATTTTTTGCATTATTTTCAAGGATTCCTCATAAGACTCTATAGCAGACTGGGGATTTCCCGAACTTTGGTAGGTGTCTGCAAGGGCACGCAATGCCAGTGCCGTTCCGAAAGGATAATCTATAGCTTTGGCTTGCTGATACATTGAGTTGGCGTTGTTGACTGCCAGACTGATATTTCCTTCCGTAATTAATGCCTGAACTGCCATCATTTTCAATGGAAACAGAATATGATATTCTTGCTGCTTTTCAAGTTCGGGGCTTAAGAGCTTTTCCCATAAGATGATGCTGTCCGTTGTAATATCGATATTTGTATTGAAAGAAAGATCATGCTCGACAAGTGGCTGGAGTAAGGTAAGTCGTTCTTTGTTCAGGTTTGTTGCATGGAGAGCCGCCGATATGAATATGGCTGCAATGAGTGCTATTATATGCTGTAAATTACTATTCACTATTTTGTTTGCTCGTATGGTGATGTGCAAAAGAAATAAAAAGAGCGAAGACTGGCAAGCAATCTTCACTCTTTTTTATAGAATTATTTTCTTTTGAGGATCTCCCGTGCCCCAGGACCTTCGTGGCTGGGGTAGCCGGGAGTATGATTTCTGCACCGGGGATCGGCATCTACCTTCAAACTGCGGTAATCATCTTTGGAACGTGTGAGGTAATCGTCCAGCAAAGCACGATGCTCGGCGAGTATTTTGGAGTATTTAGGGTCTTTGGCAAGATTTTTTCTTTCACCCGGATCTTTTTTCATATCGTACAGTTCTTCTCCGTTGCCTTCCAGATAATGGGTGTATTTATATCTCGGTCCGCGCACCATGCGTCCGGGAGTGGTAACGTACTCATATTCGCTGTGCCATTCGGAGACAACATAAGGGTGGCTTTTCTTTTGTTTCTCTCCCCTTAGAGTCGGTACAAGGCTGATGCCGGCTTTTTCTGCCGGAACGGCGATGCCTGCCAGGTCGCAAAGGGTGGGCAGGAGATCTAACGTCGGCTGTGTCAGCAGATGGTCTATAGGTTTCTTCTGCTGCTTGATGCCGGGACCGGCAAAGATAAACGGAACGTTGGTCATTTCATCATAGAAGCTGATATGTTTGGTCACCATGCGGTGGGATGCCATGCCGTCGCCGTGGTCCGCCATGATTACGATAATCGTGTTTCTTCCGGCAGGGGTGGAGTAGAGGGCTTTCAGTACGCTGTCTACTTGCTTGGACACCATCTTGGTGTAATGCTGGAAGGCGGCGATATAGTGACGATAGTTTTCTTCGTTCCAATGGGCAGCCTGTGTCATGCGGCGGTGACTGCAACAGATATATTGTACGGGAGTCGGAATATTGCTCCAGTCTTCCACATCAAAGTTGTCCGGCAATTCGGGCAGCGGTCCGCTGATCGGCCGGTCGGTGTGTACTCCTGCGTTTTCGCCGATGAATCCGCAGATATTATGCGGGTTCTGAAAATCTGCAATGCAGATAAAAGGTTCTTTCGGAGGATTGCTGAGGTAGGCAACGGCATCCTCGCAGGTTCCTACATCCAGGAAACTGTCATTGTTGACCGGAAATTCGGGATCGGTGAATGGCTTGGCTACCGGTTCTTTATGTTTGAAGCCTCTCAGTGAGCCCATGTCGTGAGTCTTGCCGAAGTGTACGGCCTCATAACCGCTTTCGGAGAAGAGACTACCCAGTGTCGGCACATTTTCCGGCAGACGGGTGTTGACGGGTTCGCTGGAGTTTGAGCGTACATTGGTCTGGTGGGGCATCATGCCGCTCCATAATGCTGCGCGTGAAGGTTGGCTGAGGGGGCAGCCTACATAAGCGTTAGAGAAGATTACCCCTCTTGATGCTACTTCGTCGATGGGAAGTGTGCAGCCTTGTGTATGTCCGTAAGCGCCTACGACACGCTGTGTCAGATGGTCGCACTGGATAATCAGGAAGTTCGGCTTTTCTTGTGCCTGAGCTGCTGCGCCACAAAGGGCTAATCCCATGAATGGATAAATTGTTTTCATTCTTGGTTAGAATTAAGTAATTGATTGGGTAGCAAAAGTAGGAAAAAACAAAAAGCAAAAAAGGGCGGGGGAGTGGTTTTGGACGTAAATGAAAGTAATTTGTACAAAAATGAAATACGCGATGAACGATTCATGAGGAACAGCGAAGGCTGCGATGAATAATCAATGAAAATAATCAATGGGAATCATAAAAAGAACGGTGAATAAACTGCGATTATTCATCGTTCAGTCTATTCACCGTTCCTTATTTATGGATCGTTTATTCTTGATCAGCTATTCATGCTCATCAGAAATTCGTCGTTGTCTCTTGTTTTTTCCAGGCGGTCTTTTACGAAATCCATTGCTTCGATAGGGTTCATATCTGCAAGGTATTTGCGTAATATCCACATGCGGTCGAGCGTTGTCTTATCAAGCAGCAGATCGTCGCGACGGGTACTGGATGCGGTGATGTTGACAGCAGGGAAGATACGCTTGTTGGACAGGTTGCGGTCAAGCTGCAACTCCATGTTACCTGTACCTTTGAATTCTTCGAAGATAACTTCGTCCATTTTGGAACCGGTGTCGATCAGTGCGGTAGCGATGATAGTCAGCGAACCGCCGTTTTCGATGTTACGGGCAGCACCGAAGAAGCGTTTGGGCTTGTGAAGTGCATTAGCGTCCACACCACCGGAAAGTACTTTACCGGAAGCGGGAGATACAGTATTGTAAGCACGTGCCAGACGAGTGATAGAGTCAAGGAAGATCACTACGTCGTGTCCGCATTCTACCAGTCTTTTTGCTTTCTCGAGTACGATACCTGCGATTTTTACGTGGCGTTCTGCCGGTTCGTCAAAAGTAGAAGCGATTACTTCTGCGTTGACGCTGCGTGCCATGTCGGTTACTTCCTCCGGACGTTCGTCGATCAGCAGCATAATCATATATACTTCCGGATGATTGGCTGCGATGGCGTTGGCGATATCTTTCATCAAGATGGTCTTACCTGTCTTCGGCTGTGCTACGATCAGTGCACGCTGTCCCTTACCGATAGGAGCGAAAAGGTCTACAACCCGGGCAGACATGGAGTCTGAATAACCGCCTTTGCAGAGTCTGAATTTCTCGTCCGGGAAGAGCGGAGTCAAGTGTTCGAAAGGAACACGGTCGCGAACGAAAGCTGCGTCACGTCCGTTGATCTTTGACACCTTTACTAACGGGAAATATTTTTCTCCTTCCTTTGGCGGACGGATGATGCCTTCTACCACGTCACCGGTCTTAAGACCAAATAACTTAATTTGTGACTGTGATACATAAATATCGTCCGGAGAAGAAAGATAATTGTAATCGGAAGAACGGAGGAATCCGTATCCGTCCTGCATGATTTCCAGTACGCCTACTCCGCTGAGGATATCATCGAATTCATAAGGCTTTTCACGCTCGATCACTTTGCGTTCCGGCTGTTGTTGTACAGCCGGAAGGTTCTCGGCAGCGTTGTTCTGCTGTTGTGCAGGACGTTGTTGCATCAGAGGACGCTGGTTGTTGTTATTATTACGCTGGAAATTATTATTGTTGTTAGCATTTGCATTGTTATTGCCGGCGTTGTTATTGTTGTTGTCGCGCGGGCGGACAATGCGCTGGCGTTGTTGCGGCTGTGAATGCTGTTGTTGCTGTGGTTGTGGAGCTTGCTCGGGGGCGGCTTGTGCTGTTTCTGCCTTGGTCGCTTCGAATTTGCCGAAGAGTTCGGTCGGAAGCTCTATTTTTTCAGAAGGCAGGTCTTCGATTGGGATAAAGTCATCATCGTCTTCGCTGGATAAGATGGTGCTTTCTTCGTCGATCACCGGTGCCGATTTCTTTTGCGGTTTGGCTATTACCGGTTTTTCTGCAACGGCAGGTTTGTTTTCTTTTACTTTCTTTTCTGTCTCCTGTGTCGGAGTTGCTTTTTCAGCCGCCGGTGCAATTACCGTTTTTTCCGCAACAGCTTTTTCTTCTGTTGGTTTCACTATCGGTTTTGCGTTTTCCACCTCCTTGTTTTCTGCTTTTTCAGCGATATTGGCGTCTTTGCGGGGACGGCCTACTTTGCGCTTAGGAGCAGCTTTCTCTGCCTTCGGTTCAGCAACGGGAGCTTCTTTGGCTTTGTTGGCAGCCTCTTCTTTAGGCTGTTGCTGAGGTTTGGCTGCAGGAGCATTTTCTTTATTTTTAGTAACTTCCGCATTTTTGGCTGCAGGTGCTACTTTCTCTTCTTTTTTAGGTGCGGCTGTGCGCGAACGCTTGTTTTTATCTCCTTTGCGTTCTTCTTTTAATTTCTCTGCGGCAACTTTCTTAGTGGCTCCGGCTATGGCTTGCTCATCAAGAATCTTGTATACAAGTTCTTCTTTCTTAAATGAGTCTGCTTTTTTGATGCCTAGCTCTTTGGCAATAACTTGAAGTTCCGACAGATTTTTGTCGTTCAATTGGATAATGTTATACATATAGTATGGTAAGTTATTAAAATTTCTGTCTTGATGAAATATGGACAGCATTACTACAGCGTAATAACCGCAGATATGCGAGCATATGTTTTGTTTTTAATTATGAATTAGGGATGTATGTGTTGAATCGTAGAATGTTTCAACGGGGCAAAGATAATAAATATTTTTGGTTTCATGAACAATCAAACACTTTTTTCAGCGTAAAAACGTATCTTTGCTGTATAAAAGAAAATAGTATGACAGTAAATGAAGCTCGTTTAATTTATTTTTCGCCTACACACACATCAAAACAAGTAGCCGAAGCAATTGTTCACGGAACCGGTATAAAAAATGTCGTTTCGATGAATCTCACATTGCAGACTGTCGAGGAAACTGTTATTCCTACGTCTGCATTAGCTGTTATCGTAGTGCCTGTATATGGAGGTCATGTGGCTCCTTTGGCTATGGAACGTCTGGAAAGTATTCGCGGTCTGGATACTCCTGCCGTATTGGTCGTGGTTTACGGAAACCGTGCCTACGAGAAGGCGTTGATGGAACTGGACGCTTTTGCCATCCCTCACGGATTGAAGGTGATTGCCGGAGCAACCTTCATAGGTGAACATTCATATAGCACTGACAAATGTCCCATTGCGGACGGTCGCCCGAATGAATCGGATTTGGATTATGCAGAAGATTTCGGAAAAAAAATAATGGAGAAAATTCAGGCAGCTGCCGGATCCGATACCCTTTATCAGGTGGATGTGCGTGCCATCAAACGTCCCAGTCAGCCGTTCTTCCCCTTGTTCCGCTTTTTGAGGAAGGTGGTCAAACTGCGTAAAAGCGGAACTCCGCTTCCCCGTACCCCTTGGATAGAAGATGAGAGCTTGTGTACTCATTGTGGCATCTGTGCGGCTCGTTGTCCGGCAGGAGCGATTACCAAAGGGGACGAACTGAACACGAATGCTGAAAAATGCATCAAATGCTGCGCCTGTGTGAAAGCATGTGCAAACAAGGCAAGGAAATATGATACTCCTTTCGCTTCTTTGCTGTCCGAGTGTTTCAAGAAACAGAAATTGCCTCAGACTATCTTGTAGATAATCACTCGTTTAGTCGTTTCGTCTATCCGGAAGCGGTTATCTGTCCGTTCGCCTATCAGCCATGCAATGCGTTCACCGCAGCAGAGAACCCATTGGCGTTCTTTTTGGCTGATGGAGAATTTGCGGTCGGTCAGATAATCGCTTATTTTTTTCTTGCCCGTCATGCCAAAGGGGATGAATGTATCTCCCGCTTGCCATTTGCGGCAGTGAATTTCCTCATTTAATTTGTCTGCATCGAAACAGGCGGTTTCTTTTTCCCGTGGAATCCGGAAATCGGGTGTGAATTCTCTTTCCTCTTTTATTAATTGATAGGGAAGGGTAGATTCGTCTTCCGGCCGGATGGTTTCCAATAGCAGCAAATTCCGGTCTTTAATGACTCGCCATTCTTTGCTGACGAATTGTTTTCCCGACTGCCCATGAAGCGAATTGGCTATATCTTTGATTTGTGCCGAATTGAATCCCAGTGGATGCAATGTTTCAAACAAGAAAGCTTCGGGAGCGGGTTCGTCCAGTAAAGCATTGATTCGGATACCTTCCGGAGTGATAATCCGTGTTTTGGCTTCGGCTATTACCTTATTATATATAGTAGCTACATCATTCAGGTGATTACTTGTTTCTATCAGACTGTTTTTAACCGATGGATTTATTTCCTGCATCAGTGGGAGCAGGTTGAGGCGGATTTTATTGCGGGTATATTCGTCTTCCAGATTGGTACTGTCTGTTACGAAGTTTTGTCCGATCTGTTGCAGGTAGCGGATAATTTCTTCCCGGTTGATGCAGAGCAGCGGACGTACGATTGCCCCGTTTCGGGGGCGGATTCCTAATAAGCCGGTGATGCCTGTACCCCGAATGAGGTTGAGCAGCATCGTTTCTACACTGTCGTCCTGGTGGTGAGCTACGGCGATTACATGAGCTCCGCACTCTTCTTTTATCTTTTCGAACCAGTTATAGCGGAGTTCCCTGGCTGCCATTTCTATCGAGATCCGTTTTTCAGTTGCGTACTGAGTCGTGTTGAAGTCGATGGTATGCAGGCGGATGCCGTATTTTTGGCAAAGTTGCCGGACAAACTGTTCGTCACGGTTTGATTCTTCACCGCGTAAATGGAAATTGCAGTGGGCAGCTTCACATTGATAACCTGCTGTGTGGAGTACACGCAGCAAGGCAACTGAGTCGGCTCCACCACTCAGGGCAACCAAAAGTTTATCATCCGGCAAGAATAAATGCTCTTTCTCTATATATCGTATAACCCGTTGTTGTATCATATCTGCAAAGATAATAGTTTATTGAGGTATCTCAAGTGAATGCTAATTGTTTTTATCGGACTGACTAAGGAAAAAACTCCCATAAATTAATTTTTTCTTTAGCGATTTCTAATTCGTCCTACTATAGTTCCTCTTTCGTGCCACTATAGTAGGACGTAAGGGGAACTATAGTACTTCTTGCGTACCACTATAGTGGCACGAACTAATTGTTGCATGTAAATTCAATAGATGTAGGCAAGGAATTAGTTACCTGTTGTGGCTTGGACTTTTGATGGGTTTATTTAGATACCGTCAGTATACGAAAATCTTGCTATTTAAAAACATTCTAAATAATTTGCGTGCTCGGAAGTTATGAATTATCTTTGCCGAAAATTTAGATAGTTATGCGTTTATCCGAATTAGGAACAGGTGAAAAAGGTGTCATCGTTAAGGTCTTGGGACACGGAGGCTTTCGTAAACGTATTGTGGAGATGGGTTTTATCAAAGGTAAAACTGTTGAAGTGTTGTTGAATGCTCCACTGAAAGACCCGATTAAATATAAAGTCTTAGGTTATGAAATATCTCTTCGTCGCCAGGAAGCGGAAATGATTGAAGTAGTCAGCGAGGAAGAAGCAAAAAAACAAGCCGAAAAAGCTGTATATCACGAAGGTCTGCCCGAAGATGTTTCTGTAAAAGAAGAAGATATGAAACGGTTGGCGTTAGGTAAGCGCCGTACTATCAACGTTGCTTTGGTCGGGAATCCGAACTCAGGCAAGACTTCTCTTTTCAATCTGGCTTCCGGTGCTCATGAGCATGTAGGAAACTATAGCGGTGTGACCGTAGATGCCAAAGAAGGGTATTTCGATTTCGAAGGTTATCATTTCCGTATTGTCGATTTGCCGGGAACGTATTCACTGTCAGCTTATACACCGGAAGAAATTTATGTCCGCCGTCACATTGTTGATGAAACACCGGACGTAATCATCAATGTAGTCGATTCTTCAAATCTGGAACGAAATCTGTATCTGACTACCCAACTGATTGACATGAATGTCCGCATGGTAGTGGCTTTGAATATTTACGATGAGCTGGAATCCAGCGGTAATACATTGGATTATCATTTGTTGAGTAAATTGTTCGGGGTGCCGATGGTGCCTACTGTCAGCAAGAAGAATCGTGGACTGGATACCTTGTTTCATGTAGTAATCAACCTTTATGAAGGGGTCGATTTCTTTGACAAGCAGGGAAATATGAATCCGGAAGTTCTGAAAGACTTGACCGAATGGCATGATTCTCTGGAAGACCGGAAGAACCATGAGGAAGAACATCTGGAGGATTACGTGCGCGAACATAAAAGGAAAGGGCGTGTATTCCGTCATATCCATATCAATCATGGTCCCGATCTGGAAAAAGCGATTGACGCTGTAAAAGAGGAAGTATCCAAGAATGAATTTATCCGCCATAAATATTCTACCCGCTTTCTGTCTATCAAGTTGTTGGAAAACGATCCCGATATAGAGAGCTTTGTACGGACGCTGCCCAATGCGGGAGAGATTTTCCGTATTCGCGACAAGATGGCCAAGCGCGTTCAGGAAACGATGAACGAGGATTGCGAATCCGCCATAACGGATGCCAAATACGGTTTTATCAGTGGTGCGCTGAAAGAGACATTTACTGACAATCATCTGGAGCAGGCGCAGACGACGAAGGTGCTGGATGCTATCGTTACTCATCGTATCTGGGGGTATCCTATCTTTTTCCTTTTCATGTACTTGATGTTTGAGGGAACGTTTGTTCTCGGAGAATATCCGATGATGGGAATTGAATGGCTGGTGGGGCAAATCGGTGACTTGATTCGCAATAACATGTCGGAGGGGCCGTTGAAGGATATGCTGGTTGACGGTATCGTAGGCGGTGTAGGTGGTGTTATCGTCTTTCTGCCCAATATTCTGATTCTGTATTTCTGTATTTCGCTGATGGAAGACTCCGGTTATATGGCCCGTGCAGCGTTTATAATGGATAAAATTATGCATAAGATGGGCTTGCATGGAAAATCGTTTATTCCGTTGATTATGGGATTCGGTTGTAATGTGCCTGCTATCATGGCTTCCCGTACTATTGAGAACCGGAAAAGCCGTTTGATTACGATGTTGATTAACCCGTTGATGTCTTGTAGCGCGCGTCTGCCCATTTATCTTTTGTTGGTAGGGGCTTTTTTCCCGAACAATGCGAGTTTGGTGTTGTTAAGTATTTATGCGATCGGAATTTTTCTGGCTGTGCTGTTGGCGCGTCTGTTCAGCAAGTTTTTGGTAAAGGGTGATGATACTCCTTTTGTGATGGAGCTTCCTCCTTATCGAATGCCGACGGCAAAATCCATATTCCGTCATACATGGGAGAAGGGAGCGCAGTATCTGAAAAAAATGGGAGGGATTATTATGATTGCTTCTATTATCATCTGGTTCCTCGGATATTATCCGAACCATGAGGCGTATGAGACAGTAGCTGAACAACAGGAAAATTCTTATATCGGTCAGTTAGGACGGGCTATAGAGCCGGTGATAAAGCCGATGGGCTTTGACTGGAAGTTGGGTATCGGTTTGATTTCCGGAGTAGGGGCAAAAGAGCTGGTCGTTAGTACGCTGGGTGTTTTGTATGTGGATGATCCGGAGGCCGATGAGGCTAGCCTGGCGGAACGGATTCCGATAACTCCTTTAGTGGCGTTCTGTTATATGCTGTTTGTGCTGATTTACTTCCCTTGTATTGCGGCATTGGCGGCTATTAAGCAAGAGTCCGGCAGTTGGAAGTGGGCGCTCTTTGCAGCTTGCTATACCACAGGGCTGGCCTGGCTGGTGGCATTTTCAGTTTATCAGATTGGAGGAATGTTTGTATGAATAATTGGCAGGAATGGGTAGTCGGAGTACTGATTGTACTCTGCATTGCCCGTGTAATATATGGAATTTATCTTTTTTTTCGTCGTACGCGAGAAAGTGAGAATCCTTGTGATAGCTGCGTAAGTGGCTGTGATTTAAAGGATATGATGGAGAAGAAACGTCAAGAGTGCGGTGTAAAGAAAAAAAGTACAAAGAAAAATTGCTGCGGATAGTTGGTAGTTTCAAAATTTGTACTACCTTTGCAACCGCAAACGAGAAATAATGGTTCCTTGGATGAGTGGCTTAGTCAGCGGTCTGCAAAACCGTGTACGGCGGTTCGAATCCGCCAGGAACCTCAAAGAAACCTCCGAACCCCCTTTGTTAATAGTGGTTTCGAAGGTTTTTCTTTTTTTGAAGGGGCGGAAATAGGGGCGGAATGCCAAGAATGTTTCTGTTTCTTACTCACAATAATTGGGAAAAACAATAATGCCTCCTAAGCAACTTTTTATTGCATCTCGACAAGATTTTGCATAATCTTGCATATTCTCATTTTCGGATATGGTTCGACATACCTTAAATAAATCTACAGTTTTGATAAGTCCCATTTGCTCTCTTTTGGCTGCAGATTGGCATTTCTCCGTAAAATCAAGCGTTCTTAAATTTGGATCAATCATTCTTTGAGGGTTTCCTATCAAAAGACCATATGCTTTCTCTGAAACCTCTTCTCTCTCAAAGTCTGCGTTAAGCCCATCTTGTAATTGGCGAAATTTAGTAATATCTATGTCTTTATTATCTTTACCCTCACATTCTCCTATGAATCTATCTCCTTCGGGAGATATGATGACTTGATCTAATTCAAGTTTACCGTCATCGTAATTTTCAGCAGAATATCCTAAGATTTTCAACGCTTTAATTACTGCATTTTCTAATGGTTTACCCGATTCATACAATAAGTCTTTTGACTATCTTGTTCTTCATACAACAATTCTAATTCCTCTATTTTTTCTTTGCGTTTTTGTATTTCTTCTTCATGTTTTATTTTCTTCTGCTTTATGACTTCTGCTGATTTAATATTGAACTCACTTTTATTTATCCAATCAGGTTTGACCGATTTTTCAACTTCATTTCTTATTGCTTTGTCGAGAGCTGCTATGCAATTTTTAAAAGCAATACCTTTTTGTAATGCCTTCTCATTCCAAGTTTCCTCATCCTCATCTGCGTAAAACTCTTCCCTATCAAAGTCTATTTTAGGAAGAAATATTATATTGCCATTTTCTGTACTAACAATTCCTCCTAAAGTTTTATCTCCATTTTTAGTTGTAAAATAGACATCTTGCAGTTTGTTGCACCCTATATACATTTCGTAAGTAAGTATATCTTTGAAGTTATTATATAGATCTTTGATAAGATTTGATTTAGGGATAATCTTAGTTCCTTGAGATTTGTGATAAGTGATATCAAATGGCAAGAAATTGTAATTGCTTATGGGAGCTACGTGATTGGTAATCCGAGTATTTCTTCCCGTTCCTGATGAATTTCTCGTACCTGTATAAACATAGTAACTCTCTTTCTCTGTTAATACAACATATAAATTACCCCCTCTTGCTAAGTAGGATTTTAATTCATTTCTCCAATGTGCCAAATACTCTTTCATTCGAGGAGAATATGATTCGGAAAAAAGAGTATCACCTTGATACGGACTGATTGAAGATACATTATTATAATTGTATCTAATATTGGGTGAGAAGATTGCAATATCTACATCAGAAAGAGATGATAAACTTTCTAAGTCTATATAATCATCTTCTTTGGAAGGAATTGTAAATCCTATGCCTTTGATTTCTTTCATTTTAAAACATTCTAAATTTAATCAATATATTTTATTTATTCTTCATTGTTTATAAAATGCTTAATAATCAGCTTTGCTTTCGATTTACAACGTTTTTATATCGAATACGAACCGAATAAGCCCACGGAGATAAAAGTCGTAATTTCGGTGCGAAAACGATTGGAGCGAAATTTGGCTCAAAATATACTTCGTAAGCCCTCTTCTAAGGCTTCGTTCCACTCAGCCTTAGAATTACTGCGCTTCCCATGATACGGCATGACTGGTGACAATCAACACCTGTATTCGCACCTTTGTTCTTCCGGCTATTCACGTTCGGCGAATCTGTGAAGTCCTCACCAGTGTCTCTGTCACTATAAAGCAAAGTCACACAAAATTGTCTAATCGAGCCCAAACGATTGACTGACTGCACTAAAGTATCTTACTTTACTTGCGATAATCGGTCAAGGCACAGAGCAAGACCACAGTAATAACTTAATCAACCTGTTTTATGACAATGAAAAGAGAACCAAGTATCAGTGAGCAGCAGGCTCGTGAAATCGTGGAAAGAATGGGACGCAGGGAATCCCGCAGTGAGAAGTCTATGGACGACTTCTACAGGAACATCGGTCTGGATCCGGAACAGCTGGCACAACCCGGCAAGACCGTCACGAAAAAAGCGGAAACAGCTACGGTGGATGAACCGTCAGGCGGAACGCCCGAAGAAGTGGCAGTGCTGCAGAAGCGTGTCAGCAGCAAACAACGCAGGCTGTCGCTGGACGAGTACCGTACCGCTTACCTGCGAGTACCCAAGATAACCGACCGCAAACCCGTGTTCGTCAGCGGTGAGGTGCGTGACCGGCTGGATGGGATTGTCCGCCGTCTCGGCGGGCGTGGCATGAGTGCATCGGGACTTATTGAGAACCTCGCCCGCCTGCACCTTGAAACCTACCGGGAGGATATCGAGCAGTGGTGCAAACTCTGAGCCGATTACGTTAGAACCAGTCAAACCGGTGGATACACTCCATCGTCTTGACTGATATTCCAAATGAGTTATTATACTCACAAACCAATCCGACAAGCGGAGGATTCTTGTGTCCTCAAAGACACAGCAAGATATATTTTCAGTTACTCCGGTTAATTCCGGTAACTGAAAATCTTTGCACCGCCGTGGGCAGAATTATCCTCCGCAGTCGGATAATTTCGGAATTTTTTAATCGGAGATTAGACAATGAATGAACCATAAAATTGAAAGAATAAGCAGAATGAAAAAGCAGAGTAAATACGGGAGAAATCCCAAATTGAATCCGAAGACGCACTGCGTGATGGTGCGCTTCGATGATATGGAATGGAACAAATTCCTTACGATGTACGAAGAATCACAGTTGTATGCGAAAGCCGTCTTTCTGAAAGCACACTTCTTCGGGCAGAAGTTCAAGGTGCTGAAGGTGGACAAGACGATGCTAGACTACTACACCAAACTGTCAGATTTCCATGCCCAGTTCCGCTGCATAGGCACGAACTACAATCAGATCGTCAAGGAGCTGCGCATCCACTTCTCGGAGAAGAAGGCGATGGCGTTGCTCTACAAGCTGGAGAAGTGTACCATCGACCTTGTGAAGTTGAGCCGGGAGATTGTGGAGCTTTCAAGAGAGATGCAAACTAAGTGGAAGCAATCTAAATCCGATTGATATGGCATCGGTCAAGGTCAAGTTTCGCCCTTCTACCATAGGCGACAAGGAGGGCACACTCTACTATCAGGTGATTCACAATCGTGTAGTCAGGCAGATATATACCGATTATAAACTTTTCGCTTCGGAATGGGACTGCCATTCCGAAGCGGTCAACTTACATCTTATTTCAAGTAAGGACGAACGGAATAACTATCTGCTTTCAATAAGTTCCCGTATCAGATGGGACAAGGACAGGTTGAATAAGATTATATACACGTTATCACAATCCGGCACATTTGTAGCGGATGATATAGTTGTACGCTTTCTAAATAGGCAAGAGCAATCGTTTAACGACTATATCTGCCTGCAGATAGCCAGATTGAAACGTTTGGGTAAGATACGCACATCAGAAACCTATACGGCAGCACTCCGAAGTTTCAGCGGCTTTATGAATGACAAGGAGGTCTTGTTTGACCAGCTTAACGCTGACCTGATTGCAGAATACGAGGCTTATCTGAAAGGCAGAGGCAACTCGCCCAATACTGTATCATTCTATATGCGCATTCTGAAAGCGGTCTATAACCGTGCCGTTGAAGATGGGTTGACCGAGCAACGGCATCCGTTCAAGTCTGTTTATACGGGAGTAGAGAAAACCTTGAAACGAGCCATATCGCTCAACGACCTTAAACACATCAAAGGACTGGACTTGTCATTGAAACCCAACCTTGATTTTGCCCGTGATATGTTTCTATTCTGTTTCTATACAAGGGGTATGTCGTTCATTGACATGGCTTATCTGAGGAAGAAAGACTTGCAGAACGGCATCCTTTCCTATCGCAGACGAAAGACGGGGCAGCAACTTTTCATCAAATGGGAAAGATGTATGCAGGAGATTGTTGACAAATACCCGATAAATGAAACGGAATACCTTTTGCCTATCATCACAAAAAGGGACGAGGATTATCGGAAACAATACACCAACGAACTTCATCGGGTGAATCATTTGCTGAAGAAAATAGGAAAACAATTGGACTTGCCGATACTCTTGACGATGTATGTTGGACGGCACTCTTGGGCAAGTATCGCCAAAAGCCGCAATGTGCCAATCTCCGTCATCAGCGAGGGTATGGGGCATGATTCAGAGAACACCACGCAGATTTACCTTGCTTCGCTGGATACATCAGTGGTGGATAAAGCCAATAAGAAGATACTGGATTTGCTGTGAAGCCGTGAATGTTTGGCGAATCTGTCCAACGCTTGGCAAGAGACGGATATTATAATGCAAAGTTACGCAAAATAATGATTATTTGGCCATAAAACGCTGAAAATCTTACTTATTGCCAAGGTTTTGTTTTGCTAAAAACACCAAATGTTTACCGAATACCTACTTAAAAAAACTGCAAACTCCTATGTTTCAACAAAGTAAATCTTAGTGACCATCTCTTGCCAAGAGATGGTCACTAAGATAATATGATAAAACGATTACTAACACCGGAACTTGTCATAACTCTTCAACAATTGGAAGGGATTGGCAACAAAACTATATTGTCAAAGATTGGGGAAAATACATCTGCTCCAATCTCGACTTTAGACGAATTAAGTTCGCTCTTGACTACAATTAAAGGGAAGAAATTTGAATCTATTTCCAACTATGATTTAATTGAGGCGAACAAGTGTGCAAAACGCATTATCGCACATGCCGAAGAAGAAGGCATAGGTATTATCACATATTACGATTCTTTATACCCGGAGATTTTGCGGAATTGCAAAAACGAGCAAGGAAAACTTGACCCTCCATTAGTGCTTTATTATCGAGGCGATATTAAGGTATTAGAAACACCGGGAATAGCCGTAATCGGCACTCGTGAGCCAACTCCCAACGGAATCAAAGCCGGAGAGTTCTTTGCTTTTGAATTTGCCAAAAGAGGTTTTAACATTATCTCTGGACTTGCCATAGGATGTGATACAACAGGACATAAAGGAGCATTGTCAGCAAGAGGGCTAACGACTGCATTTCTTGCTAATGGACTTGACTGGGATTCAATATACCCCAAAGAAAACCTTACTCTAGCACAAGATATTGTTGCGAAAGGAGGCTTATTGCTTAGTGAATATCCAGTTGGTCAAAGCTGTGGTAGATATGGGCTGGTAGCACGCGATAGACTTCAAGCAGGACTGGCACGTGCGACCGTAGTAGTTCAAACAGGTGTGAAAGGGGGAACAATGCATGCGGTAAATGCAACTATTGCATCGGGAAAACCGCTGTTTGCCGTAGTATATCGCGATTCTGCTGATAGCTCACATGAAAAGGTACAAGGGAATCTTATGCTTGTACAAGATAAAGGTGCTTATCCATTAAAATCTACCGGAATAGATGATGCCATATTCCAAATAGAGAATAAGCATAAGACTAGTTTACAGCCAGTGCAACCATCATTATTCGATTGAGGTATGAAAAGCGTAATTTTTGATTTAGACCTCACGTTGGTTGACACTACCAATCTGGAATCCTTGCGTCATAATCGAAATTGGCAAGAAGCTTATAGGCGTATTTCTGAAACGGTCATGTATGACGGAATGACTGAAGTTCTTGAGGTTATAAGAAAACATCATATTCCATGTGCAATAGTCAGCACTTCGCCAAGACCATACGTTGAAAAGATTGTCGCTCACTACAATCTGCCAGTTCAACATATAGTGTCGTATCATGATGCGAAACCCATTAAACCACATCCAGCTCAAATGTTGAAAGCTCTTGATTTGATGGGTGTATCGGCTAAGGATGCAATCTCTTTCGGAGACCGAGTAATAGACATCGAAGCTTCTAATGCTGCTGGAATAGAAAGTGTTGCTTGTTTTTGGGGTACTAAAGAAAAAGGGGAGTTGCTCCATTCCGGCTATTCTCACGCCATTGTAAAACCTAATGAAATACTAACCTTAATTCGGTAAAAATGGGATTGTTCGACAGTATATTAGGTGTTTTTAATCCAGATGTAATATCTAAATATAAAAACTTGGTTAATAACCACCCGGAAGCATTTCGTAGGTGGAAAGGTAAACAAATCGTAGGTACTCTTTCTCAATGTTTTGACTTTGAACCTACTTATAGCGACAAGTCATATATAGCATCCCATGAAAAAGAAATACTTGCGTTTGAAGCTATAATAGCAGAGGAAAAAGCGTTTGAAAAGCGTAGGCAAAAAGTAATTAAAGCGGCATCTGACTATCCTCATGCCTTTGTCGTATTACTCAAAGAGTTATCAATTCCGTCAATTCCCGGGATAACAGTGACTTTACCCGGTCAGAGAAAAAGTAAGCGTTCTCAACGTATTGAACGTGAATGCAGCAACAACAATCCATTTTTATCTGATAGATTTTTCACTTCTACTCAAATATTATCTAGTATAGGAGAGATTCGCTCTAAGGCAAGTAGAGTATCTCGTTCTATAAACACTCTAACAAAGGAAGAATACGAAAAACTTCATGATAAGTTATATACGCTTGCTTCTGAGGAAACTCGCATTAAGGATGAGTTACAAAAGGAAGACTCACTCATGAAGTTTGATGATGAGGTTTTAGATAATGAAACTAGGGCGAAATATTATCAAGATTTCTGCAAATCAAAATTTGTTACAGAAACAGAAGAAGGGAAAAGACTCTATTGTGTAGGGCATTTGATTGAATTGGATGCTTACGCTCTCAATGAAATAGATAAAACATATAATCTGCTTAGACATAATTATCCATTAGGATTAAGTGCGTTTGAGAATACACATAAGAATATGGTCAGATTGCAGATAATCAACCATGAAAATGAAATAAAAAATTACGAGGCGAATTATAAACAAGTCAATAGTCAAAATGAGTGGGAAAATGCTCAGAAAATATTCACTCAGGAAAGCCGTGATTTGAATAATTCTTTATTGACTAATTACGGTTGTTATGTTTACGATATACCATTTCAGAAACTTACTTATGATGGTAAAATGGTTTCGGCTACATATCGTGTATGGCAGCATTTTTGTGTATCATATTGTGATGTCGAAGATTTAGATTATTTATATTATCCAAGTGCACGCGAAAACTACAACAAATTAGCAGGCTTTAGAGCAAAATTGCGCTATTTCTATGACAGGGTTTATGATAAGATTATAGAATTCGTTGAAGCTCTTAGGCAAAAACATAACAATATAGTCGTCTCTCTAGGAGATAGTGCCTTGGGCAATGATTCTGTTGATTTTAACAACTATCATTTTTCGCATCTAAAAAAATCACTTGCAGAAAGAAATATAAATATTTTCCCTATAGATGAGATTATACGCCAATCGGAGATATACTCATATATAGTAGTCGTTGAGTTAATCTCAACAAATGAGAGACTTATAACAACATGTAAAAAGTTAATAGATTCATATAAAAAAGCCTGTCCCAAAATAACGTATGTGTCGCTCTGCAAAGGATATAGCAAATCCGAAATGACAGACTTAATCAACAGGGAAAAGCAGAAAAAAGAACAAGAAAAACGGGCAAGGAGAGAAGAAGAGGAGCGCAAAGAACGTGAGCGTTTAGAAAAAAAAAGAAAAGAAGAAGAATGTCTCAAACTGAAGCAAAATCTACAACATTCAGTTCAAAACTGGGAAACGATATGTGGCATTATAAAATACTCTTACTTGTTTAATTACTATCCTACTACTTGTGACTTCGATGCAACAGAAAGTGAATGGGATAATCGATGGTTGGTGTGGAACTTTAAGAATACCCCCGGTAAGACGTCAACCAGTGCTCATACTGATGCGTTAAATAATGTGGTTCCACGATTAAAAAAATTGCTTATAAATACTTTTGGGTTACATAATCTCAAAGAACTTGTGCTTGTGTGTATTCCTGCTTCCAGTCAGCAGAAAACATCTTTACGATACAAAGAATTTTCACAAATGCTATGTTCTGAAACAGGCATGACTTCTGCATACGATAAAATGACAGTAACCAGTGAAAGAATTGCAAAGCACCTTGGAGGCACAGCATCTTCAATGAATGGCGTCGAATTTGATAACGATTTCTTCAAAGGCAAATTTGTGATACTTTTTGATGACATTGTAACCAAAGGTAACTCAATGTTGGCGTTTAAGCGTAAAATGGAAGAACTTGGTGCTATTGTTGTAGGAGGGTTATCTATAGGCAAAACTACTCATATGAGGTAGCTCTGTGGCACATAAGTGTTCATTTAACAATGTTCATTTATAAAAATGGGGACACCTCCAAAATTTGCATCATCTTGCAATACTTGTTTCCATAGTCTTTGCACACAATATTCCAATCGTCCCAATTATCCCGGAGAGCATTATATATGATATGCATCTCCGGATGCTTAACATTATTTTTATTAATTCTCGAATACAAACATAACAGCGCATTATTCAAAGAAACTATTATTATCAACCTTAATTTCGGCAGATTCAATGTAAATATTTCCGTTTTGATTTTTGTAATTAACAATAAATTCAGATGTAAATGGAAAGTCCATTTGAGTTTCATACCCATCTCCCCGACGCATGTCGCCATCTGATCCATATTGCAAACGTACGTTTACAACACCATCAGCCCGTATAGTTATAGTTTCGTTGTTTTTTGATACTTCTTTTTGGCTTGTCACAGTATAACTTAATATTTCATGATGTGTTGCCAACATATCAATTTCATTATACGTTTCCATATAAAATTTATTAATCATATCTTCATCAACTGCATTATATACAGCTTTCATTATCTTAATTTTGGCTTCAGAAATTGTCTTAAAAAACTTTGCAGTACTTTCCAAAATGTCTAAAGTCAATTCTAAAATTTTATCTTCGTCGACATTGAAAGTTTCAGGATTCACATGTGTGTATTTGCTTAAGTCACCTATACTTTTCCTAAGATCCTTGCTGACATGAGTAAAATCAAATTGCAATGTGTCTCTAGCGAAAGTTTCATCTAAATATCCCAGAATTGCATATCTAATTCTCTGTTCACGTGTGATTGCCTTGGGTTTTGGGGGATCGTTGGGGATAAACCAAGGAGCGTTAAGAACGTCTTTATCTGGAGCTAATCGAGATAAAAAGTGTCGGGTTAATTCACGTGTAGCATAGGCAAAGTTGTTAAGACGAAGTTTGTTTCCCTTCTCATGTAGATTTACAAATACAGCATCGAACAGTTCTTTCTCAAAGTCAGTCTTAAGGTAGGATGCTATATTTTGTTGAAGACAATCCATATCATTCATAACATTGATGCATTTCTGTCCTTTAAGGTTAACACGTTTACCACATTTGCGGAAAGAAAAGCACTGCGTGATTCTTTTTACAATTTTATCTATCATATTTATGTGATCTAATCCCATTTTAGTACATATTTGTTTATTAAGTTCTTACAAAGGTACAATATTTATCCAATACTGCATCTAAGTCAATCAACAAAAATATTCCCCCTTGTTGATGTATTTAATTCATATAGAATTGAATATAATATTTATAAGAAGCGCATATTGATTTTTCCTATCTGTAAAGGTTTATTATTCAAAAAATAATATTACCTTTGCAAATAGGAAAAGCGTTCTTTTTGAATTACTGCAAAACGAGGTAGAATACAGAATTTTGCTGGTTTCTAAATCGTTACCTGTTAAGCTGAGATATTTTGTAAGCTATTGATTTTTAACGAGAAAGAAAACCTGTTATGTCTTGAGGAATGATAGGTTATATGCTTCTCAATTCCAGCCATTTCAGTGAGTTTAACAAGGGTTTTGTTCACAGTCGGTTCGGCAAATCCGTAAAATACATTCTTTGAACTACCGAACAAACTTTTTCCTTCTGAAAGTTCAAGGACGACCGCACGAGCCATTGTAAATAAAGGAGTTATTACCTCTGACTTAGTTTTTATCATCTTCTTTTTGATAATCTTATTTTCAAAGTCTATATGCTTCCACTTCAAATCTATCACATCCGAAAAACGCAAGCCACAATAACAAGCAAATAGATACATTTGTAGGACTTGGTACATTGTTGAAGAGTGCGAGAACTGCGAACGAAGTTTTCTCATAGCATCCAATTCCTCATGGTCAAGATATATCTCTTTTGTATTGGCTTGCGGAATTTTGAATCAATTGTAGGGATTTTTGATTTAAATGTCATGCTTTAGCATATCCAAAATAACAGTTCGCATATTTTTGTGCTTTGGATTCCTACCGCCTGAGGAGTTGCCATTTACCTCCTTCATATGGTCGTCAAACTCCTCTATGAAAGAAAGAGAAATATCTGAAAGCAAAAATTCTTCTCGAAACTCTTTCAATACATTGTAAGTGGTCATATACACTCGAATAGTTTCGGGGTTCAATCCTTCTTTTCGTTTTCGTTCTACAAAATCAAGATAGTAAGTATAAAAGGACTGACTTTCGGGTTTTACTTTTCTTTTCCCTGAGTAGAACTCTTTAATCAAATTCATGGTTAATTCCTGCCCGTCTGCCAATGCTCGGTTAATATGAAGGTCTAAATCTTCCCGTTTCTTATTAAGCTGGATTAGCAATGCCTTATCTTTTGGCTCCTTCTTTTTATCATCCCAACGTTCCTTTTTAATGTCGATTCCTGTCGGAACTTTAGTCTCTTTATCTCTCACTCGGATTCTTAAGTATATTGGATATTTACCGTTTCGCTTCATCGGTTTATCCGTCCTAATCCAATTTATAATAGAATATTCTGCCATGATATGCGATTTGATTTACAATTTCCATGTACTAAGGTAGTTACTTTGTCAATGCGAGCAAAATTTTCGTTGAAGTTTTATTGTATAATCATTCAAAAAGCCTTAGCTTTGCAGACTAAATAATTTCATATGAGTAAATATATACAACCTTCAATCAACTTACAATCGTTTCATTGCCCAAATTGCGGCGTATTTTCCCAACATACGTGGTCTAATGAAATATATTGTATCTATATTCAAGATAGAGCTGATGGGGGACGAGAACGTGCTTCTTATAATCTTAACGATTATGCGACTGCAAAATGTATTCATTGTAGTGACATTTCGATTTGGAAAGGTCAGATAATGGTCTATCCACTGACTGGGAATATTGAAATAGCAAATTCGGATTTACCCGAAGATATTCAAAATGACTATAATGAGGCTAAAAATATTGTAAATATATCCCCACGTGGAGCAGCTGCGCTACTGCGTCTTGCCATTCAAAAATTATGCAAACATTTGGGTGAAAAAGGCGAAAACATAAATGAAGATATAAAAAATCTCGTAAAAAAAGGTTTGCCTCAGACTATGCAACAGGCTTTAGATAGTGTTAGAGTTATAGGAAATAGCGCTGTCCATCCTGGAACAATTGACTTAAATGATAAAATCGAAATAGCTTATGCTTTATTTGGTTTTATAAATATCATTTGTGAGGTGCTTATAACCCAGCCAAAGAAAATAAAAGAGTATTATGAAAATAATATTCCAGAGGGAATTAGAAAAAATATTGAAAAGAGAGATAACTCATGAATGATAAAAAATCTGCAATTGAAAAATTAGAATATTTTAAAGAATTGTTAAATGAATGGGAATATGGTAACCCTACTTCTCATACTCGAAGTGAAATCAACAAAAATATACCAAGTGTTAGGCAATTACTTCGTCAAACAGGTTCCTCAAAAACAGTAACAATTTCGCCTCCTCCTATGATTGGTGGGCTTATAATGCGTAATATTGATCCATTGACTTGCATCTTTGAACCTCCTTATGGAATGTCTGTAATTGATTTATTGACAGATTGCATTGATGAGGCGATTGGAGTTATTGAATCTGACGAAGATTTCTTTAAAAAGCAAAAGGAGGAAAATATTATTTCCAAAAAGACACCAAAAACTCTATCAAAAAAAATATTTGTAGTACATGGCAGAAATAATGAATTAAAAGAAACTACTGCCAGATTCTTAGAAAAATTAGGATTGATTCCTGTAATTTTGCACGAGCAAGCTAATCAGGGAAAGACTATTATTGAAAAATTTGAAGATTATTCTGATGTCGATTTTGCAGTTGTTCTAATGACTCCTGATGATATAGGTTATCTTGCTAATGAGGAGAGTTTTGCTAAATATAGAGCAAGGCAAAATGTAGTATTTGAGCTGGGGTATTTTATCGGAAAATTAGGTAGAACCCACGTAGTTGCAATTGTTAAAGGAGATATTGAAATTCCAACCGATATCAGCGGAGTACTTTATATCGGAGTTGATAATAATGATGCTTGGAAAATGATGCTGGCTAAAGAAATAAAGGGGGTAGGCTACAATATAGATTTAAACAAGTTGTTTTAACTAAATGCGAATTTATGAGAAGTGGAGTTATTGACTTGGAAGCATATTATGCAAAAACATCTTATAGTAGCCTCAGGGCACTTTTCTATTTTTATGATAAACTCTACACTTGTAATTTTTATGAGTTTGAAAGAGACCAATTGCACAGAGAGGGTGGAAGTTTGAAACATTATGATAAGATTAAATTATTGGTAGATCATGAACTTCTTGAAGTTATTGATAGAAATGCTTTAGATAAAAGTCTGGTTAAAGACGATAGACTACAATTGTTCTTAAAAATTCTTGATGAAAAGGAAAGTGACTACTCTAAGAAGTACAATATACTTAGAGAAGCATCTTCTCGTCTGTACAACAATTCAAGAGAAAATGCTTCAATAGAAGAAATAGTTTCAGTTGATAATCATGTCACTAATTTAAGAAACTCACATAGGTATTTGATATCGGTGCGAGAGAGATTATATGGAATTATCTTAAGTGCTAATTTGGAGCAGGAGATTTATCCAACTTTATCAATGGATAGTTTTGATTGCTTGGATTTTACAGAGAAAAAAACATTTATTTGTAATATTCTTGTGCGTAATATCCCAATTCCAGATGAATCAATCCCCCTAATTGATATTATTCAAT